>Ga0138256_10009631_pt1 | contig 10136 bp, 5 predicted proteins | sample KNB2016incub_MG_FD_105486 | JGI IMG/M metagenome (GOLD analysis project Ga0138256, IMG submission 105486) | Active sludge microbial communities from wastewater in Klosterneuburg, Austria - KNB2014incub_MG | ecosystem: Engineered > WWTP > Activated sludge > Unclassified | place: Austria...
AACGTCGCGGGTGATCAGACCTACGAGGTCGGCTCCGTTGCCGAGCACGGCCCAGGCAGCGCCGACAAAGTCCGCGGGAAACCGATTACTACGGAATTGCTGACCGGAACGAAGTGACAGGAACACCCGCAGAGTTTCAGCGCCGTCTGATAGTGTCAGGACAACGTCGTCGACTCCTAGCTGACCACCCTCGTCCAGTTGGAAGTCGATGCGCGAAAGGGGGCTCAATCCAGGGACGACCGGCCGCTCTGTCAGTAGACAGAGGGCGAAGAAGGCCCCTACCTGATCCTCGTACTTGAACCCAGCGCCGGCACGAGCGGAAGGCGGCGGTAATGGCTTGCTCTTCACAGACCGAGTATACGGGAACCGCTAAGGCGAGTAACCAGGTTTGGGTATCTGAGTGCCGAGGCGACCCACCGAGCGGCTTTAGACCAGTCCGAGCCCCAGATGGCATCCCCGCGACTGGTATCGTCGAAGGGAAGTGACCAGAACGAGCGCCTGCTTGTCGCTCACGAAGCCGCCGATAGCGTCGCGGATGATGCCACTGTCCTTCTCCGTCAATTCGTGGTTGTCGTACGCCCAGTCCCGAACTTCCTGCCAGAAAGGTCCTCCCTGCTTAATGACCATCGATTGAGCTTCGATTCCGTTGAGGACAACCTGATCCTTCTTCCCTTCAAGCTCCCGCGCCCGCTCGGCGGCCGCCGTGCTCAGCTCCTGGGCAAGCGCTGTGGGCCATGGCACATCTGCATCGCGAACACGGGTCCAGCACGCTTCTCGCTTCGCGTATTCTGTGACGTTGCCGCTCGTGGCAGTGATGACGCCATTGATGACCTTCGCAGCGGTTGCCAGTTGAGCCTCGACGCGGGGCGAGAGAGCCTGGTCCTGCCAGATCTTGCCGAGGTCGAGCGCCAGCGCTCGCTGGCCGGCGTCGTAAACCAGTTTCGCGATCGAGTAGACGACGATGTTCGCCCGGTAACCACCCTGATACCACGGCTGTTCGCTGACGATTCGCTCCGTTCGCCGGAAAAGGATGGCCTTGGAGATGGTGTCTCGAAAGAACTGGTCGCTGAACTGCGTGTCGTCTCTGTCCCATTCCCTCGCGACGTACTCGGCGAATGCGACGAAATTCTTCTGGGCACCGCTGCTAACGACGTGGGGCAATCCCCTCCACGTATTGATGAACTTCGCAAGGTCCGTTTTGACGAACATCTGCGCTCTTGGGTATTCCGCGTCGAAGGCCAACCGTTTGGCCGGCGTGAGATTTCCACGAGCGTCCTGATATTGACCGCGCGCCCGTTCATAAAACCACTTCGTTCGCTTGAAACTGCCTTCCACTGATGGCGCGGTGATACGCCGAGAGCAGCCTTCGACCCTCACGTGGAAAGGATGGTTCGAGAAGAAGTCAGCGGCGTTGACCTTGTTCTGACTGTTGGCGTACTCGGCGATTCGCGGGACGACATCGGCCGCAATGGCGGAGTCGATCACAGACAACTTCATCTGAACAAATACGGCATCGAGATTGCTGTTGGGCCTGAGGCTTGCAGCGTGTACAGAGGCCGTCGTCTGCCCGCCGTTAACGATCTGGAGGTTCTTGAGCTTCGTTATCCGAAGCCCTTCCGGCCCGGTCTCTGTTTCTACCTCTTTGGCTGTGGCCGTGATCCCGTTGTTGTAGGCCAGGAACATCTCGGGTTTGTGTTCGAGCGTGTTCTTCAGCCCGCGATTGACCTTCCCGCGCGCTTGAAGAAAGGCCCGAACGTTCTGTTCCAGAAGGCGTGCCCCCCACTGGTTGTAGATATCAGCCAGCTGTTCACCGGGAACCACCGTGAGGTAGGCGCGGTAGGACGCGCCGGGGACCGTTGCCGCCAGGGCTGGAAGTCCTGCCCCGAACCGCGCCGGGAAGTCGACCTCAATCTCCTCGTGCCCGCGTGCCTCTTCGAGCTTGTGAAAACGACTGGCGTCCCAGACGCTGTACATCACCTGTCGCTGGTCGAAGTCTTCGGCCTTGAGGCCGTCGATGCGCGTAGCGAGCCTCTTGTTCGTTACGAGCAGCATTCGAACGCGGCGGACGCTCTGCCAGCGCTGCGCGATCAGATCGCAGAGGCCGAAGGCGGGGGTGCTTTCCTCCAGGTCGTCGCGGAACGACTTTTGCAGTGAGTGCTCCAGAAATCGTTGGAGTCGGTTGAAAGCAGCCAGGAGGCGTCGCTGGTCAAGCGCTTCGAGATCTGCCGACTGCGTGAAATCGAGGACGATAAGTGTCAGCGTCCCGTCTTCGATGCCCGGGTCACCTCCATAGCCGTCCACTCTGATCGGCCGAGTGCCTTCCGTGAAAAAGTGGGCGCGGTCGGCAGTCTCAATGTCACCCGCTTCGACCACTTCACCCAGGGCGAGCTCGAAGAAAGCGTCTTCCAGCAAAGTCCCAGTGGCGTTTGCGTGTAGGACAACTTGATTGAAAAACTCAGTCTGGAACTCCTCCAGCGTTCTCATCCTGTGCTGCCTCCCAAGGCCAGCGCGATGTCGCCAGGCTCGGAGTGACAGGGTTCGAGGTGTGTAAGACCGAGCGTGTACGTCACCTCCGACACACCTTCCGGAAGTTCGGTCGCTCGAACTCGCGGGAACGGCTCCCTGACTTCCCAAGCAGTCCAGCTTCCTACTAACCACAGGATGTCGGAGTAATCCTGGTCCCAGGTAAATCCAGCGGCGGTGAGGCGGTCGTCGAAGAGGTCCGACGTAGCCTGATCGGTCTCCTTCAGCCGAGCGGCGACCCCGCGCGCGATGCCCGTCAACGTCTCGCCTGCTTCTGTTCCGGCCCTATCAACAGTCACGACGAATAGAAACAGCCTCTCGGGGAAGCCACCATCTAACTGAAATTCGGAGCTGATAGCCACGAACGGGTGGTCCAAGCTGCGGGCCTTCGCTTCCAGTGCGAATAGACCACTCTCAAAGTCGCGATGACCGCCAAGCGGACCGATCCACGACTCCACGGCACTGCGGGCTGTGAGATTTGGGAGCAGGCACTGTTCTAGGGCGCACAACTCTCCAATGAGGCCCTTCTGGGCCTCGACGCTCAACCGGCCTTCGCTGCCGCTTCGCAGCAGGTGGTGCCAGCGCCACGTACGCGAGACGACTCGGCCGACGGCGTCGGCTTCGGAGCCAGCTCCCCGTGCCCAGCTGATGACATCAAGACAGAACTGCAGAAAGACTTCCTGATGCACTGGGTTCATGAGCCTGAGGACGAGCATTCGGCCAGTCGCGCCTTGGGCCGGCGCATCGAACACCTCGAGCTCCCAAAGCTTCGGAAGGCTGTCGGCCGACAGTGCAACTCCCGAGTGCCGAAGCAGGAGAACGCGGTGGCCGTCGAGGTCCACGGCCCAATAAAAGTTCCACGTCTCATCGCTGCTGACGAGTCTGGCCGTAAATGCTCCGAGGCCTCTCGGAGTTTCAAGTTGGGACCATGGATCGTCAGGCATCGTCCGCATCCAGGTCGTCATCTCCCACGTCGGCGTATTCGTTTTCACGCAGCCACGTGGTGTTAACTACGTAGGCCACCCGAACGTCCTCAAGGTCGGTCTTAGGGAAGCTGATGCTGTAGGCGACGACGGGTCCGCGCTCGGCCGGTTCAACGCTGAGGAGGTGGACGATGAGCAGAGGTCGGTCGCGAACGCGACGATAGATTCGATCGGGGAAGTTTAGAGTCCCTGCCGCTTTGTCCGCGTTTTCAGCGTATGCCGCCTCGGCGGCAGCAATCTTTTCCGTTGAAACCCCCGTCTTCTCCACGCCCCGCGAGGCGACGCGCTGCTTATTGGTAATGCGAAGGGTGCTCGCATCGAGCCTGTCTCCCGGAGTGCGCTTTTGGCAGTGAATCGGGACTCCGAGACCAGAGTCGGTAATAGTGCCGTCACTGGATTGAAGGCTGGCGAACAACACGTCCCACCGCCCGAGTTCGCTTTCGCGTCTGAGTTCGATGTACCTCCGCACGGGAACCGGATCCGTAACGGCGGAGTCTGGGTGGTTGCGGAACGAGCCGACGAAATCGATAACCGGATCGGCGGGAACGTCGCGGAGAAGCCAGCCGCCGATTATCGACTCAGCGCCCGCGAGAGCATGGCCGGCAGCGTAAAGGTCCTGGCCAAGTCGGCGGACCGCCTGAAGGTTGCGCGCGAGCGACTCAGGATCGCGTCTCAGAGTTGCCGTCTCGATGAACGCGTTATCAAGTCCGATGTTGACCACGACCTGCTGCGCCGATCCCATCTTGTTGCGTGCTGTGACGAGAAGGTTGTCAGGGTGGCTCCGAACCTTCAGTCCGAACTCTTCGGGAGTCGAGCCGGCTGCCTCCATTTCACGAAGTTCCTCGCGGAGCATTTCAATGGACTCTGCGATATGCGCGTACCATCCTTCAGCCTCTTCCAGCATCCAAACACGACAGAGATCCTCGTAACCCGGCCTGTAACCGAACCAACGTGCCATCTGCATGAGCGTGTCGTACATCCGCGAATTGCGGAGGAAGTAGCTGACCGCCAGGCCTTCGAGGGTCAATCCCCGAGAAAGGGAGTAACCCCCGACGGCAATCACATTGAGCCCGTCCGGGTTGTGGTTGTAGTTCAAGGTGTCCGCCGAGTTGGAGTTCACTTCCACGACGCGGATTGGCGACGCCGCCAGATGGAGGGCTTGCTTCAAAGCCTCCCAATCGGGGAACGCTTCTCGGTACTCGTCGAGCCATGCAGCATGGAGGCCCGCAATCTCAACGTCCTGCAAGGCGTCGGCGGATGGCTTCGCGCCGTGGACTCGGATGCTGGCCTTGATTCGCTCCAGGCGTTCATGCAGCTGGTAGCGCACCTGGCCCTGCACCGCGGTGAATCGGGAGACGTTAACGAGCATCGAGCAGTGCGGGTTTCCATGCCCTCGCGCGAGGCGAATCGCACGGGCCAAGACGAACATTCGAAGAGCCATGATCAGACTATCCGGCAGGTCTGTGATCTGGGCGGAAATCTTGTGATTCAGTGGCAAGGTTGCGTCGTGGTCGGTGATGTGACGAACAGCGCGGGAACCCTCATCGGCAAGGAACACCTGATGCGCCCCAAAGTAATTCGACGGCGGATCGAGGCTGATGATGAAGTGCCTTGGGAAAAGGTCGTGCTTGAACATGTCGTCGTCGGTGTCTGGGTCTACAAAGATGTTGGCAAACGGAGTTGCCGTGTACCCGACGTAACAGCTGCGCTGGAACATGTTGAGAAGCTGACGGATCTGCCCGTTGATCCGGGTGGCCGCTCCTGGTCCTCCGCGCACATTAATCGAAGCGTTGTCAGCTTCGTCGTCAATAACTAGGACCGGAATATCCACGCGTCCACTCGCGGTAGCGCTGTTTTCTCGGAGCCAATCCAGCAGGTTCGTGAGCGTGCTCGCGTTCTTTTTGATCACGAAGACGGCGGGTTCGGTCAGAGTTTGAAGTGCGACGCCGACTCCTGTTGCGCTGGTCTTATTAAAGTCCTTGACCGAGTTCGTGAAAGTTGCCGGTCGTCTCGTGCTATCAAACCTGCCCACTCCCACGAAAGTGTCACCGGCCTTCGCCAATAATTTGGCGCTGTCCCTTCCCACGAAGCCCTCGTCAATGCGCAGTTGCGTCTGGTTCCGGAGGTTGTTGTGCACGCCGGCAATGACCACGATCAGGCGATATCCGGCGTCGGCAGCCTTACAGATAAGGCCCGTGTAGTTGGCGGTCTTGCCAGACTGCACATGCCCGACGACCATTCCGCGACGATCCCACGGGCCGTCCTTCACGGGGTTTTCTATCAGACCGAGAATCCGATCGGTCACGTCGTCGGTTGTGCTGAGAACCTGACTGGCGAAGCCATTTCCAGTCAACAGCTTCCTGTAGCGTTCCCAGTAATACGGTTCAATCAACGACTTAGCTTGGTCGAGCCACGGAACGTAATCGCGCTCGTGTAGCACAGCGCCAATAGTCATCGACACCGAATGACGTTCCTCGAATCTGCGGGCCAGGCGTTCCGCCTCGTCGTCCGTGACTGAGCATGTCGGGATTACTCGAAACTGGCCGATGACTTCTCGAATCCAGTCCGGCGTCGGAAGCTTCTGCTTGGCGAGGATCCCTTCGACGGCAAGTTCCAGGTTTTCTAGATTCGTCATGACCCCGCTCCCTTAAGCAATTCGTGCAGCAATCCCGAGGTTCGCTTCCAGTTGGACCTGAACGGTTCTGCGAGCTGGAGCATCTCTGCAATCAGAGATCCATCGAATCCAGCGCAAGTTAACGCACGGACGGAAGCTGCTAGCGCCTCGCTGAGTGTGTCATCGGGAATCCATTCCGTGGTCACCGAACCATCCTCAGCTCCCAGGTCGGAGAAGAGCGCATCGAGAGGGAGGGATGCCGCCGCAACCTCAAGCACTCGTCGGAAGTCGGCGCGCAGGTTGTCTGGCAACGCTAGCGTGAACCCTGATAGTACGGGGTGCTCTGAGTTTAGTACGTACGAGATTTGTCCGTGAGCTTGCTTGCGATGCCAGACTGGCAGTTTGTTCTGGTCGAGAAGCCGTTTGCCGCGCTTCGAGTACACGCGCTTGGACGGTGCTCCCAGCGTTTCCATGAGCACTCGAAGTCGCTCGCGCACGGGTCCGGGTGGGTGAGCGGAAGCCTTCTTCACGTCAACTTTCCACCAGGCATCCAGTTCGTTAGGAACGTCGATTCTCACCCGTGCCAGCTTGGTCGCTTCCCGTTGTCTGGCGAGACCGAACCAGGTCCCATGGACGATGAGTCGACGGGCGCGATACAGATAGAAGCCCTGGTTCTTGAGGTACCCGGCCGTTCCTCCGTGGTGATCCCACTCCTGCGGCTTGACTCGATTGTGATGCGGGAGCGTGTAGGCCCTGACCTTGATCTGAATTCCTTTGAATTGAATAGTCTCGACCGGAGCTGAGATCGTAGCCGGGTGCCGCGTGAAGAATGGGTCGAACGCCACGAGTGGCCGGTGGTTCAACGTAATCGTCAGCCGCGGGAGCCCAGGTTCACCTTCGAGGAACCGATGGAACACGAGCTCAAGGTGCTTGCTGGCCTCAAGCAGTTTCCGATTGAAGTGATGTCCATCGTCATCGCCGCCTTCAGCGACGCGATCGAGTTGCTCCCACGCTACGAGTGTGCCGCGTTCCCCGAGATGGACGATTCCGGCGATCGAATCGTGGTCTTCTATCACCTCGACGAGCCAGGCATCCTCATCGGTTACTCGATCTAGGTCCCACCGCAATGCGGACGTGACGCCGTCCTTGCGGGCGGCGACGGTCAGGCGGCGACACTGCGAAAACGAAGCGGTTTTGAGTCCGAGCCCAAACCGCCCAAGGTCAGTCTCTGCGCGGTCGGCGAGCGGACTTCGGCTCCCAGGCCGCATCGCCGTCAGGAGCTCGTCGGCGTCCATCCCGCAACCGTCGTCGATGATCACAATGCTCGTTGCGCTGCCCGAGGTCGTGTGGATATCGACCCTTGTGGCCCCGGCGGTTATGGAGTTGTCCACTATGTCCGCGAGCGCCGTGTCGAGGGAGTAGCCGATGTCCCGCATGCTCTCAATCAGAATTGCCGCGCTTGGTGCCGCTTTGAGAGTGCGCAAGAGCCACCTTCGGAATCGCCGTCGTCTTCTGGCGAATCATAGTCGGCTGCATTTTCGCTCACAACATCGACAATTTCTGTCGCGTTGGCGTGCGGACGGCGGGGAATCGCCGGAAAGTTGTCGGAGCGCGCACGCCAGTGCCAGGAGCTTCTTGGTCTTGCAGTAGGTCCTGTGGCAGAATGCCACAAAGTCTCCCAAGGGTGAAGGTTGACTCTCTTTGCCGAGCTTCGCAGACGGTCGGGCCTAGCGGTCAACGAAGCGGCGAGTCAAATCGGGGTAAGGCGAGAAACGATCTACCGCTGAGAACGAGGTGTGAGCCAGCCCAAGCGCGTAGTCATCGAGAGTCTCCGTGCCGGGCGATGGCCGCAAGGCGCGCGAAGCTCGTCCTTTCGGTTCATCGACCTCTTTGCCGGCATAGGCGCGTTCCGACTGGGGTTTGAGTCCATCGGCGGCCAGTGCGTGTTCACGAGTGAGTGGGACAAGTCTTGCCAGCAGACATATCGGCGGAACTTCGTAACCGATCACGAGGTGCAAGGAGACATTACGCAGGTGGACGCAGCGAGCATCCCGACCTTCGACGTGTTGCTTGCCGGCTTTCCCTGCCGGCCATTCTCCATAGCAGGGTATCGAAGAAGAACTCTCTTGGCCGGCAACACGGGTTCGAAGATGTGCGCCAGGGCAACCTGCTTTTCCACATCCACCGGATGCTCTCGGCCCACCGCCCGGCAGCTCTCGTCCTTGAGAACGTCCGTAACCTCGTCGGTCACGATTCTGGCATCACATTCGAGGTGATTCGCAGGTTCCTGGAGATGGCGGGACGAGTCACGACTTGACCGCGAAGCGCTGGGACGACGGTCACGAAGCAAGCGTCCGGCGTGTGGTGGAAGGCCTCGAACCACTCGGATATCAGGTTTCTTTCGGGACCAAAGGTGGCGCAGCCTGGGTGCCTCAGCATCGCGAGCGGGTCTTCATCGTCGGCTCCCGCGACGATGTCGGATTCGACCTTGATGACTTGGAACTACCTCGCCCGGCGACGGGGCCGCGGTTGAACAGCATCCTCCACCAGCACGAAGACGCCGAGCCAGACGGGAGATACACGGTCGCCCGTTCGACCGCGCATCCGCGGTACACACTGTCCGACCTCTTTGGAGATATCTTCAAGACTACGCTGAAGATCACCGAGCACGTGGTAACGGCTTCGGGCTCGGCCTGTTTGGCCATGAAGACATCGCCCGGACGCTTTCCGCCCGCTACTTCAAAGACGGCTCGGTAATCCAGATCCGACGGCGAAACGGCTCCAACCCCCGGAGACTGACGCCGAGGGAATGCGCGCGACTGATGGGATTCCCCCGCAACGACGATACGGAGTGGGAAATCCCGGTTTCTGATACGCAGGCCTATCGGCAATTCGGCAACGCAGCTGTGGTTCCGCTCATCCGGGATTTGGCAAACCGCCCCTTACGTGGAGCGTGCAATCCCCACCAAGCGCGGCGGTTGGCAGCCAGCCCTTCCGCTTGGCTCGCATGCAGCAGCGGCGAGGTCGTAATTTGTCTCGAACCATCGCGCGAGACACGAGATTGCGGACTTTCGAGCACGAGTACGTCGTAGGTCTCAAGCGGTTCGCCGCCGTTGAAGTGGACCCTTCACGATCGAACCAGCATGAGCTGCATGGCGTGAGCGCACTGCGGCGGGTCCCCGGGGACTCGAGGCGCACCATCTTCTCAGAATGGCTCGTCTTAAGCGACGATGGCGAACACAGTTCCGAGCATCACTCGTTAACGTGGTACGACGCACGAGCGGGCGTCCCGGATCGCTCCGCCGAGTGGCATCTCGACTATTCTGAAGACACCGCGCTGGAAGCGGGAGACCTCTTCGTCGCAATTCGGCAGGACAGCGGCGAGCTCCGGTTCGTCTCCGCACGTGCCGGAACAACCTGGGAGTCCCAGTTGCTCGCTGTATTCACCCCCGACAGATCCTTGGGCACAGCGCTCTTCGACCGGGACTTCGCCGCAGCGGCGCCGGAATACATGTCCATAGTGGAGCAACTGTTCGAACTCCTCGCGTGGGACGTAGTGGAGACGCCGGGCATCGCATCGACCGTCATCGAACTGTACGACCAGACCTTCGCTTCCAAATTCCCGACATCGCGCCAGTTTTCCGACTTCGCACGGACTCACGCCGGTCGGCCGACAGACGACCTGCTGCTTCACTGGTGGGACTTTGAGGAGCGACTGTTCAAGGCCGTGGAGCGACGCCGTCTGCTCCTGCAGACGCTTCGCCGTGTCGGGCTTGAGCTGCTGGTCCGTGACGAGCACGCCGGACGGCCTGGCGCCGTTGTCATAGGAGGCGGCCGTCAGCCGCTGGGCCGCGTCCTCGATCATCAGCGTCCGGCGCAGTGGCTCCATTGGGGAGAAGGCGACCAGGTCGTTCCCGGTGCCCCACCACTTGAAGTGCAAAACGTCCTCGGGCGCGAAGGCGAGCCGTTGACCGGCCGCACCGTGGAAGACATACGCATCGACCGGGGCCGACTTC
>Ga0138256_10009632_pt1 | contig 10136 bp, 5 predicted proteins | sample KNB2016incub_MG_FD_105486 | JGI IMG/M metagenome (GOLD analysis project Ga0138256, IMG submission 105486) | Active sludge microbial communities from wastewater in Klosterneuburg, Austria - KNB2014incub_MG | ecosystem: Engineered > WWTP > Activated sludge > Unclassified | place: Austria...
TACTCCACAAAATTTTATAACTGGCAAATCCAAACCCGACATCTAATGTTATCGGTTTGCCTTCGCACGTAGAAGAATCGGCAACATCACCTCTGATTGCAGGAACTCTTTTTGAGCTTACGACAATTGAAGTAGTAGGTGAAGCACCGGGGCATCCATTACCATCTGTTACAACTACATTATAATCACCGGTTTGCTTTACAAAGATAGATTGTGTTGTTGCGCCATTAGACCATTTATAAGAATTAAACCCTGAATTAGCCGTTAATTTTACGCTATCACCTTCACATATAGTTGTTTTTCCGCCGGCGACTGCTATAGAAACGGCAGGTGAATTACAATTAACGAGATTTCCTTCCCATATTCCCCGTGCATACGTTCCGGCACGAACTTTACCGATTCCATAATGAATATCAATGCCCGTTACTATAATATTAGGAAGTCCGTCGCTGTATGGTAACCATTGATTTGTGGCATTATCACGGTAATAGACACCTGCTTCTGTACCAATATATAATCTATCCGGTGAATTTTTTTGATAGACAATACAATGAGCAGGAATCGCCGGCAAACCTTCGGAAATATCAGCCCAAGTGCTTCCTGCATCATTAGATTCAAAACATGATTTACCGCTATAAGAGGAAACAGTTGCCCAAATTCTTCGCGGATTAGATGGGTGAATATGAATCTGTGTTATATTTCCTGCCGGTATAGCTACTGTTACCCACGTTGTTCCACCGTCAGAAGTTCTGCGTAATGCGGCGGGAGTGCCCGCATAAATATACTTATTATCAGAAGGAGCAATAGCAAGATGGTACAATGGGCTACCAAGATTAAAGCTCGATATTTTTGACCATTTTCCGGTAGAGGGTGTAAATTTCCAAACATTTATGAACCCTGCATATACAACTGACGGGGTAACTGGGTCTAATACAAATGGTGTAACCCAAGCCCCTGATTCGCCGGTAATTTGGGAATTAACAAATCCTGAAAAATTATTTCCTCCATTCAGTGACCGTGCTATATTTCCATTATAAATAGAAGCATACATTATAGTAGGGTTAGTTGGGTCTATAATACAGTTCATCCCATCACCACCATTCACTTGGGACCACTTGTTATTTTTAAGAAGGTTTGTTCCATTATCTTGCGCTCCGCCAATAATTAAATATGGGTCACCAACTCCGGTACTAAAACGATAGAATTGCATAATACCCATTCCTTTACTCAAGTCCGACCATGTACTTCCATTATTTTTAGTTTGAAAGATACCTCCATCGCACCCTGCAAAAACAAGTGAGCCATTGTCTTCGGTTGTTACCAAATCATGAACGTCGGCATGAACATAAGGTTTACCGCCGGCACCTGTCCAATGAGCATTAATTGACCATGTTTGACCACCATTTAACGATTTCCAAATATTTACACCACCCACATAGACTGTATTTGCATTTGAAGGTGAAACTGCAATAGAAAGATCATACCACCCTTGTTGAGCACCGTCATTATCATCAGAGCCATCTAAAGCACGACCGAGTACATTGGGTGTTGAAGATTTTAATTGCCAAGTTTGACCTGAATTTATTGAAGAATACAACCCACCAAATCCCCAACTTCCTGCACGAGTGCAAAGAGCATAAACAACTTCAGGATTATCAACAGATACAGCTAATGCAATGCGTCCGATGCTGTTAGGAATACCGGTAGCAAGGGTTTGAAATGAGAGACCATCATTTGTCGAACGAAATACTGTGTTGTTAGAACAAGCATATACAACCGAAGGTTCACCGGGCTTAAACTCTAAATCATAGATATTTCCGTTTTGTACAATTGACCACGTAACTCCACTATTAATAGTACGATAAACACCTTGGTTTGTAGCAGCAATCAGAATCTTCGGATCGCTTGGGGAAATTAACAACCTTCTGATAACACGAGCATTTGAAGTTTGCCAATTTAGTCCTGTTGGTTGCCACGTTAGACCCCCATCATTAGAACGCATAACACCAACACTATAACTGATGGGTGATTGGATATTAGAGCCCGTACCGTAGCCATCACCGGTAGCAATATAAACAACATTCGGGTCGGCTCCTGTTGTTGCAATATCTGTTACACCCAATGAGGGTATTCCATCTGTTTTAGAAGTCCAAGTTTGTCCTTTATCTAAACTTAACCATGCTCCGCCAGCGGCAGTGCCCACCCAAATATTATTAGGAAATTCCGGATTAAGATGCACTCGATTAATACGTCCTGCACCACTTCCGGTAGGCGGACCAACCGGACCTATTTCTTTCCAATCTGCTGCATTAGGAGAGAGTACTGTAGCACCTTGCTTTTTTAATCTCCGTAATTGGTCGGATTTTGCTTTGGCAGTTTCATTAAATAATATCATTGGGTCAGGGAATTTCCCATCAGGCGAAACACGTTGTGACCAAAACCACTCCCAACGCTTATATTGTGCATATCCTCCGGCTTCGGGAAGTTTTTTCCCATCTTTGCCTTCGGTTTTTAGGTTTTTATAGAACTCCATTGCTTTCTTTTGCATTTCAAAGAAGTTCGGTTCGGTGCTTTGCTGTGCTTCTACCGTGCCGTAGAATACAGTAAATAGCAACAAAGCAATTGCTGATTTAATTAGATTTTTCATCACTCACTCACTAAAAATATTTATACAAACTACTTATTTCTGTTTATTAATTACAACTACTTACTTTCTATACCTTTACGGGGAGAATTACAACAGGTATTCCTTCAAAATATAGTCTTCTCTGCACTGCAAATACTGTGTAATTATGTAGCCATCTTGACAAAATTGATTCTTTAGGGAAGACAACTTGTCCACCGAAAAATATTGAATTCGGAAATTTTTTAACAATTGCAGGTGCGATATCGCCCACAATATTCACGACATCAGTTCCGACACCGCACATACTTTCAGCATACAAACCGCTATGTTTCATAAAGTTCACATATTTTTGAGATTCTGAATTTATATGTAGTTTTAGTGCTTCTACTTCTTCTGTTCCTTTGAAATTTCCGGCATCTATAACTCCTGCCTGAACAAAAACAAAATTCTTAAAGACACCATCGAACGCTCTCATCACCGTAAAAAGCGTATGTAATCCGAGTCCGCTAAAACCATTTACCAAAAATACTGCAGTTTTTGCCCTTCGTTCCGGAGTTCGTAAGTTCTCCGGTAAATCTTCGTCTTTAATTAGACGTATAGAAGCGTCATCAATGACAGTTAGAACTGTATCATCTAATCTTTTTAACAGCTTAGAAGTATTAGTATAATGTCTTTTAAATGAAATCACCAAAGCTGCTAAACCACCTGTCAAGAGTAAAGTAATCCAACCACCTTCGGTGAATTTTATAATGACAACCGAAATCAATATAAATGTTGTCATTATAAGCCCTATTCCATTGACGGTGATTTTTTTCTTCCATTGTTTGAATTGATTACGAACAGTAATCCAATGTTTTACCATCCCAAGCTGTGATAAAGTAAAGGTAATAAATACATTTATCGAATACATAACAACTAAATGATGTACCGAACCTCCGGTAACCAACATCATGACAACGGCTGCAATACCAACCAAAAGAACTCCATTTTGCGTTACTAATCTGTCGCTAAACGTAGCAAATCGAGTCGGGAACCAGCGGTCTAATGCCATATTAGAGAGTATTTGTGGGCCACCTAAGAATCCGGTTTGAGCAGCTACAAATAATAAAACAGCTTCCGAAATTAATACAACCAAAATAGTTGAATATCCTATCGTACTACCCCAACCTGATGTAATTTGCTCAAATAAAACAGCGTTGAGAGTTTTACCTTCTACATGCTGAACATTAAAAAGTGCATACGCTATCATAAGTCCGACAGCTACAAATGCTAAAGAAAACGCCATATATTTCATAGTTTTCTTTGCGGTTTCCACTCGCGGCTCACGCAGAATCGGCATTGCATTGCTCACAGCTTCTATTCCTGTGTATGTACCCGCTCCCATGCTATATGCTCTGAGCATAAGTACAATTGTTCCCCATAGTCCCAACTGAGTTTGTGCATCGTTGAAATTACTCATTGTTTTACCCACAACAACAGGTACTTCCCCTAAATGGACAACTATAACATAAACTATTGCAGCAACGTGCGTTACTACAAATATCATAAATATAGGTAATAATACCGTTACAGATTCTTTTACTCCCCGAAGATTGAGTATAATCAGCAATCCCACTCCAAAAGTACCGACAATGAGCTTATACGGAGCCCAATACACCGGTAAAAAGCTAAAAATTGCATCTACACCACTTGCAACCGATATTGTGATAGTTAGCACATAATCAATTAATAATGAACATCCCGCAACCATTCCGATATTTGGTGAAAGTAGTTTACTTGCTACTAAATATCCACCGCCACCTGTTGGGAACAGCTCGATTATCTGAGAATAACTTGCACTAATGATAAAAATAGTTACTGCTGTTCCAATTGCAATAAACAAAGATAGATACGGATATTGAGCAAGTGCGCGGAATGCTTCCTCGGGACCATAACAAGAAGAAGAAAGACCATCTGCACCAAGTCCGACCCATGCAAAAAATGCAACAAGTGTTAATTGATGAAACACCGATTTGTCATCTACACTTTTACCTTTTCCGATAATCAGATTTTTAAGACGATGAAATATTGCCATAAAATATTTAATAAAAAACTAATTTCAATTCAAACTTATAAACTTCACATTTCTTATGCAAGGAAATGATTGAAATACAAATGAAATTCTACTTCCATCGCCTTTCCCCCAATATTTTTGATGGGTTAAATTTATACTTTTTACTCAAATTAAAACGCTCACTTACTATTTTTTCGATATAATTTACCGCCTCTTCCACTGAATCTGTCAAAAGAACCAAATTCAAATCAGAACGGTCAATGGTTCCTATTTCTGCCATAGATTCTAACATTTCCATTAAAGGAGTAAAATATTCTACTCCCATCAAAACAACAGGAAAATCCTTAATTTTTTTTGTTTGAATGAGAGTAAGTGTCTCAAATAACTCATCCATAGTCCCAACTCCACCGGGCAGAACTATAAATCCATACGAATATTTAAACAATAGATATTTTCTTACGAAGAAATATTGAAATGAAACCCATTTATCCATATATGGATTAGGTGTGCTTTCCATAGGTAGAATAATTGTCGCGCCGACAGATTCCCCTTTTGCCTCACGAGCACCTCTATTAGCAGCTTCCATTATTCCGGGTCCACCACCGGTCATTACAGCAAATTTTTTATTCACTAAAGCACTTCCAACATTTTGGGCTAATTTATAAAACTTATGGTCATCTTTAAATCGTGCCGAACCAAATACCGTAACGCAAGGTCCAATAAAATGCAATACTCGAAAACCATGAAAAAACTCCCACATTACTTTTAATAAAAATATAAATTCACTTATTCTTGATTTACTGCCTTCGAGATAATAACTATCATCAGTAGTCAACTCTACTTTTGATTTAATATTCTTTAGATGACTTTCATTAATCATACTTAGGTGTCCTTTTTGAATGAGAATATAAGAACTTTTGCGATTACACTTAATAAAATTACAAGCAATTTACCCAATATCTTACGAATAGAAAAGCTATTCAAAAGTCAGTATGGAGTTATTGAATGTATTCTAACAACACCATAGTTATTAAATTCCATACACATTCATAAATAGTTGAGTAGTCAAAAAAAAAACTTCTTTTCCATAAATTGATTTCTACTGTATAGTTTTTGACCATAAAATTGTATTTTTGTGAAAAAGCCATGCAACTACTATTATAAGCCCAAATATGGATGTCTTACTTTCGAGTGTTCAAGGAAATATTGCCAGAATAATGCTTAATCGCCCCGAAAAGCGCAATGCTCTTAATGCAGATTTGCTTCGTGCTTTAAAAGTTGAGTTCGTGCGCTTAAAAACTGACGAATCAATCAAAGTTATTATCATTGAAGCAGCCGGCAAGGCATTTTGTGCAGGAGCAGATTTAGCGTATTTGCGTGAGATGTCCACATTCTCAGCGATGGAAAACCTTGCTGACTCCCAATTATTACAAGAAACTTTTCACGAAATTTATTCTTCGCCCAAACCGGTAATTGCTAAAGTTCACGGTGCTGCAATTGCAGGAGGTTGCGGATTGGCAAGTGTTTGTGATATTGTAGTTGCAGCCGAACAAAAGTCAAAATTTGGATATTCAGAAGTAAAAATAGGATTTATTCCCGCTGTGGTCATGGTGTATCTATTACGAAAAATCGGTGATACTCAAGCGCGCCGGCTCCTGCTTTCTGCCGAAACTATTTCCGGCAAGGAAGCAGAACGGCTTGGTCTGGTTACTTACTGCGTCGAAGATGAAAAATTAGATGAGTTTACAAACACTATTGCATATACTCTTTCGGGCAATAGTGCGTCTTCGATGGCACTTGTTAAGGAAATGATGGTTAACTTGCAGGGTATGTCGCTCGAATCAGGATTGCGCTATGCAGCTTCAATGAATGCCTTTGCTCGCATGACCGAGGATTGCAAAGCCGGAATTGCATCTTTTTTGAATAGTTAATTTGTTTAACTTTCGTTCAATTTGAATTTATTAGTTTATTTTTTAAGGAATACTATGAAATTATTCTCTGTTAAATTTATTCTTCTTGCATCTTTTTGCATTGCTCTTAGTAGCACAACAATAGTTGCACAAACAAAGGTTGTAACCCTGCTTCAAGGAACAATAACTGACGAAGAAAGCGGCAAACCAATGACTGTTGATTTTGAAATCACCGACCCGACCGGAGCAAAAACTCGCGGTAAAACTGCCGGAAATAACGGTACTTATCAGGCAGTTCTTGAGCCCGGAAACACTTATTCTATTTTATTGTCAAGTTTTGATATTCTCCGTAAAGTAGATAAAATCGTACTACCGCCAAGTGAAAAATATTCTATCGTAACAATGGATTACAAAGTCCAGAAATTACGTTCCGGTATGGTGTTAAATGCACTTCATGCTTTCAAGGCAGGGCAATCTAATTTGTCTGTGGAAGCAGCTACTTATTTTAATGAACTAAAAGAAATGATGAAGCGCAATCGCAGTTTAACGGTTGTTATTACCACATTTGGCGACGAAGCTATTCAACCTCCCCCTCCGCCGCCGCCAATTGAACCAACTCCCGAACCTACCACAAAAAAAGGAAAATCGAAAAATAAAAGTAAGAAAGTAGAACCTCCTCCTCCGCCGCCGCCGCCAGTAGAAATTATTCCGGAAGAACCACTTATTGATTACCTTGCTGTTCAACGTGGCGATGCAGTAAAATTATACTTGAAAGATGTAAAAAATGCAGAGACTCGTATAAAAGTTATTACAGATGAACCGTTTCCGAAAGGGGCAAATGGGCGTTCACCTGAATTTAATAACCTGCAAATAAAAGTAGGTGAAGTAAAAAGTTTGTTTGATTAATTTCAGGAGATTACTCCCTACTTATAAAAAATGGAAACTCATTAGCTTCTGCCCATTTTAACATTATTGCAACTACATTATTTTCGGAGAAAACATGAAATTAAGATTACTCATTCTGATTGCTCTACTTACGCTCGGTTACAATCAAACTACTGCTCAAACAAATTCTGATTCTCCTCGTACACGCTATGGACTTATGTTCCATATAGGATTAAATTCCCATTCGGCAAATTTCCAAAAGTTACCCGATGTACCGAATTGTTGTCCGGGATTTGAAAGTGGAACAGGCATAGGATTGAATCTTGGTGGATTGATAGATTTTCCTCTATCCGATAAATTAATGCTCTCGACTCGTGTTGGATATTCGTCGCTTAATGCTACTCTGAAAACTCAAGAACCACTTCCGGTGATAATAAACGGGCAAGCAACTACTATTTTCTCCGAGCATTCTGTTGCGGCTTCGCTCTCTAATTTAGGAATTGAACCACTTTTGGGCTATCGGTTATTCGGAGATTTTTCGATTCAAGCAGGCGGGCGGCTCGGCTTAGTTATGACAAAAACGTATGACCAAAAAGAAGTAATTCTTCCACAGTATGGCGGAACATTTGGCGACGGTCGCCGTACAAACAATGATTTAAGTGGTGATATTCCAAATGCTTCGTCAATTGCTGCCGCTCTTCTTATCGGAGCAAGTTATGATTTACCCCTCAATTCGGGAAGAACCATGTTACTTGCACCTGAAATTTTTTATTCACTTGCTCTTACTCCGGTTGTATCTGATTGGGAATGGAAAGCAAATAGTTTACGATTTGGAATTGCCTTAAAATACTCACCAAAACCTGCCGAAAAAGTAATTGCTCCCCCCGTGAAAGAAGTTGAACCTGAACCTATAATCGTAGATAAAGAAAAAACATACTCAATTTCTGCCGAAGTGAACGTTGTTAGTGTCAATGAAGATAATTCCGAAACAGATGTTCCGAATTTTGTAGTTGAAGAATTCGTTTCTACACAAATGACTCCACTTTTGAATTATGTATTTTTTGAGGAAAATTCTGCTGAACTTCCTTTACGGTATAAATCTTTAACTACCAAAGAAACAAGCAAATATCAGGCAGAAAAACTCTTTGAATCTACTACTATAGATGTCTATTATAATGTACTCAATATTATTGGACAACGCCTACGCGACAATGCAGGAAGTACTATTTCACTTGTAGGGAGTAATGCAGATGCCGGTGTCGAAAAAGGTAATACTACGCTTTCCAAAAACCGCTCAGAATCTGTGAAAAATTATCTTGTTTCGAGTTGGGGAATTGAAGAATCAAGAATTAAAATCGAGTCACCCCGAAATTTACCCGAAAAACCATCTAATCCCGATAAACCGGAAGGCGCAGCAGAAAATCGGCGTGTAGAAATTCGCCCTTCCTCTCCAGAAATTACCGAGCCGGTTATCATAGCCGATACGATTTTGACAGCAACCCCTCTTTTTAGATTTAAACCCAAAGCTATTGCTGAAGCAGGACTTGCATCTTGGTCTCTTACCGTTTCACATAATGGCAATGTTCTTAAACAATTTTCAGGTCGCACCTCAGTTCCAAGTGTTTTAGATTGGAATACCGATGAAAATCATCAGAATTTCCCAAAAACAAATGATCCTATTAGATTTGCTCTTGATGTACGAGATGCTGTAGGGAAAGCTGCAGGGGCAACCGGAAATATCCCTGTGGAGATGATAACCGTTCAGAAAAAAAGAGATCAGAAACTTGACGATAAAATTATTGATAGATATAATTTGATTTTATTTGACTTCGACAAAGCAGAACTTAGCGGTGCAAATACCAAATTAGTAGATTTTATCAAAAAGAAAATTTCTCAAGATGCAACGGTGAAAATTACAGGATTCTCGGATAATGTGGGTGATGACGACTATAATCTTCGTCTTTCGGACGCACGAGCAAAAACAGCGGCTAAAGCTCTCAATATTCGTAATGCGTTTGCAAGAGGTGTGGGCGAGAGCCAACCACTTTTTAATAATGATTTACCCGAAGGGCGTTTTTATAATCGGACGGTTGAAATATTAGTAACCACTCCTATTCGGAAATAAGAAAACAGTATGTTTCACATTCTTAAAACATTTCACCTATACCATATTTTTAACTGATTATATGTATTCAATACTTATAAATAGTGTACGCACTATAGTGGTTTTATTACTGTCGCTCGCTTGTTTTGAGTCTGTAACGGCACAAAAACTTAAAGCAACAATCTCTATAAGCGATACAACAACACTGAATCTTACTCCCATTTCACCGTTAGTATTCGGTGGTTTCGTTGAGTATATTGATGATATGATTAATGGTTCTCATTCTTTGGCGGCGCAAGAACTTACAAATCGTGGATTTGATATGCCTGATTATCAAGGGTATGGATTATCAACTCATTGGAAATCTTGGACTGCAACCTCGGAAGTTCAGGGAAATTATTTACTTAAAGATGGTGGATATAACACTAACGGAATTTATTTCGAGCAATTAGAAAATAAATCTACAGGTAAATTCGGTATTGCTCAAGAAGTACAACTACCAAGTTCAGTAGGAACAGATTGCTATGTCTATTGTAGAAGTAATAAATATAATGGTGA
>Ga0138256_10009634_pt1 | contig 10135 bp, 10 predicted proteins | sample KNB2016incub_MG_FD_105486 | JGI IMG/M metagenome (GOLD analysis project Ga0138256, IMG submission 105486) | Active sludge microbial communities from wastewater in Klosterneuburg, Austria - KNB2014incub_MG | ecosystem: Engineered > WWTP > Activated sludge > Unclassified | place: Austria...
TGCTTCTTCTATTTTCTTTTGCGTGTTTTTGGCAAATACCAGTTTACCCAGTATTAAGCCCACTATGAGTGCGGCTGCACCTATGATAATGTAAATAATTATCGGTTCCATTAATTGTTTCTGTTTTAAATCGGTTCAAAATCATGTGATTACTCTCTTTACTCACCTTAAAAACCGCCTGAATGGCCAGGTAAGATAATTGATTGACGAAGATAAGTAATTTGGTTGGAGAAATGGGGAGATAAGGTGTTTAAAGCTATTTCTTAGGATATGGGCATTATTTGACCTTATCCAATTGCAACTCTATTTTTTGCAATGCCTCTCTAATTTCTTTTTCCAGCCCGGGGTTTCCCTTATCCTGAGCCTGGGTGGCATACCAGATAAGCACCATGGCAACATAGTCCTGCATATCCTTGCCGGCAAACTGAGTTTTAAATTCAATGATCTTATCGTTAATGGTTTTTAAGGTGCGACGTATGGTCTCTTCATCCGAAGGACTGGTTTTTATACGGTAGCTCCTGTCACCAATTACAATATTTATGGGTATCAACTCTTGCATAATTAAAATTAATGTTTTATTTTGTCAACTCTTACCAAGCAAGCCACCAATCTTCCTATCACATAAAATCGATTTTACACTTGTTTTTGAGCTAAACAGTGTTGTTATCCTCTATTTTATTAAAAAACTGGCCCCTTTTAACCATTTAAGAACTAAAACCAGTTTAATTATGTTTGCTAAGATTAAAGAAGCCTTTTTTACCGACTCTGTTACTATTGAGTGGGAAAAAATAACCGTGTATCCCTTAAAATTCGTTTTACGCAATGATAAGGGAGAAATCTGCTCTACCACAGAAACCAGCCCGGGATATACCCAAAAGTATTTTAACTGGTGTGGACTTAATGACCTGCCTTATGGCAGCTATTCTTTAGAGCTAAACAATACAGAAGGCGGGCAATTACTCAGGCTAGTTAAAAGAGTGTAACGCTATTCACTTAAAATACCTATACATTTATCTATTTCCTTAATGTATTGGTTAATGTGTTTTTCAAAAGCTTTTTTATCGGTCTCATTCATTTGCCCGGTGGCAGCTTTTAAAATACTTACCTGTTCCTGCAATGCCTTTATTTGCTGGTCACCTTTTTCTTTTGTTTTTGTCAGCTCCTCTATTAAAAGGCTTTGCCGCTGATTGTCTTTTTGCAATTGCTGGTAATTCTTCAGCAACAGCTGAAGTTTATCGTTGATGCGTTTAATATTTTTTTCTAAATCAGACATACAATATAAAGTACCGGAAATTACTTCCTTATTTCTGCATCCAATTCTTTTTCGTACGAAGAAATTATCTTGTTCATCATACCATCAATTTCTTTATCAGTAAGTGTCTTTTCATCATCTAAAAAAGTAAAACTAACGGCCATTGATTTTTTATTTGCCCCGATCTTTTCACTTTCAAATATATCAAACAAGCGGATAGATCTTAATTTATTCAGCCTGGCAGCATGAGTGGCTTTTTCAATTTCTTCAAAGTGGATGGATTTATTTACAATGATTGCCAGGTCTCTGTGTACAACAGGGTACTTCGGAACTTCCCTGTATTCGATTTTTATTTTCCTGTTTAACTCAAGTAGCTTATCCCAATTGAGATCGGCATAAAAAACAGGTTGTTTTATATCAAAACTGCCCAGAATTTTATTGTTTATTAAACCCAATTCGGCAATTTTTTCATTTTGTATATTCGCCTGCAGGTTGTTTGACAAGGCTGTATTTTCTGATTGTTTATATGAATCAATATCTAACCCTAGTATGTTAATGATCTTCTCAAGTACAGCTTTCAAAAAATAGAAATCTGCTTTTTCTGCTTTTGACTTCCAGCTATCGTTGGTTATATTACCGGTAATATAAATGGCCAGGTGATTATTTTCCATATAACTGCCCGTTTCATTTACGGCATAAGTCTTGCCGAATTCAAAAAATTTAAGATCATTGTGTTTCCGGTTCAGGTTCCATGCAATGGACTCTAAACCGTTTTCTATCATACCGGGCCGCAGGATATTCAATTCCTCACTTAAGTTATTTATCATTTTCACCGTAGCCTGCAAAACTTCCTCACTATAATATGCACTATTGGTTATTGAATTGGTAAATATTTCCCTGAAACCTGAACCAGCCAGGTATTCGGCGGTTTTTTCAGTGTACGCTACTTCATGAGACAGCATTCCTACTGAAGGAGCAATGGTTATCATGGTGGGAATTTCCACATTATCTAATCCATCTATCCGCATTATTTCTTCTACAACATCCGCAGCAATGGTAATATCAGGTTTATTGAGTGGAACACAAAATCTCATTTCGTCATCACCTTCTTTCAGCAATTCAAATCCTAAACTGTTTAAAATATTCTTAACCGTATCGCCATGATAATTTTTGCCGCTTAGTTTTTTTAAGTAATGATATTTAAGCGCAACCTCCGTTTTTTGTTTTGGAACAGGGTACACATCCACTACATCGCTGGCAATATCACCACTGGCAATTTCTTTAATGAGCATGGCTGCTCTTTTTAAAACAGTTACGGTGTTGCTGATATCAACTCCTTTTTCAAACCGAGTGGCAGCATCTGTACGCAGGCCGTGACGCAGAGATGTTTTACGGATATCTGCCGGGTTGAACCAGGCACTTTCTAAAAAAATATTCTTTGTTTTTGCAGATACGCCGCTTCGGATACCTCCATAAACACCGCCAATGCACATGGGTTCACTGCTATTACAGATCATCAGGTCCTCGGAAGAGAGTTTTCTTTCTTTATCATCCAATGTGGTAAACAAAGTTCCTTCGGCCATGTTTTTAAGGATCAGTTTTTTCCCCTTTATTGCTTCTGCATCAAATGCGTGCAGGGGCTGACCGGTTTCGTGTAAGATAAAATTGGTGATGTCCACAATATTGTTAATCGGCCTCAACCCAATACTTTTTAATCTTTGCTGTAGCCAATCAGGGCTTTCAGCAATGGTTACATTTTCAATACTTACGCCTGAATAACGCTGACAGGCCTCTGCATTTTCAATAACCACTTCCATTTGTAAACCCTGGTTATCGGGTTTGAAATTATTTTTAAACGGATAACTAACCGTAGTCTCTTTTTTATTATGGTGCGATAACCAGGCACACACATCCCTGGCAACACCCAGGTGGCTCATGGCATCAATGCGGTTTGGTGTAAGGCCAATCTCAAAAATATAGTCTTCGGTAAGTTGAAAATATTCCGATGCAGATATTCCAACCTTTGCATCCCCGGGCAGTACCATAATACCGGCATGGCTTTCGCCCAATCCAATTTCATCTTCGGCACAGATCATGCCCTGGCTTTCCACACCACGGATCTTTGCTTTTTTTATTGTCAGGGGCTCGCCGTTTACCGGGTAGACAGTGGCTCCAATGGTTGCAATAACCACTTTTTGCCCGGCAACCACATTTGCTGCGCCACAAACTATATGCAGGTTTTCAGCAGTGTCAATATTAACGGTTGTAAGTTTTAATTTATCGGCATCAGGATGTTTTTCGCAGGTGATCACTTCTCCAATTACCAAACCCTGAAGCCCCCCTTTCACGGCTTCATATTTTTCCAGGCTTTCCACTTCAAGCCCAATCCCGGTAAGTATCTTACTCAGTTTCTCCGGTTCAATTTTTTCGGGAAGGTATTCACAAAGCCAGTTGTAACTAATGGTCATCTATTTGTTAAAATTTGTTATAGTCCGGCAAAGATAGTTTTTTGAAAAGGAAGTATAATAATGCAGCCTCATAAGTTAAACATGGGCATTGAAAAATACAAATGAATTGAAAAATATAGAGGTGCAGAAAAAGAAATTTGGGAACTAAGGAATTGTTAATAAACTTAGCCCTTGTTCCATTTTATTGATTTTTTGTTTGGGGATTTGCTGTTAATAAGCTCTTGATAAGTTAACTTTGCTGTGAATGAAGGGTGGAAAACACATGCAAAACTATTTATATTGTGTGTGTGGATAAAAATGAAGCCGACTTAAATCTCCGATTGCATTTACCTTAGCCGCCCTGCAGCCAATAACCCTGATAAAGCACAGGCATTAGAAAAATGGAACTTACTAACTTTAATAAAGATAAAAAGCTGCGCCGTAAAACGCCGCTTGACCTTGGGACAATGATGTATGGCAAGGTTCCGCCACAGGCAAAGGAACTGGAAGAAGCAGTATTGGGCGCCATCATGCTGGAAAAAAGTGCGTTTGATACCGTGGTAGAAATTTTAAAACCTGAATGTTTTTATGTAGATGCCCATCAGCGCATTTATAAAGCCATGCAGGGTTTGGCCATTAAGAGTTTGCCCATTGACCTGTTAACTGTTGTTGAAGAATTAAAATTCCGTGAAGAGCTGGATGCCGTTGGCGGCCCTTATTATGTTACTAAATTAACCAACGCTGTTGTTTCCTCTGCCAATATTGAGGCTCATTCCAGGATTGTTTTGCAAAAATTCATCCAAAGAGAATTGATCCGTATCAGCGGAGAAATTATTGGGGATGCATACGAAGACAGTACTGATGTGTTTGATATGCTTGATGAAGCCGAAAGCAAGTTGTTTGAAATAACCAATAACCACCTGCGCAAAAATTTCGACAGCATTGATACGGTTTTGGTAAAAACAATCCAGCGCATCGAAGACATGCGCAACAGGCAGGAAGATATTACCGGTGTACCAACTGGTTTTAGTTCGCTCGACAGGATAACTTATGGCTGGCAGGCAACCGATCTGATCGTATTGGCAGCAAGGCCTTCTGTTGGTAAAACAGCCTTTGCATTGAACCTGGCACGGAGCGCTGCTATGCATTCTACAAAACCTACGGCGGTAGGGTTTTTCAGCCTGGAGATGAGCAGCGGCCAATTGGTACAGAGAATATTAAGCGCCGAAAGTGAAATATGGCTCGAAAAAATTGCCCGTGGCAAACTGGAAGAGCATGAAATGAAACAATTGTATAAAAGAGGTATTGAGCGGTTATCAAAAGCGCCGATCTTTATAGATGATACGGCAGCACTGAATATTTTTGAATTAAGGGCCAAATGCCGTAGGTTAAAAAATAAACATAATGTTGGTTTGATCATCATTGACTATTTACAGTTAATGAGTGGAGCAGGCGAAAACCGTAATGGTAACAGAGAGCAGGAAATCAGCCGCATCTCAAGAGACCTGAAAGGACTGGCCAAAGAATTGCAGGTGCCCATCATTGCCTTATCGCAGTTAAGCCGTGAAGTGGAGAAAAGAAAAGAGGGAGCAAAGATCCCGCAACTGAGCGACCTCAGGGAATCGGGTGCTATAGAACAGGATGCCGATCTGGTAATGTTTATGTACCGCCCCGAGTATTATGATATAACCGCCAATGAATTTGGTGAAAGTAACAAAGGAGAAACATTCGTAAAAATAGCCAAGCACCGTAATGGTAGTTTGGATACAGTAAAATTGAAAGCACTCTTACACATTCAGAAATTTATTGAAGAAGAGGGCGGCAGTGATTTTGCGTCGGGAGGACCGGGCGGAAACTGGAAACCCGTAAAAACCGAAGATGGAGATGGCGCCAAACTATACATTCAAAAAGGAAGTAAGATGAATGACGGCGAATTTGATGAAGATGCACCCTTTTAGCTCTTAACCACAAGTTGAACAGCATTTTAGATTATTAATGTTTTAAATAGTTTATAATGAGATCAACTGATTTTTTTATCGAAAAAGCAAAAGAGTACTCAAACTCAATTGATGAGATTCTGCCGGATCTGCAGCAGGCATATGCACAGGGATCAGAGTCGTCCCCGGAATATAAAGAGCGGTCAGAAAAAATATCCGACATCAGGCTTAAAACAAAGCAGCTTTTTTCGGAGTTTGATAAAGGCGAAATATTCAAAAAGAATATTGTATCCATTGATGAAAACCGGATGATCGGTTGCGAAGATGAGGAAGTGCTGGAAAGGTACAAGCATACATTGTCTTTGTTCATTCAGCATGCAGCCGAACTTGACAAATAAACCAACTCTATATCAATAACAGATAATTATTGATTAAAATGGAGAATGAATTTTAGATTTGTTCTCCATTTGTTTTATGGTACTGCCTTTTTTTTATAAAGAAGATATCGATGCCTCAACAACAACCCTTTTGCTTGATGAGGACACCAGTAAGCACATGGTGCAGGTGCTGCGCATGCAAAATGGGGAACAACTGCAATTAACTGACGGCAAAGGAAATTTATTTACTACAGAAATAACAGACAATAACCGGAAGAAATGTGCTGTAAGAATAATTGGAAAATTCAAAACTCAAAATTCAAAATTCAAAATTTCAATCGCCATCTCATTGATAAAGAACTCCGGCCGCTTCGAATGGTTCCTGGAAAAAGCTACAGAGATCGGGGTTACGGATATTATTCCACTCATTTGTGAAAGAACAGAGAAGGTGGCTTTTAAAACGGAACGAATGAAAAGTATCCTGGTAAGTGCCATGCTGCAATCGAAACAAACATGGTTGCCGGTTCTTCACGAGCCAACTAAATTTTCCGGGCTTGTTAAATCCGCAACACATCAGCAAAAATTTATTGCCCATTGTATTGATGGGGCAAAACGGAATTTATCAGAGATGATAAACGGATCCCTGTCTTCAAAGATTATTTTAATAGGCCCTGAGGGAGATTTTACAGCTGCAGAAACTGAACAGGCATTGCAAAACCACTTTATAGCCGTAGCCCTTGGCGATACAAGGCTGAGAACAGAAACCGCAGGTATTGTGGCAGCTTCTTTACTTCGCCTCGTCTGAGTATTCTTCTTTCTCTACTTCCAGTACCGGTTCATTCAATTCGACCACCCGGTTTTTCGCCATTCTTTTCCGCATCACCATATTCAGTATCTCCACCACAAAAGAAAAAGCCATACCGAAATAAATATAATTCTTAAGGTTAAGTTCATGCGCCGCTTTTGCATTCCATCCTTCCATAACAAGGCTAAGGCCGATCATTACCAAAAATGAAAGCGCCAGCATTTTTAATGTTGGATGTTTATGAATAAAGGCAGAAATGGCAGGGCTGAATAAAAACATGATCGTCATGGCTATTACCACGGCCGCAATCATTATTTCAACATATTTAGCAGTACCGCCTGCAGTGATAATACTGTCAAAAGAAAAAACGGCATCAATCAATATGATCTGCCCAATCGCATTTACCAGGGTTATTCTTTTATTCTTTTGCGTTGAGGCATTGGGGTCTTCTCCTTCCAGTTTATGGTGTATCTCCATCACCGATTTATAAATAAGAAATATACCACCGGCAAGCATTACAATACTGGCCAGGTCAAAACCTTTTCCCGCAACAGTGAATATAGCCTTCCCTTTTTGAGTAAGTAACCAGCCCAGGCCCATTAACAGCAGGCTACGGGAGATGATACCGGTGATCATCCATATCCTTCTGGCTTTTTTCTGGTCCTTTTCTTTATTTAAACGATTTAGGATGATGCTTACGAAGATCACATTGTCGATGCCCAATACCACTTCTAGTATAACAAGGATTAAGAAGCTGATGATACTTTCTGATGTGAAAAGATGTTCCATGTTTTTTAAATTGGCAATTGGCAATAAGCAATAGGTAATTTGCCCATTGCTTATTGCCTATTATCCTTTTAGTTGCTTACAAATACGTTTTACAATGGCCGGACCTTCATAAATAAAACCAGTCCATACCTGCACTAATGATGCACCTGCATTTATCTTCTCATTTGCATCTGCACCGGTAAATATACCACCACTTGCAATAATGGGAATTTGTCCCTTTGTTTTTTGATGAATGTGTTTTATTATTTCTGTGCTTCGGTTTTTTAAAGGGGCCCCGCTTACACCACCGGAGCCAATGATTTTGAGTCTTGATCCCGGGGTTTTGAGCTTGTCCCTGCTGATGGTAGTATTTGCAGCAACCAACCCGTCCAGTTTTATTTCCAGGGCAAGTTCAATTACATCATCCAGTTGTTCCATAGTGAGATCAGGAGCAATTTTTAATAAGACCGGCCTTTTAATCTTTAATTCTTCATTCTTAATTATTAATTGACCCAGTATCCTTCTCAAAGAATCCTTCTCCTGCAATTCCCTTAATCCGGGTGTGTTTGGTGAGCTTACATTCACTACGAAATAATCGACGTAAGGATGTAAAGCGATGAAGCATTTTTCATAATCCTTCCAGGCATCTTCATTGGGCGTGATCTTGTTCTTTCCGATATTGCCACCGATGATAATTTTAAATTTTGAATTTTGAATTTTGAATTTCCGTAATCTTTCCGTAATAACTTCAACACCATCATTATTGAATCCCATCCGGTTGATAAGCGCTTTGTCTTTGGGCAACCGGAACAACCTCGGCTTATCATTGCCGGCCTGGGGTAGCGGTGTAACGGTTCCTATTTCAACAAAACCGAAACCTAGGGCTTCCAGTTCATTCAGGTATTTTGCATTTTTATCGAACCCGGCGCCTAAACCGACTTTGTTTGAGAATAGGAGATTGAATATTGAATATTGAATATTTCCTTTGGCACGAAATCCGGAGCGGATCATGCTTTTTATTCCGGGGACCTTGCAAATCAATTTGAAACTGTTCATCGAAAAATAATGAACCCACTCCGGATCGAAAAGGAAGAGAAAGGAACGTAGCAGTTTATACATCGGCGCAAAATTAAGCTACTGTACCCGGTTTTTTGGTTTGCCACATAAATTCTAACTTTGGTTTAAAGTTGCATAAACAACCTTTTGGCAAATAGCAAATGGGTCATAGTTCATAGCTGATGAATTTTGCCTTTGCCATGAACTATGAACCATTAACAATTAACATTTTCGTTATGCAGGAAGCATATATAGTATCAGGATACCGGACAGCCATTACCAAAAGTAAAAAAGGCGGGTTCCGGTTTTACAGGCCCGATGACCTGGCAGTTGATGTAATTAAAGGTCTGCTGGCAAGCATACCGCAACTGGATGCCAAAAGAGTGGATGATGTAATTGTTGGTAATGCTGTACCCGAGGCCGAACAAGGCTTGCAGGTGGGTAGGATGATCTCTGCAAGAGCCGTAGGTATCCATGCACCGGGTATAACTATTAACCGTTACTGTGCAAGTGGTTTGGAAAGCATAGCCATGGCCACAGCTAAAATAAGAACGGGCATGGCAGAATGTATCATTGCCGGTGGTGCCGAGAGTATGAGCATGGTGCCAACAGCGGGATGGAAAACGGTGCCGTCTTATGCTATAGCAGAAAAAGAACCTGATTATTATTTAAGTATGGGCCTAACAGCCGAGGCAGTCGCCAAAGAATATAAGGTGAGCAGGGAAGACCAGGATGCATTTAGCTATAACAGTCATTTAAAAGCTGGCAATGCAATCAAAGAAGGATATTTCAAATCGGGCATATTACCCATTTCAGTTGATGAAGTCTATTTGGATGTAAATGGGAAAAAACAAAAAAGGAATTTTACAGTAGATACAGATGAAGGCGTTCGTGCAGATACTTCTCCGGAGGGGCTGGCAAAATTAAAGCCGGCATTTGCGATGGGCGGAACGGTTACTGCAGGCAATTCTTCTCAAACCAGCGATGGTGCAGCCTTTGTGATTGTGATGAGTGAAAAGATGGTGAATGAACTGGGATTGAAACCCATTGCCCGTTTGGTGAATTGTGCCAGCGCCGGTGTGCATCCACGTATCATGGGTGTGGGCCCGGTTGAAGCTGTACCCAAAGTATTAAAACAGGCGGGCATGAAGCTTTCTGATATTGACCTGGTTGAACTGAATGAAGCATTTGCATCACAGGCACTGGCAGTAATACGTACACTTGACCTGAACCCCGATATAGTAAACATAAACGGAGGTGCCATTGCATTGGGACACCCTCTTGGTTGCACAGGCTGTAAGCTTACCATTCAGTTAACGAATGATATGAAAAGGCTCAATAAAAAATATGGTATTGTAACAGCCTGCGTAGGCGGCGGACAGGGTATTGCAGGGATAATTGAAAACATCACTTAATATTTCTACCTTTAAGGAAGCAAAATAAAGAGGCCGGGGGCAGCGTTGTACCCAGGCAGGGAATCCAATAAAAAAACA
>Ga0138256_10009635_pt1 | contig 10134 bp, 6 predicted proteins | sample KNB2016incub_MG_FD_105486 | JGI IMG/M metagenome (GOLD analysis project Ga0138256, IMG submission 105486) | Active sludge microbial communities from wastewater in Klosterneuburg, Austria - KNB2014incub_MG | ecosystem: Engineered > WWTP > Activated sludge > Unclassified | place: Austria...
CATCATCGAGAACAAGCCCGGGGCCGGCGGGCTCGTGGGCGCCGAGGCCGCGCTGCAGGCGGCGCCGGACGGCTACACGCTCCTCGCCGTGAGCCCGGCCCTGGTCATCAACCCGCTGCTGCACGCGGACAAGAAGACCTACGACGCGGTGAAGAGCTTCGACCCCGTCACCGTCATGGCCAACACCCACCAGATGATCGTCGCGCACCCGTCCACCGGCTTCAGGACCACGCGCGACCTCATCGACTACGCGAAGAAGAACCCCGGCAAGCTCAACTACGGCTCGGCGGGAACGGGCTCGGCCACCCACCTCAACATGGAGCTGATGCTCTCCATGGCCGGCATCGACGTCGTGCACGTGCCCTACAAGGGCTCCACGCAGGCCCGCCAGGATGTGCTCGCCGGGCAGGTGCAGCTCGCCTCCGACGGGCTGCTGCCGCTGCAGCCGCTCATCAAGGACGGCCGCCTCAACGCGATCGGGATCATGAGCAGCAAGCGCGCGCAGAGCAACCCCGAGATCCCCACCATCGGCGAGACGGTGAAGGGCTACCACTCCGACACCTGGTACGGCGTGGTCGCGCCGGCCGGCGTGCCGAAGGACGTCCTTGCGAAACTGCACGCCGCCGCCGTGAAGGGGCTCACCCAGCCCGCCACGCGCGAGCGCTTCGCGAACCTCGGCGCCGAGATCGTCGCCAACTCGCCGGAGGATTTCCGCGCCCTCATCGAATCCGAGCACCGCACCTGGTCGAAGGTGGTCAAGGACCTCGCCGGAAAGCTCAAGTGAGGCCGCGCGCCACCACGCGCCTGCGCGAGCTCATCGCGCGCGGGCCCACGCTGTACGTCCCGGGCTGCTACAACGCGATGAGCGCCAAGGTGCTCGCGAACGCGGGCTTCGAGGCGATCTACATGACGGGCTACGGCACGTCCCTCTCCCTCACCGGCTACCCGGACGTGGGACTCACCACGATGGGCGAAATGGTGGCGAACGCGCGCTACATCGCCGAGGCTTCCGGCCTGCCGCTCATCGCCGACGCCGACACCGGCTTCGGCAACGCCATCAACGTGATCCGCACCGTACGCGAATACATCGGGGCGGGCGTCGCGGGCCTCCACCTGGAGGACCAGGTGAGCCCCAAGCGCTGCGGCCACGTGGCCGGCCGGCTGGTGATACCGCTGGCGGAGGCCGTGGGCAAGATCCGCGCGGCCGCCGACACGCGCGACGAACTCGACCCGGACTTCGTCCTCGTCGCCCGCACGGACGCCCGCGGCGCCCATGGCGGGTCGCTGGACGAAGCCATCCGTCGCGTGAACGCCTACCTCGAGGCGGGCGCGGACCTCGCCTTCATCGAGGGCCCGACCTCGGTCGACGAGATCCACCGCATCCTGCGCGAGGTGAAGGGCCCGGTCTTCTACAACATGACGGGCGTCTCGCCGCGCTTCACGCTCGAGGAGATGCGCGCGATGGGCATCGCCGTGTGCATCTCGCCCAACGCGATGCTGCGCTCGGCCCTGGCCGCGATGCACGACCTGGCCGCGCAGATGAAGGCCGAGGGTCCCCTCGCGGAGACCCGCTTCATGGCGGGGTTCCGCGAGCACCCGCTCGCCGACCTGCACACCTTCGCCGGCTTCGACCGGGTGCGCGCCTGGGAGCGCGAGTACCTCGGCGAGGAGGCGATGGCCAAGTACGCGGGCAGCGTGGGGCACCAGCCGAAGTAGCCGTGGGCCGCACGCTCTACGAGAAGATCTGGGACGCGCACGCCGTCGCGGGCGGGCCGGGCGGGCGCACGCTCCTCGCCATCGACCGGCACCTCGTGCACGAGGGCAGCTTCCACGCCTTCGAGTCCCTGCGTGCCGCCGGCCGCGCGGTGCGCCGGCCGGATCTCACCTTCGCCATGCCCGACCACTACGTGCCGACGCGCGATCGCGATCCGATCGCGCACCCGGAACTCAAGGACAAGGTCGATACCCTCTCGGCCAACGCGGCCCGCGCGCGCATCGCGATCTTTCCCGTCGGCGACGCGCGGCAGGGCATCGTCCACGTGGTCGGGCCCGAGCAGGGCATCACGCAGCCCGGCCTCACGCTCGTCTGCGGCGATTCCCACACCGCCACGCACGGGGCGCTGGGGGCCCTCGCCTTCGGCATCGGCGCCTCCGAGGTGGCGCACGTCCTCGCCACGCAGGCGCTGTGGCAGGCGAAATCGCGCACGATGCGCGTGCGCGTCGAAGGCGCGCTGCCGGAGGGCGTCTTCGCCAAGGACGTGATCCTCGCCCTCATCGCCCGCATCGGCGCGCAAGGCGGCACCGGGCACACGATCGAGTACGCCGGCTCCACCATCCGCTCGCTGTCGATGGAGGGGCGCATGACGGTATGCAACATGTCGATCGAGGCGGGCGCGCGGGCGGGGCTCGTGGCGCCGGACGAAACGACCTTCGCCTGGCTGCGCGGGCGGCCGTACGCGCCGCGCGAGGACGAATGGGACGCCGCGCTCGCGCGCTGGCGCCCGCTGGCCACCGACGACGACGCGGCCTTCGACGCGGAAGTCGCGCTCGAGGCGGGCACCCTCGAGCCCAGGGTCACCTGGGGAACGAGCCCCGAGCACGGCGCGGGCATCTCCGGGGTCGTGCCGGAGCCCGCGGACGAAAAGGACGCCTCGCGCCGGCAGGGCCTCGAGAAGGCGCTTCGCTACATGGACCTCGCGCCCGGCCGGCGCATCGAGGGAATCCCCATCCAGCGCGTCTTCATCGGCTCGTGCACCAACAGCCGGCTGGAGGACCTGCGCGCCGCCGCCCGCGTGGTGCGCGGCCGCAGGGCCGTGGTGCCCGCCCTCGTGGTGCCGGGATCGGGCCTCGTGAAGCGCGCGGCCGAGGCCGAGGGGCTCGATCGCGTGTTCCTCGAGGCGGGCTTCGACTGGCGCGAGGCGGGCTGCTCCATGTGCGTCGGCATGAACGGCGATCTCGTGGCGGCCGGCGAGCGTTGCGCCTCCACCTCGAACCGCAACTTCGAGGGGCGGCAGGGCCAGGGCGCGCGCACGCACCTCATGAGTCCGGCCATGGCCGCGGCGGCGGCCGTCACGGGCGCCATCACCGACGTGCGGAGGATTTCGGGGGCATGAAACCCTTCACCACGCTCACCGCCGTCGCCGTGCCCCTCGACCTGGTGAACTGCGACACCGACCGCATCGTGCCCGCGCGCTTCCTGCGCCAGCCGCGGTCGGCGGGCTACGGGAACTTCCTCTTCCACGACCTGCGCGAGGCCGATCCGGATTTCGTGCTGGACCGCCCCGCCTACCGCGGCGCGGGTATCCTCGTCGCGGCGGAGAACTTCGGCTGCGGCTCCTCGCGCGAAGCCGCCGTGTGGGCGCTGGCCGGGTCGGGCCTGGCGGCCTGGATCGCCCCCTCGTTCGGCGACATCTTCCTCGAGAACAGCTTCAAGAACGGCATCGCGGCCCTCGTCCTTCCGCCCGCGCGGGTCGCCGAGCTTCGCGCGCAGCTCGTCGCGAATCCGGGCGCCTCGGTCGGCATCGACCTGCCCGCGCAGACCGTGCGCTTCCCCGACGGCAGCCTGGAGCCCTTCGACGTGGACGCCTTCCGCAAGGCGTGCCTGCTGGAGGGCGTCGACGAGATCGACCTCACGCGACGGCACGAAGGGGCGATCGCCGACTGGGAAGCCCGGCGGCGCGCGGACATGCCCTGGCTGTCGAGAGAGCCCGGCTCCGGCTAGCGCGGCTCGGCGCCGGCGGGGGCCGGATACCGGGCATCGAGCGCGGCCACCAGGTTCCCCAGGCGCTTGTCGAAGGCCGCGAGTCGCTCGTCCATCACGCCTCCCGGGCGAAGCTCGCGGATGGCGAGCTCGAGCGCCATGGCGTCGGCCTGCAGGTCCACCGCGCCCAGCGTCGCCGCCGCGCCCTTCACCGTGTGGGCGCGCCGTTCGGCGTCGGCCCGCTCGCCGCGCTCGAGGTGGGCGCGAATGGCGAGGGCGCAATCGCGCTCCTGGTTCGCGAAGCGCCGGAGCAGCGACCGGTAGCGCGGCGCGTTGCCCAGGACGCGCGAGAGCCCCTGGGCCGCATCGAGACCGGGAATGTCGAGGGGCACCGCCTCGTCGGGTGCCTCCCCCGGGGTCGCCGCCGGCGAAGGCTCGCCCCACACGCCCGAGGGCAGCCAGCGCTCCAGCATCCGGTCGAGCGCGGCCGGATCGATCGGCTTCGGGATGTAGTCGTTCATGCCGGCCGCGAGACATCGCGCCTGGTCCTGGCGCATGACGTTGGCGGTCATCGCGACGATCGGGACCGCGGCGAACCGCGCCTCGGGCAGCCGGCGGATCGCCTGCGTCGCGTCGATGCCGTCCATCACGGGCATCTGCATGTCCATGAAGACGAGGTCGTAGGCCGACCGCTGCGCCATGCGCAGGGCCGCCTGGCCGTTCGCGGCCACGTCCACCCGGTGGCCGAGCTGCTCCAGCATGTCGCGCGCCACCTCCTGGTTGAGCTCGTTGTCCTCCACCACGAGGATGCGGGCGCGCCGGGACCGCACCGGGGCCATGCCGGCGGGAACCGGCGACGACGGCAGCCGATCGCCCTGCAGGAGTTGCACCGAGGCGTTGAACAGGACCGAGGCGCTCACCGGTTTCATGAGGAAGTCCTCGATGCCCACCTCGTTCGCCTCCTTGATGAGCTCCTCGCGGCCGTAGGCCGTCACCATGACCCGGTGCGGGGGGCTCTCGAGGCCCAGCGCGCCGATGGCCCGCGCCGCCGCCATGCCGTCCATTCCCGGCATGCGCCAGTCGAGGTAGACGATGGCGTAGGGGTTCCTCGCGGCGTCGGCCTGCCGCACGGCCTCGACGGCGTCCTCGCCGCTCGCGCTCACGCTCACGTCGAAGCTCATGGCGGCGAGCATGTCGCGCATGACGATGCGCGCCGCGTCGTTGTCGTCCACGACGAGCACGCGGCGGCCCCCCAGGTCCGGCCTGAGGACGCGCGCCTTCGGCTTGCTGCTGCCCAGGCCCGCGCGGATCGTGAACCAGAAGGCGCTGCCGCGGCCGGTTTCCGAATCCACCCCGATGTCGCCTTCCATCAGCTCGACGAGCCGCTTGGCGATCACGAGCCCCAGGCCCGTGCCGCCGTACTTGCGGGTGGTGGAGGCGTCCGCCTGCTCGAAGCTCCGGAAGAGCTTCGCTTTCTGCAGCGCCGTGAGGCCGATGCCCGTGTCGCGCACGGTGAAGCGCACCACGGCGTGGCGCTCGTCGCGGCTTTCGAGACGGCCGGAAATGACGACCTCGCCGCGTTCGGTGAACTTCACCGCGTTGGCGCCGAGGTTGAGCAGCACCTGCTCCAGGCGAAGCGCGTCGCCCACGAGCTGGCGCGGCACTTCCGGCGCGAGATCCATCACGAATTCCAGGCCCTTGGCGCCCGCGCGGTCGGCGAGCAGCACGCCCACGTGGTCGGCCACCTTCTCGAGGTCGAACTCGGCGTGCTCGAGCGCGAGGCGCCCGGCCTCGATCTTCGAGAGGTCCAGGATGTCGCTGATGATGCCCAGCAGGTGCCCCCCGGCGCCCTGGATCTTCTGCAGGTAGTCGCGCTGGCGCGGCGTGAGCTCCGTGCCCAGGGCGAGATGGCTCATGCCGATGATGGCGTTCATCGGCGTGCGGATCTCGTGGCTCATGTTGGCGAGGAAGGTGCTCTTCGCCTGGTTGGCCGATTCGGCCGCGAGCTTGGCCATGGAAAGCTCCGCGGTGCGCTGCTCGACGAGGTCCTCGAGCCGGTGGCGGTAACGCTCGAGTTCGCCGTGCTCGCGCTTGCGGTCCGTGATGTCGCGCCAGACGACGTGCAGCAGGCGGCGCTCGCCGAAGGAAATCGCGGTGATCAGCACCTCGGCGTGGAAATGCTCGCCGTCCGCGCGCACGTGCTCCCACTCGAACTCGACGGCGCCCTTCTCGAAGGCCTCCGCCATGAGTTCCTCCGATCGCTCCCGGCTGGCGCGCCCGTCCGGCTGGAGCAGGGGCGAGATGCCCGTCGGCGTGAGCCCCAGGAAGCTCTCGCGGCCCGCCACGCGCAGCATGTCGACGGCCGCCGCGTTCGCGTCGACGAACCGCCCGTCCTCGATGATCGTCAGGGCTTCCTTGCTCTCCTCGAAGAGGCGGCGGAAGCGCTCTTCGCTCTCGCGCAGGCGCGCATCGGCCTCGCGGCGTGCCGTGATGTCCTGCACGGTGGCGATCACGCGGGCCGGACGGCCGTCGGCGTCCTTCAACAGGCGCACGTTCACGATCGCGTGGCCCTGCGACCCATTGCGCCGCACGAAGCGCCTTTCGACGACCTGGCTTTCCCGGTCGCCCTTGAGGAGCGCGAGCAGGTCCGCCAGGTCCGCGGCCACCTCGTCCGCCGGCGCCAGGTCCTGCCAGGTCTTCGATTCCATTTCCTCCCGCGAGTACTCGAAGATCTCCGCGAAGCGATCGTTGAACTGGATCCATCGCCGGCTGGCCGCGTCGGTGATCGCCATGCCGATGAAGGGCAGGTCGTAGAAGTTGCGCAGCAGCTGGTCGGCGCGGGCGCGCTCCTCGCGCAGCTCCAGCTCCCGGATGCGCCCGTGCTGACGCCAGGCCTGCCAGGCGGCGTACACGATCGCCGTGCCGGCGACGAGGGCCGCCCCGAGCACCCACCACAGGGTGGACCACACCGAGGCGAGCACCTCCGCGCGCTCGACGTGGGTGACGATGCGCCAGTCCGTTCCCGCGACGGGACGGTAGGCCGCCAGGACGGCCACGCCATCGAGTCGGGTCCCGTGCATCCGCCCGGGCATGTCCGATTGCACCGCCACGGCGGCCGGCAGGTCCGCCGAATCGACGGGCGCCGACAGCGCGAGCGCGGTGTCCTTGCGGTACCGGATGTTGTTCAGGTAACGCACGATGTCGCCTTCGCGGCGCACCAGCACGCTCTCGGCCGTCTCGCTCGACGTGGGCCAGCGCTCGATGGTCGGAAAGAGGAAGGCTCTCGGGTCGGCGTGCAGGACGACGGCCGCGATGGCGCGCTCGTCCCCGACGATGGGCACGAACCAGTCCATGTGGAACTCGCCCGCCTCGTCGCTGTAGATGTCGGTGTGCAGGATCGCGCGCTCCGCGAGCGCGCGCCGCAGGAATCCTCCGGCCGTGGCATTGAGCGACCGATGGGCGCCGAGGGCCATCCGGACGGCGCCCTGCGCGTCGACGAGGATCACGTCGTCGTAGCCGTAGGCCTCGCGCAGGATGTCGAGGCGCCCCCGGATGATGCGGCTGTCGTCGGGGTCCCCCGGGTTCGCCAGGTAGCGGCCGACGCGAAGGGCGAGGTTCTCGGAACCCCTGAGCGCCATGCCGTCGCCCCGGCGCTCCTTCAGCCAGTTCTCGATCTGCTCGGCCTTCAGCCGCGCGACGCCGTCCAGGTCGCGAAACGCGTCCTCCTCGACCACCCGCGATTGCAGGTGGACATAGGTGAGGCCGACGAGCGGCACGAAGACCGCCACGGCCAGGGCCAGCGGGGCAATGCGCTTGAGCATCGGGGCGCGAGCGCGTGCGGGCTCTCGGGTGGGCTTTGACGGACCAGAATAACCCGCACCGGCAAGCCCCGATGCTGTCCTAGCTCAAATCCCCGGGGCGGGCACGAGCTTCCAGAGCGAGACCACCTCGGCGGCCCGGGCGGCGTGCAGGGGGTCGGCCTTGTCGGCGGCCTTGGGGTGCTTGGGCGCGGCCTGGGTGCGCTCCTTCACGACCAGGCCGGCCTTCGCGATGCGGTCGGCCAGTTCGCCCTCGGCCCGCAGGCCCAGGCGCTCGGCCAGGTCCGACAGGATGAGCCAGCCCTCCCCGCCGGGAACCAGGTGCTCCGCCAGGCCCGCGAGGAAGCCCTGGAGCATGTGGCTGTCCGGGTCGTAGATGCCCTTTTCGAGGGGCGTCGAGGGCCGGGCGGGAAGCCAGGGCGGATTGCAGACGACGAGGCCGGCCTTGCCTTCGGGGTACAGGTCGGCCTCGACCACCTCGACACGCTCCGCCAGCCCCATGCGCGCGACGTTCTCCCGCGCGCAGGCGAGCGAGCGGGGATCGATGTCCGTGGCGACGATCCTCGCGATACCGGCGTGCCGCGCCAGCATGGCGGCCAGCACGCCCGTGCCCGTGCCGATGTCGAAGGCGACGCCCTTCTCCTTCGCCGCCGCCGGAAACGTGGCCTTGGCGATGAGGTCGAGGTATTCGTTCCGCGTGGGGGTGAAGACGCCGTAGTGCGGATGGATGCGTCCCCCGAGCCCGGGCACTTCCAGGCCCTTGGTGCGCCATTCGTGGGCGCCGATGACGCCCATCAGCTCGCGCAGCGCCACCACCGTCTGCCCGCCGTCCGATACGCCCCACGCTTCCGTGCAGGCGGCCTTCACGTCCTGGGCCCGCGGCAGCTTGATGTAGTAGTCGTCCTCCAACTGCACGAGCAGCATGCCCAGCAGGCGCGCCTTCTGCGCCTGCGCCTGGCGGTGCAGGTGGAACGCCTGCCCGGGCGTCGTGCCTTCCTCGCGCTTCGCGCGCGACTTGCGGGCCCGGTAGTCCACGCGCTTCGCCATGGCGGCGAGCATGTGCCGCGCGCTCGGGAAATCGCCGCGCCACAGCAGGGCCGTGCCCTGGCCCGCGAGGCCGTAGGCGTCGTCGGGGCGGATCGTGTCGTCCACGATGGCCATCTGCTTCGGGGCCGGCATGCCGCTTTCGGATTGCCAGCGCGCGGTGCGCTCGGTTTCGTTCTCGATCCAGTCGATGCGGTCCAAGGGCTAGAGCTCCGTGTATTTCTTCGCGGTGCCGCGGGCCTTGTCGACCGGGTACTTCTTTTCGTTGGCGATCATTTTCTCGTGGGCGGCGGCGATGGGGTCGATGCCGAGCTGGTCGGCGAGGCGGATGAGGTAGAGGAGCACGTCCGCGATCTCTTCCCGGACGGCCTGCTTCGCGTCCGCGGGAAGGTCGCGGCTCTGCGCCTCGGTGAGCCACTGGAATTGCTCGAGCAATTCCGACGATTCCACCGCGAGGGCCATGGCGAGGTTCTTCGGGGAGTGGAACTGGTCCCAGTCGCGGGCGGAGGCGAAAGCCCTCTGCTGGTCGCGAAGCGATTCGAGCGGGGTCGGCACGGCGGGTTCTCCGTCAAGTCCGGCCCCGATGCGGGACGGACACTCGACATAATGCCGTAAAGTTCGCTCCGCCCCCCGCACGAGGACCCCGGCTTGCCCCCCGAAGCCCCGCCACCGCCCCGCGAATCGCCCCGCCGCCAGGTGGGGGTGTGGGAGGCGCTTTCGGTCTGCGTGGGCATGGTGATCGGCGCGGGGATCTTCCGCTCGCCCTCGCTCGTCGCGGCGAACACGGGCTCCGACGCGGCGATGATGCTGGCCTGGGCATTCGGCGGCGCGATGTCGCTCGCCGGGGCGCTCTGCTACGCGGAGATGGCGGCCGCGTTCCCGGACGCCGGCGGCGACTACCACTTCCTCACGCGGGCCTACGGGCGGCGCGCGGGCTTTCTCTTCGCCTGGTCGCGCTTCGCCGTGATCCACACGGGGTCCATGGCCATGCTCGCGTTCGTGCTGGGCGACTACCTCGGCTCGATGCTCCCGCTGGGCGAGCTCGGCAGCCCGGTCGTCGCGATGCTCGCCGTGGTGGCGATCGCGGCCGTGAACCTCGCGGGCCTGCGCGCCGGGCTCGGGACGCAACTCGCGCTCATGGTCGCCGTCGTCGCGGGCCTCTTCGCGGTGGGCCTCGCGGGCGTGGTGCTCGCCTGGCAGGGCGCCGCGCCGCTGGCGCCATCCCCGTCCGCGCCTTCCGCCGCGCATATCGGCACCGCCCTCGTGTTCGTGTTCCTCGCCTACGGCGGCTGGAGCGACGCGGCGACGCTCTCGGCCGAGATGCGCGACCCGCAGCGCGGCATGACGCGCGCCCTCGTGGCCGGCATGGCATTGGTGACGGCGCTCTACCTCGTCGCCAACTGGGCCTACGTGCGCGGGCTCGGCCTCGCCGGCGTCGCCGCGAGCCGGGCGCCGGCCTCGGATCTCGTCTTCATCGCTTTCGGCCCGGCGGGGCAGGCGGCGATCGTTGCCGTGGTGGCGGTGACCGCGATCACGTCGATGAACGCGATCCTCATCGCGGGGGCGCGCACC
>Ga0138256_10009636_pt1 | contig 10134 bp, 12 predicted proteins | sample KNB2016incub_MG_FD_105486 | JGI IMG/M metagenome (GOLD analysis project Ga0138256, IMG submission 105486) | Active sludge microbial communities from wastewater in Klosterneuburg, Austria - KNB2014incub_MG | ecosystem: Engineered > WWTP > Activated sludge > Unclassified | place: Austria...
GGATTCGTATTCCTGCATGAAGCCTTCTTCCATGCCGAGATCTTCAAGGAGCGAGACGGCGTTGAACCATTCGCGTTCGGAGATGCGGCGTGACAGGAGAATGTATCTTGGGTCGGTGGCGGCCTTGTTGGTTGCGTAGTATTGGGCCATTAACGAAACCGCGGTTTTCGGGCCGAGTTCGTCGCGTATCCATCGGAGGTTATCCTCAAGGCCCGCGATGTCGTTTGGCAACACGAGGAGGCGGATGAGGAGGCCTTTTTTTAGCAAGCCGGCCTCATCAAAGACAAGTTCATCGCCCATCTGACGATGCATTTCTTTGATCGCATTGCGAGCATGCAGAGAGTAATCGCGGACCTTTGAGAATTGAAAACCGGCATCCGAATCGGCGTATTTCAGGTCGGGCAAGTAGATATCGACGATGCCGTCGAGCAGGCGCAAGACCTCGACCGAATCGTAAGCGTTCGTGTTGTAAACGATCGGCAATCGCAGTCCCTGTTGTGCCGCTATCAAGATCGCACGGGCCATCTGCGGGGCAAAGTGCGTAGGCGAAACAAATCCGATGTTGTGGCAGCCGCGGTCCTGCAGCTCGAGCATCATCTTAGCAAGGCGCTCATGCGTGACCTCGTTCTTTTTCTGCGTTTTCCAGGTTTGCGAGATCTGATAATTCTGGCAATAAACGCAGCGAAGATTACAGTTGCCGAAAAAGATATTCCCGGCGCCGTTTGTGCCGGATAAACACGGCTCTTCGCCAAAATGTGCAGTGTAGGATGAAACGATCGGCAGCCGCCCGGAATAGCACGCGGCTATCTCGTCATTCAACCTGTCATTGCCGCAGTCTTTCGGGCAGACGGTACATGAGCGAAGAAGTGCTTCGAGAGCTAAGACGCGATCCTCAAGCCTATTCTCCGCCAAGAGTGTTTGATACCTTGCGTCCACCTTTCTCCTTTAGTTTTGCGGGTTTTAAGCCTTTTTGAGCCCCTGTTTTGGCATATTTACTGGCAACGTCGTCGGGCGCGACGTTTCGGGCGAGTTCCCATGTAAAATCCATTTCAGCATTGACGGTCGCTGTTGCCATGCGGGTTTCGCGCAGCATCAACAGACTGCCGTAAAAGAGACACATGATGCCGCCGATACCGACGCCGATTGGCAGTAATTGCAGAATGCGGTATTTTGCGAAAAACGCGGCGATGGCGATCAAAACGCTGGTCAGAATAAACGACCCAAGGCCGTAATAGAATGTGCCCATCGCCTTTTGCAGAATGCGGGCGCGGCTCGTCACCTTGTCCAAAAGATCCACGATCACCTCGACGCGTTTGTCATAGAGCGGGACGTCCGATTTCTCATCGTCATCGAGGTAGATCAACTCTCCTAGACGAATCTCCAATTGCCGAACACGATCAACCACGCGCCCGAGCCGCGTCGAGGTCGAAAGCACCAGCGAACCGGTCGCCGATATGAGCAGCGACGGCGTAACCATCGCCGTCAAAAACTCAATCGTCGTATTTAGAGCGTTTGAGTTGATATTTATGAGATCCTCGGCAAACATAATCTCGAATTCTACGCTATAATCGCGGAAAAATGAACGCTATGAACGATCAACCTCACGGCTCCGTCCAAAATCTGCGGCACGACAGCGACATTCTCCGCGACAACCCGCTCGGCGACCCGTGCGTCCGCGATCTCTATGTTTATCTGCCGCCGGGTTACGATGTCGGCGATGCGAGGTATCCGGTTGTTTACTGTTTGAGCGGATTTACGGGCCGCGGCAAGATGCTGCTCAATGATTCGGCGTTTACGCCAAACCTCGCCGAGCGCATGGACCGCCTGATCGCCGCCGGCACGATCAAACCGATGATCGTCGTCATGCCCGATTGTTTCACATATTACGGCGGTTCGCAGTATATAAACTCAACGGCTACAGGCAATTACGAAGACTATCTGACACAGGAGATAGTCCCGTTTGTCGATTCCCAATTCCGGACTCTATCGGATCGGGATTCGCGGGCCGTGATGGGCAAATCGTCGGGCGGCTACGGTTCGCTGATAATGGGAATGCGGCACGCCGACCAGTTCGGCCTTGCCTGCTCGATTAGCGGGGATGCCTATTTCGAATACTGTTTGCCGATGGATTTTGCAAACGCGTTTCGCATTATCAACGGCGACCCGAAAGGCTTTATGAAAAAAATCTGGTCAACCGAAAAACACGGGCGCGATGCGCATTCCGCGATCAATACTATCGGCATGAGCTCGTGTTACTCGCCAAACGGAGAGGATTTTGATTTGCCGTTCGATCTTGAAACGGGAGAAATGCGGCAAGACGTTTGGCAACGATGGCTCGCGCACGACCCGGTCCGCCTTGTGGAAAAACATGCGGAAAACCTGAAGTCGTTGAAATTACTGTTTATCGACGCGGGAACACGCGATGAATTTGCACTCGATATCGGTGCGAGAATATTGTCAAAAAAATTAGGCGATCACGGCGTTCCGCACATCCACGAAGAATTTGACGACGGGCATTTTAGTATCTCGTACCGATTTGACCGCTCTCTGGAATTGATCTCGGAGAGGATAATTCACCACAGAGACACAGAGGGCACAGAGAAATTAAACAAGGGAAATATTAGTAGTTGGTCAGTTTGAAATTCGTCGTCACTCCGCCGCTAGGCGGCACCTAGCCCTGTCGTTTACGGCGGGGTTAGGTTCGTCGAGTTTTCAACTAGGGCGTTTTAACGTCCTTCTCATCAGTGCTTAAGCCAGTTTGAAGAGGTAAGCCCGTTAAAACGGCTAAAAGCCATCGTTTGCCACATTTGACCCCGCCGTAAACGACGGGCTACACGCCGCCTTCAGCGGAAAAGAAAGGTGGGGTTTCAAATTGACCCCTACCGAAATATTTTTTCCTAGCTCTGTGAGCTCTGTGAGCTCTGTGAGCTCTGTGCCTCTGTGGTGAATCCCTTTCCTAACACCCGTTCGACTTCGGCACCCATTCGGCCCGTCGCCATGTAGGCCATCATTTTGAAGTCGCTGATAAACGACCAGAACGGGTATTTAAAGCTCGCAGGTCTATTTTTCTCGACGACAAAGTGGGCAAACCATGCGAAACCGTATCCGACAACAAAAAAAGCCGGAAAGAAATACCATTGGCCGCGTGCGACGAAAAATATCAGCAGGGCGATACCCAACGACGTGCCGGCAAAATGCAGCAGACGCGTAAGCGGCAGGCTGTGTTCACGGACGTAAAAGTCCCAAAAATCAGTATATGTTTTGATCATCCCGTGCCTCCTTTTTGAATTACAGCTTATCTTACAAATAGTTTGGCGATAGGTTTTCCCGCACTCGGATTTTGTTCACTATAGTCGATGTTTAGAAATCGGCAAAGCGTTGCGGCGATCTGATCTTGATAAAGGGTTTCCGAATCTTTCCATTCGCCTCGCAACGCCACCTCAGGGCTGATAAAGGCCATCCAAATAAACTGTGCGTTCGGAACGTCCTCGCCATGATCAGACCAGTCCTTTGTTGAGTTTCCGCGACCATGATCGGTGGTAATGAGAATCGACGTTTTGCCGCGATAACGCGGGTCGCTTTCGACAAACCGCCACAGTTCCTCGATCCATTTGTCGGTCATGTGCAGCGCGTCGAGTACGCGCTCGTAGTTCTTGTCGTGGGCATAGTCGTCCGTCTCGTCAAACCCGATATGGATGGCACGTGTGTAGTGCTGTTTCATGTGGGCGAGAGCGATCTTGTAGGTAAAATAGTCGTGCCGAACGCTCGGCCACGGCGCCAGCACCTGCGATTGCAGCCGAAAAAGCTCGTTGATCTCTTTATTTTTGGTCGCGTAGGTCTCGTAGGCGGCGTTGACGACAAAGGAACCGGGCTTGTTCGTCGCGATCCGCATGAATGCGTCCCATGACGAGAACTCAGCGACGGCATTTGGCCCGGCGGCGAACTTTTTATTTAAGAAATCAAGAACCGATGGATACGGATTCTGCGGGTGGCTGTTGCTCTTGATAACGTCGTCGTGAGCCTGGCCGGTCAGTATCTCGGAGTAACCGGGATAGGAAAAAAAGAGTTTGTTGGTTGTCTTGACCTCGCTTTTGAGGTCACGATTACCGGCGATCGATCCGTGACGCTCCATCAACGTCTTCCAGAAAAACGGCATCAATCGTTCGCGGCGTTCTTTTGGCGTTGCGCCGCCATAATTTTTGAAAGCGGCGTTTTTCTCAAAATTCTTATTTACGCTGCGAAAGATATCCGCGTCGAGCCCGCCAAATATCTCCTGTGTCCGCGCTCCGTCGAGCGTTATCAGAATGATATTTTCAATACGGGATTGCGTAAGGACAGATTGTGCAAAAAGAAGGATTGCGACAATTGTTACGGCTGTTCGCGTTACGGCAATCGATGCCTTGCAAGTCATCATACTCAGGCATACTAATCCTTTTAAGGTTGTTCTTTCAAATTTGAAGAACTGATGGTGGTTCAAAATCGTTCCCAAGGTTCTATTCCACCGGGAGCTACATGAAAGAGCGGATGCGGATCAGGAATAGCAATGACTTGCCACTGTTCGTATGCAAGCGGGCTACGCGCCTTAAGCTTGGATTGCAGATGGCCCCATTCAAATTCGATCTGGCCTGATGTCACTGCGATCTGCTCGGACGATCCGACCGATATGACTTTGCGGCTGTCGAATTTGTACTCGCGAATACGTGATTCTTCGAAAATCTTTTCGATATAACCGTCAATTGAATCGACAGCCATCGGCGGCCGGAACCGGTCGAGCTGCGGATGATGCAGATAGCCACGGGTCCGACCTTTCAAGACGGCGCGGGCAAGCAGAGCTTCGCGCCAGAGAGCGACGAGGCCCTGAGCATCTAGATATTTTGGATGTAGCGACCACAAGCGCATTGGTTTACGGGCTTTCGGCTATCGCCTTTAGTTTTGCGTTGCGCCTTGAGACCAGGTCCCGCAGGTGACGTTTGAGCAGGAGTGTGTCAGCGATCCGCCCTAAAATTCCAAATGGCGATGTCCAGATCAGAGTGTCTCGCATGACAGTACCACCATCGCCTTCTGAAAATTCGTGAACGTGCTTGAATGCCCGAAAACTGCCCTCGACCATCTCATCAACGAACAACCACGGCCTGTCGAATTCAACAACTTTAACTGTTAACGTCTGCCTATTCCCAAAATGCGTACCTTCAAATGTCACTGTCTGGCCTAATTCGATCATCCCGTCGGTAATACCGGCAACCGCCCGCTCGCTTGTTTGCGAGGTCGTTTCGGTATGAATGCGGATGTCCCGCATCAGATCAAAACAGGTTTCGGCAGGCGCGTTGATTTGGGTTTTGAGAACTATTTTCGGCATCCGTCAATAGTTTACGCGGACGTATTCAGAAATGCCTATTCCGATCAAACTGGAAATAATCTGGAGAATGATGCCGGCCAGCGAACAGAAGGGAATTGCTATGAGTGCTGAAACGGCTGCGGAAAATTGACGATTAGTCAAAATATGTACGGACCACGCCGCCAAACCGGCGGCAATGAGCGAAACGAGAGTGGCGAGGATAATATAGGCTCCCAGCCCCCATTCCGCATCGCTCCCGCTGTATCCGTTCATTGCAACGAGCATCATGAAAAGAATAACAACGCCCGCGGCGATGTTCAGCAACAGCGTGATCAGAAATGCAATGATCTTTGCGGCCACAATCTACTTATCAATCTGAGTCCAGACTCCGTTTGCCGGATCAACGCGATAGATACCGCTGTTTTCCATCGTATAAAGTGATTTGCCGGCGGCAAATAGAAATCGTGTTTTGCCAAACTCGGCTTTGCCGATCTGTCGCCAAGTACCCGAAGATGGATTGGTTTCGTACAGAGCTCCGCTAGATTCAGTAGTGTAGATCTTGCCGTCGAGGGTTGTGCGGGCCGTCGTATTTTTCCAGTCACCAGCTTTACCGATCTGACGCCATGATCCATCCGCCGGACTTATCCAATAAAGGCTGCCATCGGCCTCAATAGAATAGAGTGAGTCGCCCGAGCTGAACAGCCGCAGCGTCCGGCCGAATTCGGGCTTACCGACCTGTACCCACGCGCCCGTTCCCGGATTTGTCGCGTACATATGACCGCTCGCCTCAACCGTATAAAGTCGGTCGTTAACAAACGCCGCGGCGAGCGACCCTTTCCAGTCACCGGATTTACCTAGCTGTACCCAGGCACCATTCGTCGGATTTACGCGGTAAAGGCTGCCATCTGATTCGATGGTCAAAAGATTCTGATTGCCCGCGATTAGCAGCCGCGTATTTGCAAATTCCGACTTTCCGATCTGCACCCATTTGCCGCTCGTGAGATCCGTTCGATATAGCGCTCCGCTTTTTTCAATTGTATAGAGATTGTTGTCCAGGGCGACGGCCACGATGGTATTGGACCAGTCCGCTCCATAAATTGTCACACTGCCAAATGCGAGTAGGACAAAAATAAATATAAGGCCGCGAATCGACCGCTTAGGTTTTGCCATTTTTTTGCTCCTCAATCGTCAACGAATCGAATTCCTTTTTTGTATTACGGTCGCGCCAAGGTTTTTCTGTTGACGGACCGGGTACCCCAATGGGTTTGCGACGCCTGCCATACACAATCAGGAACCGCTCTCCTCCTTGTGTATGCGGCGCCTCGCTTCAGTCGCTGAGAATTTTTCCATGTATTACATCTGGGCTCGGATTAAGCCATTATGACCTTGTATTCTTTTGCGAAGAGTATTCTCTAATCTTCGAATCCAACGCCGTTTGTCAACAACTTAGTCCGCAAACGCCACGCTCAATTGCCTCAATTTTATTGAATCGCTTCGGTCGAGCGAATCCACATTTTCACGGTCAATATGATTGTAAAGAATGTCACGCTGCTGAGGAACGTAGCCGGCTTCGCGGATTTGGTATCTTAGGTCGCGTTCGTTGGCTTCGTTTTCGGCGCCGGCGGCGGAGACTACGTTTTCTTCGATCATGATTGAACCCATGTCATCGGCGCCGAAGCGGAGGGCGGTTTGGCCAAGTTTGATGCCTTGGGTTAGCCAGCTTGCCTGGATGTGTTTGATGTTGTCGAGAAAGAGGCGCGAGACGGCCAGCATTTTTAGATAGTCGATGCCGGTTGGTTCTTCGGTTATTTTGCGGCCGAGGGCGGTGTTTTCGCGTTGGAAGGTCCATGGAATGAACGCGGTAAACTCGCCATAATTTGGGTCGATGGCCCTATTTGCGAGAGCTTCGTCCTGGACCTGACGGACGCGTTCGAGATGGCGGACGCGGTGTTCGATGCGGTCGCCGATGCCGAACATCATCGTCGCGGTCGAGATCAGCCCGACCTTATGGACGGCACGCATTACATCTAGCCATTCCTGCGTGTTGCATTTGGTCGAAACTCGTTTGCGAACCTCGTCATCGAGAATCTCGCCGCCGCCGCCGGGCATTGAGTTGAGTCCCGCGGCTTTCAAACGTCTAAGAATTGTTTCGTAATCAAGCTTTGAGATCAGTGAAATGTTATGTATCTCGGGCGGCGAGAAGCAGTGCAGCTGAAACTTAGGATATTTGGCATGGAGCGTTGATAACAACTCCTCGTACCACTCGATATTGAAATCAGGATGCAATCCGCCCTGCATTAACACGCCGGTGCCGCCGAGTTCTATAGTTTCGTCGATACGCTTTTCGATCTCTTCAATCGAATGCACATAAGTGTCAGGCTTTCCCGGACGGCGATAGAACGCGCAGAATGTGCAGACGACATTGCAGACGTTTGTATAATTGATGTTGCGGTCGATGATGTACGTGACGACATCGCCGGGATTTTTTCGCTGGCGAATCTCATCCGCAGCGAGGCCGATGCGGACGAAATCGCTTGATTCCAGAAGTGCCGTACAGTCCTCAGCAGTAAGACGTTCGCCGTCGAGGGCTTTGTCGAGTATTGGTTGGATCTTGGTTTCCACGTCAATTCCATTCTACAAAACGCTTGGGAAATTAACCACAGAGGACACGGGAGCACGGAGGCGACAAGAATTAAAAAAATCGGCAACTTCTCTCTGTTCTCTATGTGCCCTCTGTGGTGAAATAGTTCTGATGGGCCAAAGCGTCAAATTTGAATCTATACTCGAGATAACGGACAGCACGCCGCCGTGGCACATATTGCGGGTTGAGAAGGCATTGGTCGCTTCGTTCGGTTTCAAGGGAAACCTGCGCCGTGTCGTCTGCACATTAAACGGCGTCGAGACATTTAACTGTTCGCTTTTCCCGAGCAAGGGCGATTACTTTATGACTCTCAACAAAAAGCTGCGTGAAAAGCTGAAGCTCAATATCGGCGACACAGTCACTGTTGATCTTGAAAGGGACGAGAGCAAATACGGCATGCCGATGCCCGAGGAATTTGCCGAGGTCTTGCGGCAGGATGGTGAGGGCGACGCGCTATTTAACAACCTCTCGCCGGGCGATCAGCGCCTGATGCTTAAACTCATTGTTTTCGTAAAGGACCCTGACCGCCGCATTGTCCGCAGTTTGACGGGCATCGAGTTGTTGAAACGCTCCGACGGCAAGTTTGTTTATAGCGAGCAGCATCTTGCGATGAGATTAGCTGCCGATTCCGAAATGAGATTTATTGTGAGTTAATGGCGAAATCAGCAAAGCAGGTAAAATTCAAAACCGAACTGACTATCTCATCAACCGGATCGGGTTGGCATTTTCTGATAGTTGAAAAAGAGATCGTCGCGCAGTTTGGCTTTGAGGACAAATTCAAACGTGTCGTTTGCTCGATCAACCGCGGCAGCAGCTTTCAATGTGCCCTGATGCCATGGGGCGAGCTGTTCTATATCATCGTCAACAAGAAGAAGCGGGACGAAGTGGGTGCCCAGGCGGGCGATATTGTCGATGTCGTGCTCGTCAAAGACGAAAGCAAATATGGCCTGCCAATGCCTGAGGAGTTTGCCGAGGTCCTAAAGCAGGACCCTGAAGGCGACCGGCTATTCCATGCGCTAACCAAAGGTAAACAGCGGTCGATGCTATATTACCTCGGCAATATCAAGGACATCGACAAACGCATTCACGCTTGTCTGATCTTCATTGATCACCTGAAAGAGAATGACGGCAGGATCGTAAACAAGCTGTTAATGGAAGAGCTGAAGAGGCCGATCATGGACTTTTAGCTACCTGAATTGCAGCGCGCGGTTCGCTTTTATTAAGGAGTGTTTCGCGGCAAGTTCGAAATATAGTTCCATGCCACGCCGCATCGATTCGTCGATCGAATACGAGATGTTTTCGGAGAGGTATTCTCTAATCTCATCGTGGCTCAGATCAATTCCCGCCTTATAGTTGCCGGCTATATCGCCAAGATGCTCAAGGCCCTCGTCACGCGCGGCGGAAAAATCAATCTTGCAGCTAGCGTTTCGTGTCATCCACATCGCAAAGACAAAGCCAAGCCCGGTGTGTGTATGCCAAAGTTCCGCCAAGTCGAAACTTCGAAGAACAGGTTGCGGCTCACCGTTTGTCGATCGCTGCGACAGGCGAAGGGACGGATCACCTATCAGTAATGCGGCATCTGCCATGGCCAGCATCGCCCCAACTTCCGGCTTGGCATCGATCCATTCTGGTTCGAACCCGATGAATTCACGAAAAATTATTTTTGTCAGTGCAACCGAGGTTCGCGAGGAAGTGTCGAGAGCCACTGAGCGAACATTTTCGAGGTCGCGGCCACTTGTCACCAGACAAACGCTGCGGACACGTTTCCGGGTTCCGACACATACATCGGGAATGAGACGAACATTTTCAATTGTTTGGTATGCAATGACAGGAACGAGTGCCGCATCGACACGGTCCTGTGCGAGCAATTCGGCCGAACGAGCCGGAGCCGTGTCCATGATCAACTCGACCTTGCCGTGGTTTTTGCCGTAAAGAAAGGACCAGACAAGCGGCGCCGTATTTGAGTAGCTCGAAGCCGAAATTCGCATCACCATTTTAGGCTAAATAGATGGGCAAGCAAACGCAAATGTTGATTGCATAACGCGCATGATTTATCCTGAAAATAGGATGAAGATTTATGACATAACGGTGGCGATCAGCGCACAAACGCCTATCTATAAAGGCGACCCGGGTGTTGAGATTAATTCTTTCAAGGCCA
>Ga0138256_10009637_pt1 | contig 10134 bp, 6 predicted proteins | sample KNB2016incub_MG_FD_105486 | JGI IMG/M metagenome (GOLD analysis project Ga0138256, IMG submission 105486) | Active sludge microbial communities from wastewater in Klosterneuburg, Austria - KNB2014incub_MG | ecosystem: Engineered > WWTP > Activated sludge > Unclassified | place: Austria...
ACCGATTCATCATAGATTTCTGTAATTGTTTTTGTACTGTAGCCAAGTGTTGTAAAAATTCCCCTGTGCTTACTGTTAAACAATGTATATCCAAAACCCAAATCGGTATAAATTCCATTTTTGAATACACCGGGGGAAGGGCTCCACCCCCACCAGCCACCATTATTACGAAGATTTTTTTGGTTCTCAGTTGGCCAGGCGATATCAGTTCCTGCGTTTGCGTAAATGAATAATTGCCTGTTTCCTTTCCCGAAATACTTTTTAACATCTGCAAAAACCGGAACCGTTCTGTATTTGTAATAATCAAATCCTGATCCTGCGCCAATATACCATCCTTTGAATTCATACCCAGCTGATAACAGAACCTGACCATTTACATGATTATCGCCGTTGAGTAAAGCTGTTTCTGCTGAAACTGATAATGCTCCTTTTGATTTTATCTGTTGAGCCTGCACGGTGAAAACAATCAGCATACTGACAGCACAAAATATTAATTCTTTCATACAATTATTTTATAATCGAAATCTTACCAACAACAGCAGCATTTGCAGGATTGGAATAGTTAATAAAATACAATCCGTCTTTTGCAACAGTAATGGCTAATCCGCCTAAAGCAATTACATCATAGGTTTCCATTCCACTGATTTGCTTTATCTGCACCAGACTATTTACATTGGTTGCATCAAAAAATTTCAAACCATCTTTTCCGTCGCAAATCAATAACAGGTTTCCATCTTTTGAAAGCCCGGCAGGTTCCTTCAGTTGATAAGATTTAATGAGTGATGGTGAAGTGAGATTATTGATATCAAGCACATCAAGCTGATTGAGAAAACCTGCGCAGGCACTGTTGCTTCGAAGAGTAACAAATGCATTGTGATCATCAGCAATAACCGGATCACAAACCCTTGCATGCGTAAACTGTCCAAGCTTGATTGGGCTATCAGGATTAGATGCATTGTAAATAAACATGCCCGTTTGTGAGCCAATAAACAATTTATCCTTATAAGGGAAAACAGTTTCTATATTTCCCTGACTGAACGTAACTGTTTTTACATATGCAGGTAAAGCAGCATTCGATGTGTTAAATACTTTCAGATCACTCCAGCTTACCGTATACAACCTCTCTCCCATTAATGCAAATCTTGCCATAGAGCCGCCAATACCATTTGTTACCGGTGAACTGTTAGACTGTGCTCCGCTCATGTTTGCAAAAACCAGTATATCCCTACGGGTATTAATAAACACAGGTACATCATCCATTCTGCGTTTTACAACTGTATCAATACGAACCCAGCTGGTGATGATTTTTGATGTATCGGGAGAAAACCCATTCGAATACATCCTGTGTGGAAATACACCTTCTATAAATTGCTTCACTAGCACATTTTGCGGATCGCTGATATCAATGGTTACAAGATCAGTGTAGCAATCAGCATAAAGATAATTCCCTCTTACTGCTAGGTCAACACAGCCCGGAATATTTACAAAGGCAATATTTCTTGGCGCAGCAGGATTGCTGAAATCAATGATGTGTACACCTTTATCCAGCTCACTTAAAAAAGCGTAATTCCCTCTTACAAATAATTTTCCGGGATTGTTTACAGAAATTGCGGGGCCGCTTTTTGCTTCAGCCTTAACTTCAGCTTTTGTTTTATACACGGGCTGAAAAAAAGTATAGGATTCTGTAACGGTATCTTTTGTACAGCCGGTTACCCAGGCTATGGCAAGAGAAAAGAAGAAGGTCTGAAAAAATAATTTGTATCGCATAAACAGTGTTTGAATGATTAACAGTAAATCTGCAACATGCGTTGCATGGCTTCATTTATTTTTTATTCAGCCGCCATGATAATTGAATTCCCGTAAAGGAAAGGTGCTGATTAAGATCAAGTGATTTTTTCCATTGACCCGATAGACCGTACTGGTATTGAAGTCCAAGTTGTAAAGGATAGTTCATCTTCGTAATCAGGCCGAATGAAATTCCTGTACGCACCTGCAGTTGCGAACGGCTGAACAGGGAACGGTCGTAATAGTAAGTCTTGGTTGCACTGTAATAATATTGTGCGTTGGAACCGACGAGGTAGCTGTAAGCTATACCTCCGCTAAAAAGAATGGGTCGTTTTGCAGCTTTGTTTAATTGTAAATGGTACAAAACCGGTATCTCAATAAAATGATACCTGTCTTTATAAGTTGAGCTGTTTCCTACCCTTGCATAATTGTTTACTACACTGGTACCAAGACTGTTGCTGAATTGTGCATCAGCATAAACAATACCGCTTGTTGTATGAGATGATGAATAATATCCATATGCAAGACCAATTGATAAAGCAGAGCGTTTAGCAATTGATTTTTTCAATTGAACACCTGCGGTAAATCCGACACCATTTTTTATTTTGGCAGAATCTGAAGGTGACGATGAATATCCACCACTTCCAACAGAGCCGTTGCCGGGCGAAGCATAAAGCCTGTCGTTTTTATTTAAGCCTTCAGCAAATTGACTCATATCTGCAACACCTCCTCTCAACACTAAAGCAAAATCAAGTTTCTTCTTCTTGCTGCTTGAAGGTATAACTGCAGCCGCCGTTTCTTTCACAGAATTGTTTGCAGCACTATCTGTAACAATTATTTTCTCCGGCACATTGGGTTTTTCAGTTACAACAGGTTTTTCAGACTCACTAGGTTTTACTTCTGTAACTGGCTTCTCTTCCGCAACAGGTTTTTCTGTTTTAGCCTGCTCATTCTCCTTCGTTTTTGCTTCAGTCGGGTTCTTTTTTTCCTCTGGCGATGGAACATTTACTTCACCATAATTCACTAAATCCGGATTCTTTATTTCTGCAACAGCTGGCTTTTCTTCTTTTAGAATTACCTGATCTTTCTTTTTACCGGTAACTATTCTGTTTTCATTTACTTTTATTTGATCTGCTGCCTGTGCATTCTTTCCAGTTTTAATAGTTATAGCAGACTCCTGCTCTCTTTGACTATTTTTTTCGCCTCCCGGCTGCATACTTTTTTCTTCAGCAACAGTTTTACTTTCAGGAACAGTTTCGATTTTAGTATTCAGATTTCCTTTTGGAGATGAGGTGGATTCTGTTTTTTCTGTTGCTGATGTTTCCCTGTTTCCATTTTCAGTTGAATAAATAAACCATGCTCCCGCTCCTGTACACAAAACAATAGCAGGCATCCACCAGAAGAAAAACCTTCTTCGCCTTTTTCGTTCACGGATCTGTACTTCCACTTTTTGCCACACAGCATCCGATGGAGTAAATTTCAATTCCTCCAACTTATGCTCCACTCTTTTTTCGAATTCGTTATTGTGCATAATGATTGGTTTTTGGGTGTACAGATTCAAAATTTTCCATCCAGGTAATCAGTAATGATCTTGCCCGCAGGTATTGCGATCGGGAAGTGGTATCTTTTATACCCAGCATCTGTCCTATTTCAACATGCGAAAACCCTTCAACAGCATGCAGGTTAAAAATGGTTTGATAACCGGTTGGCAACTGCCTGATCAATGCTGCAATTTCTTTCACCGCCATATTCATGGCAGGATTATCATCCGATACCGGATGCATTCCTTCGTCATGAAAAACAAGTTCGGCCTGGTAATTCTTTGAACGTTTCAAATAATTTAATGCCGTGTTTACCACAATCTTCCTGATCCATCCACCCAGCTGACCTTCTTCTTTATACTGGTGTAAATGTGTAAACACTTTTACAAAAGATTCCTGCAATACATCTTCCGCATCGGCCATTGACTTGGTATAGCGGTAACAAACGCCAAGCATCGTATCAGCAAATGCATCATACAATTGTTTTTGCGCTTTAGGTTTGCCACGCAAACAGTCTTTTATTAATTGCCGCTGTTCGATCATTCAGTTAATTGCTAAGTTGACAAGCTGCCGGGGAAAAGCGTTGCTTGAGCTGTCAAAAATATCACTTAATCAAAAAGCCCGGCTAAAAAGCCGGGCCCATGATTAAAAACTACTGAAAACAGAGTTAACCTGCAGGATCAACAGGAGTATTAGGATTATTATCTCTTTCCCTGAATGGATAAGGCATGAAATTGCGGGTGCGCTCTGATGCTGCACGCACAAACCTGCGCATATCTTCCAGTTTTAAACCAGACATATACAGTTCAATACATCTGTTTCTGTATATCTGGTCCAGTATAGCTGCCTGAGTAAACGGACCTACCATCAGAGGTAAATCAGCCCCAACCCCAAAAGGATCATTGACTCCTTTTTTGGTAACAATTTTATTTAATTCAACTAATGCATTTACAAGATCAGGAGTTGTGGCACGGGCATAACACTCCGCTTTTATTAAAGTGATTTCACCGGGAAGATAAACGGGGAAGGCAGTTGTTGTTACAGCTGCAAAGCCTTTCATTAAAAAGCGTGATGCAGAAGAACCGCTTAACACCATGTAAAAAGGAACACGCTTATCTGATAGATCAGGTTGTAAACTTCCAAGCAATCCCATAGTTGAATCAATTGGCTGATACACATTGAAATTAGATCCGGCCACATCATAAATGGGGTTAGGGCTTGCTGCTTCAAAATTCAATGTTGATTTTTTTGTAAGATCAACAAGATTAGCAGTGGTTAACGCCAGAGCATAATTACCGGAGAATAACAAATACCTTGCTTTTAACGCATTCAATGTATTAACAATATCCACGCCGACTGGTATTGATGCAGTAAATGAAGCGCTGATTGGAGTTGCAGCAATGACAGCAAGAGCATTATCAATAACGGTAATCGCTTTTGCAAAGCCATTCTGTCTTGAGATAAACGTAATATTTGTTCCGATACCTGCAGGCACCTGCTCCCAAAACATAGCCATGCTTCCAATGGATAAGGCTTTATAAATAGATGCATAACCAATCAATCCGCTGGCTGTTCCTTTATCAGCTAACCCTGCTGCTCCGGTTATAACATTATCCGCATCATAGATAATTTTGTTACTGCTTGTCCATAAACCCGCCAGCATGGTATTGGTACCATCTACAGCAGTACCGCCCTGGCTTAACTGATACTCAGGCAAATTACCCTGATTCAGAAGTTTCAATTCTTTCGTAACAAACCCATTAATCGAAACTACATTGTAAAGTGAACTAGCACGGCCTAATGAATAAATTCTCTGCAACCCAACACTTACACCATTTAATCCACTTGGTGACGCAAGTACTTTATCACTTGTTGCTCTGTTGGGATCACTAAAGTCCTTTTTACAGGAGGAAAAGATAAGTGCTGAAACAGCAAGTATCATCCATGTTTTATTTTTATTATTTGATAACATAATTTTCAGTTTTTAGAATTAAAATTTAGCCTGGATACCGACATTGAATGTTTTTGGAATAGGAACAGAACCAAAATCAATTCCTCTTAAGATTGTACTCTGACCACCAGAGTTAACTTCAGGATCGTATCCTTTATAATTATCAAAAGAAATCAGGTTTCTTCCACTGAGGGTAACTACCAATCCACTGATCACTTTATTTAATCTTCCAAAATCATAACTGAAAGAGACTTCTCTTAATTTAACAAATGAGCCATCATCAATACGCCATTCTTCAATATTGTAATTGCCCAACACAAATCCTCTTGGAACCTCACCTCTCTGCTCTTGTTCAGCAACTTTACCATTACCCACACCCTGGCGTGTTCTCCAGTCAGCATTAAATACATCCACGCCCTGTACAGCATCAAACTGGAAACGCAGACTCAGTTTTTTATACCCTAATTCGTTAACAAGAGTTGCTGTATAATCAGGATTCGGATCACCAATTACTTTACGTAATACTGTTCCTGATGGTAAACCGCCAGCGTCTCTTTGTGTTGTATAAGAAAGAGGGCTATTCTGAATACCTCTTTCTGTAAGAGGGATTCCACTTGAATTTTTAATCTGGTTGCCGCCTGCATCAACAGCAAAAAAAGTTCCATAGAAAACACCAATAGGCTGGCCTTCAAGAATGGCAACCGGTGCTCCTGCATTTGTACTTAACAGGGTTAATGCCTGACCTATTTTCAATGCTTTATTTCTGTTACGGTTAAAAATACCTGTTACATCCCAACGGAAATCTTTTTTCCTGATCACTCCGAGATTCAACACTATTTCAAATCCCTTGTTCTCAAGAGAACCAAAATTATCCAGCAGACTGGAGAATCCTGTTGTTGGAGCAATCACCCTGTTGATAAGAAGGTCATTTACTTTTTTGATATAATAATTGAACTGAACGCCTATACGGTTTTGCAGGAATCCAAGATCAGTACCAAACTCAATTTCTTTTTGTCTTTCAGGTTTTACATTTGTATTTGCTAATGTAGAACTTGAAAAGAAAGATGTCCTTCCAAGAAAACCAATACTGGAATAAGAATTAAAACGATCATAAGGTCCGATACCGGTTAAGTTACCAGATTCTCCATAAGCCATTCTTACTTTAAACAGGTCCCACCATTTTGACACACCTGATTTTTGCCAAAATTCTGTTTCTGAAAGAATATAACTTCCGCTTCCTTTAAAGTAAACCTGGTTACGCTCACTTTCACCGAAAACAGATGAACCATCCACTCTAACTGCACCTGTTACAAAGAGTTGATTTTTGAATTTAAAATTTTGCTGCAGGTAAGCACCTGAAACAGATAATTCACCACGGCTATCTGAACCTGGCAATGCAGTGCTTGCACCTGTAACAGTTTCAACAAATGGGGCAAGCCCTCTTCCCTGTAATAAACTGAAACTGGATTTCTCGTATTGTACTGAATATCCAACCTGTGTTGTTGAACTCAGGTTATCATTAATCTTCGCCAGGTAGGTAGCATTAATTTCATTGTTGATCTGAAAATAATGATTCGTTGCTGTACTGGCATATCCATTCTGGGCAGGATCCAATGTTAATCCTCCGCCATAAAACGCAGTATTCACCGGGTATGCAAAGGGAGGAATAAAGGTTTTACCATTTTGAGAATAATTATCAATTCCCATTGTATAATCAATCGTTAAGTTCCGGATTGGCTTCCACTTTAAACCGGTTGATGCCAGAATGCGGCTCGTTTCCTGCCGTTGTTTAATGTCTTCAATAACAGATACAGGATTTGCTCTTTGTCTTTCCCCTATTGCCTGAATATTTCCCAATGCATCACGTTTTTGAATATCATGAAAATTAGCAATAATGTTGATGGAATTCATTGGAGAGAAAAAGGAGTTGCCATCAGGCTTTTCATTGGAAGCACTGTTGATATAATTGAGCCCGATTGTGAAACTCAGCCTGTCGTTGATTGCCTGATCAATATTTGTACGGAAACTGAAACGGCTGAAGTCTGTGTTCTTTATAATACCCTGATTAAATAAATAGGAAGCAGAAGTATAATACTTGGTTTTATCTTTTCCTCCGCTCACTGAAACATTATTATCTGTACCAATAGCTGTACGGAAAATATAATCATTATAATCATAACGGGTTACCGGAGTAGTATTAGTCCATGCCGGTGTAAGAATGTCCTGTGTTTGTGCTGTAGGCCCATCAGTAGCATTACCAAACTTTAATGGCGACTGATTAACAGGAACACTTTTTCTTAACTGACTAACGGTAAGGCTTGTGCTAAAACTGACAACTGGCGCTCCTGAACTTCCCCGTTTGGTAAAGATCTGAACAACGCCTGCATTTGCTCTTGATCCATAAATGGCGGCTGCAGCCGCACCATTTAACACTTCAATACGCTCAATATCTGCCGGGTTAATATCTGCCAGACGATTTTGCCCAATGTTGCCTACAAAGTTTTGTCCATCATAATTACCAGATGTATTTGTAACACGGGTAGTTGAGTTATTTACAATAATACCGTCAACTATATATAAGGGTTCGGACGAACTGTTGATAGAACTGATCCCTCTTAATCGAACTGATATTCCACCGGCAGGGTCACCTGAATTTTGGATAATCTGCGCTCCGGCAGTTTTGCCCTGCAGAGCAGAGAGTACATTACCTGAACCACTCCTTGTTAACTGATCTCCCTTAACCGTACTCACATAACTTCCTAATTGTTTCTTTGTAGTTCCCTGGCTGGTTCCGGTTACAACCACCTCGTCCAATCCAAGTACATCATCTGCTAATGACGCATCAACAGAATAACTGTTTGTTCCACCCGCAACAGTAACATCTGCGGTTTTTGATTTTAGCCCAACACCTGAAAATTCGAGAACATATTTTCCTGGTTTCAGGTTTGCACTGATAGAATAAACCCCATTCAGATCGGTAGTAGTACCATAACTGGTATTCCTTATTACTACCGAAACATTTGAAACAACAGCATTACCGGATGCTGTTATTTTACCGGAGATGGTTACCTGTGCACTTACCAGCGATGAAAGAAGAACCATCATCGTTAATAAAGAAACAAGTCTCCAACTGCCAGTGATTTTTTGAACACTTTTTTTCATTTTGCAGTTTTTATAGTTGAGAAATCAAATTGCATCTTATAAAATTTCAATCCCGATCTTTTTATATGGCTGAAATAATTTTTCTTTTGGCTGTCTTTCTGTAATCAGTATATCCAGGTCAGCCGCTTTACATACCTGTATGTTCAGGCAGCTGTTTATTTTCTCAGCAATGGATAGTGCCACTACTTTACCGGCCGATTCAATCATTGCTTTTTTTACCTGTACCACATCCCAGTCATTATCAGTTAGCCCATGTTCAATATCCAGTGCATTGATCCCAAGAAAACATAAATCAACTTTAAACTGCCGGATCTTTAAAATTGCTTCGGCGCCAATGGTTATCTGTGAACTTTTTGAAAGTTTATCACCAATAAAAATCACCTCAATATTTGGATGATGAATATATTCCAGTGCAGCGGGCAGGCTGCCGGTGATAAATGTAGCATGCAGGTTTTCGGGTAAAGCTTTTGCCAGTTCAATAATAGTTGTACCACCACTGCTTAACACAAACATTCCATCTTTAATCAGGGCTGCTGCTTTTTGTGCGATGGTTTTCTTTGCATCAATAGAATAAACTTTGGTGGAATTAATGGAACTGCTGAATGATTTGGATAATGCACCTCCATGTACTTTAATGATCTTTCCCTTATCAGAAAGTTCCTGCAAATCTCTGCGGATCGTATCTTCGGATACATCGATCTGCTCGCTTAAATCGGAGGATAAAACTCTGTTGTGCAGGTTTACCTGGTGGACAATAAAAGCTTGTCTTTCTTGCTTAAGCATTGCTTGGTTTGGCTACTGTTTGGTCTTCTAATGACAATTGAAAAATACAAAAGTTCTGTAAACCTGCAAAAAAATGCAGTATTTTTATTATTAACACGCACAAAACCGCATTAAGCGGTTATATTACAGTATTTCCTAAATCCATTATATGAACAGAAATCTTTCTTCCCTTTTCAATATTGCTCAAAAAAAAGAGCGAAACATCATTGGATTAATGAGCGGCACTTCTGTTGACGGATTGGATATTGCTCTTTGCAAAATCAGTGGTGATGGCCATACGACCAAAGTTGATGTAACTGCATTTGAAACGATTCCTTATCATCCGGATTTTAAAATAGAGATCAAGTCAGTTTTTTCAAAGAAGACAGTTGATTTTGAAAAACTGTGTTTACTAAATCCATGGATTGCATTACAGCAGGCAGAAATGATTAATACTTTTTTAAAGAACAGAAACCTCGTTAAAGAAGAAATTGATCTCATTGCAAGTCATGGTCAAACAGTATACCATGCACCGAAAGCATTGCATCAGCAGGAAAAATTTGGCAATGCAACATTACAGATTGGCGATGGAGATCATTTAGCTGTTGCAACAGGCATTATCACCATCAGCGATTTCAGACAAAAACATATTGCCGCAGGTGGTGAAGGCGCCCCACTTGCAGTGTATGGCGATTATCTTATTTTTTCAAAGAAAGATGAAGACCGCATTATGCTCAATATGGGTGGTATAGCCAACTATACTTATCTCCCCGGTTCATTAGATGCCAATAAAATATTCAGTACCGATACAGGACCAGGCAACACTATGATGGATGCACTGATGCAGCAACACTATCCTGTAAAATATTTTGATGAGGATGGACTGATTGCAAAACAAGGTGCTGTTCATGAAGCTTTATTAAGTGCTTTAAA
>Ga0138256_10009638_pt1 | contig 10134 bp, 5 predicted proteins | sample KNB2016incub_MG_FD_105486 | JGI IMG/M metagenome (GOLD analysis project Ga0138256, IMG submission 105486) | Active sludge microbial communities from wastewater in Klosterneuburg, Austria - KNB2014incub_MG | ecosystem: Engineered > WWTP > Activated sludge > Unclassified | place: Austria...
CTCGTATTCCGTGGCGAGCAAGCGCGCCGACACCACGCGCCTCGCCCTCACGGTGCCGCGTGACATTCCGTCGGGCACTGTCGCCTTCACCAACGCGCGCATCGTCACGTTGCGCAATCGCGCGGTGGTCAACGGGACACTCGTCGTGCGCGGCAACCGGATTGCCTGCGTCGGGCAGTGCAGCGTGCCTGCCGGCGCCCGCACGTTCGACGCGCGCGGCAAGACGCTCATCCCTGGCTTCATCGACGTGCACTCGCACAACTATCGGGAGCATCGGGGCATCATTCCGCAACAGAACCAGGAGGGGGCGATCTTCCTGTCGTACGGGATCACGACCACGATGGATCCCTCCATGTGGTCGCAGAACCTTTTCCCGACGGCCGAGATGGTCGAGGCGGGGCTGGTCGTGGGGTCGCGCGTGTTCAGCACCGGCGACCCGCTCTACTCCGGCGACGGCTCACGGCAGGAGAATTTCTTGACCGCAGAGATCGCCGAGGCGGGGATCGTGAAGCTCAAGCGCTGGGGGGCCGTGTCGCTCAAGCAGTACCAGCAGCCGCGGCGGGACCAGCGCCAATGGGTGATGGAGGCCGCACGCAAGCATGGGATGCAGGTGACGTCGGAGAACGGCGACCTGGAGTACACGTTAGGCATGATCATGGACGGGCACACGGGCTTCGAGCACCCCATGTCCTACACGCCGATGTACTCCGACGTGACGACCTTCTTCGGCAAGGCGCAGGCGACGTACTCCCCCACCTACATGGTCGGGGGCCCCGGTCCGTGGAACGAGGAGTACTGGTACCAGGAGAGCGAGGTGTGGAAGGACCCCAAGACCCGCCGTTTCATGCCGTGGGTGCAGTTCGTGCCCCAGACCCGCCGCCGCATGACGCGGCCGGCCAGCGACTACTCCTTCCCGTGGATCGCCCAGGGGCTGGCCGACATCATTGCGGCTGGCGGATTCGGGTCCATTGGCGCGCACGGCCAGCACAACGGACTCGGCTCGCACTGGGAGACGTGGATGACGGCCTCGGCAACCGGTGCCATGGGGGCCCTCGAGGTCGCGTCGCTGCACGCGGCCCGCTTCATCGGGCGCGAGCAGGACCTGGGGTCGCTGGAGGTCGGCAAGCTCGCCGACTTCATGGTGCTCAACCGCAACCCGCTGGAGAACATCCGCTTCACCACCGACATCCAGTACGTCGTGAAGGGGGGCGTGGTCTACGACGACGATACACTGGACGAACTCTGGCCGCGTCGACGCCCCTACGGCACGCCGTACTGGCTGGTACCCGACGCATTGAAGGGCGGAGTCCTCCCCGTGGAACGCCCCTGATGAAGGCGGGGGCGTCGGTGGAGAGCTGATCACGAGAACGGTGCCCTTCAGACGGCCGCCCCCTCTCGTGGTTCCAAACACGCTCCCGACGCCTCGCCTCCTCCCCTCTGTGACCTCTGCGTCCTCTGCGGTTCAAAAGCTCTTTAAACGCAGAGGACACAGAGGAGATGCCTCACCCCCGCCGACCAGGGATCACTTCCCCGTCACCACCAACATCCGCGATGGCTCCGTACGATCAATGAACACCACCGCATCAAACTCCAACGGCATCACCGCCCGCAGGTCGAAGCCGTAGTCGTACGCGGCGTACCCGATGTGCCTAACGGGCCGTGCCCGCCACAGGAATCGCCCCACTCCGTCGCCCTCGACGACCCGCAGGTCCGTGACAAGCCCCGGACTGCCGGCGGACCGTGGGAGCGACCCCAGCAGCGCTTCCACGCTCCCCGCAGGAGCCGGAAAGGCCTGCATCGATGCGATGGTACGGTCGGTGAAGCTGCGCGTGGCGCTGTAGCGACCGGTGCGGGTCAGCAGCGAAAACGCGCGGTAGTCGTACCCGAACGCATGCTTCAGGTACGCCCCCATCTGCGCGCCACCGTTGAACGACCGCGCACTGTCACCACCGTGGCTCACGTGCACGTCGTGCGCCCACGCCACCACGCGCGAGGTCGGGTACAGCGTACGCATTGCCCAGTCCAGGTTGGCGGCCATCAGGCTGTCGCGGTCGGGTGAGTTCAGCGTGACGTTCATCCGCGCGGCCTGCCGCACGAGGTCCGCGTCATGGATCGCCCACTCCACCGCGAGAGTGTCGGCGCGCGAGCGCGCGGGGGCGAGCCACTGGGCGCGCCGACCCGAGACCTCGACCCACAGCGTGTCCAGCGCCGCCCCCCACGCCCGCCGGCGCGCCTCGGGTTGCTGCGGCGTCGCGTACGATGCTTGGCTCCGATAGCTCTCGGTGAGCCGGCGCAGGCGCGCCAGGTACGCCGGTTCCACGCGGCGCACGAACCCCTCCAGCGAATCCACCGGGGTCTGGTGGTCCTGCATGTCATACCCGATGAACCGCACCGGTCGGGCCGGATGCGTGACGTTGTAGCCGCGCACCCACTCCACCAGCGCCAGCATCTCCTCGGTATTCCACACCCGGAACAGCGAACGCATCGCCTCGCGCGCCGTGCCTGGCGCACCATGCACGTAGGCATTGAGCCGCTCTACCGCCAACTGGTTCCCCTCGATGGCAAAGACGTCGAAGTCGAGCCGGCGCACGAAATGCTCGAGCAACCGGTGCTTCATCGTGAAGAACTCGTGCGTGCCGTGCGTCGACTCGCCGAGTGCCACGATGCGGGCATTGCCGACGATGCGCGAGACCAGGGCCAGGTCGGGGGGCACGGAGTTGCTGCTGGCGGCTTCCGGTGTGACGCGCGAGAGCGGCGCACTTCGCGCCGCGAGCCACGCTCGCTCCGGCGCGGTCACCGGCGGGACGTCGTCGGCGGGGAGCACGCTGAGGGGAATGCCGTCGCGGGAGAGCGCGAGATCTGCGAACCACGCTGTGCCGCTCCCCTCGACCCCCACCGCGATGTAGATCGAATGAACCGCCGGCTCGTTCGGCGGGCGAATGGTGAGGGTGAAGCGCTGCCACTCTCCCCGGCGCTCGCGCAGTGGCAGCACCGCGGTGTCGGCGGCGCCGACCGCCTGGTCCATCCATGCTTCCAGCTGCACCAGGGCCCGCCCGCCGCGTCCGCCCCCCCGCATGGCACCGGTCAGGCGCAACACGCTCCCGCGGGCGAACTCCGCGGGGAGCTGGAGCGCCATCGCCCGAAGCGGAGAGGAGGATCCGGTGTCGGTGGCGGTGATGCGCAGCGAGCGGCGCCCCTGCACGCGTTGTGTCGAGTCGAGCGAGAAGCTGGCCGGCACGCGCGGATCGAAAGACGACCACCCCAGTGACCACCCCCACGGTCGATCGGCGTAGGCAACGGACGCGCGGTCGAAATCGAGATTGAGCGGGCGTTGCGCGCACACAAGGGAGGTGAAGCTCCCCGAGAGCGTGAGGAACAGGGAACAGGCGAGCGCAAGGCGAATCCGAGAGACCATCGGCGAGGCGTGCGAGGCGTGCGAGGCGTGCGAGGCGTGCGAGGCGTACGAGGCGTACGAGGCGTGCGGGCGGTGGCTGTCCCGATAGGACACCGCCGCGCACCTGAACGTTTGCGGCGTCCGAGGCTGGGGATCGGTGCACGCGCTCAGCGTGTCACCCACCGGCGGCCCGCGGTCCTAACGGCGCAGCATCGATACGGTGTGTCCGGTCGCCGAGTGCAGGAATCGACGTACCTGTTCCCGCTGGGCACCCGCCGCCGCCGCGAGTGTCGAACCCGGCAGCACCGCGCCGACCCACTCGTGCGTGTGCCACAATCCGCCGCCGTCGAGTGGATACTGCGTGAGCGCGTCGGGGGGCGGCGACGGATGGGCGTTCACGTAGAAATAGGGCTCGCTGTAGTATCCATCACCCGGCGACAACCCCGCCCCCGTGGTCCGCCCCGGCGCGACCGTGATCAGGGTGGCGAGGTCGAAGTGGTGCGGCCAGCAGACGACAGCCGAACCCCCACGTTCCCGCGCCGTCTCGTCGAGCGCCGCGGCCGCCGCGCCGAACCAGCGCGCCAACTCACCGAATCCTTCGCCATTGGCGACGTCGAAGGCCCGGCCGTCGGCGATCGGGTGCGGCGGAAGCTCGAAGTGCCGTTGCGTCGTATATCGTCCTTCCTCGAGCCCGGCTCGCCCAAGCGCGGCCCGCACCAGCCACTCGGCGTCGGTCATGGTGCGCCCGCTGAGCGTGAGCGCCGCCACCTGCCGCCCGGCCCGAGCAATCGTGACCGTCAGCTCGGCCAACCACAGCGCCACCGACACATCGTCGCCGACGTCCATCGAGAGTCCGCCTCGCTGCGCGCTCCATCGCATGCTGGTGTGGCTGTCGTCCAATGCCGGCTCGCGGTACGAAATGCCCACGGCCGAGACGAGCTGTGCGGCGTGATGCGCCTGCAGGCGCGCATCCGTGAGCGCGCGCGCCAGCTCGGGTCGCACCGTGCGCAAGCTTCGCTCGTGTAGTGCGGTCGGCGATGACATCAACGAACCTCGGTGAAGGATGACGACAGCCAGCCGGACACGCCGCGCGCTCCGCGACGGCTCGGCTACACGCGATTGACCAGGCGCTTCACCAGCGACTTCTTCCACCCGGTGAACGTCGCCTTGATGCGCTGCTCCGAGGCCTGCTTGATGGACTCGGCGGTGGTCGGGTACGGATGGATCACCCCGCCCAGCTGCCCCACCGTCAGCCCCAACTTCAGCGCGATCGTCAACTCGCCGATCATGTCCCCCGCATGCGGTCCCAGGATGTGCCCGCCGATCACCTTCCCCTTGGCGTCGGTGACGATCTTCACCAGCCCGGGCGGTCCGCCGTCGGCGATCACACGGTCCACCGCGCCGATCTCCCGCCGCCAGACGCCGACCCCGCTCCCATGCCGGTCCCGCGCCTCCTGCTCGGTGAGCCCGACACGCGCCAGCTCGGGATCGGTGAAGGTGACCCACGGGACGGCGTCGTAGCTGACCGCGCTGCTGCCGGGAAAGAGCGCGTTGCGCAGCACCGCACGCGCCATGTGGTCGGCCACGTGCGTGAACTTGAGCCCACCGCTCACGATGTCGCCCACGGCGAAGATCCCGTCCACGTTGGTGCGCAACTTCGCATCCGTGATCACACCGCCGCGGTCGGTCTTCACGCCCACGGCATCGAGCCTGAGGTCTGCGACGTTAGGCGAGCGCCCCACGGCCAGCAGCAACGCGTCCCCGGCGAGTTCACGCTCCTCGCCGTCCTCGCCCTTGAGCGTCAGGATCGTGCGCCCGCCGTCCTGTCGCACGCGGGTGGCCTGTGTCCCAAGGTGCACGACGATTCCCTCGCCCTCGAGCTGCACGCGCAGTCGCTCGGCGACCTCGGCGTCTTCCTTGGCGAAGAAGGTCGGGAGCGCCTCGATGACGTGTACCGTGCTCCCCAGCCTCGCGAACGCCTGCGCCAGCTCCGTGCCGATCGGCCCGCCTCCCACCACGAGCAGCGTCGTCGGCAGCGCGTCGATCGCGAAGATCGTCTCGTTGGTGTGGTAGTGCACCTGCTCGAGTCCGGGGATCGGGGGCACGGCGGGACGAGTCCCGGTGGCGATCACGATGTTGCGCGCCGTCAGGCGCTGGCCATCCACCTCGACCGTGTGCGGATCGACGAAGTGCGCCGAGCCCTGCACGACGTGCACGCCGAGTCCGCGAAAGCGCTCCGGCGAGTCGTGCGGGGCGATCGTGGCCTGGACGCCTGCGACATGTGCGCGCACCTGCTCCATGCTCACGCGTACGTCGCCGGTGGCCACCCCGAAGCGAGACGCCGTGCGCGTGAGGTGCGCGACCTTGGCGGCCGCAATCAGCGCCTTGCTGGGCACGCAGCCGTTCCACAGGCACTCGCCCCCCATGCGGGCGCGCTCGATCAGTGCCACCTTGGCGCCGAGGCCGGCGCCGCCAGCGGCCGTCACGAGTCCGGCGGTTCCGCCTCCGATGGCGATCAGGTCAAACGTCGGACTGCTCATGCGGCGCACGGGATTGGAGGAGAGAGAACAGCCGGTGGCGCTCGTGACCTCGGGCGGCAATTCCGCGGACGAGACACTAAGTCAGCATGTCGGCGAATGGTTCACAATCCGCCGATGAAGACTCGCGGATTCTCGTGAGCCTCCACGAACTCACGCGCGTAGCCACGAACACACGTGGATTCCCCGGCGGGCATTGCCCCATCGGGGGCGACGGGGTAACTGATGTAGCACACGCCGATTCAGCACCTCGCTTGCCACGCGCTCACCCCGTCTCCCCAGACCAATGACGACCTGGCACGACCTCGGCCCTGCCGACTCCTTTACTGGCCAGCTGCTCACAGCCGCAAACCTCGGCACCACTCGGCTGGTGGTCACCTATCACGAAGGCGAGTTCGGCGTGCTGTCGGGCACGTGCAATCACGCCGGCGGACCGCTGGCCGACGGCCGGCTCGACGGCGACTACATCGTTTGTCCCTGGCACAACTGGAAGTACCATTGCCGCACGGGCAAGGGCGAGCCCGGCTACGAGGAGGACGCCGTGCCGCGCTACGAGGTGCGCGTGGACGACGGGCGGTTGCTGGTGTCGACCGATCCGCCGACCAGGCGCACCCACGGGCCCCACCCGAAGCACGCCCTGGCGCGACCGGTGCAGCGCGAGCCCGGGCCGGTGCGGGTGGTCGGCATCTCGTGCACCAGCATGGACATGGCCAACCCGCGCTTCTCGACCAGCGACGCGCTGCTTGCCGAGTCGATGGCGCAAGCGGAGTCGTTAGGCCTGGAGACCCGGACCCTGCGACTGGCCGACCTGAAGTTCCGGCCGTGCGAGGGGTACTACTCCAAGAGCGCCCACGCCTGCACCTGGCCGTGCTCCATCACCCAGATGGATCCCGACGACCAGATGGAGCGCGTGTACGAGGCCATCGTGCACTGGGGCGACGTGATCCTCGTGGCCACGCCCATCCGGTGGGGCAATGCCAGCGCGCTGTACTACCGCATGGTGGAGCGTTTGAACTGCGTGCAGAACCAGGTGACCATCGCCAACAAGGTCCTGCTGCGCAACAAGGTCGCCGCCTTCATCATCACCGGCGGGCAGGACAACGTGCAGGCCGTCGCCGGACAGCTGATGGGCTTCTTCGGCGAGATCGGCTGCCACTTTCCCCAGTTCCCGTTCATTGCCCACTCGCGCGGCTGGAGCGCCGAGGACATGGAGCAGAACATCGAGGTCGTGAAGGGGAGCCAGGAGCTGCGTGATGGCGCTCGGAACCTCGCGGCCCGGGCCATCGACCATGCGCAGCTGCTCCTGGATCACGAGCAGGCGCCGCACGCCTTCGGCCGCGGCGGCCGCAAGGCACATCGCCTGGTCATGGACGACCTCGGTCCTGCCGAGCGCGCCTAACGCCGACGTCGGGCCGCGGTGTAGGAGTGCGGAATGAAAAGCCCCGGTGCCGAATCAATCGGCACCGGGGCTTCTCGTACAAACAACGGCGCATCGCCACTGCGGCGCCGCCACCCAAACTGCCGCGGCCTTCACCGCGGCGGGTGGGAGGACGCCGCCAGGCTCAGCGACGCGTGGTCAACCCGACCATCAGTCGCGTGTAGTCGAACAGGTTGAGTCCCTGCAGCTCCACGTAGGTGTACATCGGCGACATGCCCGCACTGCGCACGTTGAACGACGCACCGACCGCCGTGTTCACCGCGAGGACCGACGGGGAGAAGATCCCGGCGCCCAGCGTCACGTACGGCTGCACCGTGCGGCTCCCCATCACCGAGCCGAACGGATACTGCACGTTGGCCAAGGCCAGGACGGACGGCGATCCGCTGCCGAACCCCAGGGCGAGTTCCGGCACGAACCGGAAGCCACTCCCCGGCTGTAGCGGGCCGAGGTCGGCACGCAGGCTGGCGACCACCTGCGAGCCGTCGCCGCCACCAAACCCGACGAACGGGCGAAGGTCACGGCTGCTCGTGCGGCCGAGGCGCCGGAAGACCGGCATGCTGGTCAACTCTTCCGCGCCCGCTGCCGTGTCAACGACGACGACCTGGGCCGGCGTCGCGGGCACGTTGCGCGCGGCCTCGAGGTCCGCCATGCGCGCGGCGAGGCGCCGCTCCATCTCGGCCAGTCGGGCGGCCATCGCGGCCTCGCTCGCTGCCCCCGACATTGGCTCCTGCCGGATGATGGTCGTATCGGGCGCCGTGCGTGCGCCTGTCATCGGGTCGCGCTGCAGTTCCTCGCGAATGATGCGGCGGATTTCTTCGATCGACAGCCCGGTCGAGGTCATGCTGGTCGAGCCGGTGCCGGACGGAGTCAAACCGTAGCGCAGGATGACTTCACCCACCATTGGAACCGGGATGGTCATCCACCGCGCGGTCGAGTCACCACGCTGCATCGCCATCGGGCGCCGCATACGCGTCACCGTCGTGTCGACCGTGACTTCGGCCTGGCCGGGCACCTGACGGTACCGCACCACCGTATCTGCCTGGTCGCGTTCAGCGCTACGCTCGGCGAGCGCGTCGCGGTAGCGATCGAGTTCCTGCTCCCGCTCGAGGTCGCGCTCACTGCGGCGCTCGGCCTCCATTCGCTCGCGTCGCGCCGCCTCCTCCCGTCGGGCCGTCGCGCCCTGACCGCCGAGGCTGATGGTCAGCCCGGCCGAAATCATTGTATTGTGCGTGAGATCGTCGGTGCTGGCCACGTCGGTGAGCTTCGGCTCGGCGGTCATCACGTAGTCGCGCACCGCCGCATTCAACCGAATCCGGTCGGAAAGGCGAATGCTCGCCCCGCCGCCCAGGATGAGTGCGCTCTGGTCGTCGCGCGACAGCGAGTCGCGATCGCGGAAGTTGTCGAGATAATCGATACGCCCAGCGCCGACCACGAGGTACGGTGCGATCCCCGGACCCGTGTTCAGGTTGAACTGTGCTTCGCCGCCGTAGCCGGCGACCGGAGCCGTGCCGTCACGATCGTCGTTGGCGCCGCGCCAGTAGAAGCCGCGCAGCCCGACTTGCGACGTGAGGTCAATGCCCGCTCGCACACCGGCCAGTTCCTGATCATCGAGGTTCTGCTCGGAGGCGTAGCGCAGGCGTCCGACGAACGGTTCGATCGGCGCAGTCGCTCCGCTCAGCGGCGCGTCGAGCGCGGCATCATCGAACTTCGAGAGCGGAATCGACAGCGCCGCTCCGTACACGATGTTACGGAGCGATGGCACCGGGTCTCCGGTGGGCGCCACGGTTCCGAAGACGTTGAGCGGGTTCAGGCGAAACGCGAGTTGCTCGCCGTACAGTTCAGCCTGCATCCCGCCGAGATTGAAGCGGACACCGCCGCCGGCCGAAACCGCCACGCGATCCCGCTTCTCACCGGAGTCCGGTTCGAAGCGCAGGATGCTTCCTCCGCCCCGCACGAATGGGACGACGTCACCGCGACCCAGGTTGAACTGAAGGTTGGCGCCAAAGTTCTTGATGTCGACGCTGCGTCCCTGCGCCAACGGGCCGAACGACGCAGCCGCGCGTCCCGCGTCGATGGGGAAATTGTTCTTGTAGTAGTAGAACGGCTGCAGCTCCACGTGGCGACCGAACAGCAGACCGATCCGTCCGCCGTAGAGCCAATCATCGTCGAACGCGAGGTCGTCGTCCCACTGGACGCGCTGCGCCGACGGCATGAGCACGTATCCAAGGGACTGGGCAGACACTGGCTGCACCGAGAGGAGCGACGCGCTCGCGCACAGCGCTCCACCGAGCAGAAGCCGACAAGCTGTATGCATGGCAAACTCCGAAAAGAGTAATGGTTAACTGCGAGGACCTGCAGCGCGAGCGCACATGTCCCTACATGGCGTACAAAAATGCCGGCGCTGTACGGGGACGGTCCCCACTTGACAGCCTCGACGGCATGAAACAACGGGTCTTGCACCCGCGCACCGCCCCAGGCGATACGCGACACGTGCCGACGTCAGGGCCACGAGGCGCAGAGCGCACTCAACGTTGGCGTCGCGACGTCACGGGAGGCGAGTACGACCGAAGTTCCAGCGAATGGCCGACTTCCGGCGCGAGCTCATCCCTGATGGTAAACGGTTGAAGACGCCACGATGTTCCCGACTTTTCGAGAAAAGTTCGCCGCTTCGGCACTCACGGCGGCGCGCTACGCAATGTGATGACCACAGTGCGACCTGCGCGACTGCCTGTCGTATCAAGTCGGGATAGTCCGTAGGGGGGGCC
>Ga0138256_10009639_pt1 | contig 10133 bp, 6 predicted proteins | sample KNB2016incub_MG_FD_105486 | JGI IMG/M metagenome (GOLD analysis project Ga0138256, IMG submission 105486) | Active sludge microbial communities from wastewater in Klosterneuburg, Austria - KNB2014incub_MG | ecosystem: Engineered > WWTP > Activated sludge > Unclassified | place: Austria...
AGCTCGGCCGATGCAACTGCGCCGCCACCAGCACCGCCGGAATATTGCGCGAGCGCACCAGCGCCTCGGTCGCGGTGACCGGGCCGAGGAAGCGACCGTCGAAATTCTCCGGCATGAACGGTCCGAAAGCGCTCGGCACGTCGCGCAGCACCGTGGCGGGATGCAGCACCCCCTGATCCAGCGCCAGCCCGTAGATGAAGGGCTTCAGTGTCGATCCCGGCGAGCGCTTGGCCAGCGCGCCGTTGACCTGGCCGGCGATGCTGGCGTCGAAGTAGTCCGCCGAGCCCACCAGCGCGCGCACGCCCATGTCGCGCGTGTCGACCAGCATCGCCACCGCGTTGTTGAGGCCCTTGGCGCGCCAGCGCTCGAGGTGACTGGCCACACGCTGCTCGACCAGGTGCTGCAACGGCAGGTCGAGTGTGGTCACAAGGTGCGGCTCGGTCTGCGTGCGCCGCCAGCGCTCGGCCAGGACCCGCTCGACGAAGTGCGGCGCCGCGAACGGCAACTGGTTGGACGCGCGCAGGCGCAATGGCAGGGCCATCAGTGCGTCGGCCGCGTCATCGGCGCGACCGGTCAGCCGAAAGCGCTGGTACAGGCGGTCACGCGCGGCGGTCAGCCCGGGGCCGATGCTGCTGCCGTCGGCATCGGCAGCTGGCCGGCCGCGGCGCGCTGGCGCCTGCGGCAGCACCGCCAGGGTCAACGCCTCGGGCAGCGTCAGCGCGCCAACCGGCTTGTCGAAATAGATCAGGCTGGCGGCAGCGGCGCCCTCGATGTTGCCGCCATAGGGCGCGAGGTTGAGGTAAGCCTCGAGAATCTCGTCCTTGCTGTAGCGCGCCTCCAGCAGCAGCGCGTGGCCAATCTGCACCAGCTTGCCACGCGGCGAGCGCGTGTCCAGCCGCCCGAGCAGGCGCGCCAGCTGCATCGTCAAGGTCGACCCACCGACGCGCGCATCGCCACTGACATAGGTGCTCCAGGCGCCGCGCGTGAGGCTGATCGGGTTGAATCCCGGATGCCAGCGGAACCAGGCGTCCTCATGCAGCAACACCGCGTCGACCAGCACCGGCGACATCTCCGCCAGCGGCAACCACAAGCGGTAGCGCTCGTCGCTGGCCAGGGTCAGGCGCAGCAGGCGGCCGTTGCGGTCGTAGACGGCGACCGACTGCGGGGCGTGCGCCGACAGGGGCGGATGCGGCAGCAGGCGCAACGCCACGACGACCATGCCCAGCGCCAGCCCCAACACCAACATGCGCCGGAGATGGCAGCAGATGCGGGTTCGGGTGGGCTTGACGGTGGCGGGCATGCTCGGAGACTAGATCGATCGTGCTGTGGGAGGGGTACTGTTCGCCCTTGGCGGTGCGTTTGTTCGCGGATCGAACTGGCCTTCCCCCGTCCCCGCTCACCCTGAGCAAAGCGTCCCAAAGCTTCTCCGGGACGCGTCGTCGAAGGGCGAGCGGGGCGCGGAGAATGGCGCCCTTCGACTACGCGCCCTGATAAAGCGCCGGACGCTTTGCTCAGGGTGAACGGATTGAAGAAATCTTGACCCAAAAGGCAATTGCTTACTGCGTGTCTTGTGAGAGAAACGCCAGCGTCGCGAATGCGCGGCCCTACAAGCTCGGCGGCTTCGCTTCGCTCATCAACTCGATGCGATCGGTCAGAATGCCATCGATACCCAGCGCACGCAGCGGCGCGACGCGCGCGGGATCGTCGGTCCACACATAGACCTTGCCGCCGCTGGCGCGGACACGCTCGATGAAGGTGCCTGGCCAGCCCCACAGCAGACGCGACAGCCCGCCGTCCGGCACGGTCAATGACTGACCTGCACAACTGGCCGGCAATGCGCCGGTCCAGCCGCTGACCAGATAGTCGATCAGACAACGCTTGATCTGACGCGGCTCCGCCAGCGTGCAGCGCGATGCGTTGGCAGCAGGGATGTCGAGGTAATGCGCATTGAGCTCGGCAGTCGCCCCCAGACAAACCCGACCGGAAGCCCCGAGGCTGTCGAGCACGCTGGCGATGAGCTGCGTCGTTGCCGGGCTGCGGTCCTTCTGGTCGACCACAAACCGGCCCTCGGGGAAGGCCTGCAGCACCTCGCGCAAGCTCGGGATCAGGCCGATACCCTGACCACGGAAGGGATAGCTCTGACCACCATCGGCCGTGTAGCCATGACCGGCGTCGAGCGAGCGCAGTTGCGCCAGGGTGAGCGAGCGCGTTTCGCCGTGGCCTTCGGTGCGGCAATCGACGGTCCAGTCGTGCCACACCACCAGTTCGCCGTCGGCGGTCGCGTGCACGTCGATTTCGATCCGCGTCGCGCCGGCAGCGAAGGCGGCACGCATCGACGGCAGGGTGTTCTCCAGGTAAGCGTGTCGCGGCGTGTCGATGCGCTCGGCAGTACAGGTGTCGTTGTCGAGACCCTGCCGGTGAAAGGTCTGATGCACGCCGCGATGGGCGAGCAGATCGAAATCCGGCACTGGCGGCAGCGCGCGGAACGGCAACTGCGCCAGGTACAGCAGCGCGTAGGCGAGCAGCAGCATCGCGGCCAGTCGGTACAGTCGTCGCAACCAGTGATTGGGCTTGGGCATGGGTCTCGTCAATTCGGCATCGTCGGGGTTCGGGCAATCTTCCCGCTGAGGCTGCCCGCCCCTTGGGCTGCCGATCGGGCGACCAGCGGGCGCCGACCGAGTGAATTCGGGGTTTTTGCGGGCGCCCGCCCGCTGGCGCCTGAACCGTGCCTCACGGTGCCCCTGCTATCGTCCGCCCATCGATCCGCTGATGTCGCCTGACGACCGCCGCCATGCCCTCCCTTGCTGACACCCTGCTCGGCCGCGCGGTCGAACACGAACCTGCCTACAGCCCGGACTTGCTGATGCCCATCGCGCGCGCGAGTGCTCGTGCGGAGCTCGGAATCGGCACGCCGCTGCCTTTTGTCGGCAGCGATCGCTGGACCGGCTTCGAGCTGAGTTGGCTGGAACCGGGCGGCAAGCCGCGCGTGGCGGTGCTGCGCGCCTGCGTGCCCGCCGATTCACCGCATCTGATCGAATCGAAGAGCTTCAAGCTGTATCTGAACAGCTATGCGCGCGAACGCATCAGCGATGTCGATGCGGCGCGTCAGCGCATCGCGGCGGATCTGTCGGCGGCCGCCGGCAGCCTCGTCGCGGTCGAGTTGCTGCTGCCGCAGGACTGGTGGCAACTGGCGCCCGCCGCGCTGCCCGGGACCTGCATCGACGATCTCGACATCATGATCGAACACAGCGGCGCGCTGCAGTCGCAGGCACTTGCGGCAGACACCAACGAGCAGGTCGCCGAAACCCTGGTCTCGCATCTGCTGAAGTCGAACTGCCCAGTCACCGGCCAGCCTGACTGGGCCAGCGTGGTCATCGACTACCGCGGCGCGCGCATCGACCGGGCTGGTCTGCTGCGTTACCTGGTGTCCTTCCGCGACGTGCGCGAGTTCCACGAGCAATGCGTCGAGCGCATCTACCTCGACATCCGCCAGCGCTGCGCGCCGGAATTTCTTGCCGTGGAAGCCCGCTATACCCGCCGCGGCGGCCTCGACATCAATCCTTATCGGGCCAGCAGCGGTGCGCCGGGGATTGCGGACCGCCGGACGTGGCGACAGTAGCCCGCTGTACGCGCGCCAGCGCGTTCACCGGGTGCTTGCCGTAGGCCCGAGCCGGTGAACGGCTACGCCGTACACCGGCCTACCAGAGCCGGTTTTGCGCGACTCAATCCCAGAACTTGAACTCGCCATAACCCACCTGCGCCAGCCCCAGCGGGATGCCGGCGGCGTGGGTCAGCAGGGCCACCAGCCCCCAGAACGCGCGCGCCACCGGTGGCACCAGGAATAGCAGCAGGAACAGGGCCAGCATGGCGTAGTTGGCGTATCGATCGAACAGCGCGCGCACATCGCGCGGCAAGTATGGCCAGAGCGCGCCATAACCATCGAACCCAGGCAAGGGCAGAAGGTTCAACACCACGGCGCTGGCCTGCAGCAGGGCGAGAAAGGCCAGGCCCGGCGCGTAATCGCTGCCGCGCACCGCCGGCAGGCTGAGCAGCAGCGACAGCAGCAGCAACAGCACCAGGTTCATCGCCGGTCCGGCCAGCGACACCGCGCTGTCCCAGTGCGCCGATCGCAGCAAACGACGGTCGATATAGACCGCCGCGCCCGGCAAGCCAATGCCACCCATGATCAGGAACACCACCGGCAGGATGATCGATCCCATCGGATCGAGGTACTTGAGCGGGTTCATGCTCAGATAGCCCTTGTCCTTGACCGTGATGTCGCCACCGCGATAGGCCACCGCCGCATGCGCGAACTCATGCAGGCACACCGAGAAGATCCACAGGAACAGCACCAGCAAGAAGGTACTCATGCGTGCACTCGGCAGGGGGGCGGGTGATGCTCGCACAGCAAGGGCAACAGCCGCCCGCGCAACGCCCGATTCAGCCTGCGCAAATGCCGCGCATGGTCATATCGACGGCGCAGGCTGGTTCCGCTGGTTCCCGATTCGACTATGGACGAGGGGCGTATGCGTAAATTCATGCTGTCGCTGTTGCTGGGCCTGATGCTGGTGAGTGGCGTTGCCATGGGCGGTGGAGTCGAGCTCTCGGCACCCGATCCCATGGCGGCGACGGTGCCCACTGAAGGACCACTGGACTCGCGCCTCAAGGTGCTTTCCGCGCTGCGTCGCAATGACGCAGCAACGCTGATCGAGGTCACGGACCCGGTCAACGGCCTCGAAAGCTTTCTCAGCGAAGGCCAGGATCAGACGCCATCGACGATTGCCGAGAAGATGGCAAAGGAGCCACTCAGCGAGGGCGATCAGGAAGCCCTGCGCCTGTGGACCACGCTGGCAGCGCCGGACGGTGTCGCCAAAGCCAGTGCGCAGTGGTACCCGCAATGGCAGGCGCTGGTGCCGCAGATGCTGGCGAGCGCGCAAATGGGAATCACCGGAATGGGCACGGCGATCGCCGAGAGCACCTCGATGACAGCGCTGGAGCGCAGCCAGCTGATCGAGCTGCAATGGGCGCTTGGCGGCTGGTTGTCGCGCACCGATTTTGCCGACCGCAAGAAATTCGATCAGGTGCTGGACATCGCCCGTGGCTGGATCGTCGCCAGCGGCAAGCAACACCCGCTGCAATTGCAGCTCACTGGGCCGGAGCAGCGATTGCAGCTGGCCGACCAGGCCATCAAGTCGCTGAAACAGGTGCTGTCGCTATATGGCCTGGATGCCGATGGCGTGCTGGCCAGCGTCCGCCTGGAGGAGATCAGCCGCAACGGCGAGCGGGCGCAGGTACGCACCTCCTTCAAGCTGCTCGATGTGCCCCTGGTTTTCGACGAGGACCTGAGTTGGTTCGAGGGCGAGTGGCGCGACACCGAGGTGGTGAATGCCTTGAAGCTTGAACGCGCCAACGCGCCGGAGCCTGCATTCGACGACCTCCTTGATCCGCTGCCCGACACTGACGAGCCGGAGTCAATCACCAATACCGGCTGCAGCGCGCCGATCGCGATCTGAGGCGGGAACCAAGAGCCATCGCGCGCGAGCGCGCTCCTACAAATCCTGCGTGGAATTGGGTCGGAGTTGTAGGAGCGCGCTCACGCGCGATCGGCAAGCGTGTACTGCTGCAAAGGCTCAGCCCGGCCGCACCGGTGAGGCCGCCCACTCGCCGACCACGGTGCTCCACGGGCGCACGCGCCAGCGCTGCACCAGTCCGTTGGCCACGTAGGGATCGTTCTGCGCGAAGCGCTCGGCGGCCTCGCCGGTCTCGCCCTGGAACAGCAGGACGGCTCCGTCGGCCGGATCCGCCAGCGCGCCGCCCAGCAGCAATTCGCCACGCGCATGGGCATCCCAGGCCAGACGCAAATGCTCGTTGCGGTATTCGCCGCGACGGGCCAGGTAATCGGGGGAGACATCGTAGATCAGCAGGAAGTGCATTGGCGCGGTCCTGTTCGATGATGGAATGCGAGATTAGCCTTTCGTCGCGCGCTCATGCTCAGCTGCTGTGGCGCCGACGCCGCTCATCTACAATACAAACGATTCCCGCTCGCACGCGACCCGCCCCGAACCGCCACCGATGATGCCGAGCCCTCGAACTGGACTTGTTGCTCGTGCGTGCCTTGCGCTGCTCGGTCTCTGGCTCGGGCTGGTCGGTGTGCGACTCGGCGCCGAGACGCCGCCGACCGATACCCTGCCGCGCCATCCGCTGGAAATCCAGGCGCTGACCGAGCCGGAGGCTGTGCTCGCAGCACTGCCGGCCGCGTTCGAGCGCGCCGGTGACGATGCCCATGAGCTGGCTCTGCTGGAGCTGGCCCGCGCCAATGCGTGTCGCGTCATGGCCGACTGGAACTGCCAGAGCCTGGCCGGCGCAGCTGCGGTGGCAGCTGCCGAGCGCGCGGCGGACCCGATCCTGCAGATACGCGGGCTGATCGCGCAGTCACGTGGCTTCATCGCGTTGCAGGATTACACCCGTGGCGAACTGCTGCTCGGCAAGGCCCAGGTGCTGCTGGAGCAGTCGCCATCGCCGGAACTGTCTGCCGACGTCTATCTCGCCTACTCCTCGCTCAGCGAGTTCATCGGCAAGCATGAGTCGGCGCTGCGTTATTCAGAGCTCGGCCTGGCCGCACTCGGCGACGCCGCCGCGTCGGGCGTCCGGACGCGATTGTTGCGCAACCGTGCGCGCGCACAGACGCGGCTCGGGAAGTTCGACGAGGCGCGCCAGTCGCTCGGCGAGGCCCGGCTCGCCGCGGGTGCGCTGATCGACCCCAAGCTGCATGCCGAACTGGCGCTGGAGACAGCGCGGGTGGCCCGCCTGGCCAAGGATGTCCCCGAGCAGGTCCGCATGGGCGAGGAAATACTGGCGCTCGGCCAACAATTGCAGAACTCGCAGCTGCGCGGCCTGGGTGAGGAAGTGCTCGGCCTTGCGGCGCTCGATGCGGGCGACCTGCCCGTCGCGCGGCAACACCTGCGGACGGCTGCCGAGGCCTTTCGCGCGCTGCATCTGGATCGCGATGAACTCAGGGTTACCCGGCAGTTGCTCGACCGGTTGATCGAGAACGAGAGCGACCCTGAAGCCTGGAGTGCGCTGGTTCAGCGTTTCGTCGCGCTGGAACGTGATATCTCGCAGAACGATCGGGCCAAGGCGGCCGACGATTTCGAGGCCAGGCTCAAGTACGCGCAGCAGGAGCTGGAAGTGCTCCGGCTGGAGAATGAGGCGACGCTGGAACGCGAGCGTGCGCAGGCGCTGGCCGAGGGTCATCGGCTGACGCGATTGCTGATGATTTCGGCCCTGATCACGCTGGTCGTGCTGGGCTTCTTTTTCGTGCAGCAGCGGCGTTCGAATCGGCAACTGCAGGCGGCACTGGCTGCGCGCCGCGAGAGCGAGGCCAAGGCCACTGATTTGTTGCGACTGAGCAAGGGCATGGTGTTCCTGCATGACCTGCGCGGCGAACTGGTCATGGTCAACCTGGCCACTGCCGAAGCCCTCGGCACCCTGCCCGAGCAACTGGTCGGGCGCGCGCTCGGCGACTTTCTGGCAGATACCTCGCGCAGCGAATACGAAAATTACCTGAAACGTCTGGCGCAGCAGCAACAGGATGAAGGCACCCTGCTGGTGCGGCGCGCGGATTCCGGCGAGCGTCTGTGGCGCTACAGCAGTCGCTTGTCCGAGACCCGCGGATACGCGATCGGCCATGCCGTCGACATCACCGAGCAAGCGCGGGAAGCAGAAGCCCTGCGCGCCGAAAACCTGCGCGACGCGCTGACCCAGGCCTACAACCGCCGCTATTTGCCCCTGTTCGAATCCCGCCTCGCCGAACGCAGCTGGGCGGTGATCAATGTCGATCTCGACCAGTTCAAGTTGATCAACGATACCCAGGGCCACGATGCCGGCGATCAGGTGTTGATCGCGATGACCGCGTACCTGCAGCAACAGGTGCGCGAGGCGGATGCGGTGGTGCGCAGCGGCGGTGACGAATTCGTGCTCCTGCTGGCGGACGCCGACGAAGGACGCGTGCACGGCTTGCTGGCGCGGCTGCGCGCCGGCATGGATCAGGCACCCTGCCGCTACTCGACGGGACACGCAGTGCGCCAGCGCGGCGAGCACCTGACCGACACCCTGGCACGCGCTGATGCCGAGATGTACAGCCTGCGCCGGGCCGCGCGCGAACGGCGGGCGTAGGCGCGCGGGCCGCCGCGCAGATTTCTGCCGGTTTTCGCGCGCAAGCGCGCTCCAGGCGTCGCGACATTCTGCCCCCATCGCGACCAAGGTCGCCGCCGTGAGTGACCCGGGACCGCCGCGCGGCTGATCCGGGACGATCCTGACGTCGCTATGCTCGCCACCTTCACTGCAGCGATGTGGACAACCACATCCAGAGACCCAGACCCCATGAAGTTCCGCTCCTGCTTGTTGCTGTCCAGCTTGCTGTTGCCGCTGGCAGCAACAGCCGAACCCTGGTTGCGCATCGAGCAACCGACTGCTGCGCTGCGCGCGCAACTGCCCGCGCATGCCATCGACTACGGCAGCTTCATCTGGATGCCGGCAGCGGCCGCCCCGACCGGTGTGCTTGGCGCCCGCGTGCAGCGCAGCGAACAACCGTTCGCGCTGGTGATCGACGGCGAGCCGGTCGATCCACTGCAAATGCCGGCAAGCAACAATCCGTGGTGGCAAGCGAACAGCGTCAGCGGCGGCGACTTCCGCCTGGTCCAGCTTTACGGTCCGCCGCGGGTGCAGGATCTGGCCGAACTGCGCGCCGCCAATGTGCGCCCGGTGCGCTACCTGGCGCCATTCAGTTACGTCGTCTGGTCGACCCGGGCGGAGCTCGACGGCCTGAGCGCGCGCAGCGGCGCCGTGCGCTGGGCCGGCGATCTGTTGCCGGCGCAGCGAGTGCCGCCGCAGAGCCGCGAATGGCCGGCCGGACCGACGCGGGCGATGGCGCTGGTCGACGCCGCCAGCGCCGATGACGTGATCGCGGCGCTGATTGCACTGCCAGCGCAACGGGTCGAGCGCACGTCACTGACGTCCGACCTGACGCTGATCGAACTGGAGTTGTCCGGCAGCGACTATCTGAGCGCCGCCCATGTGCCTGGCGTGTACACGCTGCAACACATCGACAGCGGCGGCGGCCCGCGCGGCGAGATGAGCAATCAATCGATCGTCGGTGGCATCAACGGCGGCGGCAGCGTCGTGCCCGGCTACGTCGACTGGCTGACACCCACGGGCCTGAGCGGCGCCGGGGTCAAGGTCAGCATCGTCGACGGCGGCATCCGCACCACGCACGCCGACCTCGCCTCGCGAATCGTTCCGTGCCTGGGCAGCGAGGGCAGCTGCGTCACTGCCAATGACAACCACGGCACGCATGTCGCCGGTGCCGTCGCCGGCACCGGTGCGTCCGCGGTGCGCGATGCCGCGCTGTTCCTGCGTGGGCAGGGCGTCGCGCCCGGCGCCAGCCTGATTCAGCAGCGCTACGGGCCGTTCCTCAGCGCCGCAGGCCCGGGCAGCATGGTCGCCAATGGCATGCTGCGCATCTACAAGGACGCGGCCGTCAGCGGGGCGCAGCTGGCCAACAACTCCTGGGGCCCGACCGGCACACCGCAGGGCTACGACATTCCGACCATGCAGGTCGACATGATCGCCCGCGACGCCGACCCGACAGTGGCCGGCAACCAGCCGGTCCTGACCGTGTGGTCGATCATGAACGGCAACGGCGATCGCAATACGGGCATTTGCGCGCCGAGTTCGCTGGGCTCGCCGGACGAGGCGAAGAACCTGTTCGCCATCGGCTCGACCAGGATGCAGACCGGCGCCGGCGCGCAGATCGCCGCGCTGTTCGATGTGTCGAGCAACAGCGCGCACGGCCCGGCCTGCGATGGCCGGATGGTGCCCAACATCGTCGCGCCCGGCTGCTCCACCGACAGCACCGGTTCGAGCAGCGACAACAGTTTCGCGCTGCTGTGCGGCACCAGCATGGCCTCGCCGGTGGTCTCCGGCGCCAGCGCCTTGTACTGGCAGCGCTATCGCAATCTCAACGGTGGTCGCGATCCCAGCCCGGCGCTGATCAAGGCGGTGTTCACCGCGGCGGCGAAGAACCTGACCGGTTTTCTCGACGCCGATGGCGGCGTCATGCCGCAGCGCCCGAA
>Ga0138256_10009640_pt1 | contig 10133 bp, 6 predicted proteins | sample KNB2016incub_MG_FD_105486 | JGI IMG/M metagenome (GOLD analysis project Ga0138256, IMG submission 105486) | Active sludge microbial communities from wastewater in Klosterneuburg, Austria - KNB2014incub_MG | ecosystem: Engineered > WWTP > Activated sludge > Unclassified | place: Austria...
ACCTCCTTCAAATCTTGTTCCTATTATGAATACATGGCCAGCTCCTCCAAGATCTCCTCTTGTTTCTTGGCCAGCGTCTACTCCTCCTGTGGTAGGGATGCCCCCTCAAGAAGCCGTAAAGTCTGGCTTACTCTCTATTTTGGACAAACTAAATGCCTATAATCTTATAAAGGCCACAACTAATGTCCAGCTACATCAACATCATCCTTTTTTAAGAGGTATAGGAAATGCCTTAATTTTAGGAGGAGGAGTTTCTGTTGCGGCCTCTATTTTGGGTAAGCTTTCCCTAGAAATTAAGAATGCGGATCTAAAAGATTATGAAACCTTTTATCTCGTCAGAACTATTATGGAAAATACTTTCATGATGTCTCTCTTTACTGTGATGGCAAGCGTAGCGTCTTATTCTGTAGTAAATCCAATTCTTGTAAAAGCATTTCAAAAATTTTTAGAAAATTTTACTCATAGCTTAGTTCTTTCTTACAAAGAACAAGCCGTCTTCTTTTTTCAAAAATATGGGCCACGAGTTCTAACTCTTTTTTTTGTGATTATTGCTTTTCAATTATTCGTAGGGGACACTCTTTCTTTTTCTGATTGGGCCATCAACCTTGGTTCTTTTGTCGTTGTTCATGGACTTGTGACTGTGGGCCTTTCTGCCGCTTTTAAGCGATTAGGAATTCAACTTTTTGTAACTCCGACAGTTCCCGTGCCTCAGTGGATTGGGGGGAAAGTGCTTTTAACAATTTTGACAGGAATAGAGTTGGCCGTTACGGCCATTATTTCTGCTTATATTAAAGGAAAATTAACGGCCTCCGAGCATCAAACGCTTAAAGAGAAGACATGGCCAACAATCAGAAATGTTCTTGCTTCCTTACAAACAACACTGAAAGAACAGTTCTCCGTTAGTCTTAAAGTCATGAGTGCTAATAAAAGGGCCTTGGATCATTATGATACTTTGCAAAGGAGTAGACCTAAAACGTCTCCTTCTCCTTCTTCCATTATTGAGGAAATCAATGGCCCTTTTGTAAATGTTTTAGAAAACTTTAAGAGTGTTTTTTTTCCGGAAGATAATTTTTTAAAGGCCAATTCTAAAATTGTTGCCCCTCTTGTGGAGAGTAAGCAAAAAGAAAGAGATATTCATGCCAAATTAACACAAATTCAACAACAATATTCAACGCAAATTGAGCAAGTTTTAACAAATCATCGAATGATTTTTTTTCAGCATGCCAACTCTTGCTTAGAAAAAGAGAATTATCATTCCAAAGAATGCGAAAATGGAGAGGCCCTATATGCCTTGTGGGGGAAATATACAGAGAGAAAATTAAAAAGAAGGGAAGAAAATCCGTTATTAGTTCCTCTGGCAGTTTGTCATCATAATTCTTTTTTTTCAGAAACAGAAACAGGAACAGTTTTTATACCGAAAGGGACTTCTTTAGAGTGTGATGACCTTCTTTTAAATAGTGAAGTTGCTGCTGTCCGTTTTGTGAAAAATGGCCCATTATTTGTCTATGAAGGACAATATTTTCAACAAGTTTCTACTGCTTATTCAAATTTTAACTTGAAACGCTCTGAAGCAGTTGTAGAAAAGATAATAGAAGAAGCAGAAACAAAGGAAGGCGTCATTCAAGAGTGTCGTGTTTTTCCTCAAATGAGAGAACTTGCTCAAAAGGCCTATCGTCACTATAGAAAGAAAGTTTTGGCCTCAGAACCAGATCTTTTATCCTCTCTAAAATCTGCAAGATATGGAAAAGTATTTTTAAATCAGACTTGGGAATATACGGCAGGCCTACTAAGAAAAATGGAAAAAAATCCAGAAGAGAAAATATGGGTTTATCCTGTTTTAACTAAGATTAATAGTCGTTTATGGAGGCTTTTTATGGATCAAGAAGTACTCTTTGAATACCCTCTTAATTATTCCTTAAATGGCCCCTTTAAAGGCCCTTGTCGAGAAAAAAATCTTATAATTTGATAGAATGAGAGGATGATCAAGCATTCCTCTTTTTCTTCTTCTTTAGTCTTACCTTTTCCACTTTTAAGTTCTTTTGCCTCCCTCCTTGTCTTAGGGGTGGTAATGGTTTTTTCTTCTAGTTATATGTATGCCCAAGATTGGTATGGTGGCCTTTATTATTTTTTTTATTGCCAACTTATTTCTCTTGGATTGGCCCTTGTCTTACTTTTTTTATCAAGGCCTTTCCTTTTCGTTGGATAGAAAAATTTCATCTCTTGTTTCTTCTTGTAACTTGTCTGTTACTTTTGGGTAGTTTGTTTTTTGGAGAAGGAATTAAAGGGGCCCATCGTTGGCTTAGTCTTGGAATGGGGATTATGGCCTTAAGAATTCAGCCAGGAGAGTTTTTTAAAATTGCTTTTATTTTAAGTTGCTCTCAATTTTTTACAAAAGGACATCTGTGGGCCATTAAAAAGAAAATCCTTTTTTTTAGTTTTAATTCTCTTGGACTTTTAATACTTTTAAAACAACCTGACTTTGGCACTTTTTTTGTTACAATTATGCTTTTTTTTCTTATTTGGATCTTAAGCGAGTATTCTAAAAAACTTTTATGGGCCCTTATTCCTCTTGCCACTTTAGGTATTCTTTGGGCCTTATTTTCAAAGGTCTATCGCGTAGAACGGATTATTGCTTTTTTAAATCCTTGGGAACATGCCAAAACAAGAGGTTTTCAAATTGTTCAATCTTTTTTGGCCTTGGCCAATGGAGGCCTTTGGGGCGTAGGACTTGGAAATGGACATGAAAAATTATTTTATCTTCCAGAGGCCCATAATGATTTTATCCTAAGTATTTTAGGCGAAGAATTAGGGTTATTAGGCATTATTACTGTTGGGACTTTATATTTTATTTTTTTTATTTCAGGCCATTCTTTGGTTAAAAGAATAAAAAATCCTACAGGTCAAATGTTTTGTGCTATTTTTTTTATTCTCATTATGTTGCAAGCTTGCCTTAACATGATGGTCATTATGGGACTTGCTCCTACAAAAGGAATGGCCTTGCCTTTTATTAGTTTTGGCGGCTCTTCTCTTTTGGCCAATTTTTTAGGTTTAGGACTTGTTTTTTCAGCGTTAAAAGACAAAAATTCAGTAACATCAATTTAAATGATTCAAACTACTTGAGTTTATTTTATGGGGCCACAAACATTTTCGCCATTGTTGCATTTACACTTAGTGGGGATTGGAGGAATTGGAATGAGTGCTCTGGCCCATATTTTACTGCAACAGGGAATAAAGGTAAGTGGTTCAGATACGTCTACATTGGATTCTAATATTAACCTCTTAAAATTATCTCAAGCAGGAGCAAAAATTTATATAGACCATAAGGAAACTAACGTAGAATCAAGTGTGACGGCCCTTATTTATAGTTCTGCTATTGCTCTTTCTAATCCTGAAATTCAAGAAGGAGTTTCAAGAAAAATTCCTATTTTAAAGCGAGCAGAACTTTTGGCCCAACTTATGCGTCTTAAAAAAGGGATAGCCGTTGCTGGAACTCATGGCAAAACAACGACAACAGGGCTACTTGCCACGTTACTATATGAAGCTAATTTTTCTCCTTCTTTTGTCATCGGAGGAGTTCTTAAGCATCTTAATGCTCATGCTCTAGTAGGGGAAGGAGAGTATTTAGTGGCAGAGGCAGATGAATCTGATGGTAGTTTTTTAAATCTATTTCCTATCTTTAGTGTGGTGACAAATATAGATAATGATCATTTAGATTTTTATGAATCCCAAAGTCAACTAGAAGAGGCCTTTGTGCGATTTTTAAATAAAACTCCTTTTTTTGGAAAGGCCATTGTTTGTTTAGATAATGCGCCCCTTGCTAATTTGCTTCCTCAAGTTCAGGCCCCTCTTGTGGCCTATGGAACAACTCCCAATTGTCATATTTATGCAGAAGAAATTGAGTCTTTGGGGGAAAAAGGACAACAATTTACCCTTTGGTATTCTTCAAAAAAAATAGGAAAATTTGTTACTCCTCTTTTTGGAAAACATAATCTTTTAAACACCCTTGCAGCAATTGCGGTGGCAAGAGAACTGAGTATTTCTTGGGAAGAGATCCAAAGAGGACTTTATAAATTTCAAGGGATGGGAAGAAGACAAGAAATTCTTTATAAAAATAAAAATAAAAATCAAAGTCAAAGTCAAAGTCAAAGTCAGGAACAAGAACGAAATCAACAAAGATTGTTAGTGATAGAAGATTATGCTCATCATCCAACAGAAATTGAGGCAACTCTTTTGGGTTTGCGAGAGGCCTATGGAGAAAAAAATCTTGTAGTATTTTTTCAACCACATCGCTATACAAGAACAAAGGAATGTTGGAATCAGTATTTACATTGTTTTAATAGTGCGAATAAGGTTTATCTTCTTCCTGTGTATGGTGCTGGTGAACCAAAAGAAGAATCCGTTTCTTCTGTGTATCTTTCAAGAGATATCAACTCATTACATCCAGATTTGTCAGAATTTTTATTAGAAGATTCTTGGAAACAAGTTTTTCAGGAAACAATGAGGACGCTTTCTAAATTAGATTGCTCTTCTCTTTTAGTTGTCATGGGGGCCGGAAGTATTGGAAAGCAAGTAAGAGATCTTTTAGATAATCTAACTGCTATCTAAGAGAAGGGGGGGCATGCTTGTCATGGAAATAACTTCAATTTTTAAGCACCCCGATGTTCAATTTTTTCCAAAAGCTGATTTAACCAAATATAGTACTTTTGAAATGTCTTCTTTTGGAGATTTATACAAAATTTTTTCATTAGAAGGACTTTTGTCAATCTTAGAGTTTTTAAAGAGAAAAAATCTTTCGTATTTTATTTTAGGAAATGGTTCTAACGTAATTTTTCCAGAAAATTTTGTAATTCCAGTTTTAAAACTTTGTTTTAAAACTGAGCTGGTTCACCTTCATGAAAAGCATTTAGAAGAAGGAGAAACAGATTGGCTCAATTGTAATACCCTTTTAAATAAATTAACTGCTATGGCCATAAAATATAATTTATTAGGATGGGAAGCATTTACAGGTATTCCCGCTACTCTTGGCGGGGCCATTTACATGAATGCAGGAACATCTCTTGGATCAATTGGCCCTTTGGTGAGATCCCTAAAAATTTATCGAAAAAAATCTCATTCTATAGAAGAGTATGTACCTCAAAAACAAGATTTTGCTTATCGAAAAAATTTTATTCTTGAAGAGGGAGATATTTTTTTACAAGCAAAATTGCAATATAAAGAGGCCTCTCCTGACGCCCCTCTTCAATCTAAAGTTATTCAAAATTATTTAAAATTTAGAAATGAAACACAGCCCATGAACCAAAAGTCTTGTGGTTGTTTGTTTAAAAACCCACTAAATAGGCCTCCTGCGGGAAAGATTTTAGAAGATCTGGGTCTTAAGGGTTTTGAGTATAAAGGGTTTCAACTTTCTCAAAAACACGCAAACTATTTAGTAAACAATTCTTCTCAGGTTTTAACGAGAGAAAATCTTAGAAAGTTTATTCAAATTATCCAAGGAAAAGTTAAACAAAATCTTGGAATCAATTTGGAGTTAGAAGTGATTTTGCTTTAAACTAAAATCAGAATCTCTTTATGAATAAACATTTTGTTTCTTTTTTTCTTACTGTCCTTTTGTTGTTTTTTCTTTTCCCTGCTTTTTCTCAAAGGCCTCCAAGTAAATGGAAATTTCTAACAACTGTTCAAAATTGTCCTGAATCGTTATCAGCAGATCTTGTGATAAAAATTACAGAAAAATTAGAAAAAGAAGAAAATTTTTGGGCCTTGCAACGCTATCTTGATTCTTTAAACTATAAAGAACATTATTTTATTTCTGATTATAAAATACAAAAAAGACCTTTAAAAAAAGAGTCTCAAATTTTCTTAAAATGTGCCAATCCAGTCTTTAAAATTGACTATGTAAAGGATAACAGTTTTGAAAAATATTCAGGGATATTGGCCGATAATGGAAAAATTTATTCTGATACAATGGCCATTGTTTTTGAACAGTTTCAAAAACAAAAAAAATTACCTTATCTCTCACTTTCCTTTGGACATCTTGAATCGCCAATTAAAAAAGATATTTTAGAGCTATACTCTCTTTATCAAAATTTTTTTTCACAATATCTCAATGAAGTAATTTTAAATGAAGAAAAAGAACTTATTTTTATTTTATTTCATCCTTTTAAAAAAAAAATTATTACGGCATTTTTAGGCCAGGAAGAGTGGGATTTAAAGGTAAAAATGCTTAAAAGGATGGTGTTGCATTTTTCACAAGAAAAAACAATTCCCTCCTCTCTCAATCTAAGCAATACAAAAAAAATTGTTGCAAGGTTTGAAGACTGACCTTACCATTTAAGTTAAGAATATATTTTTTTATATTTTTCACGCTTACGTTCAGTATGAGAAAGGAGTCTCATGGAACAGTCTCATCGCAAAACCTTTTTAGGTCTTGACATTGGTACGACTAAAATTTGTGCTGTCGTTGGATCCTTCGCTTCAGGAAATTCTTCTGGAATTTCTTCTGGATCAGCAGGAGCAGAACAAGAATTAGAAATTTTAGGAATGGGGATTTGTCCCTCTATTGGGCTAAAAAAAGGCCAAGTTGTCAATATTGAACAAACCGTTAAATCTATTGCTAAAACCCTACAAGAGGCCAAACTTGCAGCAGGTAGTCTCGGTAATTCTGCTTGGATTGGAATTGCTGGCTCTCATATCTATAGTTTTAATAGTTCTGGTGTTGTGGCCGTAAAGTCTGATGAAATTGGACAAGAGGATATTGAAAGAGTCTTAGAGTCAGCACAGGCCGTAGTTTTGCCTAGTGATAGAAAAATTTTGCATGCAATTCCGCGAGAGTACAAAATTGATTCAGTTGAAGGAATTAAAGATCCAATTGGGATGTCTGGTAGAAGATTAGAGGGGCATGTGCATATTGTCACTGGTTCTTTCCCGCAAATTAGTAATATGTATCGTTGTGTTGAAAAAGCAGGGATTAACGTTGCAGGTATTACTCTTCAACCAATTGCTTCTTCTAAGGCCGTATTGTCAGAAGAAGAGAAAGAAATGGGAGTTGTTCTGATTGATATTGGAGGAGGGACAACTGATCTAATTGTATGGAAAGAAGGAAGTATTGTTCATTCAGAAGTATTTCCTATAGGAGGGAATCACTTTACAAGTGATTTGGCCTACGCTCTTAAAACTTCTTTTTCAGAGGCCGAGAAAATAAAAATAGAACATGGCAGTGTTATTCATAAAAATTTTAATCAAGGGCAAATTATTACTTTAGAGAAAGTAAAAACAGAAAAATCAAGGCCTCGAGAAGTAACTTTAGGTTTTTTACATAAGGTTTTATATTCTAGGGCCGAAGAACTTTTTGGGCTTATAGAGCAAACCTTACAGTCAAAAGATTTAAAAAATTTATTAACCGCTGGAGTTGTTATTACTGGCGGCGGTGCCCTTATGAAGGATATGTCTACTTTTGTAGAGTATAGCTTAATGCTTCCCACAAGATTAGCAACTCCCTTGTATTGTAAAGGAATGACAGAGAATCTTTTAGAAGGCCCACAATATTCCACGGTTATAGGACTTTTACTAGAAGCATATGAAAAAGAAAAACAACTGGCACAGGAAGAATCTTTTTTGCTTCAAAAGACGACTCATGAAATAGATAAAATAGTAGAACCTGTTGTTTCTAAAGATTTTTTTTCTAGAGTGGCCTCTTCTGTCAAAAATATGCTTAAAGAAGTTTTTTCTTAATTTAGATTCTAGAATTAGGTTGAAAAAAAATTGCTCAAAGAATGGGGGAGAAAATGTTTGAAATAGTAGAAGAACAACAAAAAGAAGAGTTAACTTTGCAAGCTAAAAAGGTTGATCAAAAAATGACTGAAACAACTAAAACAGAATCTTTGGAAAATCCTTTTGAATCAGAAAATCTTTTTGAAATTCCCCAACATCTTCCTTGTGCCAAAATTAAAGTAATCGGAGTTGGTGGAGGCGGTGGAAATGCTATCAATACAATGATCAGAAGTGGCCTTAAGGGCGTAGAATATGTGGCCATTAACACAGATGCTCAAGCACTTTCTTCTAATTTAGCAAAAACAAAAGTTCAATTAGGCGATGGCGTAACAAGAGGGCTTGGGGCCGGAGCAAACCCAGAAGTAGGGAGAAAAGCAGCATTAGAAGATTATGAACAATTGGCCTCTATTTTAGAGGGGGCCGATATGGTTTTTATTACAGCAGGAATGGGAGGGGGAACTGGAACAGGGGCCGCACCTGTTATTGCTAAATTGGCCAAAGAACTAGGGGCCTTAACAGTAGGAGTTGTGACACGCCCTTTTTTATTTGAAGGCAAAAAAAGATGTAAGCAAGCAGAACAAGGGGTTCAAAGTTTAGAAGAGAATGTAGATTCTCTTATTACAATCCCCAATCAACGCCTCCTTTACATTGCAGGAGAAAATCTTTCTCTTGTTGAAACATTTATGAAGGCCGATGAAGTACTTTTAAATGCGGTAAGAGGGATTTCTGATTTAATAAATAATACAGGGCATATAAACGCTGACTTCGCAGATGTTACAACTATTATGCATAACAAAGGCCTTGCTTTGATGGGGACAGGAGTAGCTTCAGGCCCTGATCGAGCAATAAAAGCGGCCACTATGGCCATTAGTTCTCCTCTTCTTGAAGATATTTCTATTGATGGAGCAACTGGGATTATTATTAACATTACTGGTGGCCCTTCTTTAACAATGCATGAAACAAATGAGGCCGTTACTCTCATTATGGAAGCAGCAGATGAAGAAGCAGAAATTATTTTTGGAACAGTCATTGATGATTCGATGGGAGAAAATATTAAAGTCACTGTTGTGGCCACAGGCCTTGGACAAGAAAAAAAGAACTATTCGCCTGTTCATAATAATTTTTCAGGAAGGGCCACTCTTAATACGGTAAAAGAAGAAGAAAAGATTTCTGTACAATTACAAGAAAATAAAAATGAAATAGAATTACAAAACACATTACAAAACACAAAAGAGACTCAAGTAGAAGAAAATTTAAATGCTATTTTTGATTCTTCTTCTTCTTTTTCTGAAGACTCAAATTCTTCTACTGATAATTTTCAAGAAGAAATGCAAATGCAAAAGCTTCCAGAAGAGTCTTCTCGCCCAATTTTTAAAACAGAACGGGCCAGATCGTTGGCCGAAAAATTAGGATTTTTAAATTTTGATGAAGAAACATTTGATAAACCTTCTTTTTTGCGAGCAGATTCTGTTGAAAAAGAAAAAAAGACTACAGATCTTCCTAAAATAGAAAAATCTCCCATAGTAGAAATATAAAAAATCTAAAAAACCTAACAGGGTAAGAATAAGATTTCTTACTCTGTTAGGTTTTGATTGATTAATTAATGTCTTTTTTATCCGTTGATAAGTCTAATCGAGTCAGCAGACATGGTGTTTGCTTGTGCAAGAACAGAAATTCCCGCAGTTCTTAAAATATTTGATCGTGTTAATTCTGCTGTTTCACTTGCAATATCGGCATCTCTGATTCGTGATTCAGCGGCCGTTAAGTTTTCTGTTTGAATATCAAGGTTTGTAACAGTAGATTGTAGTCTGTTTTGAATAGCTCCAAGGCTTGCGCGCCCTGCATTGACTTTCTCAATAGCACTATCAATAGTCATTAAATTTTCTCTAGCGTCTTCTTTTGATTGGATATTAAGTCCTTCGATGCTGAGTGAATCTGCTGTAACATTTGTGTTTTGAGGGTCATAAGAAATAACATCATTTTCCATGTCATTTCTTACTCCAACTTGAAAATCCAAGGATTTTCCTTTTCCATTGATAAGATCAACATTGTTAAAAGTTGTGGTATTAGCTATTCGTGAAATTTCTTTTGTAAGATGTTGAAATTCCAAATCAGTAAATTTTCTTTCAACATCACCAACGGTATCAGAAGCGGATTGAATAGAAAGTTCTCTTAAACGTGTTAAAATTCCAGATAATTCATTTAGGCCACCTTCTGCAACTTGAATCATGGAAATACCATCGCTAGCATTTCGGGCATTTTGTTTACTTCCTCTGACAAAGGAGCGAATTTTTTCACTAATAGCAAGTCCTGCGGCATCATCTGAGGCCTTGTTGATTCTTGTTCCTGAAGACAAGCGTTCTAAT
>Ga0138256_10009641_pt1 | contig 10133 bp, 3 predicted proteins | sample KNB2016incub_MG_FD_105486 | JGI IMG/M metagenome (GOLD analysis project Ga0138256, IMG submission 105486) | Active sludge microbial communities from wastewater in Klosterneuburg, Austria - KNB2014incub_MG | ecosystem: Engineered > WWTP > Activated sludge > Unclassified | place: Austria...
ACCGGATCTCGCTCCCGCTTTGCGTTGGCAAGTGCGCCACTGTGAATGGCATCGATGATCGCTCGCGTGCTCTTGAGGCTGATCCGTTTCCCAACACCATGAGGTCCGCCGCCCCAGCCGGTATTCACAAGCCAGAGACGCGCGTTGTGCTTGCGCATCTTGTCCGCAAGAATCTCAGCATATTTGTTGGGATGCCACACAAGGAACGGTCCACCGAAACATGGCGAAAACGTGGCCTGCGGTTCATTCACTCCCATTTCCGTGCCGGCGACCTTCGCTGTGTAACCGCTCATGAAATGATACATCGCATGGGCCGGGGACAGAGAACTGACGGGTGGCAATACGCCAAACGCATCGCACGTGAGGAAAATCACGTCCGTCGGATGACCCGCCACGCAGGGGATCTTTGCGTTGGCGATGAACTCGATCGGATAAGCACCACGTGTGTTTTGTGTAATGCTCGTGTCTGTATAATCAACGCCATGCTCGTCGTCCAGCACGACATTTTCCAGCACAGCACCAAACCGCAGCGCCTGAAAAATATCCGGCTCGCTCTCCGGGGTCAGGTTGATCGCCTTTGCGTAACATCCGCCTTCAATGTTGAAAATCCCCTCGTCGCTCCAGCAATGCTCGTCATCACCGATCAGGTGCCGCTTCGGATCCGCAGAAAGCGTTGTTTTGCCCGTACCGCTGAGACCAAAGAGCAACGACGACGCACCGGTCGCCTTGTTCGCGGTCGCCGAGCAATGCATAGAAAGCACACCGCGTTTCGGAGCGAAATAATTGACGACAGTGAAGACTCCCTTTTTCATCTCGCCGGCGTATTCCGTACCAAGGATCACAAGTTCTCCGTCTTCGAGACTGAGATCGACACTGGTTGTTGAGCCCATGCCGGTCGTCAGTCGATTCGCAGGGAACTCACCCGAATTAAAAATGACGAAGTCAGGTGTCCCAAAGGTCTTCAGTTCTTCTTTCGTCGGACGGATGAGCATGGTGTGCATGAAGAGGGCGTGATAAGGGCGTGAGCAAATCACCCGCACTTTAATCCGATACTTCGGATCCCACCCGGCAAACCCGTCAAAGCAATACAGCCGATCCCGAGTGTTCAGGTAGTCCAGTGCACGCTGGCGATTGATGGCAAAGGTATTGTGATCGCAGGGGATGTTCACAGGTCCCCACCACACGTTGTTTTCCGAGTCCGGATGTTTCACCACTCGTTTGTCTTTTGGCGAGCGCCCCGTCTTTTCGCCGGAGTAGGCCACCAAAGCTCCCTTCCCCGCAATGCGGGCATTTTTCTCCCAGCGGATGGCGTGTTCGTAGAGCTCACTTGGTGGCAGATTGTGATGAACTTCACCAACGTTCAGGCCGTGTTGAGAAAGACTGATCGAATGGTTCATGTAACGACCTTATGGATGGAGCACATGCAGGAAAGAATCGTAACTGAGATTATCTGAATTGTCGTGATCATTCAAACGTAGGGAATCCTGCTGCTCCGGCGTTCCAGCAATTCAGCATTTCTTAACGCAGAATTCTCAAATGACAAAACCCGCACTGCACAGCAAACAGTTGGAATCTTGGATTGCTGAGAAGATTTTAATTCGTCGAGGTGTCGCATTTGGGCATTCTGGCACCACCGACCCTGTGTCGGTGGACCACTGACTTGTGAGCTAAATCAGAAAACTTTTACTCCACGTTGGCCTGCACCGACCCTGCGTCGGTGTAGCCGCGACGAGTAGCCAAAAGTCGCCCAACCACCGACACGGGGTCGGTGGAGGGTGTCCTTCGTGTCGTTTTTTTGTTGTAGCTGATCAGTTTTGCTTCCATCGATGTGAGGTTGGATGGAGAGCGATTCGCAGTGGCGAACTTCGGTTGCGGGCGAAGCCCGCGCCAAGTTTTCTGGGCCGGTCGCCGATCAGAACATTTCGAACCAGGTACGCACAGTCCGGAGTGACGTTGGCGGGTTAGTAGACTTCCGACACAAACTTTCGGCCTTTAAGGGTTGCTGCATCATCGTAGATCCCCTTCTCGGATCGTTTGGGCAGCTTGATCTTGTCTCGGGACAACTTTTCGTACGGAATCAGACTCAGCAGGTGCGCGATGCAGTTCAGCCGCGCACGGCGCTTGTCATCGGAATGGACGATATACCAGGGAGCGTGCTCCGTATCCGTCGCATCCAGCATCTGGTCACGGGCCTTCGAATACTGATACCACTTGCTCCGCGAAGGCAGATCCATCGGACTCAGTTTCCATTGCCGCACAGGATCATCAATGCGTGCCTCAAACCGCCGCTTCTGTTCTTCGTCGCCGACCTCCAGCCAGATCTTTATCAACTGGATCCCGCCCTGGACAATGTAGGATTCGAACTCCGGGCAAATTTTTAGAAACTGTTCATGCTGTTCGGGCGTGCAGAAGCCCATCACATGCTCCACGCCGGCACGGTTGTACCAGCTGCGGTCGAAGATGACGATTTCTCCAGCTGCCGGGAAGTGAGCCATATATCGCTGGATATACATCTGACTCTTCTGGCGGTCAGAAGGAGCTGGCAGTGCCACGACGCGGAAGGCCCGCGGACTGACACGTTCGGTGATTGCACGGATCGTACCTCCCTTCCCGGCAGCGTCTCGGCCTTCGAAGACGACAATGACCCGCAATCCCTTATGCTTCACCCATTCCTGCAGATGACACAATTCGGCCTGCAGCCGACGAAGTTCCTTTTCGTAAGTCTTCTTGTCCATCCTGGATGAATGGTTCTCTTCCGATTTCTTTTTCCCCATGAGATGCACCTGCCTTTACACAACAGTGAGTGCCTAAGTGACCGGTACGCATTACCTTCGCCCAACTTCCCCAGAAGTGTAACAAAGTGCGACTGACCGAAAAAAGGTCCGCCGTGTTTTGAAATCTGAAACACCGTGAATACTTCACGCGGCCAGAAATGATGTCCTTGTTCCGAGGCTCCAGCCTCGGAACACATTGCCCTGGAGGTTCCTGCCTCCCGTGTTTTCGCTGGAGGCAGGAGCCTCCTGCGCATTGCGTTCCAGGGCTGGAGCCCCGGAATGAGAATGGGCGGCCTCAATCCACCCCGCGTGAAGTAGAATTCGACCTGTTGATGTACAAGATGGATGGCTCCCGCACCTTGTTTTCTGAGGACGAAGAGCCCGCTGTTTAGGCGAGCGGCAGGAAAGGATTTACCACCGGCAAGTCTTAAGGCCGAGCGGACCCGTGCGACTGAACCATGCCAAAGGAAGCAGATCTGAGGACAGATCTGCCTACGTGGTCCGACCTGTCTCAGGTCGGATTCCCTGGGCGACGCGATATCCCTGGTAATTCTGTTTCTTCCGCTCGCCTTACTGACTGGGAACAGTTGAGGCTATTGTTCTACAATGGTCGATCCCGCCCGTTCAACCCACGCCGGTCCTGCCCATGTCAATCTTCATTCGACGCGCTTCCTTCGTTGGCTTCTTCGTTTTTGCGACCAGCCTTTTCGCTCAGCTGCCCGCAACGCGGCTCGACGAAATTTTCCCGGCAGGAACCGCTCCCGGGCTGACCGTCGAAGTGACGATCTTCGGCACAAATCTGGACGATGTCGATCGAATGGTGTTCAGCCACGAGGGCATCCTGTTCGCCCGCAAGATGGCGGAAGTAACGCCGTTCGACGAAGGCCCGCAGCCGGTGGAGAATGTCTTCAACGTCAGCGTCGCAGCGAATGTTCCGCCGGGGAATTATGACGTGCGGTGCCAGGGCAAATATGGCCTGTCGAACCGTCGCACCTTTGTTGTCAGTTCGCTGCCGGAATTTATCGAAACGGAACCCAACGGCGGCAACGATGTTCCGGAATGGATGGATGCCGACGCGAAAGCAGGCACCGAACGGACCAATCCCGCGCAGGAAGTCACACTGCCTGTCACAATCAACGGTCAGTCCTCTGGCGGGCCAGACGTCGATTGGTATCGATGCACTGGTCAGGCCGGTCAGCGGATTCTTCTGGATGGACACTGTAAACGCATTGACTCACGGATGGATCTCGCCGTCACACTGTTTACGGAAGCCGGCATGATCATCGGCGAATCCCGCGCGGGCGAAGCGGATGATTCGCTACTCGATATCACGCTTCCTGCAAACGGACTCTATTTCGTCAAAGTCCATGACGCCTTGTTTGCTCAGGGGCCAGGTTATGTCTATCGACTGACCATCGGCCAGCTGCCATATTTGGACTTTGTGTTTCCACCCGCGGGCCAGCCCGGTTCCAACAAGGAGTACACGCTCTACGGTCGCAATCTGCCGGACGGTCAGCCCAGCTCATTTAAGATCGAAGGCAGACCGCTCGATCAACTTAAAGTCCGCGTCTCGATTCCAGGCGACATCGCTGGCACGCTGACATATTCGTCGCTCATCGGACCTCAGCAGGCAGGCATGGACGGCATTGAATATCGAGTCACCAACAATGGCTTCCACTCGAATCCTGTGCTCATCACGCCCTCTACCGCGCCGACGGTGCTGGAAGCGGCCGACAATAATTCACCAGACGCGCCGCAGAAGCTAACACCGCCTTGTGAAGTCGCGGGCTCGTTCTATCCGCAGCGAGACGCGGACTGGTTCTCTTTCGACGCGAAGAAGGAAGACGTCTGGGCGTTCGACGTCTACGCCGAGCGACTGGGCCAATCCTGCGACCCGGCGCTGCTGATTCAGCGAGTCAGTATCAACGACAAAGGCGAGCAGCAGGCGAAAGACATTGTCTTCGTGGATGACGTTCCGGAACGCAATTTGAACAATCGCTCCGGGCGGCATGAGTTCGATGAACGCACGACGGATCCTTCATACATGTTCAAGGCACCCGAGGACGGCACGTACCGGATTCTGCTGAAGGAAGCCGTCAGTTCCGTGAAGAGCGATCCACGCCTCGTGTACCGTCTCGCGATTCGCAAGCCGCAGCCGGATTTCCGCGTGGTCGCGTTTCCCGACGGATCGATGGAAGCCATGATGCTGCGAAAGGGAGGACGCGACGTTGTGCATATTCTGGCGTTTCGTCAGGACGATTTTGACGGCGAAATCACCGTGTCGGCAGCCGGTCTTCCGGAAGGAGTCACGACAGAAGACATCGTGATCGGCCCCGGCAATTCTTACGGCACGCTGATTCTGACCGCGACCGATACCGCACCCGCCGGAATCGGCACGCTTCAGGTTTCCGCAACGGCAACAATCACCGGAGCCGAAGTCATTCGCCCCGCGCGCTATGGCGCGGCGCTGACTCCGTTTCAGTTCAATCAACCCAACGCCCGCGTGCCCAGCGTTCGTTCGCGTGTCGTCGAGCGACTGCAGGTTTGCGTGTCCGAATCCGAACCGGCTCCACAGGTGCTGACGATCGGTGAAGGCAAGACACTGGAAACCTCGCGCGGCGGAATCCTCAAGATCCCGTACACCGTCAAACGCCTTGAAGGCACGGCCGGCAACATCATCGGCTTTCCGATTGACTTTCCTCCCAACACGACGGCCCAGCAAGTCAATATCGCCGCCAACGAAACGGGAGAATTCGAATTGCGGTTTCTGGCAACTGCAATTCCTGGCACGTACTCGATCTATCTGGCCGGGTTCAGTCAGGGAATGCAGTACAAACGAAATCCGGAACTGGCCGAACGGGCGAAGACGCGTCAGGAGCGAATTGCAAAAATCCTGATGGACACTCAGCAGAAGTTCCAGGACGCTCAGAAAGACAGTCAGCAAAAGACCACAGAGGCCACTCAGGCCGCCGCTGCACTTACACCAGCCAACACACAGAAAACTCAGGCCGATCAAAAGACCGCAGCAGCCCTTACTGCGTTGACACCAGCCGCAGTCGCGCTAAAACAGAAAACTGAACAGTCCGCCGCGGATCCCGCGAACGAAGTACTCAAGCAGCAACTGGCTCAGGCTCAAACCGCCTTCGACGCTGCAAAGAAAGTTGCCGAAGATGCCGTAACCGCCGCCGCTGAAGCCGCGAAGAACCAGGAAGAAGCCACCGCCAAAAAAACGGCCGCAGACGAAGCGCGAGCCAAAGCCGCTGCAGATCTTCAGGCTGCCCAGCAGTTCCAGCAGCAGGCTCAGCAGGAGAAGCAGCGCGCCGACCAATTCGCGAGTCAAAAACAAAACGAAGCCAACCCGCGAGGAATCAACGTCAACGTGCCGTCCAACTCTCTGACGATCAAAATTGTCGAGCTCCCCATCACGGTCGAATCGCTGCCCGACGCTCTCACGATCAATCAGGGCGAAAAGGCCGAAGTCGTGGTCAAGGTTTCGCGTCAGTACGAATTCACCGGCGCGATCAGCGTGCAGTCGCAACTCCCCAGCGGAGTCGGCGGCATCAGCATCCCCAACACCAACATCCCGGACAACCAACCCGAGGCCAAATACGAAATCACGGCCCAGCCCACCGCCACAGTCGGCGAGCACACGCTGAACATCCGATTTCAAATGAACTTCAACGGCCAGAACCTCGTCCTGGAACGTCAAATGAAACTAACGGTCGTCGAAGTTAAGAAATAACCTCGCCCTGTTTTGAATTGCATTTTCAACCACGGAAAACACCGAATACACGGAAAGAATCGCAGAATAAAGTAGCCGTCACTCTCTGAGTGACGAAGCCCTTGTTCCGAGGCTCCTGCCTCGCGAGATTGTCGCAGGAGGCAGGAGTCTCCAGGGCAGTGCGTTCCAGGGCTGGAGCCTTGGAACGAGAATTGAAATAACCTCGCCCTGTTTTTGAATTGCATTTTCAACCACGGAAAACACCGAATACACGGAAAGAATCGCAGAATGTAGAGTAGCCGTCGGTCACAGAGTGACGGCGACTTTGCTGCGTTTTGCTTCTTCGGTGTTTTCCGTGTCTTCCGTGGTTCACCCCGCGATTCAACCCCCACGATATTCGTTCGAGATCTCACCCATGCAAACCCGCCTCTTCGCCGCATTCCTGATCGCCGTCATTGCGACTGTCGTCAACGCTGGTCCACCGATCGGCATCGAACACATTCAGCGTGCCGAACCGATAGCCTTCGATACGGAAGTCTTGCCGATTCTGCAGAAGAATTGCCTGGCCTGTCACTCGGCAACCGAGAAACAGGGCGAACTTGTCCTCGAATCACCGCAGGCGATGCTCAAGGGCGGAGGCAATGGCGCGGCTGTTGTTGCGGGAAAAGGAGCCGAGAGTTTGCTCGTCAAGATGGCATCGCATCAGGTTGAGCCAGTGATGCCGCCCGAAGGCAATGACGTCGCCGCCAAAAATTTGACTCCGCAGGAACTGGGACTGATCAAGCTCTGGATCGATCAGGGCGCGCGGGGGACGGGCGGCATTGAGTCTATCTCGCCGAAGCAGATGCGCAGTCTGCCAAAGAGCATCGCCGCCGTTCAGGGAGTCACGCTGACTCAGGACGGTCAGTACGTCGCGTTCGGACGCGGCAACCAGATTCTGCTCCATCACGTTCCAACCGGACAACTCATCACGGAACTCAAAGACGCTGCGTTGGCGAGCACTTCCGGCGGGGCTCATCGGGATCTCGTGCAGTCGCTGACCTTCAACGTCGATGGCGACCTGCTGGCATCGGGCGGTTTTCGAGAATCCAAGTTGTGGCGTCGGCCCAGGGACGTGCAGAAGCTGAACATCGCGGCGGGCGGACCAGCATCGATCATGGTCGTCAGTGCTGATCATAAGTGGATTGCCGCGAACGGCCCGGACAATACTGTCCGATTGTTCAATGCCATCGACGGTACCGCCGGTCCAGTATTTACGGGGCATACAAACGTCGTAACATCGCTACGTTTCACGGGCGACAGTCTCCGATTGGTTTCGGGATCTCTGGATCAGTCAATTTGTCTGTGGAACGTCGCCGACGGAACGCTGGCGGCTCGCATCGAAACGCCAGCGTCGATCAATGCCGTGGAACTGGTGATGCTTGAAAACGCCACGAATGAAAAGCCGAGCCCAGAGCAATGGATTGTCACCGGGCATGCGGACAATTTGATTCGTGTCTGGACGTTTCCGACTGCGGAAGTTCCCGTCACGATGCCGCTCCGTGAAATTAAGGGACACGGCGGTTCAGTGTCGTCTCTCGCCAGCATTCCGCAGAATCCTCGCCAGGTGATTTCCGGAAGCGTGGACAACACGATCCGTCGCTGGAATCTGGACAATGGGCAACAGATGCAGCAATACAATCACGGCGGCCCGGTTGTGGCGGTTGCGGTCGCTCCGGGCGCGCAGCGAATTGCGTCGGCCAGCGAAAACCACACCGCAAAATTGTTCAACATCAACGGTCAGCAGATTGCCGAAATGCGAGGCGACATTCGCCGCCGCATCTCGCTCACCCGAGCCCGGCAACAGGAGACCGCGACCAATACACGCCTGACCGTGGCAAAGAGATTAGCTGATGCAGCGGAAAAAGACCTGCCGATCAAGACCACGGCAGAAAAGACGCTCAGTGAAAAGTTGACCGGAGCAAACGCCGACGTGGAGGTGAAGAAAATCGTCATGGAGACCGCCTTCACAGAAAAGACCGACGTTGAAAAATCCGCCATTGATGCCTCCGGTGCCGCAAAGACTGCTCTCGCTGAAAAGCAACAGGCCGAGCACACTGCCAAAGAAGCCGCTGCCATCGTCGTCGTGATACAGGCGAAACTGAATCGCTTGACCCAGGCGTCCAACGGCGCGCCGCAAAATGAGGAACTCAAACAAAAAGTCATCGCGGCTCAGGCTGAGATGGGAGCGGCTACGAAAGCATCCATGGAAATGGCCGCAGCCGTTAAGGTGCCGACTGACAAAGCGGCGGAGATGTCGAACCTCGCCAATGAAGTGGCAAAGAAACTGGTCACGGTACAAAAACCGTACAATGACGCCGTTGCCGCGTTGAAAGTCGCGGAGGCCACTCAAAACCTGCTGTCGCAACAGCAAGCAATCGCCGCGAAGGAACTGCAGGTTGCCACCGATCTTGTCCCGATTCGAAAGGACGCCCTGACTCAAGTAGAAACACTGCTGGCGGAAGCCAATGCCGCTGTCGAAGCCGCCAACAAGCAGTTACAGGAATCCGACCTCGCCATTCGCAGCGTTGCTTTTTCACCGGACGGCGTTGTCCTCGCCACTGGCGGCGATTTTCCGAGTATCCATACCTGGGACGCGCAGACGGGTTCTGCCATCGCAGCGTTCGCCGGTCACTCGGCCGCAATCAAGTCCATCACATTCATCGACGATCGCACGCTGGTGTCAGCGTCGGACGATCAGTCTGTGCGCATCTGGGATTCCAATCCCGGCTGGATCCTGGAACGCACGATTGGCAGTATCGACGATCCTAACTTGATTCCGCATCGAGTCACCTCAGTTGACTTCAACGAGGATTCCACGCAACTGCTCATCGCTGGTGGCATCCCGTCGCGTCGCGGTGAATTGCAGATCTTCAACGTGGCCGATGGAAGCCGAGTGCTCTATCTGCCTCAAGCCCATGATGACGTGGTTTATTCCGCCCGATTTTCACCGGACGGCAAACGAATTGCGTCCGGTGGAGCCGACAAATACCTTCGCACCTTTGACGTCGCGACTAGCCAGCAACTCCGTCGCTTCGAAGGCCATACCAACTATGTACTCGGCGTCGCCTGGAAACGCGACGGCAACGTGATCGCCTCCTGCGGTGCCGACGATACCATCAAGATCTGGGACGCGGAAACCGGTGACCAGCAGCGCACGATCACTCAAAACTTCAATCGCCATGTGACGGCTATCAGCTACGTCGGCGAAACCGACAACCTCATCTCATCCTGCGGCGACAAACTCGCCCGCCTCCACAACGCCGCCAACGGCGGCCTCGCCCGCAACTTCGGCAACGCCAAAACCTGGCTCCACTGCATCGCCGTCACGCCGGACAACAACGTCGTAGCCGCAGGCGACGCGGCGGGGAATGTCTATCTGTGGAACGGGAACAACGGCCAGCAGTTGAAGGTGCTTTCATTGCTACCGACCGCAGGACCCTGAAGTCGAAGATCGATTCCCGATGCTAGCGAGGGAACGAGTGAGGCACAATCCCTCGCTCACGCTTTTTGAAGTTGCGCATTTTTGACTTACGGTCGTCACCGGCAACGAAACCACCGCAAAAAATACTAACCCGAAGCGCCAGCGAGGCAAACAC
>Ga0138256_10009642_pt1 | contig 10132 bp, 7 predicted proteins | sample KNB2016incub_MG_FD_105486 | JGI IMG/M metagenome (GOLD analysis project Ga0138256, IMG submission 105486) | Active sludge microbial communities from wastewater in Klosterneuburg, Austria - KNB2014incub_MG | ecosystem: Engineered > WWTP > Activated sludge > Unclassified | place: Austria...
CATCGGCGCCAGCACCGAGGAGGCCGAGGAGAACTGCGCGATGATGGCCGCAGACCAGCTGCGCGCGTTTCTCGAGCACGGCAACATCCGCAATTCCGTCAACTTCCCCGGGCTCGAACTCGAACGCACCGGCGGTTGCCGCCTTGCGGTGACGAACCGCAACATTCCCGGCATGCTGGGCAATGTCCTCTCGCTCCTGGCCGGTGCGGGCATCAACGTCGTCGACATGCTCAATCGCAGCCGCGACAACATTGCCTACAATCTCATCGACGTCGAGGGTGCGCCCTCGGAGCAGGTGATCGCGCAGCTCTCGGCCGTCGAAGGGGTCGTGAACGTGCGGCTGATCGCACCGCCGCGCTGCTGATCGTGCCGGTGCGGGCCGCAGCGCCGGCGCGATGAGTCGGCCACCCGATTTCCACATCGATCGCCACGGCACCTGGCGCTATCGCGGCGGCGTGATCGAGCGCGAGGCGATGGTGCGCCTGTTTGCGGGAATGCTGTGCAAGCGTGGTGAACACTACGTGCTGCGCACGCCGGAACAGGAGGTGCGCGTGCACGTCGACGACGCGCCCTTGCTGATCACCGACATGGAGATCTCGCCGGATAGCGCCGGGGTGCGGCGCATCTGGATGATCACTGACCTGGGCGAACGGTTCCTGCTGTGCCGCGAGCACCCGCTGTTCCTGCGCGAGGATCGGCAACGAGGCGAAGTGCGCGCGTATCAGCGGGTACGCGACGGCATGACGGCGCTGGTGCACCGCCACGTGTTCTACCGTATGGCCGAGATGGCAGGCGTCGACAGCGAGAGCGGGAAGACGGGGGTGTACAGCGACGGGATGTTCTTCGCGCTGGAGTGAAGCGCTGATTTGCCGCAGACCCGGCGTACTGCGCGCCGGGCCCGCGGCGGGTTCTCACATATTCGGGTAGTTGGGTCCGCCGGCGCCTTCCGGTGTGACCCAGACGATGTTCTGCGTCGGGTCCTTGATATCGCAGGTCTTGCAGTGCACGCAGTTCTGCGCGTTGATCTGCAGGCGCTTGCCGCCCTCGCTGCTTTCCACGATCTCGTACACGCCGGCAGGACAGTAGCGCTGCGCAGGCTCGTCGTAGAGCGCCAGGTTGTGGCGGATCGGCACGTCGGGATCGCGCAGCGTCAGGTGGCAGGGCTGGTCTTCCTCGTGGTTCGTGTTCGAGAGGAACACCGAGCTGAGCCGGTCGAAGCTGATCACCCCGTCGGGCTTCGGGTAATCGATGCGACGGCTCTGCGCGGCCGGCTTCAGCTGCTCGTGGTCGGCGAGGTCGTCGCCGAGCGTCCAGGGCAGCTTGCCGTTGAAGAGGTTGATGTCCACGAAGGCATATGCCGAACCGAGCACGTTGCCGAACTTGTGCTGCGCAGGACCGAAGTTGCGCTGCAACTGCAGTTCACGGCCGGCCCACGAGTCCATGAAGGCATCGGTGAAGCCGGTGATTTCCTCACCCTCCTGGCCGCGGGTGGCGAGCGCGGCATGCACTGCCTCGGCAGCGACCATGCCGCTCTTCATCGCGGTGTGCGAGCCCTTGATCTTGGCGAAGTTCAGCGTGCCGGCATCGCAGCCGATCAGCAGTCCGCCGGGGAAACTCATCTTCGGCAGCGCCTGTGGGCCGCCCTTGGTGATGGCGCGCGCGCCGTAGCTCAGACGCTTGCCGCCCTCGAGGAACTGGCGGATCACCGGATGCTGCTTGTAGCGCTGGAATTCCTCGAACGGGCTGACGAAGGGATTGGCGTAGCACAGATCGGTGATCAACCCGAGCGCGACCTGGTTGTTCTCGAGGTGATAGAGGAATCCGCCGCCGAGCGCGCCGCTCTCCTGGAGCGGCCAGCCGGCGCTGTGGACCACCAGCCCCTGACGGTGCTTCCCGGGATCGATTTCCCACAGTTCCTTGATGCCGATGCCGTAATGCTGCGTGCCGCGACCGGTGTCGAGGCCAAAGCGCTTGATCACCTGCTTGCCGAGGTGACCGCGGCAGCCTTCCGCGAACAGGGTGTATTTTGCATGCAGTTCCATGCCGGGCGTGTAGCTGTCCTTGTGCTCGCCCGAGGCCGAAATGCCGGCGTCGCCGGTGGCGATGCCCTTCACGCGACCGTCTTCGTGGAACAGGATTTCCGCGGCGGCGAAGCCGGGGTAGATCTCCACACCGAGGTTTTCGGCCTGCCCGGCGAGCCAGCGGCAGAGGTTGCCCAGGCTGATGATGTAGTTGCCCTCGTTGTGCATCGTCTTGGGCACCAGCATGCCCGGCACCTTGATGCCCGCGCTCGCGTTGCGCAGCACGTAGATCTCGTCCTCGGTTACCGGCGTGTCGAGCGGTGCACCGAGCGCCTTCCAGTCCGGGAACAGTTCGTTCAATGCTGTCGGTTCGAACACTGCGCCGGAAAGGATGTGCGCTCCGACCTCGGATCCTTTCTCGACCACGCAGACGCTGATGTCGCTGGAGAGCTGGCGCAGCCGGCAGGCCGCAGCCAGGCCGGCGGGGCCTGCACCCACGATGACGACGTCGTACTCCATGGATTCTCTAGTCACGGCGCTGCTCCAAAAAACGTATGGACTACAAAGACTTGCAGATGCGCGGGGACGATACACGAGGAGCGCGGGGATTGCAAAAGGAAAGCATGCCGCGCCGCCGTGATGCCGGTGTCTGGTTGCCGCGAGGCGTGAGCGGATGTGCCGTGCCCCCCGGTATCGTTCCTGCTATTGACCTGCCCGCTGCATGTCCCGAAAATACGCGGCCTTTGCAGCTGGCCGGCCGCGCTCCCGGGCGTGCCAAGTCCCCCACCAACCTTTCCCGAGCCAACCGGAGAGTCCATGAAAGTTCTCGTAGCGGTAAAACGCGTAGTGGATTACAACGTCAAGGTCCGCGCCAAGGGCGACGGATCCGGCGTGGATCTCAACAACGTGAAGATGTCGATAAACCCCTTCTGCGAGATCGCGGTCGAGGAAGCCGTGCGTCTCAGGGAGAAGGGTGTTGCCACCGAGGTGATCGCCGTTTCGCTGGGCGACAAGGCCTGCCAGGAACAGATCCGCACCGCGCTCGCGCTCGGCGCCGATCGCGGCATCCTGGTCGAGACCGCCGAGGAGTTGCAGCCGTTGGCTGTCGCAAAGCTGTTGCAGGCCATCGTTGCCAGGGAGGGCGTGGACCTGGTCATCGTCGGCAAGCAGTCGATCGATGGCGACAACAACCAGACCGGGCAGATGCTGGCGGCGCTGGCGGGCATGTCGCAGGGCTCCTTCGCCTCGGAACTGGTGATCGAGAACGGCAAGGCGCGCGTAACCCGCGAAATCGACGGCGGCCTGCAGACGGTCGAACTGGCGCTCCCCGCCGTCGTGACTACGGACCTGCGCCTGAACGAGCCGCGCTATGCGTCGCTGCCGAACATCATGAAGGCGAAGAAGAAGCAGCTGGACACGCTGACGCCGGCCGATCTGGGTGTGGACGTCGCGCCGCGCATGCGCGTATTGAAGGTCGAGCCGCCGCCCGAGCGCAAGGCCGGCATCAAGGTCGGTTCGGTTGCCGAACTGGTGGATAAACTGCGTAACGAGGCGAAGGTGATCTGATGAGCACTCTGGTAATTGCTGAGCACAGCAACAACGAACTGAAGTCCGCAACGCATCACACCGTCACGGCCGCGCAGGCACTGGGGGGTGAAGTCCATGTGCTGGTCGCCGGTGGCGGCTGCCAGGCGGCGGCCGAGGCGGCCGCGCGCATTCCCGGCGTGGCCAAGGTGCTGGTTGCCGACAACGCGGCCTATGCGCACCAGCTTGCCGAGAACATGAGCGCGCTGATCGCCGAACTCGGCACGGGTTACGACTACCTGCTCGCGCCCGCGACCAGCAACGGCAAGAACGTGATGCCGCGCGTGGCCGCGCTGCTCGACGTGGCGCAGATCTCCGAGATCACCGCCGTGATCAGCGGCGACACATTCCAGCGTCCGATCTACGCCGGCAACGTCATCGCGACGGTGCAGTCGACCGATGCGCGCAAGGTCATCACCGTGCGTACCACCGGTTTCGATGCGGCTCCCGCCGAGGGCGGCAGCGCTGCGATCGAGGCGGTGTCGATCGCGAAGGACGCGGGGCTGTCCTCGTTTGTCGGCGAGTCGCTGGCCAAGTCGGATCGTCCGGAACTCACCGCCGCGCGCGTGGTGGTCTCGGGTGGCCGCGGCATGCAGAACGGCGAGAACTTCAAGCTGCTCGAGGCAGTGGCCGACAAGCTGAATGCGGCAGTGGGCGCTTCGCGCGCCGCGGTCGATGCCGGTTTCGTGCCCAACGATTACCAGGTCGGTCAGACCGGCAAGATCGTGGCCCCCGATCTTTACATCGCGGTGGGCATCTCCGGTGCGATCCAGCATCTCGCCGGCATGAAGGACTCGAAGGTCATCGTGGCGATCAACAAGGACGAGGACGCGCCGATCTTCCAGGTGGCCGACTACGGGCTGGTTGCGGACCTGTTCCAGGCGGTGCCGGAGTTGGCTGCGGCGCTCTGATCGCCTGCGCGGTGAACGAAAAACCCGGCCTTGCGCCGGGTTTTTTTCGCCTGTCTGCTGGCGAAACGCGATCCTTCGTGAGCGGGAAAGCCTTCCCGTGACTCGCGGACCGAGCACTACGTAGCACGCCTGCGGTGCGCGGTTTGCCCTGTTCGGACTCGCCGTGACAAATCGGCAGGACTGCCGATTTGCGCCGAAAGCGGCCCGGAGGGCGAGCCACAGGGATGTGGCGAGCGCATACGTCCATGTAGGCTCGACTGTCGCCATCCAGGCGACAGACGGTCCTCGCAGGGCAAACCGCCCCCCGCAGGCTCGGTGTGTACCGTGATCGGCGCGCGCTGTCTTAAGAGAGGCGCGAGCGGAAGTCCTCGTAGCCGAAGCGGCGCACCACGCGCACTTCGTCACTGTGCGAGTTCCAGATCGCGATCGAGGGCAGGTTGATGCCGTTGAACGTGGTGGTCTTCACCATCGTGTAATAGGCCATGTCCTCGAACACCAGGCGCTGACCGAGCGACAGTGGCTCGGGAAAGGCGTAGTCGCCGATCACGTCGCCCGCGAGGCAGGTCTGGCCACCGAGACGGTAGGTGTGGGGATGCTCGCCGGGCTCGCCGGCACCCGTGATCATCGCGCGGTAGGGCATCTCGATGACGTCCGGCATGTGGCAGGTCGCGGAGGTATCGAGGATCGCCTGCGGCATCCGGTTCCAGGTCAGGTCGAGCACCTCGCTCACCATCACGCCGCACTGGTAGGCGATGGCCTCGCCCGGCTCCAGGTAGACCTGCACCCCGTGGCGTTCGCGGAAATCGACCAGCAGCCGGATCAGTTCGTCGACCTGGTAGCCGGGACGCGTGATGTGGTGGCCACCGCCGAAGTTGATCCATTTCATGCGCGGGATGAACTCGCCGAACTTCTGCTCGAAGGCCTGCACCGTACGCGCGAGCGGCGGAAGATCCTGTTCGCACAGCGTATGGAAATGCAGGCCGCTCAGCAGCTCGAGCTGATCGGCGCGCATTTGCGACAACGGCACGCCGAGGCGCGAGCAGGGCGCGCAGGGATCGTACAGCGGCACTGCGCCTTCGGAATGCTCGGGGTTCACGCGCATGCCGATCCGCAGGCCGGGGCGCGCGGCGAGCGCCGCCTCCAGCAGCGGGCGGAAGCGCCCGAGCTGCCCGAAGGAGTTGAACACCACGTGATCCGACAGCGCGAGCACCTCCCGCAGGTCGGGCTCGGTGAACGCCGCGCAGAAGGTGTGGACTTCGCCGCCGAATTCCTCGCGTCCGAGCCGCGCTTCGTGCAGGCCGCTGGCGCAGGTGCCGGCGAGGTAGCGCCGCACCAGCGGCGCCATGCTGAACATCGAGAAGGCCTTCAGCGCGAGCAGGATCTTCGCGCCGCTCTCGCGCTGCACGTGCGCCAGCAGTTGCAGGTTCTCCTCCAGCGCGACCTCGTCGACGACGAAGCAGGGCGAGGGGACGCGCCTCGCGTCGAAGCGGTGGAAATGACGCATGCGGGGCGGCTCAGTCCATGCCGCCGTCGAGGCGCATCACGTCCCACGGCAGGCCGTGCTGGTTCAGCGCCTCCATGAAGGGATCCGGATCGAACTGCTCCATGTTGAACACGCCCGCGCCGCGCCATTGACCCGTCAGCATCATCTTGGCGCCGATCATTGCCGGGACGCCGGTCGTGTAGGAGATCGCCTGGGACTGCACCTCGCGGTAGCAGGCCTCGTGGTCGCAGATGTTGTAGACGAACACCGTCTTCGGCTTGCCGTCTTTCGTGCCCCTCGCGAGGCAGCCGATGCAGGTGCGACCCTTGGTCAGCGGGCCCAGGCTCGACGGATCGGGGAGCACCGCTTTCAGGAACTGCAGCGGGACGATTTCCTGCCCGTTGTAGATCACCGGGTCGATGCGCGTCATGCCGACGTTCTGCAGCACCTTCAGGTGGTTCAGGTAGTTGTCGGAGAAGGTCATCCAGAAGCGCGCGCGCCGCACCTTCGGGAAGTGCTTCACGAGGGATTCGAGCTCCTCGTGGTACATCAGGTAGATCTTCTTCGGTCCGATGCCCTCCGGGAAGTCGAACATGCGGCTGACGGAAAGCGGATCCGTCTCCTGCCAGGCACCCTGGTCCCAGTATTTGCCGCGAGCCGTGACCTCGCGGATGTTGATCTCCGGGTTGAAATTGGTCGCGAAGGCCTGCCCGTGCTCGCCGGCGTTGCAGTCGATGATGTCGAGCTCGTCGATCACGTCGAATTCGTGCTTGTGCAGCCACGCCGTGAACACGTTGGTCACGCCCGGATCGAATCCGCTGCCGAGCAGGCCCATGATCCCGCGCGAGGCAAAGCGCTCCTGGTAGGCCCACTGCCACTTGTACTCGAACCTGGCCTCGTCCGGCGGCTCGTAGTTGGCGGTATCGAGGTAGTCGACGCCCGTCTCGAGGCAGGCGTCCATGATCGGCAGGTCCTGGTAGGGCAGTGCCACGTTGATCACCAGATCCGGCTTTTCGCGGCGGATCAGCGCGGCCATCTCGGCGACGTTGTTCGCATCGACCTGCGCGGTCGCGATCGGGCGCGCGATCTGGCTCGCGATGTGGCGACACTTGGCCTCGTTGCGGCTCGCCAGCACGATCTCGGAGAAGACTTCGGGCACCTGCGCGCACTTGTGCGTGACCACCTGGCCCACGCCGCCTGCACCCACGATGATTACCTTGGCCATGGGATGCTTCTCCTCTCAGTCTTCGAAGTAGGTGTAACCGCGCAGGCTCGCGTTGAACGACTCCAGCAGGTGCTGGCGTTGCGCCGGCTCTATACGCCCGTTGCGCACCGCGCGCTCCGCGGTGCGGCGGAACTGCTCCAGCAATTGCTGCGGCTGGTACTCGACGTAGCTCAGCACGTCGGCGATGCTGTCGCCACTCATCTCGCGCACGAAGTCGAAGCTGCCGTCGGCGTTGATGCGCACGCTCACGACGTTGGTGTCGCCCATCAGGTTGTGCAGGTCGCCCAGCGTTTCCTGGTACGCCCCGACCAGGAACACGCCGAAATAGTAGGGCTCGCCCTCGCGCAGCGGATGTACCGCCAGCGTCTTCTGCAGCCCGCGCGGGCTGATGAACTGGTCGATCTTGCCATCGGAGTCGCAGGTGATGTCGGCGATGATGGCCTGGCGTGTCGGCTTCTCGATGTGGCGATGTACCGGCATGACCGGGAACACCTGCTCGATCGCCCACACGTCGGGCAGCGACTGGAACACCGAGAAATTGCCGTAGTAGATGTCCGACAGCGAGTCCTCGAGTCCCTCGAGCCCGGGCGGCAGGCGCTTGGCGCTCTGCGATTCGCGAACGATGCTGCGCACGATCTCCAGGAACAGCTTCTCCGACAGCGACAACGAGCGCAGGCGGATCTGGCCGCGCTTGAACAGGTCGCGGATCTCGTCGCGGTAGTACACCGCGTCGTTGTGGCACTCCTGCAGGTTCTTGCCGCTGACGCTCGTCAGCACCTCGGCGAGGTTGCGGATGAGCTCGTGCTCGGTCGGGTCGATCTGCTGTGGCAGCGTGCCGGACTCGAACCGGGTAACGTCGAGGATGTTGAACAGCAGCACCGAGGAATAGGCCACCGTTGCGCGTCCGGATTCGGTGACGATGACCGGGTGCGCGATGCCCTCGGGGTCGAGCGTGGTCATGATCGACTCGACGATGTCCGAGCAGTACTCGTCCAGCGAGTAGTTCTTGCTGTATTCGTAGTTGGTCTGGGTGCCGTCGTAATCGACGGCCAGGCCGCCGCCGAGATCCAGGTAGCCGAGTGCGGCGCCTTCCTTGACCAGGTCGACATAGTAGCGGCAGGCCTCGAGCACGCCGCTGCGGATGTCGCGGATATTGGGGATCTGCGAGCCGAGGTGGTAGTGCAGTAGCTGCAGGCAGTCGAGCATGTCGTGCTCGCGCAGCGAGTCCACGAGTTCCACGATCTGCGAGGTCGTGAGGCCGAACAGGCTGCGGTCACCGCTGCTCTCGTTCCAGTAGCCGCCGACCTTGGAGGCGAGCTTCACGCGCAGGCCGAGGATCGGCTTCACGCCGATGCGGCGCGAGCACTCGAGGATCACCGGGAGCTCGGCAGGCGTCTCGATCACGAAGATGCAGCGGTAGCCGAGCTTCAGCGACTGCAGAGCGAGCGTGATGAACTCCTCGTCCTTGTAGCCGTTGCAGACGATATGGCTGGCGTCGGGGTCGAGACTCGCCAGCGCGATCAACAGTTCGGCCTTGCTGCCGCATTCGAGGCCGTGCCCGTAGGCCGCGCCGAAGCGGGCGATCTCCTCGATCACCTGGCACTGCTGGTTCACCTTGATCGGGAACACACCGCGGTAGCTGCCGCGGTAGTTCAGGCTGGCTATGGCGTTTGCAAAGGTCTCGTTGAGCAGGGTGATCTGGGAGTCCAGCAGGTTCTCGATACGCAGCAGCACCGGCATCTGCAGCCCGCGCTGCTGCATGCCGGCGATGATGTCGGGAATGCTGACGCTGACGCGCTTGCCTTCCAGCGTCACACTGACCGTTACCGAACCGTCGTCGTCGAGGTCGAAGTACCCCGCGCCCCAGCTCCTGATTCCATAAAGTTCGGCAGAATCTGCCGGGGTCCAGTTCGGTTTGCCGTTGGCTTTCAATTTCTTCCTGGTCCTCCGCAAGGGGGGCGGGTATCGGGGTGGGCGGCGGATATTGCGGCCGCATAGGTCAAATATCAAGCCTGAACGATATTAATATTTCATGAATCCACGCACTCGCCAGACGGGGTCAGTCGCGCCGCAGGCGGTCCGAAATGGCGATCGGGTTGGGACAGTTCAGCACGACGATGTACGAGGAAGCGACGAAGGTGATGATCGCGGTCGCCTGGATCAGGTGCGAGGCTTCCTTGCCGATCATGCCGAAACCCGCCGCCATATAGGCGATCAGCAGCGAGAACTCGCTGTTCTGCCCGAGCCGCAGCCCCACGTCCCAGGCTAGCGCCGGGGTTTCGCTGAGCCTTCCGAGCAGGAAGCGGAACACCAGCGGCTTGGCCGCCAGCATCAGCAGCGAGAGCACGATGGCGGCGACGTATATGCTGCCGAGCACGCCGAGGTCGAAGCTGCCGCCGAGCGAGAAGAAGAACAGGATCAGGAAGAAGTCGCGCAGCGGCTTCAGGCTGATGGCGATGTACTGGCTGATCGGGCTCGAGGCGATCGAGACGCCTGCGACGAAGGCGCCGATCTCGGGCGAGAGCTTCATCAATGCCGCGAGTTCGGCGAGTCCCAGGCACCAGCCGATCGCGAGCAGGAAGATATACTCGTGGAAGCGGTCGAAACGCTGGATGAGCCGCATCAGCACGAGCCGGACGAAGACGACGGCCAGCGCGATCAGCAGCGGCAGTGCGAGCAGAGAGAGCAGCAGGGCGCCGCCCTCGAAGTCGCCGCTGCGACTGCCCAGCAGCGCGACCAGCACGAGAATCGCGATCATGTCCTGCAACAGCAGCAGGCCGACCATCAGTTCGCCGGTGTGGCGATGATGCAGCACCGTGGTCGGCAGCAGCTTGATGCCGATGATGGTGCTGGAGAACATCATCGCGAGCCCGGTTATCAGCGCCTCGGTGCGCGAGAAGCCGAATGC
>Ga0138256_10009646_pt1 | contig 10129 bp, 11 predicted proteins | sample KNB2016incub_MG_FD_105486 | JGI IMG/M metagenome (GOLD analysis project Ga0138256, IMG submission 105486) | Active sludge microbial communities from wastewater in Klosterneuburg, Austria - KNB2014incub_MG | ecosystem: Engineered > WWTP > Activated sludge > Unclassified | place: Austria...
AAGCTTGCTACCTTCAGATCAGACAGCAAGCCGTCTGTTGAAACACATAGATTGGTGCAAACAGAGTTCTTATAACCAACGAATACCTTAAAATGCTCCAAAGCGCCCTTCTTGCTGTATAAATTATCAAAGTTGTAAGCTTTTACTCCGCCTACAGTCAGGGACAATTTATTTCCTCCTATATCTTCAGAATAAGCAGGAATCTCAATAAGGAACATCAAACGTTCATAATAGAGCGTCCTTTCTGAGTCAAGTAGATCTATTGCTGGCTTGTTCCTTGCATCCGGGACCCGGCCTTTAATTGGATGAGATACCCTTGCAATTGGATCTGTTACTTCTTCATACCCATAAATAAGACCTGCAACCTCATAAACCCCTTTGATAAAATCATAGTGGCTGATTAGTGGCTCATTATCTTTTACATACACAGGTATGATATGCCTGTGCTGCAGATCATGCAATGAAACATCCTCGGTGTTGGCTTGGATGAAAGGCTTCCGGATAATGACTTCATTGGGATGCTGCAATGCAGGCAGGTCAACCTCGAGATTATTTATTTTCGTTTCCATTTGCGTTGAATTTTGAGGTTAAAGAATTGGTTGATGCCATCCTGGTGTCCTGTTTTTGTAGTTCCTTCTTGCGTTTTGTGAACAGGTGAATATAGCAGGCCTGGAAGCTAGGTTTACTGATGTAAAGGGCTTTCAAATCATCATAAGTTGTGCAGGCATCTATCTGCTCTGCCAGTATTTCTTCCGGAGACTTATAGATTCCCTGTTTGCACCATAAAAGGATTTCCTCACCTGTATCTGGAGTGATCCTGAATTCAGGCTTATCCATGAATAAACATGTTCTGTCCTTGGAGGATATAGCATTGTGCTTAATATCCAAATCAAGAACGAGTGTAAACTCATAGTCCATGCCCTCCCGGGTTACACTTTTCAATCCAACCTTCTCCGGGACCTGCTTGCCGTTCTTCTCACTCAATACATATTCCTGTTTGGTGCGGGTTGTGGCAATTATATGAACCGGGCACTGAAGAATAGCCTGAACAAATGCATTGTGCCTTGGTGTAAGTCTTCCCCAGTTGGTAAAGGAGTTGCCTGTCATGCCGCTGTGAATATCGAGAATCCCTCCTGCCCCTTCCCACTCATGAGAGATACTGTCAATAATAATTACCTCGGCACCAGACTCGGTACAAAAGCTAATAGCCTCCATGTACTTCTCAGGTGTAAAGGGTGCTGAAATGTTCAGCACTGAATACTTACCCAGATGGGCATAAAGGGAAGCGGAAAAGTTTTCCGAGTCAATTACGACTATCTTATTCCAGTTTTTACAAAGCCCGTAGGCAATGAATAATGCCCCCATAGTTTTTCCTGAACCAGATGGGCCCTGCAGTGCCATCTTGATTTTGGCCTGCCGTCGTTCTGCAATTTTTAGTTTCATGTTGTTACATTTTATTGTGAAGAAATAGATGACAAAAGGTGTTGTGGAAGAAATAGCTATATACTGCACTGAGCCGTAGTAGAAATGAGATCAAATTCTCAAGATATTATTCGGGATAAATGGATAGAAAAAAGTCAGTTTACTCCCCTGGCTGAATAGTTAGATTGTATTAAGATCTTTGTTCTGAGAATAAAACTTTAAATATTATTAACCTGAAAGCTTATTTGCTCAGGAAAGAATTATTTTATAGTAATAGATTTTTTTTCTTAATACCAATTACTCAATGTTTTTTATCAGTAGTAGGTAATAAAGCCGGGGGTACAGGCAGGATCTATCCGAAGCGGGGGTACTTTTAGGGAAGTGGTCCCTATCTTTCTGTATATAAAAATATTTAGATTAAGCAAAGTCAATGCTCTTCTTACTTAATCCTATAGTAATCACACTTCTATAGATAATTTGCAGACAGATTAAATGGCATTACCAAATTCATTAAAGTCGTCAGTATTTTTTAATTATATTTATAAATGGTTAAACCCAATAACAATATTGTATTCAAAATATTTACTTTAATGAAATAGAAAATGAAAAAAATAATATGTTGCTCAATACTCATTTTCATGTCGTATACCGCAATTTCCCAGACTTATATCTGTTGGAGAGAAGAACTTGCACTTATTAATCCTTCTACCGGAATTTACGAACCATTTCATAAAACGGATATGAACTCAGAAGCATTTTTTAATGATCGGGTAATTAGAATAAATGATGCTGATATTTTATTGACAAAAGAAAGTATTGCATCCCGGAATGTAACATCTGATGGAACTGTGACAGTTTATAACGTCAGGAATGAAAAAAATAAAAAATTAATAGCTATCGTGGCTGAAGATAAAAAGGGGATACTAAAAGTCTCAATAACCCAAGCCAATATTGATGTTATGGCAATTTATTATATAAAGAACAGATAACTTAATTAAAAAATCTTTAAGATACATTGATGTTTATGCGCAAAAATTTAATATCATTAATATTGATTTTATATGTAACAATTAGTTATGGTCAAAGTAGTGAAACAGTAACACAAATCCAGCGAGTTTATGATAATTACGTCTACAATCTGCCATCCAAAGTAGCTGACGAAAATGGCTCAGACCGCTTTCGTCGTAAGCTTGAAGATTTTACCGAGCTATTGGATAGCTATTTAAAACCAGGCTCCGGGTTATCCTTTGAGGAAATGAATCAAGTGCGAGTAATAAGGAGCCGCATTAATGCTATGGCAGAGTTTGCATATTTGGCCGGAGCTGAAAGGAACTGCGGATGGAGTGAAAAAAGATCCCTTCAAATTATTCAAGAGATCTACCCTGATATTTCTGTGGGTAATGTTGCCATGGGTGATAATGCCTGTGTTTTCGTGATCAGAGTTCAAATCGGAGAATATGTATTTTATGCCGGTACCCATAACGAAAGTAAAAAGGTTAAACAGGTAAACTATCTAGTTAACTACACCAGTTTACATACAGCCAAAGGATATTGCGGTATACAGGCAAACAGGTATGTAAAAATATGTGATAATGCAGGTGCCCTCACTGTAAAGTATTTCACGCCTAAATTCATTGGATGCAAGATTTTTGATATAGGGTTTTGATCTTCAAACAAGCATGATCGTTATTATGTAAGAGTGTTACCACAAGCCACTTCATGCATACTTTATATGAAAAAAGGCAGCCTTGGCTGCCTTTGAGAAATACATTCCGTTATACTTGTTAAGCATCCTTGGATTCTGCTTCATAAATGGTCGTCACTTGAATTTTTCCATCTATAAGCCTTGAAATGGAAAAGGACGCAATATCATCTTTCTCCATAGTTTTAAAATCAGTCAGCCTTGAATCATACGCTGCTTTATCGGCAATGGTTGCGTGATAACTATTGCCATCTTTGAATAAGTATTTATAGGAGCCGAAGGGTTCTTTTACCTCAAATTCTTTACCCACAAAATTATCCAATGAATATTCCTTTAGAGGGTCTTTTTTAATAAAATGCCCTTTATCATCCCTTTCATAGCGGAAACTTTTATGGTATCCGCAATAGATACATTGATGATAATATTCACCTGTTTTGTAATTGTGTTCATTATTACACCTATCTTCATTACACCTGGGGCATGTCATGTTGATTGTTATTGTTCCCATTTTACATTTCTTTACTTTCGTTAATAATAGATTCATCCGTCCCGTCATTTTCCTTAGGTTTTGGGACGGACGGACGGTTTTCCTTCCAGAGTTTCCCTACCTTATTCTTGTCAATTTTATATCCTGCCTTCCTCAAAGCGTCAGCGACCTTTGCATAACTTTTTAGTTTCGGGTAAAGGTCTGCTACCCCCTGTTCAAGACTTGCCTTACCCGAATCTTCCTCCTTATCATTACATTCCTCCTCAAAATTGACCATATCACCCGTAGCCTTAAAGCCTGTTTTGGGACCAAAATCCAGTACCATTCCTTTGTTCTTCAGCTCCTCAGGAATGTTATTTCCCTTCACAACAGTCAAAATCCTTTTTGTATCAGCCCTCTTGCGCAACATCAGTACCGTTCTGCATGCAGATTCAATTGCCTGAGATCCCAAAACATCATTCTTATTTGGACTAAGATTGGATTCCTTTCCTTTTCCAATGTGGTGACAGAAAAGGATCAAGCACTTTTTGTCTTTTGCTATATCCTTGTATGGGCGAAGGAACTTTCTTACCTCGATACTGTCATTAAGGTTGCCGGAAAAAAGATCGCCGAATGTATCCATAATAACAAGGTCGGCAGGTTGCCTATCCAGTTCTTCTTTTAGCCTCCTGGGAACATTCTCTGATTCAAAAATAAACCGGAGCTTGCCCCCGTTTAACTTCTTGTCACCCAGCAAAAGCGTCAACCTCACGCAAATATCTTCTGCTGTATCTTCCGTGCATACTATGATCACACTTCCAAACTTCTTGCTAAGCTTTAAACCGATGATTTCATTATCATCAGTGCAAATTGCAATGGCGATGCATAGGCAAAGAAAACTTTTTCCCCCATCGCTGCCACCGCAGAGGGATGCTACTCCGACTCTTTGCAAAATGGGAGTGCATAACATCGGGATTTCTTTAATTTTCAGTTCCAGCACTTCCTCTGCCGTCATCACATAGGCTGGCTTCTTTTGTACCTCTGTCATCTTTCTTTTAATTTTCTTTGAATAATTTTTTGATATACCAGACATTAGTTTACATTATATAGGAAACTCCCTCAGCTGCAAACCGATAGGCCAATCGTTGATTTCGCCACCATGACGATCTTTTAACTTCAAGTGTTTGGCAAGGTACGTACCTGTTTGCTTAAAGAATAATCTTATACCCATCTCTTGTAAATCTTTAATGATTTTTTCAAACCACTTAATATCGCATATCCGATAACGGTACTTACCAATATCGTTTCCACTCTCACCACCGATAATGCACCAATGGAATTTCATCAATTCAGGTTTCCATTTTATGAGATCTACCTCTCCAATTAGCGGCTCGACACTGATGAACCTGATTTTTGCCGGGATTTTGGCCAATGTAACTATCCTGTGCATATACTTTTGACTTTCAACAGACACACCCAACCATACATGATTCCATCCGTCTCCCCAGTCTTCCGGTAAACATTCCATAATTCTCTCTGGCCTTTTGGTCAGTATCTGCCAGATGAGTTGTGGATTTTCCCTGATAATATCCCAGGCATCTGCTCTCCATTGATCAGCTTCGTCAATAAAAAAATCACTCCAAGAACAGGTAAATATTTTATCGCCTGGTTTTGCCTCTTTCAGGGTCTTATCAATTGTTTCCTGCTTTACCTTTACTACTGTAGATGGGTCTTTACCATACCGTTCTTTATCCCGGTACATATAACAGAATTTACAACCATCTGAAACTTTCTTGCACCCTGTCCAAAAATTAACCGTATGATCTGTCCATTGAATTTTTGTTTTTTCCATCATATAAAAGTTTAAAATGGGCCGCATCCTCTGATACGGCCTTTTGATTTAATAATAATTGTTCACCATCTCCGTAACCAATTCATTCACCTCATTCCGGTGGTAATCAGTTAAAGGTTTAACCTTGGCCAGTCTCCCCGTTACAGTTTCAATAACACTTTCCTTATCGGGCCTTGGATCTATTGCACATTCTTTCATGATCTCAACTTCTGCCAACTCTTCATAATTAATCGTAGTGTTCATACTCTTACTTTTTTTGTAAATAATTTGTTTAATACTTTGATTTCATTAAATAGGCCTACCACTTTTTCCTAATATATAGTCGGCTGCTTCTTTTTCGATCTCGATAATTGATGATTGTTTGTTTTTAAATAGCCATCCATCGAGCTCAGTTCGTTTGAAATAGATTTTCTTACCCGTAGGTATATAGTGCGGCACTAGATTTGTACGGGTCAGCTTATATAAATAGCTGGTACTCACGTGTAAATAATCACACGCATCAGCGAAGGTTAATGCTTCCTTTTGGAGCATTCCCTGCTTATTCAATAACTGCTCAATGGCTGTCAGTTTCTCAACAATTACTGCTTCGTTTGTCATTTGAATTTATTTTTTTATGATAGTTCCCTTAGCAAATCCATCAGGTGGGAACAAGAAAACCCGTAGAAATGCTGGTGTAAAAAGACTAAATAAACGAATTGGCAAGGAGCAATGATGCCCAATCGTCTACCGGATCGTCTTCCAAAATTTTACGAAAATGAAATGGGAATGATATTCTAGGAGGGGGAAATAATCTAAAAATAAAAATAATCGTCTACTTTCATAAAAGTGCGCAGATTTTATCTAACATTGAAGTATCCGCTGGCTTTTTAGCCTTTCGGATGGATGCATTAGTAAATGATACCCCGCCTGGCATTTTGAAACAATAAGACACAGTTGCCCATAATTTTTTCTTTTTATCTTCCAGTTTCTTCAGTTCATTATGGAGTTTTGCGATTATGTACTTTAGTTGCGCCGTACTCCCCGACCAAATGATAGGATCTTTGACATCCTTTCCAAGGAATACGTTTCTAAAGTTTGCTAAAGTTGTAGCCTGAATTAATTTCCTCTCCTTTAAAGCATTATAAAAATCATTCAGGTTTTCGAGATTTTTATCAATATATATAAAAGAATTATTCGAATTCCGGGATTCCGTAATCACCTGTCTAGAGATATTGTTAATTTCCAAATTATGTGCGGCATTTTCAAATTTTCTTACAAATGAATTCAAAGCATCCTCAGTTACAGTAACAAATTTTACCATCTTGGTTAATATCAGGCGAAATTTACTTGTTTCGCCCCGATCAATTTTAAAGAAAAAATGGTCAAAGGATTTCCCTACAAATGCCACATTCCTAAATCGCTTAAATAAAAGAGGTAGGGTCTCTTTACCATCTTTTTTATACAATTCTTCAAAGATTATTTCATGGCTAAAGTCTGTCATTTGGTGGGCCATTAGTAAAAAGATTTTTTCATGAGTTGAAAAATCAAATTCATTCATTCTTTTAAGGAAATTTCTATACTCATCATTGAAAATATTTTCTAATTGAATTTTGAAATTATTAGGTGAAGTACACTCATTCACAGACAGTATAGGAGATTCAGACAATGTATCAATAAATGTAAACTCATTTATGTTTAATCTTATTAACACCCTTTCCAATTGTTTTAGGGTTTTGGGAAAAATCGATTCCAGTGAAATTATTTGAGGGTCAATTGCTTTAGTTGGTTGCTCAATTACCGGGTCTTTAATAAAGGCTTCTAGGAATGATTTATAGTGCAATATTTCATCTACATAAACCATTTTATCTGGTTTAAACAAGTCGTATGATTGGACGTATTTTGGAAGAAATGTTTTTTTATATAATTTATCATAATCAATCTTTCGATTGAAAACCTCCAAAACATTTTCCTCATCACCCTTTAAAATTTTGTTTATGATATCAAGCTGATCTTTGGCATAGTCATAAGCATAATCTGGTGTAATTTGTATCAAATCCTTTAATGAAGAAAGATACCATGTCTGCATTCGGGCCTCCAACCAAATTTTGTATAAATGTGATTGACGTTGTCTGATTATCTTTATTTGCTTTTCGCCAAGCCTAGCATTTGATAGGATCTTATCCAGATCTATTGGACCAATATTCAACCAGTCTATGAGATCAGCTGAAGATGAAAGCCATTTTTTTGTAAATGCAGCTATTTTCCCACTACTTTCTTCAGGAATTTTCTTTAGCTCACCTAAATAAGCTTGCCGCTCAACTTCTGCTGAATAACCACTAATTGAATGCAAATTCTGAAGTATCATAATTCTATCTTAATACGATTGGCTGCTTCCTTTTTCTTTTCGTCAATCACCTTTGCATAGACCTGCGTGGTCTTAAGGTTCTTATGGCCCAACATTTTGGAGACAGTGTAAATATCTGTCCCCAAAGTTAATTGTAACGTAGCAAAACTGTGCCTGGCACTATGGAAAGTGATATGCTTGGTTATTCCTGCACGCATTGTCCATTGCGCCAATTTCAGGTTATACCATGCACTATATTTCAGACCGTCAAATACTCGTTCTTCAGGTTTACCACGTTCACCCAATAACTCAATGGCCCGCTCAGAAACTGGTAATGTTTCTGTATCCCTGGTCTTTTTCTGTCGGAAACGGATATAATGTCCCATTTGATTTGAAGATTGAACTTCCGCCCATGTTAGCTTCTCTATATCACTCCATCGTAAACCAGTCAATGCAGAAAAGATAAAGGCTCTTTTTAACAGTGGAAAATCACAATCAATTTTAGCCATTGACTGCAGCTCCTCGAGAGTGAGAAAAGAACGTTCCGCATCACCGGGCTTAACTGAGATCACTTCGCTGGCAGGATTCTTTTGAAGAATACCATCTTTTACAGCTTGCTTTAATGCTGCCCTTATCTTATTGTAATAAGCGGATTGAGAGTTTTGGGCCAATGGTTTTTTTGCCGGGGTCCGGGCCTCTTTTGACAGGTAGGTCTTAAAGTCTTCTACCCACTTTTTATTTACCTGATCAAAAACGACATCAGTCTTTACAAACTTCTTAAGATGCTTGAGCATGCTATCCCAATTATCATAGTTCCCTTTGCTAGAATCCTTTCTCTCTGTTAAGCGTTCTACATACTTTACAAAGCTCCCTTGTACCTTTTCCCTGTCCTGAAATCCATAAATACCATTCTGTATTTCCAAATGGCGTTTTGAGCGGATGGCTTCAGCCAAAGCCAGGTTCTTTCTGTTCTCTTCCTTTTGCTCTTTATTAAGTCTCCCTTTTTCAGGATCAGGTATCAGGCAAAGGTCAAGGTATTCATAATGACGTTTACCCTTGCTGTAATAATCAAGATATAAGCTGATTGACTCGCTTTTTAATCTTTGACGTAATGTGACTTTCATAATCTTTTATTTAAACAATTAACAAAATATTGATTTGATGCCAGGGCAACAAAAATGCCCATTCGGGCAACAAATGGGCAACAAATTTACGGCAACAAAGATTACTGAAAACAAATTTTTATAAATTTATTTTCTCTAACTATTTGATTTGCAAACAAATGATAACAAAAGAAAAATAAATTACTTTCCGATACAGAAAGTAAATTCTTTTGATTTTCAACTAGTTATATAACTAAAGGTACAAGGAAAGGACAAATCTTTCGTAGTATGGCTTCAATACTTTTAAAGAGGATTATAAAAATTGACTTTCATTCCGTCCTTAGAATTCGTTCCTTTATATACGAAAGATAAATATGATACACATCCAAATAGATTAAAGATCATTTAAATTATCATGCTGTCTGCCCTTTTTCTTAATCCCGGCAATAACCTCTCCGAGAATATAAAATATCTTACCATCCAGTTTATAGAATTTGTAAATACCTTTTTTCCTATATTCAAGACTAGTGCGACGAGAAATCTTCAAAAGATTTCTAAGGTCAACATCGTCAAGTATCACTTCAGATGCAGGGCGCGCGTGTCTATCGATTAATTTCATAATTAGATCTTCAACCTCAATCTTAGAATAGGTAGAAGGAATGTCAAAATGTCCCATGTTTAGCTAATTGATTTGTTAAAAAAGGAGATGAAAATAACAGGAAATTTTCTTAATTCAAAGGTGCGGACCATGCTGGTCCCGAACCTATTGTCTAATCAATTCATTTTCACTCTAAAAAAAAATGAATTATTTTTTCACTCAACGATAACTCAATAGATCTAAATCACCTTTTTTCATGAAAAAATAGAATTTATCCTTTTATTAATAGTGAAATTCTCTTTATACATCTAGGGTATAATAATTATTTCGAGAGCTATATTTACCCGAACGGGTATATATTTGGTAATTATTAGCACAAATTCAAATGAAAATAGGAACAGTAAATATTGACTGGTTTAAGAAATCAGAGGCGACCAGAAAGTTGATAATTGATGAAATATCAGCACAGGATTTTGATTTTTTAGTGGTTACAGAAAATATACAGTCGTTCATATTCAATGATCAATATTTTGCTTACCACAGCGAACCTATCCCAACAAATGGGATGTTTCAACACTTAAATTATGGCGAATACCTAAAAGGTGAAACACCCATAAGAACTAGCATATACAGTAAACAGGAATCCATCCAAAAAATTGAAAC
>Ga0138256_10009647_pt1 | contig 10129 bp, 8 predicted proteins | sample KNB2016incub_MG_FD_105486 | JGI IMG/M metagenome (GOLD analysis project Ga0138256, IMG submission 105486) | Active sludge microbial communities from wastewater in Klosterneuburg, Austria - KNB2014incub_MG | ecosystem: Engineered > WWTP > Activated sludge > Unclassified | place: Austria...
TATGGTAAACGGGGATTTGCCGTCGGGCAGCGGGGATTGCCGAAAGCGCGCTGTTTGTATCGCCTAGGATCAGGACGCGGTCTGGTCTATGCTTTTCAAGCAATTCATCGATTCGCGATAGAATTTGGCCGACTTGATCGCCAAACGATTTACCTTTTATACCTAGGTTGTAATCGGGAGAACGAACATCCAAATCGCGAATGAAAACGTCACTTAAGCTTTCATCATAGTTTTGGCCGGTGTGAACGGTAACGTGCTCGCAGTGCTGGTCGAGCACTTTCAGAACGAGGCTAAGTCTGATAATTTCCGGCCGAGTACCGAAAATGGTCATTATTTTCATAACGATTCCGACAAAAATTGTTTGATCTCGTCGCTTGCTTCAGAAAGAAGTTTCCTTAGCGATTCACCTCTCAAGTTATTATCCCTCGACGAATACTCACTACCAAGGGCGGGCGTGACTTGCAAATCTCCACGTAGCTCCGGCAGTACGGGCAAGATCACGAAATGATCGCCTGTCTCGGTTGTTCGAAAACATTCTTCCTCGGAAACCATGATCTCATGTATCTTTTCTCCCGGGCGGATTCCCGTGAATTCAATGGGAAGCTTCTTTCCATTCAAAAGCGATTCAGCGACAGCAACGATCCGGGCCGATGCAACTTTAGGAACAAAAGTCAGGCCACGCCCATCACTTTTTACGGCTTCCATAACTGTATCTACCGCACGTTCAAGGCTCAACAGAAACCGTGTCATCTCAGGCAAGGTTAGCGTAAGGGCCTTGTTTTGTTTAATTTGATCGACGAACAACGGAATTATTGAACCGCGTGATGCGATCACATTGCCGTATCTGACGCAGTTGAACGCAACCGAAGCACAATCACGGTTAGCTTCGATGAGTATCCGTTCCTGCAGGGCTTTTGTCATACCCATAACGTTGATCGGCTTGCAGGCTTTATCGGTTGAAATACCAATGATTTTTTGTACCGGCAGCTTATTTTCGCGTACGGCCCTAACTATATTTGAAGCGCCGTAAACGTTGGTCAACACGGCTTCAAACGGAAAGTATTCGCACGACGGAACCTGTTTTAGGGCTGCCGCGTTAAACACTACGTCAATATCGCGCATGGCGGAGCACACTGCACGATAGTCGCGTATGTCGCCGATGTGAAAATCAAGTTGAGCCTTGGAACTCTGGTAGATCACATCGTCAGTAGCCGCCTGGCGATGCAGGAATTCAAGCCGCATATAATGCTGCTTTGCCTCATCGCGCGAAAAAATGGTGACACGCTCGGGCACTCCCAATTCGCCGCTGATGAGACGCCTTACCAGCGTTTGACCCAGTGAGCCCGTTCCGCCCGTGACCAGGATTTTTTTGCCTTCGAGATAATTCATTCGATAAGATAACCGCCCAATGACGGTAAGCAGACTCTAAAGTAACAGCAAGCCTCGGAAATACAAAAATCTTAAAGCCATATTAAGACAGTTCACCCAACGCGATATTTAGAACTCGAACGTTGGCACTTTCAACCGATGGGTCGCATAGCCATGAAACGGCGAACGACCTCGCCGCAGTCGACATATGCTGATACTCGTCATTGTTCATTGCCACACATTTGTTCAGCACGGCGACCCAGTCTTCTTCGTTAAGTGGTATGTCCCAGCCAATTCCCGACTTTTCCAACTGACGCCAGGGCGTCCGATCACTGATGACCAGTGGGCATCCAGAGGCTAATGCCTCGACAAAGACATGTCCGAAATTCTCGCCTAGAGTCGGCAGTATGAAAAACTCATAGCTCTCCAACGTTTTCGAGACTTCGGCATGGGCAATCGGCCCTCTAGCCTCCACCGTGATATTTGGCGGCAACTCGTTGATGGTTCGCACGGATTCCAACCAATATGATGCGTCCTCGATAGTTCCGTAAATTGATAACGATAATTCACCAGTTATCGACTTTAGATGTGGTAGCAGCCAGTTTAAGTTTTTCTTTTGCATAAAGCGCGAAAGAAAGACAAATCTTCCACGTCCGCGGATTTTTAACGATTTGTTGTCCTGCTCGTAGTCGCCGTTGATCATACGCGGAGGCATATTCGGCGCCAGGTAGATCTGTAGTCCGAAACCGAGGGCATCCTCGATCTCCGCTCTTTCCAATTCCGATGCTGCCTTCCACACTACATTTGATAACAAACGCAATGACTTAGCGTATTTTATATAAAGTAGTTTGCGAATTGGTTTAAGGGTCAGGGCTCCGACGGAAAACTCACCCTCAGGGGCCAAGATAAGCGGGCGCGCCGGAACTTGATTAAGCTTTCTCAGGGTCTTGAAAATGATCGACAGACGTCCAAAAAAGCTGTTCAAGTAAAAAATATCCGCCGAAATCGAATTGACAACTTTGGCAACCGACCGCAGCCGGATTTGTCCCGGCGGCAAATAATAGACCTGGGCGTTTCCAACTCTATTCCATTCGCCAATGCGAACCGTCGAGTATGGCTCCTTTGCAGCGACGCCGTCGCGATCGCGCGTGATAATGCGGAAATCATAGCGGTCGCCGAGCCGATCCACCATGTTGGTGAGCGTACGCATCGCTCCGCCACTTTCAAAACCGGGCAAATAGTACTCACAAATGATCAAAACAATAGGCTTGGGACACATCAGCAGCTATCTTTTTTCCGGTAGGCGGCATTATCCTTTGCCATTTGTTCAATCATATCGGGCCAAGGCTGCGGACGAAATCCGGTTCTCGAACGAAACCGCAATGACACCAGGCTGCGGTCAAGAACGATCTCGTCATCAGGAACAATGTCGATTCCCGCGTCAAAATGCTGGTTTAACAATTTGAGCAGGTCAAACTTTGTAATGCGGTCACCCGAAACGTGATACAAGCCTGTCAATTCCCGATGGTCCGAAATAATATCCGCGATCAGGTCTGCGAGAACAATTGTTGGAAGCCCCGAATAGACCGCTTGTCGGAACCCATTGACTTGACCGCCGCTGTTGCTGAGAAACCACTCTACCAAACTGCGTTTTGATTCGAGTTCACGTCCAATTATTGACGTCCGGAGCGTCAAAGTATTTCCAGCATTAAGCTCACCGAGCAGTTTGCTCATCCCGTATAGATCGCGAGCGGTGGGCGTGTCTTCTTCAGAGTAGTTCCCTTTCGTCCCATCAAAAACACAATCAGTGCTAACGGAGATCAACCTCGTCCCACGTTCCTTTGCAATTTCAGCCAACTGCCTCGGAAACAAGGAGTTAACAGCCAGGGTTGCAATGACGTCGCTGGCCGCACCACGCTGTTTTGTTATACCAACCGCATTTATGATGCAATCGGGACGAGCACGTTTAATTATTTCCCTAACCGAAGTCGGATTAGTAACTTCAATATTCTCAATGATTGATGCTCTTGAAAATATTGAGAATCGTTCGATAGATTCATATCCGCCCCTAATCGTTCCAATTATTTCAAATTTTGATTTTAATCTCTCATACAGCTTGTGGCCCAACATGCCATTCGCACCAAAGATAAGCACCTTCATAGACCGGTCGCCTCCGATACAATGTTTTCGTAGATCCCTGCGTACTGTTCGGCGATCCGTTTTCCCTCAAATCTTTTAGTATTTTCTAGTCCGAAAGCAATCAAACGCGTTCTAAGGTCGGGGTCGGATATGGCGTTTACAATTGCCGAACGGATACTCGCTGCGTCAAACGGGTCGATAACTAACGCTCCGTATCCGGCAACTTCCTTCATTGGGGACAAATTACTTGTTATAACTGGCTTACTCATCGCCTGTGCCTCTATTATCGGCAGGCCAAACCCCTCATAAGTCGAACAAAATGACACAATATCGGCGTTGCCATACTCTGCAACGATTTGTTCCTGATCTAGGTCGGAGACATTTTCAAAGTCGATCTCCGAGTAGCTCAGTTGCTCGATTATCGATGAATCTAGCCGGCCTATTATTCTTAGTTTACAGGGTAATCCCTCCATGGCAGCAATCAGACGAGGCAGGTTTTTATTTTCAGCTGTTCCGATATGGAGGACCGTTGGGTGGAGAGTATCAAATATTTTCTGCGAATTGCTTCGAAATCCGTCAATGAGCGGATTTTCAATTACCTTTATACTTTCAGGCTCCATGCCAGAATTCTCTACGATCTCTCGTTTCGTTGCTTCCGAAACGGTTGTTACGTGTCTCGCCCACCAAATTGGCAAATCAAGAAAGAGTTTCTTGATGATCGCCCTCCTTATGCCAGTGCGACGTCGTAGAAACACCAGATCGTGAATCGTGAGAATTGTCTTCGCTCGAGGCAGAACCAAAGCCAGGTAATGAACGTCGCCTGTAAGGTGATATATATCGCCATCGTTCCGGCGAAACCAAAGTAGATTTTTGAGAATTGAAAACACCCCGTTTCCGTATGGTGCGGCCTGAAATTCAATATCATATTGTTCCTGAGGCAGGTCTTTCGCTACCTGTCTGAAAACCCTTTCAATGCTGACAGACGACGATGGCTTTCTCTCGATAAATATGATTTTCGGCTTCATGCTTGCCTGGGGTACGTTGGGGCTTCTGTCTCCAGGAAAACAGCCAGCATTTCTTTTGTAATACTGGTCGTGCCGATTTTTCCGACAACCAGGCCAGCCGCTGCATTTGCGAGTTTTGCCGCCGTTACGACGTCGGCCCCCGCCGTTACGGCCGCCGTAAAGGTTGAAATTACGGTATCGCCGGCACCGGTCACGTCATAAACCGTGCGGGCAATCGAATCAAAATGAAAGGATTCATGTTCGTTCAGGAAGAGCGTCATGCCATCTTCACCTTCGGTAATGAGCAATGCTTGCAGCTCAAGCTGCGAAAGCAAGCACATGCCAGCCCTACTGACCCCATGGGACGCTTCGTTTTGCAAAGAACTTGCTTCAACTGCCTCACGCTTGTTCGGCGTCAATACACTGGCTCCCCGATATTTGGCAAAATCGCGGCCTTTTGGATCGACGACCAGCAACTTTCCTGCCGCGTTAGCCGATCCAATAACCCGAGTCAGGAAAAAGTCCGATAAGAATCCCTTGGCGTAATCAGAAATAATAATTGCATCAAAATCATCAATAGTTCGTTCAATTTCATCCGCAATATCCGCCGTAACGCCCTCATTGACTGTTTCCGAGGTTTCCTGATCAATCCTGACCACGTGCTGGCTGTGTGCCACAATGCGGGTTTTGACGGTAGTTTTCCGGCCCAACACCCGGAAAATTCTGCTGTTCCCAAGCCCCGACTCGATCAATATTTCGTTCATCAGGTTAGCCTCTGCATCATCGCCGCTAATACCAAACAAATGGGGTGTCACACCTAACCCGGCAAGATTTGCAGCGACATTTGCTGCTCCACCAGCAACCAGACTGGTCTTTTCCATTTGTACGATGGGTACCGGAGCTTCTGGCGAAATCCGGTTTACTGAACCCCACCAATACCGGTCCAGCATGACGTCACCTACAACGAGGATATTTTTGCCAGAAAGCTGTTCAAGTAATTCAATCATAGGTCGTGAAGGCCGCGTCGATGATTTCGCACCAAATATGGGCGACTGTAATATGTGCCTCTTGTATTCGGGCAGTACGGTAGGATGGGATCATGACGCAATGGTCACTCAAAGACGCCAATTTCTTACCGCCGCTTCCCGTTAGCCCTATGACGTTGCAGCCAAGTTTCCGAGCAGCCATAACCGCCGCAATTACATTTGGTGAAGTGCCGCTGGTACTGATCGCGACCAGGCAATCGCCTTTTACTGCCAACGCTTCGACCTGTCGAGCGAAAATACGGGTGAAGTCGTAATCGTTGGCAAGGGATGTGAGCGCGGATGTGTCTGTCGTTAGAGAGATGGCCGCCAATCCTCGTCTTTCAGACTCATATCGGCCAACAAACTCCGCGGCGATGTGCTGAGCATCTGCGGCACTTCCACCGTTGCCGCAAATGAGCACCTTGTTGCCCCGCTGAAACGTATTTAGAATAACATTCGCCGCGTCATCAATCGACGACGCACAGTCAACGAGTGTCAAGCCTATCACGTCGAGATGCTGGTTTATCGATTTTTCGACAACCGAATTCCCGTCCGCAGTGTCCGGCGGTTTAGCTCCGCGAATGTTGTCTATGATCGCTGACGAAGAAAATCCAGAAAGCAACGGAAGCGAAAAGACTTTGCCTCCATAACTTCGTACGAAATCCGCACCGATTATCTCATCAGCTTTCCAATCGCCGCCTTTAACCAAAATATCTGGTTCTATTTCTACTATTAACCGTTCAGGGGTAGGTTCGTTGAAAATAATGACGTCATCAACGGATCGTAGGCTTAATAGGACAGCTTTTCGTGCGTCCTGATTCTGAATTGGGCGATCAGTCCCTTTAATTTTTCGAACCGAATCGTCGCTGTTGATACCGACGATAAGACGGCTGCCGAGAGCCCGGGCGCGTGACAAGAGGTCAATATGCCCCGCGTGAATGATGTCAAAACATCCGTTTGTAAAAACTATCATTTAAGACCTCACCTGCTGAGTCAGCCTTCCTCGGTCAATCCTTTTCGCGACTGCGTTTACGAACACAATGCCCACGACAGCAGTCAGTCCGATCTTGAAGAGTACCGGAATTATCGTCCCGTAAAAGCCTTCGTACGAAACAGATGTTAAAAGCATGAAATATAGAGTCAGCCGCCAAATCGGAGGATTTTGAAGTTCAGCAAGGGAGCAATATGCAACTCGCAGCAACAACCCCAAAAGAAACATTCCGATCGGTACCCCAATTATTCCATAATTTCTTAATAGGTCACCAATTGGTGTGACTGCGTAGGAAGAGCCGCCATAGTTGAAGTACAAATCGCTGTATTTTCGCGCGTCCGAAACAACCGGCTTATCCGGCCAAACAACGCGTGGGATCATGAATGTCGTCATCTCGACCCAGATATTATTATCCAGCCCATACGCTTCTTCGTAAGGAGCGAGCTGCTCGTAGGTTGATACAACCACGGCAAGCGTACTCAACACATCGACCCGTTCGGTAAAGTTTACCGCGCCAAAAATGAGCGTGTCATAAACGTCATTTTTACCAACTTCATCGACCGTCTGAAAGACATTTTCTGTGTATTTCTCGGCGCTTACAGATTCCTCGTTTCCTTTAACATTGCGAAACGTGGTTCCGTATATCATACCCACGGTCAGCCCCAGCGTGAGGAGAAATCCGGCAACGGCACCTTGTTTAATCGAAAATCGTCTGCCGGAAAAGATAAAGGAGAAGGTTACGATTAGAAAAACCTGGATAATATTCCCCCGGCTTCCTGAATATAAGAATTTTGTAAGACTCGTCAGCGCGAGCAACAAAATAATTGGAAAGAAGACGAAATCTAATTTCTTGTGTCGGAAAATAATAGACCAAAGCACGAATGCGGCCTGCGCCCAAAATAGGGTTGTAAAAAATATCAGGCCATCATACGTTCCGAAATCCGAGGCCCGCTGATAGCCAAAGCGTCCGAGAATCAACGTAAAAAACGTGATTAGCATCCCGGACAGTAAAAGCAGAATCGATGGAAATATGAGGGATCGCGGTGAATAATCGGCGACCGGCAACCATCTCGACGCTATTGTTCCCACCTTTTTGCCAATTGGCAACATATAACCAAAGGCAAGTCCGGCATAACCTAGGCCAATGAGTACAACGGTGAGCGGCAGAGTTGTGCGGGCATCCTGAATAAGGTTCGAAAAGGAGGGCTGAGACAGCCCAACCGCAAAAAAAAGCCCGCCAACTACAAATGCCGGAAAAAAATACGACAACGTAGCAAATACCAACGGATCGACGAAAGTAAAACGTCCCTGGTAGAAAAGTACTATCATTGGGACAGCCATTACCAAAGCCAAACCGGACAGCCATGGTACAAGATACAAATACTGATAAGAATCGAACGATCCGGTCGAAAAAAGCAGGAAGAATCCGGCGACTGACAATGCAAAAGCCATCAGCACAAGACCCGGAAAGATCGACCGTTCTCGCGCGTAAGAATTTCTAAAATGTTCCGTCGCCTGCATCTGTTTCTTAATCGGACAGTCGGCAAATCATGATCACTCCGTCCGCCCATTGCGGTGCGAGCCTGACAAAAAAGTCATTTGCGGCATTCAAGTACCACTTGTTGTGAGGCCGATGTTCTCTGCCTATATCATAAAACAAAAATTTCTCGACTTGCATACCATGTCGATTCACCAATACTTCTAGAGTCGAATACGAATAATAGGCGACATGATCGGGGTGTACGAATTCGACCCGTCCGCGTCGACCCCTTAGGCCGTACCACAAGAACCGCATGCCACAGTAAGCATTGATCGTGGTGAGTAACAATACCGATCCGCCGTTCATAAACCGTTTGACACCCTGCAGGAATTGTCCCGGATTATTCAAATGTTCAATCATTTCTCCGGCGAGAATAACGTCAAACTCCTGAGTAATATCCAACTCATGCAGCTTTTCCAAATCTCCTCTAATAAGCTGACGCGTCCCATGCGAAGCTAAAATATCCAGGCCGGCCTGGTCCGAATCAATACCCCAAAGGTCAGTCGCTATCGACTGTAACTCGGAATGTAACAGCATGCCCTTTTTGATTGAGTCCTCGGTGTACGGATAGTTCGTGCATCCAAGATGCAGAACCCGTTTTCCGCGGCATTCGCTGCGGATTACATCCATCCTCTGTACCAGGCTAAAGTCCTCGACCATCGCTAAATCATACCAAATATGAGGCTTATGACGAACTGACTGTCCTAACCTCGTCTCGCCATCAGATTGCCTATTAGGCGCCGTTCGGAATCATCGAAAAATCCAGAGAGCAGCAGGCCGGCCAAAAAGCTGATGGCTCCAGCCAACGCGGTTAAACCCAATGTTAACCATGACGCGTTGAGCACAAGGGTGACCAAAATTTCAGCAATTGCGGTTAAGGCAGCGGCAAAAGCGATTCGTACCGACATGGATCCCCAAAAACGCCAATAAAAGCCGCCAAGAAATCGTATTTCTACGTAAAAAATGAGAGGGAAAAATACCAAAACACCAATCAGTCTCGCCATACCAACGCCATTGATTAACCAAGGACCGGAAAGCACGACCATTAATACAATTCCCGCAGACATCCATAGGAAAGTGGAAAGCGCATTAAGAGCAGCCTTTCTGAAGCTTTCGGCAACTTGCCACGCGATCGTGCTTAACGCAAGTATGGCGAACGTTGCAAAGTGAATCACAAGCAACGAATAAGATTGCATTGCAAAATCGTTATCTAGCCAAAGGCGTAGGAACATACGTCCGCCAATGATCGCTGACACAAGGGCAAAAGTGACAATAGCAAGCACTAGCTTGGTTGACTTTTGGTAAAGAGCAACCAGCTTCTCGCGATCGGTGAGAAGCTCATTCATCATCGGGAACATCGCGATTACGAGGCTTGCGACAAAAAGGTGAAGATACATGCCAAGTGCCATTGGCACAGCGTAATACGTCAAGTCTTCCGGCCCGAAATTTCTCATAAGCCAGGCTCTTTCAAATAGGAGCAGTATGCTGCCGCACACTTGGTATGCCATTATTCCCCCGGCATAATGTAAAACGGCTCGCCATGTTTGAGTGTCTAGTCGGAAACGAAATCTAAATTCCGGCAATGAACGGGTTGCGAGAACGAAGGAAAAACATCCGACGGCGATCGTTGTGAACAGATTCCAGTAAAGCAGCGAGATAATTCCGAATCCATTAAGAACCAAAATAATGCTGCCGACGCTAAATGAAACGCTATTGAGGTTCGTCAACAGCATGAACTTGTCAAAACGCTGCAATCCCTGAAGGGCAAACTGGAAGATTTGCCCAATCGTGATGCTCAAAATTGTTGCACAGGCGATATAGAGTCCATCAATAGCCTCGACCTGAAACTCGCCCGGGATTAGCAGAATTTCCGTTACAATGACCCTGGCAAACAGCATAGTCATGGCTGTACCCGCCAAGCAAACCACAATGCCCAGCAAAATCGTCGCTGAAATGATCGAAGCAATCTTGTGATGCTCACCTGTCGCCCGGTATTCAGCTATATATTTCGCAACTATCCGGCCGATTCCATTGGTAAAATAATAAGTTATGAAGCTCAACA
>Ga0138256_10009648_pt1 | contig 10128 bp, 10 predicted proteins | sample KNB2016incub_MG_FD_105486 | JGI IMG/M metagenome (GOLD analysis project Ga0138256, IMG submission 105486) | Active sludge microbial communities from wastewater in Klosterneuburg, Austria - KNB2014incub_MG | ecosystem: Engineered > WWTP > Activated sludge > Unclassified | place: Austria...
AATAAGAAATAAGAAATAAGAAATCTAAGTTATTGATACAATCGATGTAAGAAAACAAGTAATCTATCATACATTTTCCCTTAGAGGAGATCATCAGTGGGCGTGCTTTCTCCGATTTCAAAAAATGGCTATGAACAAAATAACCGAATTGATGGCGCAAATACAATCTTTTGTTTTTGGAATCGTCATGATAACCTCTTTTTCGGTCAATGCAGCGGGTGTTCCCACCCTCAACGAAATCACCGTGCGGCCCAATTCTAAGAAATTGATTGGAGTCGCCAATTCTGCCAATGAAGGCACAGTACTGAAGCAACAATTGGATGCGCGCACGGTATATCGCCCCGGTGAGTTGCTTGAAACCGTGCCGGGCCTGATCGTCACTCAACATAGCGGTGAGGGCAAGGCTAATCAGTATTTTCTGCGTGGCTTCAATCTGGATCATGGCACCGATTTTCGCATCAGTGTCGACGGCATGCTGGTGAATCAGCGCTCCCATGGACATGGACAGGGTTGGGCCGATACCAATTTTATCATTCCGGAGTTGATGGGTAACCTACAGTACTTAAAAGGTCCTTACTATGCCAATCAGGGTGATTTCTCTTCAGCCGGTGCTGTCAGCATGAATTATATCGATAAATTACCGAAAGGCATTGCCAGTTATGGTCTCGGTCAGCAAGGGTTCATGCGGGGATTGGTAGTCAAGTCGCATGATCTGGGGTATGGAACGGTACTATACGCACTGGAATTGCTGACCAAGGATGGGCCATGGGTGAAACATGAAGACTTCAAGAAATTCAATGCGGTGCTGCGATACAGTCAGCAAAGCGAATCGACGAGATTCACTTTGACGGCAATGGGCTACGGTGGTCGCTGGAACTCGACTGACCAGATTCCACTGCGTGGCGTGGCCAGCGGTTATGTGCCGCGGTTAGGCACCATCGACCCCAGCGCTGGTGGTGAGTCGCACCGGTTCAGTCTTTCCGGTGCGCTACAGCATGCCAGCCGTTTCGGTATGACCCAATTGAATCTGTACACTCTTCATACCAACTTGGCATTATTCTCGAATTTTACCTATTTCCTGGATGATCCTGTCAATGGCGATCAGTTTTCCCAAGTCGACAAACGCTTCCAGTCTGCGATGAATTTAAGTCACCTCTGGGTGAACAGAATTGGTGGTCTCGAGGTTGAGAATACAGCAGGCATCCAGTTTCAGAATGACGTGATAGACAATGGCTTGTTGAGCACCAAGCAGCGCCAGACATTGTCCACCACCCGCAAAGACCATATTAATCAGAACAGCATCGGACTGTATTACCAGAACAGCATACAGTGGCTGGAAAAATTCCGCAGTGTTGCCGGTGTGCGTTCTGATTACTACTGGTTCGATGTCAGCAGTCATCAGGCTGTCAATTCTGGAAAACGTTATGACAGCATCACTAATCCCAAGATCAGTCTGATTTTTGGACCATGGGCGCAAACAGAATTTTATTTTAATTATGGCGGTGGTTTTCATAGTAACGACGCGCGTGGCACGACCACGACAGTGGATCCAAAATCCGGAGATCCGGTGAACCGGGTCAATCCCCTGGTGCGGTCAACGGGGTACGAGGTTGGCGTAAGGACGGCGATTGTGCCGGGTTTACAGGCATCGTTCGCGGCTTTCCGGTTGGATATGGACTCTGAGTTATTGTTTGTTGGCGATGCCGGTACGACCGAGGCTAGCCGACCAAGCCGCCGGGAAGGATTCGAAATTTCTACATTTTATATGCCAACCGACTGGCTAACCATCGATCTGGATTATGCTCTGGCGCGGGCGCGGTTTTCCGATTTCGATTCCAGTGGCAATCATATTCCGGGGGCGATTCAAGGCGTGGGTAAACTGGCAGTGGCGTTCGATAATCTCGGGCCATTGTTTGGCAGCTTACAGTGGCGCTATTTTGGGAAACGTTCACTGATCGAGGATAACAGCGTACAGTCCAATCATACCGTGACCCTGAATGGTCAAGTGGGTTATAAAATCAACAAGAATGTGCGCTTGTTGTTGCAAGGTTTCAACTTACTGAATACGCAGGCGCATGCGATCGACTATTTTTATGCTTCGCGGCTTCCGGGCGAAGCGGCCAGCGGAGTCAGCGATATCCATTTTCATCCTATCGAAAGTCGATCGTTACGCGTCAATTTCATTGCGAATTTTTAAGAGAAAGGCCGAATGAAGAATGAACAGGTATTCTTTACGTGTTAGGCGTAAAGGCGTTTTTTGATGAATTTTTGATGAATGCTGGAGAGAATTTATGGAACGTTTCACGATTTCGATGGACGATCAACTTTTTGAGCAGTTTGATGCCATTGCGCAATCACGCGGCTATGTCAATCGCTCGGAAGCCATTCGTGATTTGATACGCGATTATTTGGAGAATGCACGACTGCAGAAAGACAATAAAGGGCATTGCATCGCAACCCTGAGTTATATCTACAATCACCATGAACGCGATTTGGTCAGCCAAGTTACCACTGCCCACCACAATCATCACGATCTGACCTTGTCGAGCATGCATGTACACATGGATCATGACAACTGTCTGGAAGTGGTGATTTTGCATGGCACGGTTCAGGATGTCAGGCTATTTGCCAACCAGGTGATCGCAACCAACGGCGTGCGGCACGGTAAATTGCATATTGTGCCCATTGAGCTTTCGCAGGAGGCTCACGCGCATTCTTCCGTTCCTCATACGCATAGCAGTCCATTGACTTAAAGGCTGCTAAGGGAACACTGAGAAAAGTTGCGAATGACGATAGGCGGTGAGTTTAGAATTCGACTGCAACGCCACATGGTCAAGCACAGTAGTTTTCAGAGTTTTCCTGGGCTCTACAATAATAAAGCCCTGCTCAGCAGGGCTTTATGTCAGGAAAAACCAGCTTGACTGTTAATGAGCTTTTCCCCAGTGCCGGGATTTGCTGGCGGCAAAAAGAAACATCCACATGACCAGAACGAAAGGAAAAGTTAGTGTTGGCAAACCAATTGGCGCCAGAAAATTGGCCAATCCTGCCTGGCAGATGATGGTCAGAATGCCTGCCAGCAATGCCAGCATTGCCGTGCCCATCGACGGTGTCAGAAACACCCAGCCGATCGCCATCATGGTTAGAATGGGGTTGAATGCATACAATCCCATTTCGATGAGCGTCTTGTCGGCACCCAGCAATACCGGAACTGCAACCCCTACGATGGCGCCAGATAGCGCCATCAGTGCTCCACGGAATGATGTGATGGCAATTCCCGCCAGAAAAAGGAGTCCGACAATCACGCTGTCGGCAAACATGACTTCGCCGATGCCTTTGGCAATGGCTGTGTACCAAGTGACCGCAGTTTCTTGAGTCAGAGCAGCAAACTCTGAGGTGACCACTGAGGTCGCGGCAATGTCGGCGGGAATTCCTGGCGCGGGCAGTACCGGACCGCGTGAGAATATATCAAAAGAATACACGGCTACCATGAACATCCAGCACGTCAGCACAAAAGGCGATGTGGAAGCAGGAATATTGTAAGGTTGCAGAATTCTCATCAAAGCAGCTAGCACAACTGTCGATAGAATTGATGCAAGCACTACAAACAGCCATAGCTGCGGCGTATTCTCCAGAAATAAAAACAGACAAGGGCCGACCAGGGTACCATTGAATCCGTACAATCCTGCATCGATGTCGTCCTCGGAAAAACCTAGCCAATAGGCAGCAACAGTGCTGGAGATGACGCCGACCGTGGCAGCCAATCCTGCCGTTATCCCGCCGATGTAGAGAGCGATCAGGAAAATCAGACCGGTTACGGCATTGCAACAGAAAAATACTTGCCCGACGCCCCTGAGGACGGTGCGCAAAGGCCGTGGTATTGCTTTGTCAATCGATAAAGACCACTCCATGATGATCAGCTCCTAAAGTTGTGTGAAAATTGAATTAGGCAACCGGAATAACCCCTTATTCGAATCGTGAATCCAGGGCAACGATACACAAACTGCGGGTGAATAGCTCTCAGCAGGTGGCGCGTTGTTTTACTTCATCCAGCAATCCTTGCTTTACAATGAAGTCGACGATCTGATCCACGCCTTCTCCGGTATGCATGTTGGTAAATACAAAAGGACGATCGCCGCGCATTTTTTTCGCGTCTCGCGCCATGACATCAAGATTTGCGCCGACATGAGGCGCAAGATCGGTTTTATTGATAACCAGAAGTGCCGAGCGCGTAATTCCGGGGCCGCCCTTACGAGGAATTTTTTCACCTGCGGCAACATCGATGACATAGATTGTGAGATCAGACAGTTCTGGACTGAAAGTGGATGCCAGGTTGTCGCCGCCGGATTCAACCAAAATCAGGTCAAGATTCGGAAAATCTGCGGTCATGCGCGCAATGGCTTCGAGATTGATCGACGCATCTTCCCGGATCGCCGTGTGCGGGCATCCTCCGGTTTCCACGCCCATCAGGCGTTCCGGTGGCAACGCATTGGCGCGCAACAGGATTTCCATGTCTTCCTTGGTGTAAATATCATTGGTAATCACGGCCATTTCATAGCGATCGCGCATTTTCTTGCTCAGTGCTTCGCAGAGAGCGGTTTTACCAGAGCCCACTGGGCCACCGATGCCAACTCGAAGAGGATTTGATTGTTTGTTCATATCGTTATTTCCAAGAATTATGATCGATATACTCTACTATATTGCGTTTCATGCTGCATCGACAGCAATGATAAGCCCGGCGCCCAATTGGATAATTCATCGTCATTGAGCAACTGCGCACGCTGTGCGACTTTTTCGACGACTGGATGCAAGGAAAGCAATAATCTCTGTCCGGAAACCTGTCCCAAGGGAACCGATTTGACGCATACCAGCACCTGATTTTCAACCAGTGAGAACAACATACCCAACAAAGCTGCCTCACGTGGCACTCCAAGGGCTACCGCCGCACAGGCAAACGCAGTGGGTAAGGGTGTTTCGGATTGAAGTGACAATATTGCTTGCAGGGAGTCGTCGGCGATCTTGAGATCCATCGCCAGTTTCCTCAAAGAATATCCCATCTGGATGGTTTCGGCGCGAAACTCGGCTGTATCTCGCGCGGCAACAAAGCATTCAGTCCAATAACTGACAGTTGCCGCGTCGCGCTCGGCAAAAGCGTTCAGTAATCGCCATACGATCGGCGCCTCGAAATCGGCGATGATACTCAATGATTCAGAAATCCACGTATAGGCGGAATTTTCATCGTAGACAGCGCGGTTTTCGATGGCAGATTCCAGTCCTTGAGAATAGGTGTAGGCTCCAATCGGCAACGATGGACTGGCCAATTGCAACAAACGGAGCAATAAAGCGGACTGCATGGCATTACTCCCGGTGCTGTGAATCCGACGGACGGTGGATCTTCTGCCGTGCAGGTATGGGAGCCAGTGGACCGTGGGCATGATAGTGTCCATCGCCATGATGGTGATGGTGTCCACCGCTGCTTCCATATGCGCCGGACTCCGGCTCGAATGGTGCCGTTTCTTCACTAACCGTCGCGCCCAGGCCTTCGAGCATTTGCTTTAGCACGCTATCCTGGTGAATGCGCAGGAATCCATCACCAACTTGGGTTTGCGTATGCCGATTTCCCAAATGAAATGCGCAACGCAACAAGTCATGCGGTGTGCGACACGTGACACGGTAGGTCGGTTCGGCAGCGGCAATGATCTGCACCACCCGGCCATCGTCACTCTGAAGCAGATCGTTATGCCGCAATACGGTGCCGCGTGCGGTAAAAATGGCTACTTCTTCACCACTGGTCAATGCTGTTCGCAAGCGGCTGTTTTCACGCATTTCATAAGGAAGAACGAGTTCCGCAAAAACCGATTCAGCTTGGTCTATTTTGGTATTGAGGGTAATCATCTGTTTTTATTGCATTCATTTAAAGATTATTGAAAGTCGCAATCATTGTTGTCAGCATAATAATGTCTTGCAACGGCACAGCTTCCAGAGTCAGGAATATTGCAGCGGTTCCCAACCTAGAAAGCCGGCCTCGTTCCGCTATCCTTAGAATAGAAAATACCGTTGCGCCATCGGTAGCACATCTTCCGCGCCGCATGTCAACAGTTGACCATCCGCACGTACTTCATAGGTTTCCGGATCCACTTCCATTTTAGGCGTTGCACTATTGTGAATCATGTCTTTCTTGCGCAGATTCCGGGTATTTTTGACGGTGATCAGTTCTTTATCCAGTCTCAGTTGATCTACCAGGCCGGCGCTGAGTGCCGCTTGTGAAGTAAAAGTAAAACAAGATGTTTTGATGCCGCCACCGTAGCCGCCAAACATATACCGATAATGCACAGGCTGTGGAGTAGGGATGGATGCATTGGGATCACCCATCAGAGATGCTGCAATCATTCCACCTTTTAGAATCATCGATGGTTTTACACCGAAGAAAGCTGGTCTCCATAATACAAGATCTGCATACTTACCAACCTCGATGGAACCGATAGCGTGTGCAATGCCGTGAGTAATTGCCGGATTGATGGTGTACTTGGCAATGTAACGTTTTACCCGGAAATTATCATTTCTAGAGTTGTCTTGCTGCAATGTGCCGCGTTGTATCTTCATCTTATGCGCGGTTTGCCATGTCCTCAACACGACTTCACCGATACGCCCCATTGCTTGTGAATCGGATGACATCATCGAGATAGCGCCCATATCATGCAGGATATCTTCAGCCGCGATCGTTTCCTTGCGAATGCGTGATTCTGCAAAAGCAAGATCTTCCGCAATATTGGCGTGCAAATGATGGCACACCATCAGCATATCTAAATGCTCATCCAGTGTATTGACCGTATAGGGACGGGTGGGGTTGGTCGATGACGGCAGTACATTATCCAGACCTACCACGGCAATGATGTCGGGTGCGTGACCGCCGCCTGCACCTTCGGTATGGAAGGTATGGATGGTGCGGTCTTTCATTGCGGCAATGGTGTTTTCCAAATAACCGCCTTCATTGATGGTATCGGTATGGATAGCAACCTGCACATCATACTTGTCGGCGATGTCTAAGCAGTTATCGATTGCTGCGTAAGTCGTACCCCAGTCTTCATGGAGTTTTAAACCGCAAGCACCGGCAAGAACCTGTTCTTCAAGCGGAACTGGCAGACTGGTGTTGCCCTTGCCAAAGAAGCCCGTATTCATGACCAGTCCGTCGGATGCCCTGAGCATGGAATGGATATGCCAGGGCCCTGGTGTACAAGTGGTGGCGGCGGTGCCCACGGCCGGACCGGTACCGCCACCCAACATGGTGGTAATACCGTTCATCATGGCATCTTCGGCTTGTTGCGGCGAAATGAAGTGGATGTGGGTGTCGACACCGCCTGCGGTGACGATCATATTCTCGCCAGCGATGATCTCGGTTGCCGACCCGATTGCCATGGTGACATTGGGTTGGATGTCCGGATTGCCAGCTTTACCAATATTAGCGATCTTGCCACTCTTAATGCCAATGTCAGCCTTGACAATGCCCCAGTGATCGATAATGACTGCATTGGTAATCACCGTATCCATGACATCAGCATGATTGCGTTGCGATTGCCCCATACCATCGCGAATCACTTTACCGCCACCAAACTTTACCTCCTCACCATAGGTAGTAAAGTCTTTTTCAATTTCAATCATCAGTTCCGTGTCGGCAAGACGAACTCGGTCTCCGGTCGTTGGGCCCATCATTTCGGCATAGGTTTGACGGGAAATTTTTACGCTCATTTGCTTACTCCTGTAAAATTGCTGCGATACAAATTATTTCAGTTTGCCCATCACTTTTTGATTAAATCCATATACGATCCGGTCACCGGAAAGATCAACAAGCTCGACAGTTCTTTCTTGTCCAGGTTCGAAGCGGACAGCCGTGCCGGCCATAATATTCAATCTCATGCCATAAGCAGCTTCCCTGTCAAATTTCATGGCGGAATTCACTTCATAAAAATGAAAGTGAGAACCAATTTGAATGGGGCGGTCTCCTCCATTCGAAACAGTCAACGTTTTTGTTCTTCTGCCGGAATTTAGTTCGATATCACCAGGCTCTGTAAATGTTTCACCTGGAATCATTGGTACTCTCATAGCGGTCTCCTATTCTGTTGATTAATTAAACAATCGGATTATGGACAGTCACGAGCTTGGTACCATCCGGAAAAGTTGCTTCAACCTGGATATCCGGAATCATTTCAGGAACGCCTTCCATGACATCCGAACGAGTCAGTATTCGCTGACCTGCTGACATCAATTCCGCTACGGTTCGTCCATCTCTGGCACCTTCCAGTACGGCACAAGTGATCAGCGCAACCGCTTCCGGATAATTGAGCCGCAGACCACGGGCTTTACGTCTTTCAGCCAATAGACCGGCAGTAAATATCATGAGCTTGTCTTTTTCTCTAGGCGTTAGATCCATTGTTTTTCTCCTGGGTAAAATAACAGTTACAATTAAAATGATTGAATTACTGAAGCTTGCAAAAATCAATCAGAAAATTATCTTTTATCAGATCGCTGATAGAATCAGGTACTCCACATGCGCGGCACGATTGCTGTTCGATTGAGAATTTCCGGTCGTAACGAACCCCACACGCTTAGCATGACATGCCGGGCGATTTCGCTCGAATCACCCATATAGCGGGCAACGATCACCGATTTTAGTTGTGATAAACCAACTCGAGCGCCAGGATCGTTTTGAGTGACTTTTGCCATTTCCTCTCGTGTCACATCGATCAATGATTGCGGTAATGTTTTTACTGTTGCAATAAAAGTGGCACACACCGTCTTGCCGGAAAGCGCCAATGGACCATTCATGCTGGGGCTTTCGCCGTTAAGTCGAATTTGCTCCAGCCAGATCATTTTATTGTTGTGTTTGATGCTTGTACGCTGACTGATCTGGCCTTTATTGAAGGATTCACCTGATGCCGTTCGACCAAAGCATAAAATTTCACATCCTGCATAAATTGCATTGTCTTCAAGCGTCACTTCATGATCAATGCGGACATCCGCATTATTATAAAAAATGGTTTCTTGAGGCACCCACTCAAGTGAAGCATCGTTTTCTAAACTGATTCTGATTTTTTGATGTGAAACATGACCATTGGCTTTGTACCATTTCGTTGCACCGGGGGTCGTAATTTGCGCATGTGCAGATGAGCCAATATGTGCAGTGAGTTCAAGTTGATCTCCGCCGACGACTCCGCCAGGTGGATGGATGATTACAACATGGCAAACTTTGCGTCCCTCTGGATATAGCGGTTTTTGAACCAGCAGGGGGCCATAGTGATCCCGTGACACGAGACGCGTTGTGCCAGCATCTTCAGCAAACTTAAGCGCTAGCCTTGCTTGTAGGGGAGTATGTTTCGGGTTTGCAACCGAGTCGACTGCCACAGTCGCCATAGACTGTTCTGGATATTTCAGAATAGTAGGGCTCCGTTGATTAAGGATTGATGTTTCTGAACAATTCGGTAGCAGCATGATGTTTTTAAGTTTTCTTGGCGGTGTGGTTCTAGAGCGTAATTAAATCTGAAGCTGAAAAGAAATTCTGAAAACATCTTGTGTTGGGCCTGCCACTCCCGGTGCATAATTCAATCCTTTCGACAAGAGATCGCCATGTTGGTAATAAGCAGAAACACGTGCATTAAATCCATCAATGATATAATTTACGCCTGCTTCGATTTCTTCGCGATTACTGCTTCGATTGGGCTGCACACTGGTAAATCTGCCGTAAGGTTGAAATTGTCCGACACCGACTTTACCTGGAATTAAATAAAGTCCTGTTACTGTCCACGATTTGCCATCAAACATGCAAAAGCAATCACGATCAGAAAAAGCAGCTGTCGAATAGTCTGCATAAAATTGTTTATATTCAGCATTTAGCGTTGTTACACCCATATTGCGCGGCAATACTTTTTCAAATAATAAATCGCCTGTGAAACCGAGAAAATCACTACGATGTGCTAATGATCCGGCGCCATTCTTTTGGTAAGACATACCGAATGCCAACGCTAAAATATCCCCTGCTTTGCCATAATAGGTACTGGAAGTATAGTAGCCAGGATTTTTCTCTGGGTTCAGAAAATTATAGGTCACACGTGCGGCGGTCAGTATAGTGCCGCTTGG
>Ga0138256_10009649_pt1 | contig 10127 bp, 7 predicted proteins | sample KNB2016incub_MG_FD_105486 | JGI IMG/M metagenome (GOLD analysis project Ga0138256, IMG submission 105486) | Active sludge microbial communities from wastewater in Klosterneuburg, Austria - KNB2014incub_MG | ecosystem: Engineered > WWTP > Activated sludge > Unclassified | place: Austria...
AAAGATTAGGAAACAGTGTTGGCTCCTGAAACATAAAAGAAAGCTTGCCTTCTTTTACATAATTAACAGGAAACTGATTATTAATTGATATGCTACCCGAAAAATCGTTTTGTTTAGCAGCTGGTAAAATACCGGATATCAGACGCAAAATGGTGGATTTTCCAGAACCAGACGCCCCTACAATAGCCAAAGTCTCTCCTTTTTGAAGAGAAAATGAAACATTATTAAGAACAGATTTGCCCTTAATATGGGAAAAGTAGATATTGTTCAGCACCATGAACATAATATAGGTGGATTAGATAGTTAGGAACAGTTAGTAAAATTCCAGAACACAAGCTAAGGAATATACTGTGAATTGATTCTCAATATTTTACATAAAATACAAGGTTTACGCTCCAAAATCCACAAGTAGTGGGGTTTTGAGATAGATAAAATCAAAGCAATTATCTGCAGATACGGTGCCAAATGCTTGGGCAGCATAGCTACAAGCAGCATAGCTACAAAAAGTATGACCGTTAAAAATGACGGCAGCAACATAGATGCAGTGGAAGCGTTGGCTTTATGCGGAAGGTACACTGCATTAGCCGTTCTTGTGGTAGGGGTGGATTTCTTATAAACGTAATATGCAATTAGAATGGTAATGGTGAATTATCAATTCTTATTCTTTTACGTTTTTTGACAAGAGGTTCCAGGTGCTTGAAATCTGAACATTCATACATATCATGAACTACACCTTCTTTTACATCAATAATCAAATCCATGTAAAAATTTGAATTATTACCAACAAAAGAATAACCTGAACATTTATAGTTGCATATTTCTGCATTACAATAACAGAACAAAGCATTTCAGCAATTTTTTTTCAGAAATTTATAGCAACCATTCACATAATATTGTATAGAGAAAACGCAAAAAATTAAATTCAAATACTTCTAATTTAAAAAGTTATCTATTTAAACCATTTTTTTGTTCCCAATCATCCAATATTTTTTGAGCAATCCGATTTTGAGCATCCATGATTCTATCAACAAGGCTATCATGTAAATCGCCTTCTTTATTTGCCCTATATTGCTGTTGTCGTTTTCGCTCATCTAATTCAATTGAATTATCTATTTCAACTTCATTTATCAATATTTTTTTGGCAGCCGGTAGCTTAATCTCTTTAAGATTTTGTTCTTCTTCATATAACGACATATCATAAGCACCAAATGGAGTCATTACTTTGGTGACTGTAGGTAAAATCTCAATAATAAAAAACAGAATCCTAATCAGCCATAACAGAAAGAACACAGAAGGAAATTCTTTATTGCCACCTGCATCTTTTTTATTCGATAAAAATGTAATAACATCAAATCGAACAGAGAAGGAGTTGTCTATTTTACCTAAGACCGATTCAAACCCGCCTCTAGTAGAATCAATTTTTGTCTCTTTTACTCTTCTTATACTATCTAATTCTTCCTGATTTGATTTGGCAATCTTGGCTTTTTCTTCATAAGCAGTTTTATGTGCAATCCTGCGATCACTAATATTTTTATCAATATTATTTTTCTCATTAATGAAAGTAGTAGCCTCTGCTCTTTTTTTTCTTGCTAATGATGAGAAACTAATGTATAGCCGATAGGTTTCTGATTCTTTATCAAGATCGGACACATTAGACTCATTAATAAAATACGATTGTCTTAAATATTGATTAGCCTTTGAAGTCAATTGACTAGATTCTTTATAAATAGTTCCTATTATTCCAGAAAGATTATTCGACCGATAAACTAATTGTTTAAATCCATCATCTTTTGGGTCATTTAAACTAACTTTTTGTAATGAATCTGCCTTAGCACCTTCTTTTGCCGCATTAGCAGAATCGATTGCAGGCTTGTATAATGAATCTAGAGAGCTTGCTAATTGTTTTTGTTTATCAATTTTATATAGACTTAGGCCAGCATCAATATTATCTTTAAAGACTAATAATTCCAATGGGATTGAAATAATAAATGCGATGAGTGCAGCTAAAATTGCCCGGGCTAATATCTGGCCTATATAGGTTTTCCATGAATCCCCGGGACGCTTCTTCATTGAAACTACCATTGTTCTGTCTATACTAAAAATCAACATACCCCATATGATTCCAAAAACAACAGCGCCAAAAATGCTATGTGAAAAATAATACCCTGCATAACCACCTGCAAATGCTCCAAATAAACTTGTCATCAAAATAGTGAAACCAATACCTGCATGCCGGTTATAATCACTTGGACACTTCTTCAAAATAGAAATCTCACTTCCACTAACCAACCACAAAATATATTGAAACCTGCTATACTTTGATGTAGCTTTTGTACTCATATAGTTAATTGTTGAATTTTATTAAAATCACGGAAGGATCTAAAATCAGAGGAAGAAGCAAATCTTAAGCAAACAACCCATGGAAGCATAAGAGTAGTAATGCCAAATATGAAAACAAGAATCAAAAAAGAAGGCTGCCCTTCATCTCCATTCCACAATGAATTTAACCTTTGAATTAATGAGTCAATAAAATTACTTTGAGAAAAGCCATTGAGATGAACTTGTAACAATTGATCCTGTATAATAAAATAATCATTGAATATTATCATTAGAACCAATGTTCCAATAACTGTAGCATAAAACAACCCAGCAAAAAAGGCAATTGTTAATTGGATAAATGGATTTACTTTTCTAAAAATAGTTAATAGAAAATGACTATAGCTTACTGCTAATAAAATGACACCTAAAAGAAATAGTATTTTATTTGAACTGTATGTGAGTGGTAAGTATTGCAAAGCTGCAATAGCTATTAATAATGTTAAAAGTATATATATACACAAGAAAATACTAATAGAAAAAAATAATGAAGTAAGGCCGGGTACTATCTGCAAACTCCTTAATTCAATTCCAAAATATTTTAGCAACAACACTCTCATAAATAAGATTTCTTTTATTTACCGAATAAATCTTTCAGTCGTGACCTGATTCGTTTTTGCTCTTTTATGATATCAGGAACACTACCAAGTATATCAGGTATTTCCATTTTTAGTTTTGGCATTTCAGGTAACTTCAGATTAATCTTTGGTATTGGCATTACTTCAATATATATAGCTTCTGATGCTTCAAAAAAATCATTCCTAGCTATTAATTTATATTCTGTGCTGGATTTAGGTCTTATTTGTAACTCAGTATTTGCTTCGGCTGTCAATTTCTCACCAGCGATTTCAATTGTATTAGCTTCCTCTACATTCCATGAAAAAATAACTGGAAGTGTCTCTGCTGTAAAGGTTCTGTTGACTTTAAAAAAGTTAATTTTAACCGGGATAATTACATTAGGCTTTAACTCTATTAATTCCTCTTGTAATCCATATTTGCTAATAAAATTTATACTTATTATATCACCCGGATCCGGACTGTAAGTGTAACTAACTCCGTTGACTTCAAACTTTTTCCCTTTCAAAAGGATATAAATCTTATCTACGTTTTGAACATTCCAGTTGATATTAACTTCGGATCCAACTTTAATCTTTTCTTCGGACAGACTGCAACTATTTACAACAACTTTTTTTACAATCTCAAGTGGTACAGAAATTGGCCATGTACCAAATTCGTTTTTCACACTCAATTTTGGAACGACTAACCATTCTTTTGATTCAGAAAAATTATTAGGAACTGAAACTCCATTAAGTTTTGTAAAGCCCACGTCGATATTCCAGGACAGTGTGCAGTTTTCACCTTCTAAAATTTTTTCAGAAACATTAATTTTTGCTGATGGTTCTTTCGTTTTAATTGTTTTGAAACAAATTGATTCCCATACATTATAAGTATGTCTTTTTTTTGGTTTGTCAAACCCCTTATTAAAGACATCAGATAAAGTCATCCATATTTCATCATATTTTTTAATGGCTTCAATTAAACTAGTAAAAAATTGCAAAGTGTCAGCATCTTTTAATTCGCCATCGCCTATAACATAGTAAGGCCATTCATTTGACTTATGGTATGACATTAGAATTTCATATTGCAATTCTTTTAAAAAGGCGTAGGGAGAAAATCCAGTTAATAATTGAAAAGTACCACAAGCAAAAGACCAGGCTTCACTTTCAGGACTGACTTCCATTTTAGCTGTCTCAGCTTCTTGATTTATTTTTCTTAAAATTTCAGGCGCCAACCATTCTTGCCTCTCACCCCATATTGGGACCTCAACAATTACTTTACTATTAAAAGACATGTTATTCCAAAAACTATTATAGAAATGTCCTCCATCATAATCAATAAGAGCCATTTTTGGTTCATCCTTATGGACCCAGACTGATTTAGCTTTAATATCTCCATGAAGAAACTTGAACTTATTTGTTAAAAGTTCAAAAGTTTTGGCTAACTGGTATACGCCACGAAATCGGCGTTGCATCATATTTTCATCAAACAAGCCGGCTATATAATTTTCATGTAAAGTATCATCTGTAATCAGATCGTCAAATAAAATAAAGCCAAGAGAATTTAAATCCGGCATCAAATAACAATAAACATGATTACCATCTAGCTCACCTTCCCACAGTGCTTCAGGAAAACCAATAAGTGGAGGATAATCTGCTAACATGTCCAATGGATCGGTATAATTATTATTCTGAAACTCTTTTAGTTTACTTAATAACTCCCTCATACTACGGTAGCCAGACTTATTTGCTTTTTCTTCTTGTAAAGAAACTTTAACTACCCATGAGCATGCTGAATTTAATGCTAGTCCGTCTTCTATTCTGTAAATTTTGCCATAACCTCCAATAGCCATAGAATCTTTTTCTATTTCCAATTCAGAAATCTGGACAGATTCAATCTGTCTCCCTAAAAAAATTATATTTTTTATATTCGTTATAGAAGCCATTGTTATGGGATAAATAAAACGTATGACAAATCATCATTCAATAACTCATTCATATTAATATTCTCTCTAAAGGAATCCACAAATTCACCAGGTGAGCTTTTGATAGTTTCTTTATGTTTTTTAAGCGTTTGTAAGAAAAGCATTAATCGTGGATTTTCTTTTCTATAAAATTCTCCTTCTTCAGGATGTTCAAAAAAAGTAAAATCTTCTGCAGTACAAAGGCCATCTGAACAGATTAGAAAAAATGAGTCAGCAACTGTATTACTAGTTATATTTATTACATCGGGTTCCATACCACTTTTATCCTGATCAACTTTTAATACTTTATATAATGGAGTATCACCATCTCTTAAAAGAATATGAGGATTCAAATAATTTATAATTCCAAGCAACAACAGATTATCATCATTTAAATCCCACCACTCTTTTCGTATCTGAATTATTGCACCATTTCCTACATGGGAAAATTCTGCGGCTGATTCATTAATAAAACCAGTAATTAAAGTAGTAGCAAATAATGAGTGAGGACGTTCCGGAGCAAGCAAAATATGTGACTCAGAAAGGCGATTTAATTCACTCACTATTTCGGCATATATTCTTTTATAGTTAAGTTTCAACTCCCCACCGTCAAATGAAGATTTTATCCCACGGCATCCTGTTTGTGCAGCAAGCAATGAACCTTGTTTTGATTCTTCAGATCTACTTACTCCATCCGCAATGCAGGCGATAGCATAACTATTGTCATCAGTATAACTAAAGGCAACATAATCTTCCCCTTTGCCTGGTAAATCTATCTTATCTGAAATAATATAATGTGCCATATTTATTCGTCAGTTGAACTTCCTTCAAAAAATGATCTCAAATCCCTACCGGTACTTGCCCTTGTAAAACAAAGCCTACCACTTTTGTCATTTGAAGCAATATCTTTCATTAATGCTTCTGCCTCAACTAAAGCTTCCTCGCCTTCATTAGATAATAAACAACAACACATTCTTATTTTATCTCCATGATTACTTTTAATATTTATAACCACTTTTTTTGTATTCTCTGGTTCGTTACAATAGCCATCTGACATCAAGAGGATCCGTGCATCCCTTTTTAACTGATTTCCAGGTTCAGCAGTTTTAAGAAATGCAGCAGCCATTTTTTCTGCTTCTGATAATGCCAGATCAATTCTTGTATAGCTTCCTTCACCAAACTCCTCTCCTAAATCAATATCAGCCTCATTTATTGAATCAATAGGCTGTGGATATAGTTTTATCTGAGGTATAGTATCAAAACAAATAATACCAACATGAAATCCAGACGATTTTGTACTTTTCTTTAATGTTCTTATTAAATCAATAGCAGCCGCTTTTGTGGCCTCCGTTTTCGTGCTGCCATCTACCAGTAAATGACTCATTGATCCAGAACTATCTAAAACCAATAGACAGAGTTGATCAAACATTTTTGTCTTTTTTAATTGCTTTAATAATGTTGCTATATTAGTTCCACTTGATGTTGATACTGAACCTGCCCGTGTTTTAATTACTGAATTGGCCATTTTTATATTCATTTATTTTTTCAGATAACTTCTCTGATTCTTTTTCAATTGCTGTTTTTTGTAGTTGTATATATTCTTCTACAGTATTATATTTCTGCATTTCCACATAATCATCTGCCTCTGCCAAATTTTTTACTTCTCTGCGAATCTGCTCTACTTTTAATCTCAGATCCTGCAACATACTCTCCAAATGTTCTAATTCCGATATAGAAGAAACTTCCGGACCTAAATCCCAGATACCGGCTTCCAACGATTCTACAATATATTGCACTTCCTTCAAATCATTTCTATCCAAAGCAGCTTTTAAACGAATAAAAATATCATGAGCTTTCGCTTTATGTTCTTCCAAAACCATATCAGGATGACAAAGCTTTACACCCCGTTTATAAAGCTCTCTTATTGTTGCCTCGTCCTCTGCGGAAAGTGGTGGTTTATTATCCGCTTTATCCCGATTTAGTTCTTCTTCAAAAGCCTCATACTTATCCTTCAGGTCTTCAAACTTTTCTGTAAAACCCATTTTTTCTCGGATCTTATACCAGGCGATTTTCAATTCCAATAAATGCCGAATGAGCTCACCTAATGCCATACGTACTATATGCCTAAATTCATCTATCGTTCTGGAAAGTAAGTCTCTGTGTTCCAACAGTGTTCCGTATTCAATTTCCAGGTAACGTATCTCCATACGAAGCTGATGAATTCTCTCTTCATCCTGCGAAATCAATGCACTATATCTCTTATTCAATTTTTCAATAGCTATCAACGCATCTGTATAATATGATTTTTCAAGAAGGACAATAATTTCTTCCACATCTTCTATCAATTCAAACTTTCTGATTTTCTTAATTTGTGCTTCTATCTCTTCAAATTCGTTCAGGGAAAGATGAAATTTGATCAACTGCAGCCTACTTGCAATCTTAGCATAGTCAAATTGTTTGAGTGTATTAGTATTACCACCTCCATATAAAGCACATAACCTGTCAAACTCTTCTATGAACATACTTGCCAAATCTTCCGCTTCCCAATGAACGGTAATATTCTCATGATTAGAATTAGCCCGGTTGGTCCAATTGTAGGAACCTGTAATTACAGTACTGTTATCAATCACACAAAATTTATTATGCATAATATTGTCAGATGCCCCCATATGAACCCAAGTAAATTCACCACCTGCATCTTCCAGTATTGAAAAATCGGGACCATAGTCACGGTTGATATCATCCTGTGCCAGCAATAATTTAACACTGACACCAGCACTGGCTTTCTCAACGAGCTCCCTGAATAGTTTTTTATCAGTAAACCAGGCCATTGCCACTATTATTGACTCTTCAGCAGTCTTTAGCTCCTGTAACAACTGGTGGCGAATATTCTGAAAGAATGCCTGTGATTTCATAAAAAATTATTACTCCTTTTATTTTAAACTAAAATGAAATTCTTACATCTGGAATATGAAGCACAATAACAACGATACAACTTAAAGTAAGTATGGAATTACGATAAGGTCTTTGTTATACGCTAAGCAAATCTTCTCTATAATATTATTTAAGAACCCGTATTCATTCTTTGAAATTTAATTTTGAGGTTATAATACCATATTATTTGTTTGATATTCCTGAATTACTATTTATTGATTTATAGTGCAAACTTAAAAAGACATGATTTTAGAAAAATTAATCCAGCAACGCCTTCACCAAACAATCCTTTAAATCTGTATAATACTGGATATTGATTTTTGTAATCATTTCATCTGAAAGTTCATTTAGTTGTTTTCTTGCATTCAATGGAATAAGCAATGTAGTTGCTCCTTTTTCAACTGCTATCTCAGCAAGATTTACTGCATTGTAAACCATATCTAACGAGCCACCCAAATTCAACTGGCCAACAATAACAAGTCCGCCTTTGGTGTTTTTCTCCAGCACAGCACTGCACATTCCCATCAAAACAGCCATGCCCATACCATTGCCACTTTTGGAAGCATCAAAGGCTCTTAGCTGAATAGAAAATTCATTTAACCGGGCTTCTCTGTCACCAATTAGTTCTTTGCTTTTGCTATACAAATTTTGCTCTGCGTATCTTACACTTTCCTGAAACTGAGGTGGTGCTGGCTTATTCAATATCTTTACACCCGAACCAGGGCTTGAGTTAATTTCAATTTTGTATAAGCCTGTTGTTTCTTCCTGGCCACCTGCATTCAACGCCCATATCTGACCGGGAGGTAATGGATCTTCACTGATCGTATTTTCGCTGTGAATTTCAGGTGTGGTTACAAAAGTTTCAACCCCATCTTCGCCAATCCGGTAACTGAAATGGGTGTTACGAAATTCAGCAGACCCAATACGCTTCTGTTGTTCTTTTACTCTTCTGCGGTATTCCAATGAAATTTTTATTGCCCATTCAAGAAGATCGTCCGAAATGGGAGCTTCAGGATTCGGTTGCATTAGTTTCAATAAACCGTTTAAGGTTTTATTTACTGCGGTTGTATCCCTACCACTTAATGCACCACCGTAATCAATACGAGGTAACACAGATGATATTCGGCTAGTATCTCTTAATCTTGTCCAACACTCTGCCAGGAAATCACTCACCAAGCCAAAGTGTTGAGTAAAATAGGTTTTATTGAGCTTAGGAAAATCCCAGCCCGGAGCGAAAGCATGGATACGATCCATGAATGCTGTATCATCCCTCATCTCTTTTGGCATTGGACCAAACAAATGACTGATGCGTTGCTGATGTTCCACATCAACATCAAAATTCCCCACCATTACAACTCCACCATCGGCACGAATAGGTTCTTTGCCACGGCTGAACTCTCCGCTTTCCATATAACCCTTCATGATGTTTACGCCATCCTTTTGGTCAAATGAAACACCGGATACCTCATCAAAACAAACCACATCGTATTTGCAAACAAGTCCTCTTTCCCCACTACCCATGTTTACAAACATTTTAGCTACCGTTGCTTTGCCACCAGAAACTAAATGGGAATAGGGGGATATTTGCTGATATAAGTGTGATTTACCTGTACCTCTTGGCCCTAATTCAATCAAGTTATAATTGCGTTCTACAAAAGGGATCATTCGAGCAAATAGAACATTCTTTGCTTTTTCAGATAAACCCGAAGGTTCCATACCTACACTTCGAATTAAAAAATCTTTCCATTCTTCTAATGTGAAGTTTTCTCTGCCTTTATATAAAATTTCCAAAACATTACGTTGTGATAATTGGATCGGCCTAATATAGCTTATACCAAATGGCCGCCCATTGTTTTCCTGTGCAATGGCTGCATCATATTCCAAACCAATTTCTGCATAAAAACCACCGGTCAACATCCTGTCATTTTCATAAACAAGTTCCGATGGGATTCTTACTTTGCTCAACCGAAGACTTGGCAGGTTAGCAAGATAATTACCTGAATCAGCATCTAACTTTGCTGTTATAATATCTATCAACTTTACTTTCCCTTCTTTTTCTGCTTTAGATTTGAAATACTCTTCTTCACCGGGACGAACTGTCCGATCCTGTAATTGCCGTTTTACAATTTCTAAACCTTCCTGTATTTCCTTTTCATCCGTTGTGGCACAATACCTGCCCAATAAGAATTCAATGACGTAAGTAGGCACAGGATACGTTTTGCGGAATTGTTCAAGCAAATCTTTCCTTACAATATATCCTTCAAATGCCTTGGCTGCTATTTGATCTATTTTATCC
>Ga0138256_10009650_pt1 | contig 10127 bp, 9 predicted proteins | sample KNB2016incub_MG_FD_105486 | JGI IMG/M metagenome (GOLD analysis project Ga0138256, IMG submission 105486) | Active sludge microbial communities from wastewater in Klosterneuburg, Austria - KNB2014incub_MG | ecosystem: Engineered > WWTP > Activated sludge > Unclassified | place: Austria...
GGTTTGGGAAAGCGCCAAATACTGTTATCTGCCCAGTCTCTCTAGGTTTGCCAGGAGCACTTCCAGTACCGAATAAAAAAGCAATAGAATGGGCAATTCTTATTGGTATGGCGTTGAACTGCGAGCAAAATAAGGTTTCTAAATTTGACAGAAAACATTATTTCTATCCAGATCTTCCAAAAGGCTATCAAATTAGTCAGTACGACCAGCCATTTTCATTTGATGGCTACTATGAATTTATCTCCAAAGCTTCTGGACAACCTAAAAGGGTTCGTATAAAGCGCGTTCATCTTGAAGAAGACACGGGAAAACTTATTCATGAAGGTGACGAAACGCTTGTTGATTTTAATCGCTCAGGAATGCCGCTCGTTGAAATTGTTACCGAACCTGATTTTGATAATTCTGACGATGTAAAACAATTTTTAGAAGAACTGCAGACGATTATACGATCTCAGAGAGTTTCGGAAGCAGACATGGAAAGAGGCTCTATGCGATTGGAGCCAAATATTTCTCTACGAAGAGAAGGTGAGACGGAGCTTCCAAATTATAAAGTAGAAGTAAAAAACATTAACTCGTTTAACTTTGCAAAGAGAGCGATCGACTTTGAAGTAAAGCGACACGCTGAAATGCTCGATCGCGATGAAACTCCACAGCAGGAAACGCGTGGCTACAATGAAAGTAAGGGAATTACTGTTTCCCAGCGAATAAAAGAAGAAGCAGCAGATTATCGTTATTTTCCAGAACCAGATATCCCACCGTTTGTTTTTGATGATGCTTTTTTCGAGAGTATTCGTAAACAAATGTTGGAGCTTCCACATGAAAAAGTAAAACGATATGTTGATAAAGGAATTTCTGCAGATGAGGCATATATTATTACAAGAGATCGGGATGGAGGCCTGCTCTTTGACAAACTTATTGAAGGTCTCGACGATGCAATGGCGGCAAAGGCAGCAAAGTTAGTGGTGAATAAGAAATTTGCTTTGACAGATGATATCGAAAAAGCTGTTAAGGAAATGAAAGAGCTACTGCAACCGAAAGAAACTGATGAAGGTATTTTAGATAGTGTGGTGTCAGAAGTCATAGCGCAAAACCCTACGCAAGTTGAAAGCTATAAACAAGGTAAAGAGACCGTCCTGATGTTCTTTGTAGGTCAAGTAATGAAGGGAATGAAGGGTCAAGCTGATGCACAAAAAGTTCAGGAAGTTTTAAAACGCGCACTTTCTTCTAGTTAATTACAGAAAAAGTGCCGGCGAATGTCCTCGCGCCGGCTCGAGGTGTGGAGCAGGATCACTCCTCTTTGATCGAAAGGGAGTTGCTGCTCATGTCGAGCGTAGCCACAGCACAGATGCCCTTGTCGACCTCGAAATAGGTTGCCGTGATGATGGCACCAGTTACGTGGAACGAATCACGTCGAACCCGATCGGGGTCGATCCCGTCTTCGGCGCATGCAGCTTTGACGCGTCGGTCAATGAGGACGTCCCACTGAATGTCATCACCCGTAATGTCGGCCCCATGCTCGCAGTCGAACAGGGCTTTCTCGTCTACGATGTGCATTGAATTGCTCCATTTGATAGCTAGAACGGATTCCCAGTCTATTGCGAGAGATTATACCATTTATGCTATATTCAGCTCAAAATGCTATACTATACCCATGTCATTTATCCATCTCCATGTTCATAGTGAATACTCTCTATTGGATGGCTTGTCCCGCATTGATGAGCTAATCGAGAAAGCAAAAGAACACAATATGGATTCAGTCGCGCTCACAGACCATGGAGCCATGTACGGCGCATTTCGCTTCTATATAGCAGCACGAAAAGCTGGGATAAAGCCGATTATCGGAATGGAAACATATAAAGCACCCGGATCTCGTTTTGAGCATTCATCAGAAGAAGGCGAGAGAAATAGCTACCACTTGACACTTCTCGCAAAGAATTATGCCGGATATAAAAACTTGATGAAGCTAACTACTTACGCGCATCTGGAAGGTTATTATTATAAGCCGCGCGTGGATTTTGAGCTTCTTGAAAAATATAGTGAAGGCATTATTGCCTTTTCTGGCTGTATGAGCGGAGAGATCGCCGTAGCAATACGAAACAACCAAAAAGAAAAAGCAGAAAATTTACTTCAGCAATATCATAAGATTTTTAAAGAAAACTACTATATAGAACTTCAACGAGCTCCAGGAATGCATGATCAAGAAGAGCTCAATACAGAACTAGTCGCATTATCAAGGAAATATAATATTCCACTCGTTGCAACAAATGATGTGCATTATGTAAACAAAGAAGACGCATATGCCCAGGATGTCCTTTTATGCATTCAAACAGGACACACCGTCTATGAAGAAAATAGACCTCTTTCAAATATCGATACGCCAGAATTCTACTTTAAGTCTTCTGAAGAGATGGAAGATCTTTTTCGTGATTTACCAGAAGCCATTGAAAATACACAAAAAATTGCAGATCAATGCGATTTAGAAATTCCATATGGAAAACTTATTCTCCCTATCTATCCCTTGAAAGAAGGACAGACTGCTGAAGAGCAATTACGCGAGTTAACGTATGCAAAAGCAAAGGAAAGAATTGCCTTAACACAAGAAGAAAAAACACGCCTTGCATATGAGCTCGACATTATTTGTGATAAAGGTTATGCGACATACTTTCTCATAGTTCAGGATTTTATTAACTGGTCTAAATCAAACAATATAGGAGTTGGGCCAGGTAGAGGATCTGTTGCAGGATCACTTGTCGCATATAGTCTGAAAATTACTGATATTCATCCACTTGAATACGATGTGCCTTTCGAGCGGTTCTTAAATCCAGACCGCCCTAGTCCACCAGATATCGACGTTGATTTTGCTGATATCCATCGGGACCGCGTCTTAGAATACGTCACAGAAAAATATGGAAAAGAAAAAGTGGCGCAAATTATTACATTCGGTCGCATGGAGGCAAAAATGGCTATTCGCGATGTCGCGCGAGCATTAGGAATGTCATATAGCCATGGCGATAGAATTTCAAAGATGATTCCAGTTGGAAAGCAGGGTTTTCACATAAACATAGATCAAGCAATGCAGGAAAACCCTCAACTTCGCATGGCCTATAACGAAGAAGAGGAAGTGCGAAAAGTGCTTGATGTCGCGAAGAGACTAGAAGGCATCGCACGCCACTCATCAGTGCATGCGGCTGGCGTTATGATCGCAGATAAAGATTTAACGGAGTATGTCCCGCTGCAACAAGAGGCGCGCGGAGGAAAAATTGTTACGCAGTTTGACATGTACTGTCTGGATCTTAATGCTGTTTCTAATAATGAAGCCGTTGGTCTTATTAAATTCGACTTTCTTGGCTTAAGAAATCTAACTATTATCGAAAACGCATTGCAATTTGTAAAAAAGAAAACGGGAACCTTGATTGATATCCACAATGTGTTACTTGATGATAAAAAAACATTTGAATTACTCTCCCAAGGAAAGACCGTCGGTGTCTTCCAATTAGAATCGAGGGGAATGCGGCGTCTTGCTAAAGACCTAAAGCCGAATAAGCTGTCAGATATTACAGCTATGGTAGCTCTCTACCGACCTGGTCCTATGGAGCTTATTCCTAGTTTCTTGCAAGGCAAGAGAAGTCCACGAAGCATTAAATATCTACATAAAGATCTTGAGCCACTTTTAGCAGAAACATATGGTGTTTTAGTCTATCAAGAACAGGTCATGGCAATTGCACATGGTATTGCAGGCTACACAATGAGCGAAGCAGATGGCTTTAGAATGGCAATGGGTAAGAAGAAAAAAGCATTAATGAAGAAAGAAAAAATTAAATTTACTGAGCAGGCAGAACAGCGCGGCTACTCAAAAACCATGATAGAAAAATTGTATGCCGCAATTGAAAAATTTGCCGCTTATGGCTTTAATAAACCACACGCTGCCTCATACGCGTTAATTGCCTACTGGACTGCGTATATTAAGGCTAATTACCCAATTGAATACATGGCAGCGCTACTGACAGCAGAGCTTCAGGGTTCAGCAGGTGCTCAGAGAGAGGCAAAAATGTTCCAGGCAATTGAGGAGTGTAAATCTATGGAACTATCAGTAATGCCACCAGACATTAATAAATCTGAACACGACTTTTCTATTGAAGAAGGAGCCATTCGACTCGGTATGTCCGCAATAAAAAACGTTGGGACGGCCGCTATTGATTCAATACTTTCTGCACGTGCCGAAAAGGAGTTTATTGGCTTAAAAGATTTTTTGAGCAGAGTCGATACAAGAAAGGCAAATAAGAAAACAATAGAGAGCCTCATAAAGGCTGGCGCTTTCGATGCATTTGGCACGCGCGCATCCCTTCTTCAATATTATCCCCAGGCACTTACTGAGGCAGTGTCTCGTCGTTCACAGCAGGCAAGTGGTCAGTTTGGTCTTTTCGGGGAAGTAAAGCAAGAATTTCTTCTAGATACAGACATGATTGCAATCCCAGAACACCCAGACAATACTCTACTTGAGATGGAAAAAGAAGTCGTGGGCTTTTCTATCAGTAGAAATCCCCTTCAACAGTATGCTCACATTATTGACACAAAAGTTCAGAAGAAATTAGGCGAAATAACTGAAGAAGATATTGGAAAAACGTATATTTTTGCAGGTTCGATCGGGGCAATTAAACAAGTAACAACTAAAAAGAATAATGATAAAATGGCTTTCGTGACGGTGTTCGATGAAACCGGTTCATTGGATTTGATTATTTTTCCACGACTTTATGCAGTATCGCAGTCAACATGGCGCGAAAATGCTGTTATCCTATTTAAAGGAAGAGTCGACGAGAAAGATGAAGGATTATCAGTTATTGTCGAAAAGGCAGTTGACCTAGAAAAAATGTCTGTATGAAATCTACATTCAAAACACTGGAACAAGCAATTCAAGCTGGAGAGTATCATCCAGAAATTCTTTCGGGCTTCGAGGAATGGAATGAGCTTTCACGCATAATGCAATTTCATCTCATTCGAAAAGCCTGCGACATTCGCCATCGTGACCTTGTAGCACAGTACGCTGAAGTAACCAATGTTCTCGACTTTAGTAAGAAGCCTGAGCTTAAGATTGTTTTAGACAATATTCAGCGAAGTATTCACGAATTAGCAGCCGAAAAAGAAAAGCTTTATGTCGAATACTCATCATAGGGTCGGTAAAGATTTTTCACTAAAACTCGAAAAAAGGGAAAAATCACCTGAAAATTCTTCTAAAACAGATACACTTCTACTTGCAAAATATAGTAGCATAGGTTATTATTTGATAACTCCTCTTTTATTAGGAGTTTTTGTTGGTTTAGGGGCGGATTCGTACTTCCACACTAAACCACTGTTTACGCTAGTCGGAATAGCCCTCGGTTTTATTTCAGCAGCGTACAGTTTATATAAGCTAGTTAAAGATACGCAAAGCTAAAATAATGCTACACGTGAGCATAAAACCGGAAACAGTTTTCTTTATTAATGGTTTTCCAATAACCAACTCCCTTCTTACAAGCTTTATTGTTCTTATCCTCACTTTGCTCCTTGGAATGTACTTTAAAGCCAACATAAATTCAACAACCTCCAAACTTGTTTTCTTCATTCGATACGTGTTAACTATGTTGCATTCGACTTTTAAGACAATTTTGGGAAGTCTTCACGAAAAGGCCTTTCCACTATTAGCAGCGTTCTTCTTTTTTATCTTATTTTCTAACTGGTTTGGTCTTTTGCCAGGTGTTGGGAGTATAACTGTACAACCTTTCCTTGAGGAAACGCATAGCAATGAAGTAGAAGTAAAACCTGAGAGTAGCCATGGGGAAGATGCTGTAGTTGAAGAAAAGCACGAAGAAAAAGAAGAAGCGCATGGTAGAATTCCACTTCTCAGAGGCTCAACGGCAGACTTAAATACGACCTTGGCGCTTGCTATTGTTGCCTTCCTAATGATCCAGTTCTATGGAGTCACAACGCTAGGACCAATGAGTTATGGAAAAAAATTCATCAACTTAACGAATCCAATCAATTTTTTCATTGGTATACTTGAGCTTGTTTCTGAATTTTCAAAAATCCTCTCGTTTGCTTTCCGTTTATTTGGTAACATTTTTGCGGGCGAGGTACTTTTAGCAGTCATTGCATTCTTAATACCCGTTCTCGCCTCATTCCCTTTTCTTGTAATGGAAGTATTTGTAGGACTAGTACAGGCACTAGTATTTAGTATGTTGACAGGCGTATTTATTAGTTCCGCCGTGGAAAGTCACGACGGGCATTAAGGAAAGGGGTGAACGAATATGGAGACAGAAGCAGCAAAACTCTTAGCAACAGCTTTAGCAATCGGTTTAGGAGCACTTGGTCCTGGTATTGGTATTGGACTTATTGGTTCGAAGGCAATGGAGGCTATTGGCAGAAACCCAGAAGCTGAAGGAAAAATTAGAACTGGTATGATTTTAGCATTAGCTTTCGCAGAAGCTATCGCTATTTACGCATTGGTTGTCGCGCTTATATTGAAGTTTACTTAATAAATTATTAAAAAATTATGGAAGCACTTGGCATTGATCCAAAGCTACTCGTAGCACAATTAATTAATTTCGGCTTGTTTGCATTTATATTTCAAAAGTTTATGTATAAGCCATTTAAGGCTTATCTTGAAAAGCAACAGGGCGAAGAAAATGAGAAAACCCGACTTCTCGCTGAACTCCAAAAGAAAGAGGAGAAACTGGATGTGAGGCAAAAGGAAGTACTTGCAGAAGCGCGTGCACAGGCACTTTCTATAGTAAAAGAAGCTGAGGTTTTGGCTCATGCCAAGAGAGAAGAAATGATGAAGGCCGCTCAAGAAGAAGTTATAAAATTCAAGCAAAAAGCTGAGAAAGATATTGAGGATGATCGTGCACGAATGCAGGACGATATTCGTGAAAAAGTTGTAAAGACTAGTGAGATTCTTGCGAGTTCAGCATTGCGAGAGTTTATTGATGAAAAACAGCATAAGGGAATCTTGAATAAGGTTTTCGAAAAACTTCAGAAAACGAAAGCGTATGAAAATTAATGCAGCTTTTAAAGCAAAATTAAAGAAGAATCTGTTAGCTCAGATTAAGAACCCAAGAGATAGGGATGTCGTTGTGACATCGGCCTTTCCACTTAGTCAAGGCGAGCTGTCTTCTTTAAGTAAAGCAGATTTTCTAAAGGATGCGCAGTTAGTAAATAAGATAGATGAAAGTCTCATTGGAGGAATTATCATAACTGATGGTTCTCGTATAATAGATTTGTCAGTTAAGGGAAAGATGAACGATATTATAGATTCATTATTACAGAGTTAACCGTACCATATGAAAATAGTTGATGATATTCTCCGAGAAGTAGAAGCAGAAATTAATACTTCGAAGACAAAAGTTACTGCAAAAAATGTAGGTTACGTTCGTGAAGTGAAAGACGAAGTTGTTTTTATAGATGGACTCAATGATTCGCCTTATGGTGAAATGATTGACTTCGGCAATAATATTAGGGGAATGATTGTCGATCTATATGAAGATTCAGTCGGCGCAATAGTCTTTGGAGATTATGAAAAAATTCAAGAAGGTGCGCAAGTTCGCGGATCTGGTGAAGTTTTCATGATTCCAATTTCTGACAACTACATTGGAAGAATCGTTGACGGTGTCGGTAAGCCAATTGATGGAAAAGGAAAAATTGAAGCAAAAGAATCTACGTTCTTTGACCCAATTGCTCCCGGCGTTATGCAACGTAAACCAGTTAGCGAACCTGTGCAAACAGGAGTAAAGGCAATCGACACACTTATTCCTATTGGAAGAGGACAAAGAGAATTAATTATTGGCGACCGACGCACGGGAAAGTCAACAGTGGCTATTGACGCAATTTTGAATCAAAAGGACCAAGACATGATATGTATTTATTGTTCAATAGGTCAGCGCCGCTCAAATACGGCCGCTGTTGCGCAGCTACTTGAGTCTCGCGGCGCGATGGAATATTCGGTAATAGTTGCTGCTACGGCATCCGATCCTGCATCTATGCAGTTTATGGCTCCATATGTAGCTACCGCTATTGGTGAATATTTCATGAATAAAGGAAAAGATGTATTGGTCGTCTATGACGATTTAACGAAACATGCATGGGCATATCGACAAATCTCACTTATTCTTCGCCGTCCAGCAGGACGTGAGGCGTATCCTGGAGATGTCTTCTATCTTCATTCAAGACTTTTGGAGCGTGCGTGTCGTCTTGATGAAAAGTCAGGAGGCGGTTCTTTGACTGCACTACCTATTATTGAAACACAAGAAAACGACGTATCAGCCTACATTCCTACAAACGTTATTTCTATTACTGACGGCCAGGTGTATCTTGAATCAGATCTGTTTAACGCTGGAATTCGACCAGCTATTAACGTCGGTCTTTCTGTATCTCGTGTAGGAAGTAGCGCGCAAACAAAAGCAATGAAGTCTGTTGTTAAATCATTAAAAAATGATTTAGCTCAATACAGAGCGCTCGCTGCCTTTGCACAATTTGAATCTGATCTTGACGAGGAGACAAAGCGCTTTATTGATCGCGGAGCGCGCATGACACAGCTTCTTAAACAGGGAAAGAATGTGCCATACGATCTTGGCAGTCAAGTTGCAGTATTTTGGGTTGGCGGAAATGGCTATCTTGACAAGATGCCAGCTGATAATATTGTCGACTTTGAAAAGAAGTTCTTAGAGTTTATGCGACTTTCGCACAAGAAAATCTTACTAGACATCCAAAAATCTCGAGTTATCAGTGACGAAAATGAAAAAGCTCTTAAAAAAGCAGTCGAAACATTCATGAGTGGTTACAAAGTAGACTAATATGAACGCGAAAGATATACGAAAGAAAATTGGCACTGTTGAAAATGTGAAGAAAATCACAAATGCTATGCAAATGGTATCAGCAGTGAAAATGAAGAAAGCACAGAAAGCAGCCTTAGAAGGCCGTTTATATCGCACGATGCTTGACGAGATTTTACAGAAAATTCTTGCAAATGCATCTGAAATTGCATCTTTGAATATTCCTTGGCTTAAAGAGTCAGAAGGAACAAAGGAGTTATACATCCTTGTTTCTTCAAATAAAGGCTTATGCGGTTCATTCCACACAAATCTTTTTAAACATGTTTTCGCTCAGATAAAAGGCAATTCAGCGGAATTTATTACGATTGGTAAAAAAGGAGCAAGTTTTATTGCATTCACAAAGCGCGAAGTTATTGCGGACTTTTCTGACGAGGATCTTTCTGACAGCGTTTCTCCAGTCTTCGCACTCATTGAGGAAAAATTCCTTTCAGGGCAATACAAAGCAATTTACATTGTGTTTAATAAATTTATCTCGTCCTTAAAAAGTGAGCCTACAATATCACAGCTCTTGCCAGTTAAGGATTTGGAGCCACTTGAAAAGCTAGAAACTAAGAGTGATAAGAAAGGTGATGTTTCTGACTATGTCATAGAGCCATCAGTTGAAGAACTGCTTGGACCTCTTGTCGAAGATTACATTAAAGAAAAAATTCGTAGTGCGCTCGCCGACAGTGAGGCATCAGAGCATTCAGCGCGCATGATCGCCATGAAAAACGCTACCGATAGTGCAGGAGACATTGTATTCTCACTAACGCTGCAACGAAATAAAATAAGACAAAGCCAAATTACAAACGAGCTGCTTGATATGATTGCAGCCAAGGAATCAACCGAAGCCAATTAAAAATTTAGTTTTTTATCGCATAACATGAAAACAGGAAAAGTGGTCGCAATAAGAGGAGTCGTCGTCGACATTGAATTTGAAGAAAATAATACCCCAGGTATTTATGAAGCTCTTCTTGCACCACAGGAAAAGGGCGATCTGATGCTAGAAGTCCAAGCGATTATTGGTGATGGAAGAGTCCGTGCGGTCGCAATGGATGCAACCTATGGTTTAAAGAGGGGTGCAGAAGTAAAAAGAACAGGAGCTCCAATCACCGTTCCAATTGGAAAAGAAACACTTGGAAGAATGTTTAGTGTGCTTGGCGAACCAATTGATGGAAAAGGTGAAGTAAAAACAAAAGAGAGAGATGCGATTCATAAAAAAGCTCCTGCTTTTATTGAACAATCTTCTAATGAAGAAATTTTTGAAACAGGAATTAAAGTTGTTGA
>Ga0138256_10009652_pt1 | contig 10124 bp, 5 predicted proteins | sample KNB2016incub_MG_FD_105486 | JGI IMG/M metagenome (GOLD analysis project Ga0138256, IMG submission 105486) | Active sludge microbial communities from wastewater in Klosterneuburg, Austria - KNB2014incub_MG | ecosystem: Engineered > WWTP > Activated sludge > Unclassified | place: Austria...
CCTCCGCATCGCTCGCTGTGATGATCGGCGCGTGGAAGTAGTTATAGCCCTCCTTATCGAAGTACTCATGGATCCCGAAGCTCACTTGGTGCCGCATGCGGAATACCGCGCTGTAGGTGTTGGTTCGGAAGCGCAGGTGGGCGTTCTCGCGCAGGAACTCAAGGCTGTGCTTCTTGGGTTGGATCGGGTACTTATCCGCTGGGCAATCGCCGAGCACTTCCACGGCGCTCACCTTCATTTCCACGCGCTGGCCGCCGCCTTGGGAAGGAACCAGCTCGCCGGTGCATTGCACGGCCGCGCCGGTGGTAAAGCGTGCGCGCATCGCCGCGTCCACCTGCTCTTGGTCGATCACGCACTGCAGGTTGCGGATGGTGCTGCCGTCATTGAGCGCGATGAAGCGGTCGTTGCGGAAGGTGCGCACCCAGCCGGCCACGGTTACGGTGGTGTTGGTGAGGGAAGTGTCGTCGAGGACTTCTTTAATGGAGGTCATGTGCTTATCCCGTGCAGGATCGATCGGGTTAGGGTCCGTTCGATCTGCTTGCGGTGCGCAAAGATGGAAAGCACCAACGAGGTAGCACTGGACTCCACTCAAATAGTGACGTCAAGGACTGGTGATCCGCAACCGCCCATTCCCAAAACACCTAGCCGCGAGGACGTGGGGGCTCTCCGACCGGAAGTGTATTCGGACAGAAAGTGCGACGGAGCGATCCATGGCCATCAGAGCCGGAGCTGATGGATACGTTCTGGATACCCATGCCCACGGGGGCGGTTCCACGGATCGCGGTGAAGCCTATGATCCGATCGAACAGCTCAGGGATCTTGTTGGTCGCCTTGTCCTTGGCACTTCCGAGGATGATCGGCGCGGCTATAACAGCACCTGGGATCGCGGCTACTTTCAGCCATTGCCAGAAGGTGTAATCGGCATCGATATGAAGGTTCCTGAAGAACCCGTGGATGCGCTTGCGGTTCAAGATCGGACCATCGTTCGCAACATACAGGCCCAAGTCGCCACGTACGTTCACGTGCGGGTCGGGCATGTTGTCCACCACCTGTTCCAACGCCAATTCGAAGTGGATATTTCCGGTGGTGGTCGTTATTGAGATCGCCTCTTGTGCGTTGCCGCGAAGTCGTAGGCCGGTGACCTCCAACACATTCAGTCCGAGGTAGGTCTTGAATGCTTGATTGACGTACGGGTAGTCGTCGATCACGCATGCTTTGGTGTTCACCTTTACCTCAAGATGGCCGAGGTCTTTGGTGAGATGGCCGTTATTGGCCTTCAAGTAATAGGGAAACGTCACGTTGGGCGATACGCGCATAGAACCCGTGATCGGTACCCTCACACCATTGAGTTGGACCGAGCAGTGGCTGTCGAGGTCCTGCACTTCCCAGGTGATCACGGAGGAGCCGAACGGCCCAATGGTTTCTGGCTCTGCCACGAATCGGATCAGGCTGATCTTGGAGAGATCGCCCAATGTTGAATAGTCGGGTTCGGGAAGTTCAAGTGAAGACGGGTCGGGGATGAGGTCGGCAATGTTCTTCATGGTTGTTTGGTTTTGGGGGACTCGGTTGAGGGGTGTGTTGGATCCACATTTGGTGCGGGCCATTGACAAGGCGATGTGCGCAATACATCCATTGTCCGGGATACTTCGAACACAAGGCCATCAAAGGCGCTCGACGATGCGGCCTCACCTTCGCATTTCGTGTTCTTCATCAGGGGCTCAGTTACATGCGTTGTCGGAGTTTCTGTTCGAGGTTTTGGTGTACCGCTATTGCCTTACTACCTGCTCGGCACCGAGTACCGTGCCTTGTGCGTCCAGCACCTGAAGCACATAGCTCCCAATGGCCAGGCCTTGCAGATCGAGCTGTTGCGTGGTGCCCTCCACGCGTGCCGTGATCCGTGTGCGACCACTCGCATCCAACAACACCAAGGTGCCTCCTGATGCTTTCAAAGCGGAGAGATCCACATACAGCGATCCTTCCGTGGGATTCGGGAACACCCGTATGCCGCTATTGCCCGGACAGGGTTCACTGGCGACCACCGGAAGCTCCTGAGCGGTCCCGTCCCCGTCGTATTGCAGCGCACGGTAATAGGTGGTGCCATCTGTCGCAGGCCGTGGATCCTCAAAGGAGTATTCGATCACCTGTTGGCTATGCCCCGCTGCGGGTACGGATCCGATATTGTTCCAAGTGATGGCATCGAAACTGCGCTGAATGATGAAGTGGCTGCTGTTGGTCTCGCTGGCCGTGGCCCAATCCAGACGTGTGCTGCCCTTGTCGCAGGTGGCCTTGAAGTAAAGTAGCTCCACCGGCAATGGCACGTTATTGTGCGTGCCTTGGCCGTTCATATAGCCGGGCATGTAGCGCCATGGGCCGTAGACCTGACCGGTGATCGCTGTGACGGGATCATAGCGCACACGGGCGCGCACTTTGTGGGCGGTGATGCCTGTACCGCCACCGAGCTTGTCCACGAGCACTTTGTGCTCTTTTCCGGCAAGAGGGCCTATGGTGTACGATGGCTCCACTGCGGTGAAGGCCGTGCTGTTCGTGATCATACCACCGGCCGAGTTGAAAGGGATGCCTTGGATCCGTGTCTCCCACGCGATGCGGTTCTTCACCCTGCCGAGAAAGGGTCGGGTGAAAAGCCCTGCACCGAATTGTGCATCGGGAATGTTGCTGGCGCTGATGGGTGAAACGAGATCGGTGTTATACAGCCGGAGGTTGTTGCGGTCCGATGGAGCATTGGCATTTCCCCGATAGAGGGCGATGCGCTCGGTTGTATGACGCCCTCCGACGATATCCGAGTACCCATCGCCATCCACATCGCCCACGCCCGCAGAACTGTGTCCGGGCGCCGATCCGGTCAGGAGTATTTCTCCGGCGGGCAAGAATACGCCGGAGGCCCTTCCTAAGTATAGCCGAACGCCCACGGCGCAGTCCGAGATGATCATGTCACTGTACCCATCACCGTTCACATCTCCCGCGCTGGTCGCTGACGCGCCAAAGTCAGCGCTGGACCCCCCTGGCGGAAGACCTGTCCACGCCGGCACTGCACCTAGCCCTGTGGAACTGCCGTGAAATACAAGGACCCGGAAACCCATGGCTGTCACGGCCACATCACTGAAGCCATCCCCGTTCACATCGCCTAAGCCGCTGACCTGGTTCTCGGAATGCGGGTTGGAGCCCAACCGCTGGCCTGCGATCGTGCCATCGAAAGTCCAATTGGGTGTAGTGGACAGCCCAGTTGGCCCGCCGTGGTACACGAACACCCTGCCGCGCGCGCCGTTGTAGCCACCGGCTCCGATGATCACGTCGCTGTACCCATCGCCGTTCACATCTCCGGCTCCTGCAACGGATTCACCGAAGTTGGCGTTGGGTACAAAGGGCGAATCAAAAGGCTTGGCCCACCAGGCATGTGGAAAAGGCGTGATCCCGGTCGGGCCGCCGTGGTACACGTGGACACGGCCAGCTCCTCCGTTCCATTGAGGTGCTCCCACGATCACGTCACTGTAGCCGTCCCCATTCACATCCCCGGCACTTGCCAATGCGGCCCCGTATCGGTATCCGGGATTGCCAGCAGAGAGGATTGTTGGGGCCTGAAAGGGAGATATACCCACGCTGGCACCATGGTAGATGTACACCTCGCCTGTTGTGTTGAAAAAGCCGTCCTCCGGAGCCCCGATCATCCAATCGCTATAGCCATCGCCGTTCACATCCCCGGCACCCGCCACCCGCGCCCCATATTGCTTATCCGCAACATATCCATTCCGCGCCCAGATCGGAACAGGGTCGAGCCCTGTTGCATTTCCAAGATAGAGGAACGCGTAACCATGGGAACTATTGAACGGTGCTCCTACGATCACATCGCTGAGACCATCACCGTTCACATCGCCAGCAGCAGCTACAGAACGTCCGTAATCGGCTGACACTGCACCTGTGGAGATCACTTGTGGGCCGGCCGGGGTCAAATGACGTGGAGCACCGAAGTAGACGCGTGCTTGGCCCTCGTTCGTTTGGCCGTTGTCCCATAGTGGCATGCCCACGACCACATCGCTGATGCCATCGCCATTCACATCGCCCGCGCTTGACACGGATGTACCGAACCCAGCTGATGCCTGGCCCCCTTGGATCACAGTTGGACCATCGGAGGAAAGGACGAACAGTGCGCCACCTCCGGTAGCTGAGCTGGCGTTGCGTTCCGGGCTACCGATGATCAGGTCGCTCGCACCGTCGCCGTTCACATCACCTGCACAAGCCACGGACTTTCCGAAATAGGCTTGCGCGATCGCCGAGTCGAACGTCTCTGCGGCTGTAACACCAAGCCCGGTTGCTGAGCCGTTGTGGACCACCGCTCGACCATCGTTCGCCAGAATGCTCGCATAGTACGGAATGCCCACTACCACATCTGAATAGCCATCGTTGTTCCGGTCACCGGCGCTGGAAACACTGAACCCCGATTGCGAGTTCGCCTGGTTGCTCTCCGTGGTCCAGTTCGCGGTCGCTGAAAGGCCGACTGCGCTGCCATGGTAAACGAAAGCGCGGCCCTCGTTGGTCTGGCCATTGTCGAAACGGGGTGCGCCCACGATCACATCACTGTATCCATCGCCGTTCACGTCACCCGCACTTGCCACGCTGAAGCCGAAGATCGCGTTCACTTGGTTGCTCTCGGCGGTCCAGTTGGCCACGGCGGACAACCCCGTTGCGCTGCCATGGTACACGAACACACGCCCTTCGTAGAACTCGCCGCCGTCGAACTGATAGGCACCTATCACCACATCGCTGTACCCATCACCGTTCACATCGCCCGCGCAGTTCACGGCGTAGCCGAAGAGCGCGTTGGCCTGGTTGCTTTCCGCGATCCAATCCGGTGTAGCGGAAAGGCCTGTGGCACTGCCATGGAACACGAACACCCGGCCCTCGTTCGTCTCTCCATTGTCGAAGTAGGGCGCGCCCACGATGATGTCGCTATAGCCATCGCCGTTCACATCCCCAGCTGTCGCCACGCTGTTGCCAAAACCCAGAACGGCTCCGATCTGGTCGGTCTCGTAGGACCAACTGATGGCAACCGAAGGGCCGAGCGAGCTACCGTAATGCAATTGGACCCGCCCCTCGCCCGCCTGTCCATTGGCCCATCCCGAGGATCCCACGATGATGTCGCTGTAGCCATCACCGTTCACATCCCCAGCACTGCTCACGCTGGTGCCGAGTTGTGCATTGGTCAGGTTGCTTTCCGTTGTCCAGGATGCTATCGTCGAGATCGGGTCGATGGTGATCGGGTAGTCCGCATTCCGGTCGTTCACCGCAAGCACCACAAGTCCATCCTCCATGGATGCAAAGGCATCGAGGGTATCGCCATCGGCATCCCACACATGCAGGTCGGAGTAGGTCATGCGTGCCACGCCGGTCGTGTTCATGAACCGGAAGAGATCGCCTCCCGCATGCTCGCAACGCAGATCGCCTCCCGGCTTCAGCTCCACGCGTAGTGGACCGGTTCCCGCTGGCCGTTGATGCACGATGAAGTTCTGGCGGAGACCAGCGGCGGAGTTGATGTATTCCACATCGAAGCCGGTGTGACCTATGCGCACACTATCACCCCATTGCACGATCGTTGCCTCGGGTAAAGGCGCGGACCAGTGCCCCGGCCGACCCACATGCACCACGCCGAGGGATGCGGACCAATTTCCGGTGAAGAGGTTCGGTTCTGCGGTCTCGAGACTGAAGCCGAGGGCATCGATCCGCGCAGTGAGGCCGAGCGAGGTGTTCATGACCACGGGACTCCGACCCGTGTCGGAGACGATATCTTGAGCGCCCGCCTCAATGCTGGTGCTCACGATCAGCATTGTTCGGCGCCCTTCCGGAATGGAGGTGAGCGTTGCCGGTCCGCCTGCGTCCAACACTACACCCACCGCGAGGGCTAGCCCGGTGAGCAAAAGAACGATATGGCGGATCCGGGTGGGCATCACTTACAAAGCGGGCACTATATCCGCATTTGGGCAATACCACTTGAGTAGTACGGATCAGCCCAGTGCGAAGCAAGTTCCGGCCCGGATAGCTATCAAGTAAAAACCCGACATGGGCCGTTCAATGGCCTAGGTTCCAATCCACCATTGGGCGGATCATGCTCGCGAAGCGTTTGGGTGCTTTCCCCAAGTAATAAGAAAGATCCTTCATCATGTGGCTCTCGTCGAAGTAGCCGCATTCCAGTGCGATGTCCAGGTCCAACTTGCGCGTGCGCTGCATGTGGCTGTACACATGGTTGAAGCGTACCACGGAGCAGAACTCCTTGGGGCTGAGGCCGATCTCTTCCTTGAACTTGCGTTGTAGTTGGCGTTCGCTGAGACCAATGCTCTTTGCCATTTCGTTAACGGGCAACGTGCCCTTGCTTTCACGGATCCGGCATTCGAGATCCTGTATTGGAGTGGGCTCGTTCGTTCCGTTCCGCTCATTCATCCCGTTCACGAATTCCAGAATGAGATCGAACATCGTCTGCGGTTCCGGGTTCGCTCGCATGCGCGCATAGATGTCGTCGATGGCATCGCCGATCACTTCGCGCGGTGGCACCATGCGGCCGTTGAATTCTTCCACGTTGCGGCCGAAGAGTTGCCGGAACGCGCTGGGGTAGAAGTTCGCCATCACGCACCTTACGGGGTTATCGGATGTTGCGACAATGCCGCGCTCGGGTGGCACATGTCCGCAGAAGCCATCGTGCCAATCCATCGGCCCATTGTGATCGAAGTACTGCGGCTCGCCGTCGAGGATCAAGGCCCACTTGACGTAGCTGTCCGGCGCGAGCTGTTCAGGTGGGAGGGGCTGGGAGAAGTAGCCATAGGCCATTCGGTGGATGTAACGATCCAGCGGGGCGGGAGGGGAGAATTCGCGGAAGCCTTCGATCATGTGTTCGGACATTGATCACTCAACAGGTTTCACTTATTTATTCTTTCGATCAGAAGGAAGGATGAACCACCAGCAGAGGAACAAGGTACCCGGATCTCGCAATGCCGGACGTACTACTTAAGTGGTAGGGAACACTTTACCCGGCTTTGGGTGGTCAACATTTCCCGGTGCCTGGATAGGCTTTCCGCAGCGCTTCCATCCGCGAACCGACCTGGAGCTTCTCGTAGATGTTGCGCACGTGCTTGCGCACGGTCTCCGTACTGATCTTGTCCAGGATCGCGATCTCCTTGTACATGCGGCCTTGTGCCAACAGGTCCAGGATCTCCTTTTCACGCTCGGTGAGCAGGTGGTCCTGGATGCTCGACATGACCTGGTCCTGGAAGGAATTAACCACCAATCGCGCGATCGCGGGCGACATGGGCGATCCCCCGTTGTGTACATCGCGTATTGCTGCGGCGAGGTCTTCCTGTCCGGCGTTCTTCAGGAGGTAGCCGGTGGCGCCGGCGCTCAATGCACGAAAGGTGAAGGCCGGGTTCTCGAAGATGGTGCTCATAAGGAACTGAGTGGCGGGACGCAACGGCTTTGTCCGCGCCACAAGGGCGATACCGCTGATGTCCGGCAAGCCGATGTCCATGATCACCACATCCACTTCCTTCGCGGCGAACTCTTCCAGGAAGTCGGTGCCGTTGTCATAGGTGGCGACCACATGCATATCGCCCTCACGCTGGAGCATCGTTCGCATCAGTTCGAGCATTTCATGGTCGTCCTCGACAAGGGTCAGGCGGATGGTGTGCATGCTCATGTTCACCTTATTGGTCAGTTCGTTAAGGGATTGTCCGGCCGGTCCAATGGCCCTTCGATGTACACCGTACACCCATCGCCGGGGGCTGAGTTCGGATCCACCGTGGCACTGATCCGTGCGGATCGTGCCTCGATCGAACGCAGGCCATTGCCTTTGCGGGTGCCAGCGATGTCGAAGCCCTTGCCGTTGTCCCGGACGCGGATCCGGAAGCGTTGTGCATCCGTGATCAGGGAGGCTTCGATCCGGCTCGCTCCGGAGTGTTTCAGCGCATTGTTGATCAGCTCCTTCAAGAGCATGAAGATGTCGTGCTTCGTACCGGGATCGAGCATGCGGTCCTCGCCGTTGTGTACGAATTCGAGCTGGTGTTCAATGCCGATATCCTCCAAGAGCCGATGAACGAAGATGGAAGCGCGGTCCACCAGGCCACGTGCGCTGTCCTGATGCGGATCGGCGGCCCACACGATATCGCCCAAGGCTGCTGTGGCATCCGCCGAAAGACCTACTATCCGTTCGGCCAACGCCATGGTGGAAGCCGCATGTTCGGCCGCAGCGTGTTTGATCTCCCGGCCAAGCAGACCAAGTTTGGTAAGGTCGCTGCCCAGATCATCGTGGATGTCGCTTGCGATCCGTGTACGCACCTTCTCCGCTTCACGCTGCCGCTCGCTTTCGAGCAGCTTCACCTGCGCGGCCATGATGGCCCGGTTGGCCCGTGCCATGTACCGCATCCGTGCCCATATGCCGATTGCGATCACCGCCACCAGGACAAGTCCCGCGAGGATCAAGTTCCGCGTGGATCGTTCCTGCGCGATGGTGGCGGCATGGCGCAATTCCGCGTCGTGCTGTTGCGTGCGGTGCGCAAGGCTATCCTCCAGCGCTTTTTGCTGGTACACATCCGCGAATTCGAAGCGGAGGATCTCGCGTTGGTTCTCTTCACGCATCACACTGTCCTGGAGCACCGTATAGCGTTCGTGCATGCGGAGCGCATCGGCTGGTCGCCCGACCTTCTTGTAAGCGAAGTATCCCAATTCGGACCAGTCGCGGTCCAACGATAAGGTCTCCGCATCCTCCACGAATGGCCGCGCTTTGTTGAAGCGTTCCAATGCGGCCTGCCCATCATTGAGATGTAGGTATACCGTGCCAGCACCGATCAATGCGGTCGCGACGCCAAATGGTACATCCGATGTGTGCGCTTGCGAAAAGACCTTGGTGTAGGTCGCCAATGCCTGCTTGGGATCACCCATGGCGAACTGCAACGCCGCGATCTTGTTCATCGAACCGACAATACCCGCTTCATCCTCGATCGCCTCACGGGTCTGAAGGCTCCTCTGGTAGTGGTCCATTGCAGCCGTGCTATCGCCCAATGCTTCATGGCAAACGCCCTTTTCCATCAGGATCTTCCCCAGTAGATGTTGGTCGTTCAATCGATCACCCATCACCTCCGCTTCAGTGAAAAGGGTCAGGCTCTTGGCCGGATCATTTTGCAAGTTGTAGATCGATCCAAGATTCATCAGGCTGGTGGCGATGCCGCGTTCGTTGCCCAAGGAGCGCTGCATCTGCAGGCTTTGTTCATAGAAGTGAATGGCGTTCGAGTGATCACCGCGCAGGAAGTGTACGCGTCCGATGGAGTTCAGGTCGTTCGCCCAGCTCGTGCTGTCGTGTTGTTCCACATGCATGGCAAGACCTCGTTCGTACAAAGCCATCACCTCGTCATACTCACCCAGATAGGTGCGCATACTGGCCATGTTCGTGATCACATCGGCCAAACCTTCCGAGTTCTTGATCTCTTCATAGGTGGTCAGCGAGCTGTCGTAGTAGGTAAGGGCCATCTTGAGGTCGCCCCGCACATACCAGGTGGCCGCCATCAGGTCCCAGGCCCGGGCCATGAAGAAGCGGTCACTCTTTCGCTCGGCTTGATGGAACATTTCCGTTGCAAGTGCGAATGCCGAATCCGGTTCTGAGAATAAATAACCCTCCCACACCAAGTCGTAAAGTGCCGTGAATCGCACACTGTCCCGCTCCGCTGTGTCCTGCCACGTAGCTCGCCAACTTTCCAGGTCCTGACCACAGGCCATGCTGGTGTGCAGGATCAGTGCACAAAAGAAGGCGCTCGCTCGGATGGACATGCTGTTTGCCGAGTTGGTATGCGTAAAGATGTGCGATCCGTTGGAATACAAGCGTCAGCCGATGGGGTCCGTGTCCGGAAGGGCGTAGGTCATCCCCTTTTAGCAGCAGTCCGATCTCACACAGGCAGTAAGGTTTGCACTGTTTGGCCAAGGCGGAATAGCCAAGAGCAACTGAAAGGGGTCAAAGGAAACGTTTTTGCATTTTTTTGTTTCCACTGTATCCAAGAGCATTACATTTGCGCCCTCGAAAATGGCAACAGACAAGGAAAACATCCGGGAGGACCGGGGCAAATGCTTGGTGGACGAGG
>Ga0138256_10009654_pt1 | contig 10123 bp, 13 predicted proteins | sample KNB2016incub_MG_FD_105486 | JGI IMG/M metagenome (GOLD analysis project Ga0138256, IMG submission 105486) | Active sludge microbial communities from wastewater in Klosterneuburg, Austria - KNB2014incub_MG | ecosystem: Engineered > WWTP > Activated sludge > Unclassified | place: Austria...
CACTTTGGCATCATTATGACCAATCTTGGCCGTAGTTTTTTTGAATGGAAGTGGGCTGTTGGTCATTTGATTGGCTGGACTTTCATGAAAAGCATCGGCGCCGGCGCCGCGACCACTTGCTACGTCGCGACTGCACCCGCACTTGCCACCGTCAGCGGCTATTACTTCGCCGACTGCAATCCCGAATCGCCGGGTGGCAACATGGAAAACGACGCGCTGGCCGCGAAGCTGTGGACGGTGTCAGAGGAACTGACGCGCCCGTATTTGCTTGCGCCCGCTCCGGCAAGCGAAGTCGTGTGAGCAAAATGCCTCTGGCAACGAGTCTGGTCGGGCGGCACCTGCTCATCAGCGGAGCGGCATCGGCCATCGGCCGGCAGTTGCTTGAGAGTGCGCTCACCGCTGGCGCGCAATGCGCAGTGCTGGTGCGCGATACCGCTGAGGCTCGCGCCATCGACTCGCTACTACCGGCTGCGCGCATTCACTGCGCAGACCAGGCCGACCCAGGCCAGATGGCCGACATCAGCCGTGCCGCAATTGCCAGTCTCGGCGGTCGTCTCGACGGACTCGCCTGCGCGGCGGGTATCTTTGAACATCGGGCTGGGCTCGAGACAGATCTGGCACAGTGGCAAACCGTACTTAACATCAACCTCAGCGCCACCTTCGAGATCGCCCGGGAATGCGCACGGGTGATGGCGGCAGCGGGCAGTGGCTCGATCGTGCTGCTGTCGAGCCAGATCGGCATCATCGGCCACCCGCAGGCCGCTGCTTACGCAGCCTCCAAGGCCGGTCTCAACGGACTGACCCGCGCGCTCGCCATCGAACTCGCGAGTGCTGGCGTGCGAGTCAACGCGGTAGCCCCGGGGCCGATCGCTACGCCGATGACGGCAGCGGCAAGAGCCGATCCACTGCGCAATCAGGCGCTGCTCGCAAGCATCCCGCTCGGCCGCTTCGGCAAGCCAGAGGAAGTCGCCGCTGTGGTCGGCTTCCTGCTCTCTACTGCAGCTTCGTTCGTCACCGGACAAATTATCTGCGTAGACGGCGGCGTGACGGCTGCCTGAACATCCCGGCATGAGCACGACTGGAAGCAGAGACTACGGACCCGCCGGTCGCATCGGTGTGGCGGTCCCACATGGCAATCCGACAGTTGAACCCGAGTTGCGCGCGCTGATCCCGGCGGATATCGGCGTGTATGCCACGCGGCTCACCCACCCCTCGCTGCGCGTTGAGGAGCGCATCGATCACTACATACGGCACATGCCGGATGCGATACGCAGCTTCGGCACCATGGGCATCAAGGCTTTCGGCTTCGGCTGCACCGGAAGTTCCTATATGGCGGGATTGGAACTTGAAGACCGGCTGACGGCAGCTGCGGGTAATGAATGCGGCGTGCCAGTCGTCACCGCGGCTCAGGCAATCCGGCTCGCGCTCGCGGCACTCGGTGCGCGCAAGATCGCGCTGGTCTCACCCTATCCTGAAAATCTTGCCGAAGCCGGTTACCGCTACTGGGACAGCGCAGGTGTTGAAGTCGTCGCGAAACTTCGCGTCGATCCCGCGCTCAGCGACACACACCACATCTATGAGCTGCGCAGCGATGATGCACTGGCTGCGATACGCCGTATCGGCAAGGCTGGCGCCGACTGCCTTCTCATCAGCGGCACCGGCATGCCAACCCTGCGGGCGCTGCGTGTACTGTGCGTGGAATTCGCGCTGCCGGTAGTTTCTTCGAACCTGTGTCTGGCCTGGGCACTGAGCAGCGCCGCGGCACCGGCGCTGGCACCGGCGACGCCGGGCCAGCTACTGGTGAGTTAAACGGCGACTGATACCTCAGCCAGGCCGACGCAACATCTTCTCGATTTCGCCTGAATGCAGTTCTTCGGTGGCGATCTGCGTGCGCGCATATTCCTCGAGCATGATCGAGCGACCTTCGGCGTGGCCCAGCAAGTCCCGATACAGCGACTGGGCGCTGCGCTCGTGTTCGAGCGCCTCGCGCAGAATATCGCTCATATCGGTCTTGTGGCTGTCCAGTAACTTGCCGATTGCCAGCGATGGATGACCGCCGAGGTGCGTGATCATTTCACCGGCCTGACGCGCATGCAGCAGCGACTCATTGGCCTGTGATTCAAACCACGAAATGATCGGAATACGGTTGTAGCCGAAGACCATGAATGCGTAGTGGGTATAGCGAACCACACCGGCCAGTTCGGCCTCGAGGATACGGTCGAGGGTTGCGAGCACTTTCTTCTTGTCGATGTCTTTGTCTGCCATTGCTGTCGCTCCGGTTTGTTGATCAAGACACTGATTGTACCCGTATCGCGGCACCGGGCTCAGGTGGCGGTGTGCGTCGCTGATTCCATCCACTTGCGGATACGGCGGGCATCGGCGACGCGGGTGTACTTGCCGAAAGAGTTGAGCAGCACAATAACGACCGAACGGCCATCGATGCGGGTGTGCATCACCAGGCACTGGCCAGCAGCCTGGGTGTAACCGGTCTTCTGTACAGCGATGTTCCAGTCGGGCTTCGTGACCAGCGCGTTGGTGTTACGGTATTCGAGCGCGTGCTTCCCGGATTTCACCGTGTAGCGTTCGTCCGTCGAATAGCGGCGGATCAGCGGATTGGCCGAGGCAGCCTTGACCAGTTTGACCAGATCCTGGGCGCTCGCCACATTGCGGCTCGACAGTCCGGTCGGGTCGGCGAATTTCGAACTGCTCATGCCGAGCACACCGGCCTTGTCGTTCATCGCCTTTATAAATACGGGCAGGCCACCCGGATAGTTGCGCCCCAGCGCCTGGGCGGCCCGGTTCTCTGAAGACATCAGCGCGAGATGCAGCAATTCGCCGCGGGTCAGTCGCGTGCCCACCGCCAGACGTGAGGCAGAACTGAGTTCGGTCTTGCGATCCTCGGCGCTGATCGTGATGACTTCATCAAGCGATTGCCCGCCACCGAGTACCACGAGCGCCGTCATCAACTTGGTGATCGAGGCGATGGGCCGCACGGCATCATCACGCTGCGCGAACAGGACTGAGGAGTCTTTGGCATCGACCACCAGTACTGTGCTCGAACGCAGTTCCGGCCTGGTGATGGTGCCGGAATGAGCAGCAGGCGGAGCAGCGAAGGCGGGGGTGAGCAGCAGACTCACGGCCAGCGCAGCGAGCGCTCGCGCTGAAAATACAGATCGTGTCATTCCAAACCACCCCTGGTTACCGACGTCGTGCCGCATGATACGCGGAGATGCTGGTCAAAGTCCGCTCAAGGTCTCACTGCTGCGGATTATCAGACTAGAATCGGCTACGGCCTGCAATCCAGGCTACAACAGAGGTGCTGTCATGCTGCGCAAGATTGCTTTGCTGCTCATCACTCTGATCGTCTGCACTACTGCCGACGCCGCGGACACTGTATCGGTCTCAAGCCCCGCAGACCAGGATCTCAAGGAACTCATTGGTCTGTATATCGGCACCTACCTGTCGGCGGCCGATGAAGGCGCGCGTGACTCGCGGCCGATATTGTTGCGCGTGGTAGCCATAGACCCACCTGCCGGTTACAGCCAGGCCCTGTACTCCGAGATGCGCCACGATGGAGCCAGTGGCGACATTTACCGACAAAGCCTGCTGGTCTTTGATGAGAGCCCCGGGCGAACTGGCAACACAATGACCAGCCTCGCCTTCACCGATCGGCAAGCCGCAGCGGAACTGATCCGTGATCCGGGCCTGCTCGCTGCTGGCCACCTCAGCACTACCGCCGCACTGCCGCCAGGCTGTACGACACACTTCATACGCGAGGGCGACAGCTTTTACGGTCGTATCGATCCCGACACCTGTGTGATTACCGGCAAGCGCGGCGACATCCGGCATATCGAGTCCCAGACGCTGCTGCGACGGGATGCGATCGAGCAGCTGGAGCGCGGCTACGACGACAAAGGTCAGCTGCTGTTCGGTAACAAGGACGGTGTCCGCTATGTCTGGCCGCGCATCGACAACGCTGACATCCCTCAAGCAGCTGCGCAACCGCAACCTTGATCGTGCGCAAAAGCGCCATCGGTGACCGTATCGCCGGCGTGGATGAACTTGCGGAACCGCTACGCTCGATAGTCCACGAGCGCTATCCGCAGTACCTCACACCGCCCCCGTTTGGCGATACAAGTCCCAACGAAACCAGCTGGACAGTGTTCAGGAGATATCTGGACGCGCAGCCGAAGTAGCAGGCGAGGATTCGCCCACCACTTCGGCCCGAATTTGCCTAGGCTTGTGGCGCTGCCAGGCGGGAGCGCCGGAATCCGGCGAGGCCCAGCAATCCGCTACCCAGGAGCCACACGGCAGCCGGCGCAGGGACTGTGGTCGGCGTATAGGTGTAGTCAATGGTCAGCGCGGAAGGTCCGACGCTAAACGCGTCGACGTGTGGATTACCGTAGGCAAATGTACCGTCATCCAGCGTAACTACCTGCGGATGCCCGAAGGTGAAGATTCCCAGTTCCAGAATGGAAACGTTACCGGTGCCCAGAAAACTGCTGAAGATATTTTCAGCCATCAGACGCGCCGTTGCATCCTCGGTCACTGGCCCACCTGACGATCCGGGAACATTTACCGAATCGAATTCATCATAAATCTGACCTGAAAACGCGGTGGTAGAGAAAAGCAAACCACCGCCATCGGGAAGCGCGGCACTGATGGAAATCTGTGCGGACAAGTCCGCAGACCCGAACGCGGCACCGGTTTCCGGATTCTCCCAGTCACTGAGGCTGAGGGTCAGGTCGTAGCTGCTGAGATCAAGACTGAAGCTGATGCCCGTAAGCGTGCCATTGGCCGGATCGAACTGACTCAGTCCCGAGACCGGAATCAATGTATAGCCGCTACCGTCGGTAAGCGGGAGGCTCGCGCTGGTTGAAATTGTTGCAGCTGTCGCCGACTGGGCCAGCAGCGCCAACGCAGTGAAAGTTATATATGGAACAGAGTAGCTACCGCGAATACGGCCCATTTGAGATTCCTCCAGGATTATTCTCAGTTTTTATTGTGAGCTACGAGTCTACCGCGCACGTCGCAATCCGGCGAGTAACGCCTTTGCATAATCCATGCTTTGTCCGCGGCGAATTGCCCGAAGACGACGTCAAAACTCGGCAAGTTATCGGCATGACCTGCGGCCGCCGAACAGCGTGCGCGATTAATCATGCAATTACGGTGAGTCTTGCTGGTTACGAGCTTCTGCCTTGACAGCATCACTCAGGAACAGGGAAGCTAGACCGAGACCAGATTGCCCGTGACGCGCCGACCTCAGGCGTTGACGGGTAGCCGATACAAGCCATCTGAGGCTGGATTCAAACAGGAGAACGGCAGTTGTATAGCTTCATGCTCACCCTGCACAGCTACTTGCGCTGGGCGGTAATAATCGTCGGTATCATCGCATTGGTGATGGCTTGGGCTGGTGTTTTCTCGCGTGCTCGCTGGACCCCCCAGCAGGTGACGCTCGGCCGACTGGCGACCATCGCTTTCGACACGCAGGCCGTGGTCGGCATACTGCTCTACGCATGGCTTAGCCCCATTACCACCAGCGCGTTCAGGGATATGGGTGCGGCCATGAAGGACGCGAGCGTACGCTTCTACGTGGCCGAGCACTCGCTGATCATGATCGTCGCTGCGGTGCTGGTACACATCGGCGTCTTGCTGTCTCGCAAGAAGAACTCGCCGCTGCAGGCCGCCATCTTCTACACGCTGGCCATGGCCGGGGTATTCGCGCTGACACCCTGGAGCCGCGGGCTGCTGCCGGGTCTCTGAGCGACGCTGTTCAGTGAACCGATCAGGGGGCACTCGCCCCCTGATCGACTGCCCGAATTTTCCTAAGCTTGTCGCGCTGTCTGGCGCCAGCGCCGGAAACCAGCCAGACCCAGCACGCCTGTGCCGAGCAGCCATACTGCCGCAGGTGCCGGTACCGCGCTTGGTCCTGCAAGCATCAAGCCCACCAGCACTTCAGGCGAACCGGAGAAGGTAGCGGCAGCACCCTCCGAGAAATCAAAGGCGCCCTCTACCCATCCACCCAGGCTGCCATCGCCATTTTGTGGACGATAACTCATCGTGAGCTTGTCATAGACGAACGAGCCGGCGGCCCAAATTGTATCGCCTGTGCCAGTGAGATCCAGGGAGGTCAGGGCAACAGTATCGAAGACCATCCTGAAGAACACCGCCGGGGACTCGCCGGTACTTTCGACCTCAAACGTCACTCTCGGGTAGAACTTGCCTCTGGCCAAACCGGTAAACAGTTGCGGCACGCTCTTGTCCAGACCCTGCGTCCAGGAGAACGGCGAGCCAACCGCTGCACCACCTCGCGGCCTGCTACCCACCGGGGCGGGCTTCGTGATGCCCCAATAGAAGCTATCGACGTCGATCCAGTTTCTGTGATCCTTGTTAACCGACTCGCCATCCATGCCGTCGAACTGCAAGTAATAGGTGGAAGCAGCCGAAGCGCTGTTCGCGCCCATACCCAGAACGGCAACGGCGATTGTCGCAAGCAGTATTCTCTGTGATTTTTTATATATCGCGTTCATGACGTACCCCTATAAGAAGATCTGATCTGGAATCTGATCGCGGGCCGTCCAGCTGCATCTTCCCGGCCGAACGGCAAGTTGATGACGTGGTCTAGCGGCTTCGATAGTACTACGCCCAAGCCTGCAGCCGCATGCGCGCAACCTGTTCGCCGTTGCTATGGGCAAGCTCTGACGCAACTGGAACGACGAAATCGATCGACAAGCCGAAGCTGGCCAGCAGCACTATCGCCAGATTCGCCTTCAGTGATGGCGCCAGATGCTGCCGTCGGCCTGCAGCAGCCAGGGCTTGCCATCCGCCTGCACTGCGATTTCTACGCCGGACCCGGGCTGCGGGATCCAGGTGTTGCCGTCCCATTGATAGATCTTGCGGTTACCCGCGGCATCCGGGGTATCGCAACCAACGACCCACACATTGTCATTGCCGGCATTGGCAATCGCCGTGGCGCAGCCCGGCTTCTCGATCCAGCCTTCGCCGGCGTTCACCTGTCGATAGATCTTGCCATCCTCACCGATGATCCACGCCACCCCGTCGCTGAGGCCGGCTGCGATGCGCTTGGCGTAGACATCACCGAACGCATGCCATTCATAGCCGGCCCGTACTAACGCCGGAATACCATCGCTGCGCCTGATGGTGCCTCCCAAGTGGTTACCCGACGCTGTATTGATCGCCCAGATCCATCCACCGCCGCTCGCCGCTTCCTGAATACCGATGTAGCGGACGTCGCGGATACCGTCATTATTGGCAAATTTTGCATTGCTAAATTTTGCGTTGCCGTCCGCCGAAATGACAAGCAGCCCGCTGAGCAGCATGATGAACTTGTTGTTTAAGGCGGGCAGCGATTCTACGGCGGCAATGGCGTGCGCATCGACGTCTAGCGGCTGCCACGTGTCGTACTGCCAAAGCGCCGGGGCCTCCGTGAGCCGGGTCGGCGGGAGGCGCACCGCTGCGACGTTGCATGACCTGAGCGTCACTTGCCGCGCTCAGCACAAGCCCCAGCACCAGTAAGCCAATCGAAGTCCACGAACGGATTGCCATGACGTCCTCCGGCTTGCGGGTTGATATGGTCCTTTTCGCTCCAGCCTGTACGCGTCAGTCGTCTCCGCCCTTCTTGCAGGTCGCGCCAAGCCATCAGCCGCTCATCTCGACGTGCACCTTGGTGCCGGTATCCTGTTGCATATCGATGACGCCGGTGTACTGCTCAGACGATGCCGCATCGAACTTGAAGTGTCCGACTGATGCTTCCGGTGCAGCGCAGGTCTCTTCGACTTCCATGTGTCGCGCATTCTGCGTGATCACCTTTCGCGTGCAATTCTTTCGCTCACTCTTGCCCAGGTCACCGCGATCCAGATCCTGTTGCGTGACACAGGACTGCTGGGTCACCGTGTTCACCTTGCCCGAGCGGGCACGCATTGCCGCCTCAATTTTGGCACGCTGGGCAGGCGGCATACTTGCCATAGCCTCTTTCGGCATCTGCATGCCCTCAACCAGGGTCTTGGTCGTTAGCTCCCAGGCTCCGGTCTTGATGTCCAGAGTCCCTGCCTGGCTCGCGAAAGGCAACGCAATCAGGATCATGGCGCCAAGCACGATCTTCATGGTGGTCTCCTCAGTTGAGCGGGGGTATGACGGCGGCGCTCTGATGGCGTTTGAGATGACAGCATTTAGGGCGGAGCCGTGCCGAGCCAGCGTACGCGCGAATAATAGTCCCGGCCAGCAATTCCATCACCAGACGAACGGAATGAGCCGTCTGGTCTGCAGCATATAGGCGGCATAGTCTGGATAGCGCAATCTCAGCAGGCGCTCTTCAGCCCTGACGCGCACGGCGATACCAGCAACTGCTGCCAGCACCAGCAACCAGTTGACGGGATTGCTGTGCGAGACTGCAGCGGCGACCAGGAAATACAAAACGGCAGCGTAAATCGGGTGCCTCAAAAAACGGTATGGGCCGGTGGTGACCAGCGGTCCGCTGCCCGGATCGGCAGCAACATGGAAACTGCGCAAGCCAAAAGTTATCCGCGCCCAGACGATCACGGCGACCGCCACGAACTGCACCGCCAGTACCACTCCGCTGGCGAGCAAGGCGTGGCGAACCATCAAGCCCAGCGCAGCACACACCATCAGTGCATAGCCGAGCAACGACAGTGTCGTCGCTTTCCTCAAGGTGTTCCTGCGGCCGTCAGCGCACTCATGTGAAGCATGTGAGCAAAGTACTGCGCGAGCCGGAGTTCCTCAAGTACATACAGCTGACATCAATCGGTATGGACAAGGATCGTCGCCGCTTGCGCCGGACTTACACAATCCCGATCGGCTTGTACACGCCGGATCGCCAGTCGCGCAGCAAAACAGCGACCAGCGTCACAGCACAGCGATGGAGCCGCCGTGCCCAGCCCTTATACTGACGGCTGTACCTGATTGGTTCACGGGAAAAGAGTCATGGGCTGGATCGTTATCGTCGTATTCACAGCGCTGTCGCTGTACCTGATCAGCATCTACAACCGGCTGGTCATGGTGCGCAATGCCGCGCGGAACGCTTTCGCACAGATCGATGTGCAGCTGACCCGTCGTCACGACCTGATTCCGAATCTCGTCGAAGTTGCCAAAGGCTATCTGGCTCACGAGCGCAATACGCTGGAAGCGGTCATCCAGGCGCGAAACAGCGCCGTGTCCGGACTGAAGACGGCAGCCGCGGACCCGAGCAATGCGGCGGCAATCGGCGCACTTGCGGGTGCCGAGAACCAGCTCAGCAGCGCCCTGGGACGGTTGTTCGCGCTGGCCGAGGCCTACCCCGACCTGAAGGCCAACCAGACCATGATGCAGCTTTCCGAAGAACTGACCACCACCGAGAACAAGGTGGCTTTTGCGCGCCAGGCATACAACGACGGCGTGATGAGCTACAACAACGCGCGCGAAGTTTTTCCGAACAACCTGGTCGCATCCAGCTTTGAGTTCAGTGCAATGAAACTGCTGGAAATCGAAGATACCGTGGTGCGCGAGGTACCGAAAATCAGCTTCCGCTGACGGGCACCGGCCAGACTACTGATCCGCGCATGAATTTCTGGGCTCGTCAGGCCGAAGCCCGCCAGCGCAGCCGCTGGCTCATCGCGATATTCATCGCCGCCGTGCTGGCGATCGTACTGGCCGTCAACTTCGTCGTTCTCAGCCTGTTTGCCGTGGTCGACGCCGGCCAGCCGATCGTGGCTGACACGCACTGGATCACACGTCATCCGCAGGCGGCTGTGACCACCACACTGCTGGTGCTGACCATCATCGGCATCGCCAATCTCTACAAGACCATGTCACTGGCCGCTGGCGGCGGCGCCGTCGCCAGGTCGCTGGGTGGAATGCGTGTACAGGCCGACACCACCGATCCACTCCAGCAGCGACTGATGCATGTGGTCGAGGAAATGGCCATCGCCTCTGGCGTGCCGGTGCCGGCAATCTATGTGCTTGAGCAGGAAGCAGGCATCAACGCCTTTGCCGCGGGCCATGTGCCGGCCAATGCCGCTATCGCCGTGACCCGCGGCGCGCTGCAGAACCTGACGCGTGCAGAGCTGCAGGGCGTGATCGGACACGAGTTCAGTCACATCCTCAACGG
>Ga0138256_10009656_pt1 | contig 10123 bp, 10 predicted proteins | sample KNB2016incub_MG_FD_105486 | JGI IMG/M metagenome (GOLD analysis project Ga0138256, IMG submission 105486) | Active sludge microbial communities from wastewater in Klosterneuburg, Austria - KNB2014incub_MG | ecosystem: Engineered > WWTP > Activated sludge > Unclassified | place: Austria...
TTGGTTTCTATTTTACATACTTCTTTTATCAAAAGAGGCCGGGAATGCTTTTGTTGAAACTAAATTAAGAACAACTAAAAATCAACATAAAAAAGTCCCGGTCACAACAGACCGGGATTTTTGCTTTTATTATGGAAAAGAAAATTGCAATACAGGGTTATGAAGGCTCTTTTCACCAAGTGGCCGCACAACTGTTTTTTGGGAAGAATGTAGAAGTAATTACCTGTGATACTTTTAGAGAAGTGATGAAGATTGCTTCGAATAAAAAAGAAAGCGATGGCGGCTTAATGGCTATTGAGAATTCAATTGCAGGAAGCATTTTACCCAACTATAACCTTTTACAGAAAAGTAATTTAAAAGTTGCTGGTGAAATTTACCTGCACATTAAGCAAAACCTGTTAGTCAATCCTGGTGTAAAACTGGAAGACATTAAAGAAGTGCATTCTCATACAATGGCATTGCAACAATGCTATGATTATTTAGATAATTATAAATGGAAATTGGTAGAATCAGATGATACGGCATTAAGTGCCAAACATGTTCATCAGCATAAGAGTAAACATATTGCGGCCATTGCAAGTAAACTAGCAGCAGAACTTTACAATCTAGAAGTTATTGCTCCAAACATTCATACGATAAAAAATAACTATACAAGATTTTTGGTTTTGCAGCGGGAAGATGTTCTGCAAGAAATTGAAGGTGCAGATAAAGCTTCTGTTAATTTTCAAACAAATCACACAAAAGGTAGTTTGGCAAAAGTGCTGACCAAAATTGCTGATGGTGGAATAAACTTAAGCAAGCTGCAGAGTTTTCCAATTCCGGGTAGTGATTTTAAATACAGCTTTCATGCCGATATGGAATTTGATTCGCTGGATCAGTTTTATAAAGTAATGGAAAAAATAAAACCGTTAACGGATGCGGTAAGAATTTATGGCGTTTATAAAAGAGGTATTAGAAAATGAAAACAAGCAAGCGACTAAATGGAATTGGCGAATATTATTTTTCTCAGAAACTGAGAGAGGTTGAAGACTTGAATAAATCCGGCAAGGATATTATCAATCTCGGTATTGGCAGCCCGGATATGCCGCCACATCCTGATGTAATAAAAGCATTGCAGGAAGAAAGTTTGAAACCAACTGTTCATGCATATCAATCTTATAAAGGTTCTCCGGTTTTAAGAAAAGCTATCAGTGATTGGTATAAGCAATGGTATAAAGTTGAATTAAATGCTGATGCTGAAATTTTGCCATTAATCGGAAGTAAAGAAGGCATCATGCATATCTGTATGACCTACCTTGATAAAGGTGATGAAGTATTGGTACCCAATCCGGGTTATCCAACATACAGAAGTGCAGTTAAGTTAGCTGGCGGAAAATGTGTAGAATATAAGCTGAGTGAAAAAAATAATTATGAGCCTGACTTTGACAAGCTGGAGAAAAAAGGTTTGAAGAAAGTAAAACTCATGTTCGTTAATTATCCGCAAATGCCAACAGGGCAGTTGCCGTCAAAAGAGTTATTTGAGAAGCTGGTTCAATTTGGAAAGAAACATAAGATTTTGATCATTCATGATAACCCATATTCATTTATTCTGAATGAAAAACCAACGAGTTTATTAAGTATTGAAGGAGCAAAGGATTGTGTAATAGAATTAAACTCATTAAGCAAAAGTCATAATATGGCTGGCTGGAGAATAGGAATGCTTTGCGGAGCGAAAGAAAGAATTGAAGAAGTTCTGCGATTTAAAAGTAATATGGACAGTGGTATGTTTTTACCAATTCAATTAGCCGCTGCAAAAGCTTTATTATTAGGAAAAGAATGGTATGATGATGTAAACGCAGTTTATAAACTAAGAAGGGAAAAGGTATTTCAGTTGTTGTATTTACTTGGATGCGAATATTCAAAAGACCAGGCAGGAATGTTTGTGTGGGCAAGCATACCGTCAAAATATAAAGACTGTTATGAATTAAGTGACGAAGTCTTATACAACTCAAATGTATTTATAACACCCGGCGGCATATTTGGAACTGCTGGTGAAAAATATGTAAGAGTGAGTTTGTGTGCGAAGGAAGAAAAAATTGAAGAAGCAATAAAAAGAATAAGGCTAAGAGGATAAAAGAGAATAAAGAGGAAATGAGAAAAATACTCTTTGTCTCATTTTCCTCATTTAAACTCTTAGCTTAAAAATATAAAATATGGAACGTAAAAAAATAGCAATTGTAGGTGTCGGCTTAATTGGCGGTTCATTAGCCATTCAGTTGCATGAAAAGAAGCTTTCATCAAAACTGATTGGTGTAGATGCGAATGACGAACATGCAAGGCAAGCGGTAGAGTTGGAGCTAGTGGATGAAGTAACAAGCCTTGATGATGCTATTGAACAAAGTGATGTAATTGTTCTTGCGATTCCAGTGGATAAACTGGTGGAATTGTTGCCAACTATTATGGATAAAATTGAAAACCAGATTGTGTTGGATTTAGGTTCTACAAAATCAAATGCTATTAATGCAATAAAAAACCATCCTAAAAGGGGAAGATATGTAGCTACGCATCCGATGTGGGGAACCGAATATAGCGGTCCAACGGCGGCAATGCGTGGCGCCTATGAAAACAAGGCAGTAATTATTTGTAATGCAAATGAAAGCGATGCAGATGCGTTGGCATGGGTAAAATACATGTACAAAAAAATTGGCATGCACTTATTAGAAATGGAAGCAAAAGCCCATGACCTTCATGCTGCTTATATAAGTCATATTTCACATATCACCTCATTTGCATTGGCGAATACAGTATTAGAAAAAGAAAAAGAACAGCAAACCATCTTTGAGTTGGCATCTGCCGGGTTTGAAAGTACTGTTCGTTTGGCAAAAAGTAATCCGGCCATGTGGGTACCAATATTTATGCAGAACAAAGAAAATGTGCTGGATGTTTTGAAAGAACATATTTCTCAGTTAACAAGATTTAAGGAAAGCATTGAAAAAGAAGATAATGAATATTTATTGCGATTGATTGAAGAGGCAAATAAGATTAGGAGGATATTAAACTAATGCTAAATATTAAGAATAGAGATAACCTTTTGGGTGTAGCGGCAGCAATAGCTTTTTTAATTGGATCTGCTAATGCGTTAGAATATTTCATTGCAGGAAAAAATTATTTATCTATAAATAAAGGAGTTGTTGAAAAATTAATTTATGAAAGGTATGAAGGAAGACGGAATATGCTATACTCAAAAACAACAATCAGGCTTAAAGAAATGGACAAGAATTTTTATTTGTCTGATAATGCAAATGATGGAGGTTATATAGAGACATCAGAAGGAGAAATTATAACACTTTATGCAAGAAAGTGGTATCAGAATCTATATAATTTTAATTATAGAGATAATATTTATTACGTAGAAAAAGATGGACAACAAGTATATAACAATCTTGATACATGGAAAGCATCTGCATTTACTTATATGTGTATAGCAGGTGGAAGTGCATTGCTTTTATTGGTAATGTATCTTGATCAGGCGAAAAATATATCAATAACGAATTGGTTTGAGAAACGAAGACTAAATAAACGAAAAGCGAAATTAAATTAAACATTGCTTCTTAATGCTCCTTTGGAGATTGAGACTAAATTTGTAATTATGCAAGCAACAGAACAAACAACAGTATCCGTAAAAGACACCTGGAACAAACGTCCGCTAATCATCAGCGGCCCTTGCAGTGCAGAAACGGAAGAGCAGGTATTGGCAACCGCACAGCGCCTAGCTGCAACCGGGAAAATAAATATGCTAAGAGCAGGTATTTGGAAACCCAGAACCAAACCCGGCATGTTTGAAGGTGTAGGTGCAAAAGGGTTGCCGTGGATGCAGCAGGCTAAAAAGATTACCGGTTTACCCACAACGGTAGAAGTGGCAACAGGCAAGCAGGTTCAAGATGCATTAACTTTTGATGTAGATGTATTGTGGATTGGTGCCAGAACAACGGTGAATCCATTCAGCGTTCAGGAAATTGCAGATGCACTGCGTGGTGTGGATGTGCCTGTGCTGATAAAAAATCCGATTAATCCTGATCTTGAACTTTGGACTGGTGCGGTGGAAAGAATTGCGAGAGCCGGTGTAAAAGATATTGGTCTGATACATCGTGGCTTTAGTTCTTATGGCAATACGGAGTATCGCAATGCGCCGATGTGGCATCTTGCCATTGAGATGAAATTGAAGCACCCTGATATGTTGATCGTCAACGATCCTTCGCATATCTGTGGCCGTAGGGATATTTTGTTGGATGTGATGCAGAAAGCAATTGATCTCGATTACGATGGACTGATGATTGAAAGCCATATTGATCCTGACAATGCATGGAGCGATGCCAAACAACAAGTAACACCAGAAGTGTTAAGCGAAATGTTAGGTACAATTATCTGGAGAAAGGAAGATGTAAATTCAGAAGAGTATCATGCAGCGTTGGAAAAATTGCGTCAACAAATAAATCATTTAGATGATGAATTGATGCAGGTACTGAGCCAGCGAATGAAAATTGCGGAACAGATTGGCACTTTCAAAAAGGAAAATAATATTACCATTTTACAAACCAATCGCTGGAACGAGATAATCGAAAGAGCTAGTGCAAAAGGAGAGAAGATTGGTTTAAGCAAAGAATTCATCACCAAATATTTTGATGCGGTGCATATGGAAAGTATCAATCATCAGAAGAAGATATTGGATAGCTAATGTGAATGAGACTTCCCCTCCTTGGAGGGGCGAATTGAATGAATTATTTTGCTGTGAGAAATTGGGGTGGGTGATTAACCAAACTTTAGTGCTACTATCATCGTCCCTTGCGTCGCACTCTTGTACTGAAGTAATTCTATTGAGCATTATGTAATGGCAAAACAAGTTTGCGTCTTTGCGAGAAAAAAACAAAAATGACAAAACGAACTTATAAATTTTCAAACACATCAACAGATTTTTATCTGGCCAACGGTATTAGTCATCTGAAAAAGATAACTGATATTAAAGCCACGGTATTAATTACTGATGAACATGTTTACAATGCCCATACCAAACGTTTCAAAGGTTGGGATACAATTGTATTAAAACCAGGTGAAGAATTTAAGATTCAGGAAACTGTTGATGCAGTCGTTGAACAATTGATTGCAATGGAGGCCGATCGTAAAACAACTTTGGTTGGCGTTGGTGGCGGTGTAATCACCGACATTACAGGATATGTTGCTTCAGTATATATGAGAGGCCTGCGATTTGGATTTATTCCAACAACTGTTTTGTCATTAGTAGATGCTTCAATCGGTGGTAAGAATGGAATTGATGTAGGTGTATATAAAAATATGGTTGGAGTAATCCGTCAACCGGCATTTATTTTACACGATATGATTTTTCTTAATTCCTTACCGCAAGTGGAATGGGAAAACGGTTTTGCAGAGATTATCAAACATGCTTGCATAAAAGATGCGAAGATGTTTGCTGAACTGGAGAAAAATTCTTTGAAAACGTATCAGGGGAAACAAAAATTGATTTGTGATCTCGTACAGAAAAATGCCTTATTAAAAACAAAAGTGGTACAGAAAGATGAATTTGAAAAAGGCGAAAGACGATTATTGAATTTCGGTCACACACTGGGCCATGCATTGGAAAATCAGTATGAACTTTCACACGGACAAGCCATTGCAATCGGCATGACGTATGCCTGTCATATTTCTGAACAGTTGTGTGGCTTCAAACAAACAGATAAAGTGATTAGTGTTTTAGAAAAATACAATCTCCCCACTTATGCAGCATTTGATAAACAAAAAGTTTTTGATGTGTTGAAGATGGATAAGAAAAGGGAAAAGAAGGAAATGAATTATGTGTTACTGGAAAAAATTGGTAAAGGAGTGGTGAAATCAATTTCATTGAAACAGTTAGAAAAAATTATTCAGGGTTTATAAATGAAAGTTACAATTCAACCATCGCAGTTAAGTGGTATTGTTAGAGCACCTGCTTCCAAAAGCTCTATGCAAAGAGCCTGTGCTGCTGCTTTATTGAATAAAGGAGAGACTTCTATTTATAATCCCGGACATTCCAATGATGATAAAGCAGCATTGGATATTATTCAAAAATTGGGAGTAACGATTGAATTCAGAAGCGATGATTTATTGATCAATAGTGCAGGAGTAAATCTTGTTGCAAACGAAATTAATTGCGGTGAAAGCGGTTTAGGTATCAGAATGTTCACACCGCTTGTTGCATTAAGCGAAAAGAAAATCATAATAAATGGAACAGGAAGTTTGTTGACAAGACCGATGGATTTCTTTGATCAGATATTGCCAAAACTGGGAGTAAAAGTGAAAACGAATGAAGGAAAATTACCAATAGAAATTCAAGGACCGTTGAAACCTACTAGTATCGAAGTAGATGGTTCTTTAAGTTCGCAGTTTTTGACCGGCTTGTTATTAGCTTATGCTGCTGCTGGTGCAAAAAATGTTTCAATAAAAGTAAAAGATCTTAAAAGCAAACCATATATTGATTTGACTTTAGATGTAATGAAACAGTTTGGTTTTACAGTACCTGAGAATAAAAATTATGAAGAATTTATTTTTAGTACAGAACCGGTTTTAGAATCAACTCATACCGCAGTTCATTACACAGTAGAAGGTGATTGGAGTGGCGGAGCATTTTTATTAGTCGCTGGCGCAATTGCCGGACCAATTACTGTTAGAGGATTGGATTTAACTTCGACACAAGCCGACAAAGCAATCGTTGATGCATTGATGGCAGCGAATGCTGGTATTGCAATTGAAGCAAAGGGAATAAAAATTCATCCTGCTTCCATGACAGGATTTTATTTTGATGCAACAGATTGTCCGGATCTTTTTCCTCCATTAGTAGCATTAGCTGCTTATTGTAATGGCGAATCAACAATAAAAGGAGTAAGTCGTCTAGCTCATAAAGAAAGTAACAGAGCTATTACTTTGCAAGAAGAATTTGAAAAAATGGGAGTGAGAATTGATTTGAATGATGATACAATGACTGTGCATGGTGGTAATGCTGTAAAAGGAGCAATCGTTCATTCAAGGCATGATCATCGAATTGCCATGGCTTGTGCTGTAGCAGCATTAAAAGCCGATGGAGAAACGGTTATTGAAGAAGCGGATGCGATTAAAAAATCTTATCCTGATTTTTATAATGATTTGGAAAAACTCGGAGCTGATGTATCTTTAAATAATAAGTTCAAGTTGTATGAATAGTTTCGGTCGCATATTTCGTATTTCAATTTTTGGTGAATCACATGGTGAATGTGTTGGGATAACTATTGATGGTTGTCCCGCAGGTTTGTCATTATCGCCAGAAGATATATTACCAGATTTGGAAAGAAGAAAAGGCGGCAAGCAAAAAGGTACAACACCAAGGCAAGAAGAAGACTTTCCGATTTTTAAAAGTGGTGTTTTCAATGGTAAGACAACCGGATTCCCAATTACTATTTTATTCGAGAATAAAAATACCCGCAGCGAAGATTATTCAAAGCAAAGAAGTATTCCAAGGCCTGGTCATGCTGATTGGGTAGCTCATCAAAAGTTCGGCGGTAACGAAGATTATCGTGGTGGCGGACATTTTAGTGCAAGATTAACAGCAGGAATTGTAGCAGCAGGTGCTTTTGCAAAAATGCTGATGAAAGATGTTACTATAAAAGCTGAGGTAACAGAAGTTGGCGGAGAAGCCGATATTGAAAAAGGATTACAAAAAGCAATTGATGCAAAAGATTCTGTTGGTGGCATTATTGAGTGTCGTGTCAATGGATTACCGGTTGGTTTGGGTGAACCATATTTTGATTCCATTGAATCTGTTCTTGCACAAATAGTATTTGCTATACCTGCCGTTCGTGGCGTTGAATTCGGAACTGGTTTTGCCGCTGCAAAAATGTTTGGCAGTGAGCATAATGATAGTATTCAGAATATGGATGGCAAAACAAAAACAAATCATGCCGGTGGAGTAGTTGGTGGAATCAGTAATGGAAATGAATTAGTTTTTCGCTTAGCAGTAAAACCAACCTCATCCACACCAAAAGAACAAAACAGTTTGAACTGGGATACAAAACAAACAGAAGATTTTTCTATTAAAGGCCGACATGATCTTTGTGTTGCCCTGAGAGCACCCGTTATAGTAGAAGCTGTAACGGCAATTGTGTTAGCAGACTTTATGTTATTAGAACAAAAAATTAAAAGAGTTTTATAATGCCGGTATTTTATCATGTAACTACTGCGGCTGATTGGGAAGCCGCCAAGCAAAAAGGAGAATATATTCATCCTTCATTGGAAGCAGAAGGGTTTATACATTGTTCGCAAGATCATCAGGTAGCTGGTGTATTGGAAAGATACTTTGCTGGTAAATCCGATTTGGTAAAACTGGTTATCGAATCAGATAAACTTACCAGTAAATATGTATTTGATTGGTCAAAATCAACAGCAGATACTTTTCCGCATGTTTATGGTCCAATAAATATCGATGCGGTGGTTGATGTGGTTGCGTTATAATTCTTTCATCAGTTTCTTAAATTCAATATCCAATATCTCAAACTTTGCTGCATCAGGCCAGCTATAATGCCACCATTCTTTTTCATAAGCCCTAAAACCATATTTTTCCATCGTCGATTTTAAAAGTGTTCTATTTTTCAAAACATCTTCGGGCAGTTTGGTAAAATTATGATGAGCAGTATCTGAAAAATTATCAAACCCTGTTCCCATATTCAGTTCATTGTTATTTGATAAATTAATAATCGTTAAGTCAACTGCAACGCCTCGGTTATGTCCGCTGCCATTTCTCGGATGAGCAACATAGTCTTCATCTTTTACCAATTCCCAAAACTTTACCGTAACAGCATAAGGTCTGTATGCATCAAAAATTTTTAATCCGAGTCCTTTTGTTTTTAATTCCTGTTGTATTTTTTTCAAAGCATTTGCCGCAGACAAACGAAGAAAAGTGAAGGAAGTATTTGCCGGGTACATCAATCTTTTCATAAAATTATTAGTACTGGCATAGCGGAAATCGTATTTAATTTCCGGTATCAGGCTTTTCAATTCCACCATTCTTTTTGTTGAATCGTCTTTTACCTGTTCCTTGTAATTTTTTATTTTATCTGTAACAGCGGGTCGTTTATACGAATCTTGCTGTGCAACTGTTTCAGTGCCAACAGATGTCAACAGGATGAGAATTAATATCCATAGGAAGCGAAAAAAAATATTTATATTGTTATGCATATTGGTAGGTAAACTTACTATAAAACTACGATAAGCAACAAGCCACTACACTGAATTTATGGACACCCAAAAACTAATCTACCCTTTCGTTGCAGGCTTCTTTGTATGCCTCATATTTTTTGCTTCATGTAAAAGCAAACAAGAAAAGAGTGAACATTTTGCAAGCACTCCACAGGAACTAAATCAAAAAGCAAAAGAATTAATCAGCAATACTTTTCAGCATAATTCATTGCCCTCTTTTTTGGCTGATGATTCCTCCTTTGTTTTTTCACAAAAAGAATTTGTGGCATTTCTCTATGCCGGAAAAGAATATTCAACCAATTGGTGTAGTAAAGAAAGTTGGTCAGCAAGTGGCGACTCTTTATATCATTTTATTGAGAATGCCCAATTGTATGGTCTGTTTCCTGAAGATTACCACGCAGATGCGATAAGAGTAATCAGAAATAAGTTTATTGCTGATAGTTTGGGAAAATCGGACAGAAAAGATGCGGCTCTATGGGCGAAAGCAGATATAATACTGACAGATGCTTTTGTACAAATTGTAAAAGATATAAAAATTGGAAGGCTTCCAGATGATAGTATATCGCTAAGAAAAGATTCTGTGTTGTCCAACGAGTTTTATCAACAGCAGTTAAATGCGGTTTCTTCAAAGGGACTAATTTCTGTAATCGAATCATTGGAGCCAACGCAACCAGAATATGCGTTATTAAAATCAGGCATTAAAAAATTTCTTGATAGTTCAGACTATAGAAAGTTCACAGTTATTCCATATCCTGAAAAGAATCAGCAGAAATTTAAACAGGCATTGCAAAAACGATTGTACGAAGGCCGTTTTATAAGTTTTGATAGCACTACAGCAGATTCAACACAAATGGCAGATGCTGTAAAA
>Ga0138256_10009657_pt1 | contig 10122 bp, 9 predicted proteins | sample KNB2016incub_MG_FD_105486 | JGI IMG/M metagenome (GOLD analysis project Ga0138256, IMG submission 105486) | Active sludge microbial communities from wastewater in Klosterneuburg, Austria - KNB2014incub_MG | ecosystem: Engineered > WWTP > Activated sludge > Unclassified | place: Austria...
GCTGTGATTGTCACCACAGGAGCCAGCGCAAAATGGCTTGGCCTGCCGTCTGAAAAAACTTTTATGAACCGCGGAGTAAGCGCATGCGCCGTTTGCGATGGTTTTTTCTTCAGAGGAAAAGAAGTTGCCGTTGTCGGCGGAGGTGATACTGCAGCTGAAGAAGCGATCTATTTGTCTAAACTGTGCAGTAAAGTCCACCTGATTGTCCGCAGAGATGAGCTCCGTGCTTCCAAAATCATGCAGGAAAGGGTTATGAACACTACCAATATTCAAATGTGGTGGAACAGTGAAACCCAGGAAATCAAAGGCGAACAAACCGTTCAATCGGTCATCATAAAAAACAATCTATCCGGCTCTTTCACAGAACTTTCCGTAAGCGGATTTTTTGTTGCTATAGGCCATCAACCGAATACCGGAATATTTAAAGATTGGCTGAATATGGATGCGAGCGGGTATTTAATCACCGAGCCGGGTACCAGCAAAACTAACCGCGCCGGCGTCTTTGCCGGAGGTGATGCCCAGGATAAGATTTACCGCCAGGCTGTGACCGCAGCGGGAAGTGGGTGTATGGCTGCCCTGGATGCTGAAAAATACCTCAGCGAAAAGGGAATTATTTGATTTATTCTATTATATCGATATTATGATCAGTACAAAACTTAAACCCGGAGTAGTCTTCGGGCCACAATTGAAAGAACTCTATGATTACGCCAATTCTGCCGGATTTGCTATCCCGGCAGTGAACGTGATCGGAACCAACACGATCAATGCCGTATTGGAAACAGCCAGGGAAGTCAATAGCCCTGTCATTATTCAATTTTCCAATGGGGGAGCAGCATTTATGGCTGGCAAAGGCGTTAAAAACGACTATCAGCAGGCTTCAATTCTCGGAGCGGTATCAGGGGCCATGCATATCCATATCATGGCTAAAACCTATGGCGTGCCGGTAGTAGTACATACCGATCATTGTGCTAAAAATCTGTTGCCCTGGATCGATGGTTTACTCGAAATCGGTGAGAAATATTTTAAAAGCAGAGGTTTTCCTTTATTCAGCAGCCATATGCTGGACCTGAGCGAAGAACCGATCCATGAAAATATTTCGATCAGCAAAAAATATTATAAAAGAATGTCCAGAATTGGGACCGGGATTGAGATCGAACTTGGGGTGACCGGAGGTGAAGAAGATGGGGTGGACAACAGTGGGGTAGAAAACTCGAAATTGTATACACAACCTGAACACGTCTCCCAGGCCTATGAAGAACTGTCTAAAATTGGAAACAGCTTTACCATTGCTGCGGCATTTGGCAATGTCCATGGTGTTTATGCACCGGGAAATGTAGAATTGAAACCCGTCATTCTGAATAATTCACAGGTTTACATCAAAGAACATTTTAAAACGGCTTCCGATCAGCCGGTGAATTTTGTATTTCACGGTGGTTCAGGCTGTTCGCGGGAAGAAATCCGGGAAGCTATCAGTTATGGCGCGATTAAAATGAATATCGACACCGATATCCAATGGGCCTTCTGGGAAGGGATAAAAGATTATTACACCAAAAAGAAAGATTATCTCCAGGCTCAGCTCGGCAATCCGGACGGAGCTACCAAACCGAATAAAAGTTTTTATGATCCCCGAAAATGGCTTAGATCCGGTGAGGAAAATTTGAGGGTCAGGTTAAAAGCTGCCTTTGAAGATCTGAATTGTATGAACCGGAATTAGTGCAGGGCTGCGCGGATGGGAAGTTCTGAAACGATCAACCCTTCCTGTTTTACCCACCATGCCAACCGTTCATAGACCTGAGTTTCATCAAAATAAGTCAGGGCCATCTTGACGTAGATATTTCCGTGTTTTGCTTCGGATGTCCAGAGCATTTTATAGAACTTTTTTAGTTCGGGATCCTCCAGCGATTCCTCTACCAATTTAAATCGTTCTGCTCCGCGCATTTCGACTAATGAACCTACCAGCAACCGATCCATAAAACGTTGCATCACCGGTGTTTTCATATTAGCCATTAATGCCTTGATATATGGATCTTCAGGCATAGAAGGAGCGAGTTTGATACCCCGGGCACTCATGATCTGATACACCAGTTTAAAATGCTCCAGTTCCTCCAGCGCCGTCTCAATCAGGTCCGGTATGATCTCATGGCGGTCCGGATATTTTGCCACCATGCTCAGGGCCATGGCACTTGCTTTTCTTTCGCAATCGGCATGATCTATTAAAAAGGTATTGAAGTCCCTCAGAACAGCTCTAATCCAGGCATCAGGGGTTGGGGTGCTTACATCCAGGCTTAATTTCATGTACTTTGAAACAAAAGATAGATCAATAAAAACAAGACCAGGGTTACAATAGCTACGATTAAAAAAAAGTTTTTTAAGGGTTTCGCCGTTTTAGGGCTGGTCGATTTTGAAGATGACTTTTTGGGCATATCGAAATCATTTATTCTTGTCAAATCTAATCAAACCAGCTTAAATGTTATTGTTTAATCCAGGGTTTGTATTCATCCAACTTTACTTTGCGCGTATTTTCATAAAATTCATGAATACGCTGATCGACCAGGATATCGGTGTTGCGAAGGGGCTGGCTGAGTATTACGCCTTCCAGCGTGCGGCACCGGGAAAGGGCCACATAAGTCTGGCCAAACTCAAAAGCCCCTCGCCCCAGATCTACCTGAATTTTGTCAAACGTCTTTCCCTGGCTTTTATGGATGGTGATAGCCCACGCTAATTTGACCGGAAACTGGCGAAAAACGCCGGTGACTTCGGCTTCAAGCTCCTGATCATCGTTGAGCCGGTAACGGATAATATGCCATTCAAGAGGTTGGATATTTAATGTTTTGATTCCACCCCATTGTTCCAGTTGAATTGAAATGTGGTCCGGACCCAACTCATGGATGAGACCAATGCTTCCGTTTACAAATTCTTTAGATGGATCGTTTTTCACAAACATCACCTGCGCGCCTTGTTTTAAAGTGAGCAGGGTATCGGTCGGATAGGATTTGGGATTAAAACTTCCTTCAATAACAGCAGGATAAGAAAACCTCGGTGTATTCAATGCCTGAAGCCTCTGATGGTTAATTAGTTCAGCAACCTGGTTGGTTGAGGTCAGGGTGATGACAAATTCACGGGTTAGTCCGGGTTGCTCTACGCGATCGTTAATCATGCCCAGGTCATCTGCATCAAACTCATTGGTCCGGATCCGGTCCAGCAGTTGGATAAAGTGATATTCTTCCTGGCGGTAGACATGATTTAGTTCGATCAACCGTATCGTGTACCCATCTCTAAACACATGGGCCGAATAAAAATAAGGCGTCTCATAAAGTTGCCTTAAAACATACTTCTCTGTTTCATTGGATAATACCGGTGGTAATTGATATAGATCTCCAAAAAATATGACCTGGAGACCTCCGAATGGTTCGTTGATGCCCCGGTTGATTCTAAGGAATGTATCAATTTGATCCAGCATATCCGCCCGCACCATGGATATTTCGTCAATCACAAGGACTTCTATCCTTTGATAGAGTTGGTAATTAGTGTTGCGATGGATATCTTTTTTATTTAATGGATAAGGAGGGAAACCAAAAAAACTATGGATGGTCTGTCCGCGGACATTCAGAGCTGCTATGCCGGTAGGAGCAACCACAGCTATTTTTTTCCGGGTCGTGTCTTTAAATAACTGCAACAGTGTCGATTTACCGGTACCTGCTTTGCCGGTGATAAAATAAGACTCCCGGGTTTGTTCCAAAATCTGCAGGCAATTTCGAAAATCAGCGGTCAATGCTAATGGTTCGAATTTTGTGGAAGACAAATAGCGTTAATATTTTTTCAAATATATGCATATAATAAAAATTGGAAGGGTGATCTTTACCCAAACAATCCGCTGGATCTATGGATGTCAGTAAACCATTTTTTTTCAAACAATTTGCCGTAGCACAGGATAAGGTGACTATGAAAGTGGGTACTGACGGAGTACTCTTAGGTGCCTGGGTAGATATCCGGGATAAGGCATCGGCCCTGGATATTGGGACTGGTACCGGCTTGATTGCACTGATCCTGGCGCAGCGAATGAAGGATACCGCCCTTGTAGATGCTGTGGATATTGACCCCGGCGCAATAGAACAGGCCCGCGACAATTTTCAATCCTCTCCCTGGGCTGAAAGGCTGTTTGTACATCAGGAAGCAATTCAGGACTATTCTAACCGGGTGATCCGCAAATATGATATCATCGTGAGCAACCCACCATTTTTTACCGGTGGAATGCTTTCAGAATTCAACACAAAAAATGATGTAAGACATACCATTAAATTGCCCCATGGTGATTTGTTGCGGGCAGTCAGCCGTCTGTTGTTAAAAGAGGGCAGTCTGGGTTTGATTTTGCCTTATTTGCAGGGCTTGCGTTTTATTGAAATTTCAGAATCATATGGTCTGTATCCAAAGAGAATTACCGAAGTCAGGGGTAGGGCAGACAAGCCGGTGGAAAGATTGCTGTTAGAATTAAGTTATGACCGTTCCCTTACACCGATCCGGGAAGAATTAATTATCCATGCAGATCAAACTGCTTATTCAGAAACATATCAGGACCTGACCAGGCCTTTTTATCTGAACTTTTAAATTTTTTATTTCATGTCGTTTACGCTGAATCCCACCCTTGCTGGCAGTAATATTTATGAAGTCAATATCCGGCAATATACCCGCGATGGGACCTTAAAAGCATTCGAAATGCATCTCCCCAGATTGCGGAGCATGGGCATAGAAATATTGTGGTTTATGCCTTTGACGCCCATTTCGGAGAAAGAGCGCAAAGGCAGTCTGGGCAGTTATTACGCCGCAGCAGATTTTTTTTCCATAAATCCGGAATTTGGGACAACTGATGATTTTAAACACCTGGTCGAGCAGGCGCACCATCATGGGTTTAAAGTAATCATCGATTGGGTAGCAAATCATACCGGATGGGACCACACCTGGACACATACCAATCCTGAATTTTACCGCCAAAACGAAGCAGGACAGTTTTACGAAAGGAATGGCTGGGAGGATGTGATTGATCTGAATTATGATTCCGGTTCGATGAGGATCGCGATGATAAATGCCATGCGATATTGGGTTGACCAATTTAATATAGACGGTTTCCGGTGCGATATGGCGATGTTGGTGCCATTGGATTTTTGGATGGAAGCCCGGGGTACACTGGATCAATTAAAGGCACTGATCTGGTTGGCAGAATGTGAAGACCCGGCATACCTCTCCGTTTTTGATCTTATGTATGGTTGGGAATGGATGCACCTCACCGCTGCTGTGGCCAGGGGTGAGCAACATAAATCACAGCTTCTTCAATTGTTGGATAAATATCATTCACATACAGCTTCAGGACAGAAAATTTGTTTTTTTACGAGTAATCACGATGAAAACAGCTGGAACGGGACTGAATTTGAGCGATATGGTCAGGCCGCTTTGTTATTTGCCGCGTTAAACATGATCTTACCCAATGGAATACCCCTGATCTATTCCGGTCAGGAGCTCCCTGTTACGCACCGGTTACAATTTTTTGACAAAGATGAAATACCGTGGGGGTCTCAAGACCCCGCCCTGGACACTTTTTATACTTTATTATTAAATCTGAGAAAATCAAACCAAAATATCAAACATCCGGTGGCTCCGGCAACATTTAATCATTTGGTTGCCGATGACCGGATTTTTTCCATCCAGCTGGGGAAACCAGGGGTAAATGATATTATAGGAATATTTAACCTGAGCAACCAGGAAACTGAGTTTTTGATGGATGGTGCCCGACTATCCGGTAAATATAGAAACGTATTGACCCAACAAACTTTTAATGCTCAGAAGGAACATCGGGTTCATTTGACACCCTTTGATTTCAGGGTGTATGAAAATACTGAAACAGGTATTTCAGTATCGTGAGTCTTGTAAAGTTTCCTTTTTTAAAAACTAATTAGCGGCTACATGGGCACGGCTGATTAATTCCTGTGCTTTTTCCAATATTGTGGTATCCTCCAATTCAACAATACCTCCATTTGGACCAGGTTGAATGTGTTGATCTACAATGGTGCCATCGACAAATTTTTTTGCTCCAAAATAATTTCTCACTGTCTGCTCATCAAGGTTAAGATCATGGGCGATTTGGGAAACTCCTCCTGTCGGTAAACTGTGTTTAATCTGCCTCAATTCTTCAAAGGTTATATGCATAATCAAGTGGTTTTGGATGAATAAAAATTTTGAACCCCTCAATTTAAATTATTTCTTATCCAATTGCAAGGGGAATTTTGTTATTAACATTAAAAGAAATTTTATTTATAAGCAGTCAGACCTGAAAGGCAAGCAGTGTAAACTACCTTTTGCCATAGGGAATGCTGTCTAAAGCCAGATCACCTGAAAGCAAAGAGCCAAATGAAGGTTTCCTTCTTTTTAGGACAAGAGTACGCTCTCTGCAGGATGGTAGGGTAGATCAAAAGCATCGGCGACCCCTTTGTATACCACTTTTCCATGGACAATATTCAACCCTTTTCGGAGCCCCAGGTTGTCCGTGCAGGCTTGTCTCCAGCCTTTTGAAGCCAGATCAATGGCATATGGCAAGGTTGCGTTGGTCAGTGCTATGGTAGAGGTGTAAGGGACGGCGCCTGGCATATTGGCAACACAATAATGTACGATTCCGTCAATCACATATGTCGGGTCTTCATGGGTAGTAGGGCGGCAGGTTTCGATGCATCCCCCCTGGTCAACTGCGACATCCACCAACACAGTTCCGGGTCGCATATCACCCAACATTTCACGCGTGATCAGATGGGGTGCTTTGGCTCCTGGTATCAATACGGCGCCAATAATCAGGTCATGATTTCCTATTAACCTCCTGACCGTGTATTCGTTGCTGTACATTGTGACGACGTTTGGGGGCAGTATATCAGAGAGGTGTCTCAACCGATTGAGGTTGACGTCCAGGATAGTGACCATAGCGCCAAGGCCTGCAGCCATTTTTGCAGCCTGAGTACCCACAATTCCCCCTCCCAGTATGAGTACTTTTCCTGGCGGCACTCCGGGAACACCTCCCAGGAGAATGCCTCTTCCCTTTGATGGTTTTTCGAGGTATTTTGCCCCTTGTTGTATAGCCATCCGACCTGCAACTTCGGACATCGGGACCAATAATGGCAGGGAACGGTCAGGAGCTTCCACGGTCTCATAAGCCAGGCATACAGCCTGGTGGTCGATCATGGTATTGGTCAGGGTTTCATTTGATGCAAAATGAAAATAGGTAAATACCAGATGGTTGGGTTTGATCAAATCATACTCGGAGGCAATGGGTTCTTTGACTTTGAGTATCATTTCCGCGGAGGCATAAGTTTCCTCTATGGTTGGGATGATTACCGCCCCGGCTTCCTTATAGTCATCATCTGAAAACCCACTGCCTTCCCCAGCTGTGGATTGAATATTTACCGTATGTCCTTTTTTAATCAATTCCATGACGCCGGCTGGTGTGACGGCAACCCGGTTTTCGCTGGATTTTATTTCGTTAGGTACTCCGATTTTCATGGTTCGATTTGGTTTTGGTTAGAATTTAGCAGAGATGTATCGAGTGGTCAAATATAATTTGTTTGTTGTAAAGTTTCTATCTAAACAAAAGGCCTCTGAAATTTTTCAAAGGCCTTTGCATTTGGCACAAAAAATATTCTAATTCAATGAAGATTAATCGACCATGATCATTCTTCGGGTATGTTTGGCGGAATTCGTTTCAATAGAATAATAATATACGCCGGCATGATTTAGGTCCTGTTTTTCCAGCCGGTATTGATTATATCCCTGCACCCCGTTAATTTTTCTGTTGATCAAAACCCTTCCGGTCAGGTCTGTGACCTGAACAGTAACCGATTCGTTTTGAGGCAGGTCGAAGGAAATCAGGGTATACGCTTGAAATGGATTGGGTATATTTTGATACAAGGTAAAATTGTGCCTGGTCTTGTTGTTTTGATTGTCAAAAACCAGGTTTACTCCACCAGCCTCTTTTCCATTAAAGGATTCAGCCCTGGTATACATAGAATTGATAGCCAGGCTTTGACTCAATTTTACATTCTTAGTTGCTCTAACCTTAATGGAAAATAAAGTTTGCTGATTCGTAACGCTAAAGGATGAAGGATGGGTCCAACTGGTCGTTAAATAACCATTGATGACCCCAAAATTCCTTTGATCCAGCTCAAGGGCATTGCCCTTGACATCCAAAATCTCCAATCCTTCATGTTTTAAACTGAACTGAAAAGCTTCCATGGACAAAAAATTGGGCGAAGAGAATGACAGTACAGCTTCCTGGCCGGGCGCTAATAAACGGTCTTCGGTGGAGAAAGTAAGGGAATGATCAATGGATCTGTTTTCCAGTCCCGCGAGTCTGTGGGCAATGACTGAATGATTCAGGTCGCCGATCTTAATACCGACAAAATCCTTCTTGAGTTCATCTGCTTTTAAACCTTTAATATCAATATACTCCGGTGCAATCCAGGGATTCTGTGTACTGATATCGAGTTGTTTAGGAACAAATCTCCAGCTTTTAGTTCCCGGCAATTCGTCGTAAAGGTAAAGTATGAGTTTACGAAGTTCCATCATATCCAGCGCGGTAACTGCTTTATCATTGTTGACATCCGCTGCCAGGTATTGATAACCATTTTGGAAAGGCTCTACACCCAGGATATGTTTCTGAATCAGCAACAGGTCAATACTACTCACTCCATTAGATGGTTGATCGTTGCGGGAAGCTTTGATCAGGTATGGAGTATTCAGCGGAAGATTTAAAAACGCGTATTGTCCGTTAAATGTAGTTTTAAATGAAGGTAAGTGGTGACTGGATTGCGCTTCAATCAGTACATGTTCGATAGGCTGACTTGCCAGCGTTTTGATTTCTCCTGAAATACTCCCTGCTACGCTTTTTGCATCTTCACACACATCGCCACTGCCATCCTGAATATTGATAAATGTCGAACAATAATCAAAATTGCCTGCTTCATCCCAAACATAGATATCAATTTCTATGGTAAAACTTACTCCATTGGGAAGGCCGGTGCAATCAAATATTTTACAGCTATCCGCTATATTCGAACCAAAGCTGAATTTCAGATTTTCCTGGCTGGTACAGTTGTCAAAACTGCCGGCATCCAGGTCTTTTGCCCAGACTTTAATCGTGCCGGTAGACGGCATAATCACCGTGGCAATGCCATGATAACAATAGGGTGTAGGTCTTTTACAATCTCGTACCGTCAACACAAAGGTGCAGGTATCTTCATTGCCACAGTTGTCTTCAGCAATCACCGTTACCAGGGATTTGCCCTGAGGCTGGACTATGGAAAGTGAAGTTACCGGAGATGTACTTTTTTTATCGATGCTGCTTTTATTATAGGCCCTGGCCAGCAGATCGGATGCTGAAGGATTTTCATTGAGTTCCCATCGATAACTGATACGGTCTGTTGCAGTACAATTATCTGTCGCACTAAATGGGATTGATACCGTGGGCAGTGCACAATTTTCAGAAAAAATACAAACTGTATCGTCCTGGCAGGTGATCACAGGTGCAATGGTATCCTTGATTAATATGATCTGGATATAAGTGATGATCCCATCGCCATTGTCCTTTAAATGCCGGTATACACAAGGCCTTTTAATGGTATCAGCCACCAAACGATCGTCTACGATGACATCCTTCCCTCTGGAAGAAAGCCCGGGATCAAACTTGCACCAATCGACAATACGCCAGGTACGCACTATTTTATAACAGGCGTCAGGTACGATATCAAACCGCTGGTCTTCATAATTTACACCGACCAACTCACATTCATCGTCCATCACGATGGGTTTGCCAATAGCCTCCGGTGAAACATCCTCTTTGTTATCACAAACGGTCACTTTGTCTTCAGGAAACATCACCTCAAAATCAGACCGGTGTTTAGTCACTATTTTTTGGTCTACAGTCACCTGGTTTCCACAACGGTCTTTTACATTCCAGCTGCGCTTGATCCAACCGTTGTTACATTTATCAAAATAAAATTCGTCTTTAAAAGTTAATGTAGCGGTGTCAATCCAGCAATTGTCCCAGATCCAGAATTTACCGGTTCCTGCTGTATCACTTCCAGGATTGCC
>Ga0138256_10009658_pt1 | contig 10122 bp, 11 predicted proteins | sample KNB2016incub_MG_FD_105486 | JGI IMG/M metagenome (GOLD analysis project Ga0138256, IMG submission 105486) | Active sludge microbial communities from wastewater in Klosterneuburg, Austria - KNB2014incub_MG | ecosystem: Engineered > WWTP > Activated sludge > Unclassified | place: Austria...
CACCAGGTCCGCTTCAACTGATAAAACAAAGATGAACAACTAAACGCAAAGCGTAAAACACAGTCATCTTATCCAACTGTGGATAACGTGAAAAAGAGTCAACTAAAATCAGGACGAGGCAAAATTTTACAGAGACCATCACCTCAAAATATTAACATCATGACTGAGAATACAAAATTGCCAGAAGATGAAGTTTGTATGTCAATAGAATATATTTTGGACACATGGAGACGTATGGCTAATTGGCTTCAGTTCGGACTAATTTCGTTTGGCTTTTTAGCAATTGCTTGCTCTGTCTGCATTGCTACATTCAATGTCGAAATAGGACATTTGGCAACTAAAATATTGGCTGCTTGTGCGACTCTGTTTTTAACTTTAATTTCCTCTTTCAGTCTCGCCTCCAAAGCAAGCAATGTAAGAGATGGTTGGCGACATCTTAACAAAGCGATGTACAACTATAAGACAAAATCTATTGACATTACAGCTTTAATCAAAGCATACGAAGAAGGAGAGAAAATCTTAGGAACGGTTGAGTTTAACTACGACAAATCACAATTTACTAAACTGAAACCACTAGTTACTAATGGTGATGACGCTATACAAGACAACAAGTCAAAAGATACAACAGGTCCAGACCAAGGAGCAGAAAGCAAAGACAAAAAAAACAAAGCTGCAGATAACAAGCCATCAGAAGCAAACGAAGATAACAAAAACGACATGACACAAAAAGGCAAGGACACAGCGGAAGGCGACAAGAAAACCGAGGAGACGAGCTAAATCTACGCACAACATTGGGTTTTATGCAAGTTGGGCAGGACGTTGTAACATCGGCTAATTGCAAATCCCAGCTTCAGTTCCGGCGGGACGCATAACTATCGGCTTTTGTACTTAACTTCATCAAAATATTTTCAATCAGCAGCGGTTACGGGCAGACGGAACTCCGATTCCCAACCTGCATAAAGCCCTGTTCGTTGGTGGCAACCCAAGAGCGACCCAAAAGAACGAAGTGAAATATTTAAATAAAATGGACATAAAATACAAGTTTCATCATTTAGGAATACCCATTAATGAAAAACGAAATGATGAACGATACAGCGAGCATTTCAAAATGTTCACATCTGACAATGAAGGTAAATTCAGAATTCAATTTCACCGTTTTGAAGAGGACTCACCTTTAAATACAATAATTAAAACTAAACCGCATATTGCTTTACAAGTAGATAATTTATTGGAAGCCATAAAGAATGAAAATGTAATTTTAGGTCCGTATGAACCAATCCCAAAATACAAAGTTGCAATAATTAATGATGGAGGTATGCCGATTGAATTAATTGAAACCGAACTCACCGATGAAGAACTTTGGGGAAAAGCCAAAGAGCAAAATGATTTAGATGTTGAAGGGTTAAACTTAGATTAGTTAGTAAAACTGAGTAAGATCAATCAATTAAAATTGAGCCTACAAACAAAATGACGACAGTAGAAAGCATAAAAGATAAACCGAACAAATTTTACATCATAAGCGTAAGTGTTCTGACATTTGTTATTCCGACAATTGGTTTCTTAGCGGAACATTCTGCAACCAATGCGAACTTGACTTTTGAACTGTTTAATAAATGGTTTATTTTTTCAGCAGTTGGACTGCGTTTATTTTTGGCGGGCATCAAACAAGTGAAAAACCCAGAGTTTACAGCAAAACAAATTTTTCATCTTGATAGCCCAGACAGTTTTCCAATATTACGTGAATTAGGTTTCGCTAATATTTGTTTTGGACTTGTAGCTATTGTTTCTTTGTTTAAACCTGAATGGAGAATAGTAAGTGCATTTGCAAGCGGACTTTATTACGGCATTGCAGGCGTTCAACACGGATTAAAAAAGACATCGGGAATAAATGAGAAGTTTGCTTTATGGACAGACTTAATCATTTTTATAGCACTCTTGATTTACTTCATAAAAACTATTTGAACTGCTTAAACAGAATGACAGTAATTACAATATATTTTAGACAAACAAACCCTACCTGAAAAATGGGCAGCCACCAACAGGCGGTTTGGCAATATGGCGGGGCGACGAATATATTCTCAACTTTTTGTTCGCTAATCGGTTTCAGTTCCAGCCGACGAATAACACCAAGCAATAGAATAAACAATGAACTATTATTTATAAATTTAGCAGCGGTTACGGGCTGACGATTTTCAAATACCGCCACATCGCCAAGCCGTGTCCGTAATGTGCAAGCTGGTTTCGTCAAAAATTGCAGCATTCTGTTTCAAGTTTCAATTCATTAAATCCAATGCTGCTTTTTCGTTAGACACTTTATTTTTTGCCAGCAGGTTTTGCACAGCATTTGTTTTTTGCGCTGTGGTTGTGGGTGGGACAGTTTGGCTTACTGCTTTTTAAAAACTAGTTTTTAGTTTGTTGCAGTTCCTTCTTTTTATGTTGTAGCGTTTGCATTTTTTGTTGCTGTGGGGTTGGACAAAGTTCGGAAGCCTCTACCCTTTTGGGTTGCTGCTGGCTCGTAAGTTTTTTGCATAGCTCTTTTCATTTAATACTGCAAGTTGGAGTGTTTTTGTTTTTAGTTGCAGTTTGCTGGTTGACGGCGGGCTGCTTGCTTTTTAAAGTTGCAGCTTTTAAAATCATACCTGGCTTTAAAGTGGTTGCTTTTTTATTGCAGCTGTTTTGGGTGGACAAAGTGAGTTTATTTGTAAGTAAACATTTTTTGCAGCAGCAAACAGTAACTTCTTTTAATGCAAACAGTTTTTAGTTTTTAAAGCAATATTCGTTTTTAAATTCAAAGCAGTTTGTGTTTTATTTGTTACAGCTTTTAGTTTGCCGCCTGCACATTACAAAAGGTTTGCCGCAATGCTGGCGGACGTAATAACAATCGGCAGATGCACTACTATCAGCTAATATCGGGCTGACCGAATTCTATTCGGCTTTTAGTTGTTATCTTCAACTTTAGTTTTCAATCGGCTTCAGTTGCCGGGCGGACACAGCAACAATTCCAGCCCTGCGGCAAGCCTCGAACGTACTATGCAAGCCGTGACGTTCCCTGTTCAGCGACATCAAGACTGTATTTGTTTTTTTTGCCAACGCTTCTTAAAGACAACATTTTGTTTACTAAATAACTCATATGTCTATTTTAAATGTCGCTCCAGAAAACCATGACTATGACGGATTAGATGATAACTCGTCAGACTTACAAAGGCTGGACGTTTTCTTTGCCATTTTATTAAAATCAACCTATGGCGAATATGTTGACACTTGGAAATTAAAACTTAAACACAACCAGCAGATTTATTTTGAATCTCTATTACTTGAAACAGGACTTGTAGTAGATGACAGCGGCAGTGCTGAACAATCACGTTTCAAGCTAACAAGTAAAGGCACGGTTCTTTTAAATAAATATGGCAGTTACTCCAATTTTATAAGTCAGGTTGAAAAAGAAAAAACAATACAAAGAACTAAGACCGAAGAAAGGGAAAACTTAGAACTTCAACAGCTTCGGACTAATGTTAAAATACTAACCGACCAGCATCTTGACTATTTAAAAGACCGAAAAAGATTTATCAGAAATGAATGGGCTTTATGGATAGGAATAATATTATCGCTAATTGCATTAATATTATCACTCTCATCCAAAAAATAGTAACATCTTTTCTTTTACAATCTTTAATTATTTCAGCGACCTTTTTGTTATTGTCACTTAATTGTCTGTTTATCTCAATTAGTTCATCCAGTTTCATAAACAAGAATTTTAATACAGCCCTTCAAAAAAAACAAATACAGCCAGGCTGTGGGTTATATAATCAACTTTAGTGCGACACATCATCGGCCAGCATAGTACAGGGGGTTTGCTGTCATGCCGGGGCGACCTGCATATACTCATCGTCCCGGTTCGCTACTCAGCCACATATCGGGCTGACCGAATATATATCATCAAAATAACTTAACTTCAGCTTCAACTAAATCCGGGCTGCGGTTCAAGCTGACGTAACACGGAATACCGGCACGAACAGCAAGCCCTACCGTTAGCGGCAACTTAATTTAGACCCTAATAACAGATGAAATCTCTAAAAATTTTACTTCTTTTTTTACTTTGTGCTGTTTCCTCTTACGGACAATTCAATATGCCGTCTTTTAAAGAAGTGGTTACAACCTTTTTCTCAAGATATTCATTTGACAGTTACGAGATTTACTTAAAGTTTCAGAGAAAGAAAGATGGCTGGTATGTATCTGAAGACAATTATAACAACCCCGGAAATTTCTTTAATTCAAAGTTGTTTTGGTCGAAGGACACTAAAACATACGCTGAGTTGGAATATCCACTAACGAATGGAGATACTAGTTTGGTTACCGATAAGGTTGCCAAATATTTGGTTCAAATAAATTGGAGTTATGAGGAATACCAGTATCAGCGTAACAAATACTATGGATATCCCGGTTGGGACTGGGATGTTATTAATGATGAAAAAAGTGAAAGTAATCTTACTGATTCCTTGTTAGAAAGTCAAGCAAGAGCAAACTTTAATTACGCATCTGGCTTTATTGCAGAACAATTCGGTGATTTATTCGTAAACAATGACAGTGACAGGATTCCTCTTAAAGCAACTGACAAAATTTCAAAAACTAGAATTGAAAAATTCATTTTCTATGAATTAAAAGCCATCAACGCCTATTCCGAGATTCTCAAACTTAACCCTGACTATGAAACAAGAGTTGGAAATATTAAAATCAAACTTGCCAATGAGTATATGTTTTCTTACTTGGAGTTGCTGATGGCTGGAGATTTAGTAAGAGCTAAAGAATTTGCAAAAAAAGCAGTGTACCCAGACAGCTTACTTTTATTAAGTAAATCTTATTTATCAGCACTTCCAGCAAACAGCATATTAATAACGGGCGGAGACAATGACACGTATCCGCTTTGGTATTTGCAAGTAGTTGAAAATTTCAGAACTGATATATCCGTACACAATTACAACTTAATTGGCTTTAGAAGGTATCTTGCATTAGTCAATCAAGACAAAAACCATCCTCTTTTCTCAACAAAAGACAGCATTTATTTAAAGGATGACTTTGACTATTTTTTATTCGGGAACCAAACTGACAAAAGCGTTCAAACAGATGTAGGAAAGTTTCTAACAGATTTAGAAAAGGGCTATAATCCATACGACACCTCATTCGTTCCTTATAAAGGTGATAGGCTAAAAAAATACTATTCAAAAAACCTTTTTTTTGAAACCAATTTGAAAAAGAAAAGCAAGCCTTTTCAAATTGGAGACTATTTATTTATGAACGACTATATTTTACTTGACATCATAACTACTTCTAATAAACGGAAGATATTCTTTACTTATAATATAGACCTGCTCTCAACATTATTGACACAAAGAGAAAATGTTTTTGAGCTTACATACGGTGACAGATAAGCAGCCGCTAACAAAAGTATTTGCAAAAGCAGGGCTGAACAATGTAACATCAGCTATGTGCTACTATCAACAGCGGTTCCGGCTCGACGTTCAATATTCAGCTTTAGTTCTTAACTTCAACAACATATTTTCAACTGGGCATTTGTACCGGGCTGGACAATCAATGAATTCCCTGCCTTCGCAAATACTCGAACGTTGTACGCAACCATTCCGACACACTCTAATAACTCAAACTAATTGTATATCTAAAACTGCTGACATGAATACAAGCAAAGACTTCAAGTTAAACAATCGAACCATTGTTATCACGACACCAGTTGATGAATTTGACAATAACAAAATTTACACAAGCCGATATTTTTTTCAGCAAGTGAATGGACAAAAAAGAGAAATGCTTGCTAAAGCACCCAAGACTGCATTTTATAGAGATGTAGAAATTCAATTAGAAGCAATAGAAGGAAAAGCAATAACTGAAAGAGTATTTTTTGAGGCTCTTTTACGAGGTTGTGAAAAACACATTGAAAAGTTTGGCAGACTAATCATTACAGATTTACACACACAATTAAATGTTACAATGCATTTAGTTGACGCAACAAATGGCATCTTTCACACGATTATAAACAATGAAGATGATGGAATTTCTTTGAGAAATTATTATACAGGTGGAGCATTTGAAATGATGCCAGACCATATATTAGTTCCTCACCCATCTATGACAGACGAAAATGGTAGACCAAAATTGATAACAATACGACAAGCTAAATCAAACGCTTAAATTCCTTGCAACATGATAGACTACAACAAAGTATTTTCAAAATTCCCAGACTTAGAAACAGAAAATTTAAAACTTGAACAGTTTAGTGAATTTGATGTTATGGCTTATTATAAAATGTGCCAAGACCCTGATTATGTTCGTGAGTTTATTCCACAAGGAATGCAAGTTTCTCAAATGGACGCAATAAATACAATCACAAAAAAATATCCGCAAAGTTTTAAAGACAGACAGGATTTGACATGGGCAGTTATTCTAAAAGAGCCAATGGAACGTATCATCGGCATTAGAGATTTGTTTATAGACACACCATACGACCCAGTAGTTACACAAGGTTTTATTTCACGAGAGTATAGAAACAAAGGTTATAATCAAGAGGTTTTATTAGCAGTAATAAAATTTTTAAAAAGTGTTGGTGCTGACCATATTCTTTTTAATTGTAACAGTGACAATGAACCAGTATTGCATATTGCTAATAAGCTACAGTTTGACGACATAACACCTTTTCAGATGAGTATGATGAGTACTCGTAAAAAATTCCAATTGACGCTTTAGACAATATGGTATGCGTACAACAGGCGGTTTGGCAATATGGCGGGGCGACGAATATATTCTCATCTTTTGTTCGCTATTGGGCTTCAGTTCCAGCCGACGGAATACTAATGAGCTGTAGAATTAACAATGAACTTTTGTAACTTTATTCAGCAGCGGTTACGGGCTGACGATTTTCAAATACCGCCACATCGCCAAGCCGTGTCCGTTGGGCGTTATCTGGTGACACTTTTTGTATGTTGTAACTTGGCACATTTATCATTGCAGAATGGGTATTTTTTTGTAAATTTGTTGTATGTCTACAGTTAAAATAACTAGCAGAAAAGGTACTAATGCGGTAAAGAGACTTCGTCAACAAAAGCTTAGAAGTGGGCTTCCATTTATGATTAATGTTAAAGAGTTATCTACTAATCAATGCTACCTTGAATACCCAAATGGCAGCATTAAGCTAATTACTGTTGTACACTCATCTAGGGACATCGATGTAATTCGTGAATTAACTTCAATAGAGGCAACTCATTTACGGAAACGCTTTCACTTCTCATCTGTAAAGTAGATGCCGCTTCTTTACATCATAACTGGTTCAAATGGTGCCGGTAAGTCATCTGTAGGACCTGATTATATCCCAACTCATTTAAGAGACTCTATTTTTGACGGTGATAAACTTTTTATGCAGAAAAGAAGTGAGTTCTGGATAAACGGCATAAAATCTCATAAAGAATGTAAAAAACTTGCTGCAGAAGTTGTTGAAACTACTTTTGATAATCTGGTAGCATCAGCCTTAAAAGACAATACCGATTTTGCTTATGAAGGACATTTTACAAATGACGCAACATGGAGCATACCTCGAAAATTTAAAGAATCCGGATATAAAATACATCTAATTTTTTTTGGGCTGACAGACACTGCTCTTTCAGAAACTCGTGTTATCGGAAGGGCTAAAGAAGGAGGTCATTATGTTGACCCATTTACTTTATCCTCAAATTTCTACGGTAATTTAGAAAAGTTAGACAAGTACTTTAACATTTTTGATTCGGTTACACTTGTCGATACTTCGGGTATAGAACATGTTGGATTAGCAGTAATAAAAAAAGGGAAATGTGTTTCCGTGATCTCTAAAGAAGAACTACCAGAATGGTTTACAGCAAATCTTCCTACCATTACTGGGACAATTGTTCAAATTGAAAACAAGTAGGATTTTGATGACAACGCCCAACAAAAGTATTTGCAAAAGCAGGGCTGGACATTGTAACATCAGCTAATTGCTAGCATCAGCAGCGGTTCGGGCTCGACGTTCAATGTTCAGCTTTAGTTCTTAACTTCAACAATATATTTTCAATTGGGCATTTGTACCGGGCTGGACGAACAATGAATTCCCTGCCTTCGCAAATACTCAAACGTTGCATGCAAGCCCGGACGAACTATCACCCAGCTTAAAGACGGAGTTTGATGCCCCCATCGACTGGACGATTTTCAATTGGACTTTTGTAGGTTGTTCAACTTTGTTTTCTTTGTTCATCTTCCGTTTCGGGGGACAACAAACACCGCCTTAAAAAAAATGGTTTGACAAAGCTCAGCCGGGACGCATACCGCAGCCACGCCCTGGCACAGGACATAGCTTTTGTTTTGTAGTCGCTTTGGGCTGGACAGTTTGCTTTGAGTGAAAGTTGCAGCGACCCGGACACACTATATATCACCGACAGTACAGAACCGACCATGACTCCGCCCGGACAGACACAGGATATTTTCGGCGACATATATCTATCAACGAAAAAACCATTTTTTTAAGAAGGAGTTTTATGGGACAGAGAATATATCCCGGCATCCCGGACACAGACTATATTCAGCGACAGGGTTTGCACCGGTTCAGCACTTGACACTTTATTATAGCGACAGAATATAGATATATCTTCTGCAGGACATTGAACATTTGGAGGACGGTGCAGTGTGCTTATGGTTCTCTATCTGCTTTGGATGGACATTGGACTTTGGGAGGCAGACACTCCTACTGAACAATGGGCCTGCATGCAACATGGGGTTTTATGCAAGGCTGGCTGGACGCTGTATCAATCGGCATTTTATCGCTATTGTACTTTTGTTTCGGCTGGACGTTCATTGCTGTACTTTTATTGTTAACTTCAACTTTAGTAATTTTATTGGGCAGCGGTTCCGGGCTTGACGTTAGAAATTCCAGCCCTGCATAAAGCCCTGTTCGTTAGGCGGCATTTTATTGACACACCCTACCAATGCAAGTGAGACGACAATTACTGATTACGATTTTGGCTTTTACATTTATTGGTTGCAATATCAATAACGACAAAAAGCAACCAAAAACATTCTATAACACAATTGCGGGTTGGGACATAACTTATATTCCCATTATAGAGCCTTACAGAGCGACAAGTTTAGACAAAGGTGCTACATGGTCTATAAGCAGACCAGAAGTTGTAAACAGTTTTGAAGTTAAAAGTTTCGGAGTTTCGCATAACCTTATCTATGGACAAGGAAGTTCAAATTGGTTCTTGCTTGACACCAAAACAAAGCTCTACGCAGAATATGAAACTCAAGGAGAATTACTAAATAGCTTGGAAACATTTTCAGTTCCAGTTAATGACATTGGTAAATGCAATTCTTATTTAGACAGCTTGGCTAAAGGCAAAGACTTATATTGGTTTCCAAAAGATGGAAAAACATATCCCAATTATCCAAGTATCAATCCATACGGAGTTACATTAATAAACGTTAGTGAAAAAACTGGTGAGCAACCTGATTTCTCTTTTAAGGAAGCCCTTTCGTTTAAAAAGACCAAAGTGTACTTTTTCAAAATAAAATATAACAAGAGCACAAATGACTTGTATTATTTATCGTTTGACAACTCACCACCAATGTTAGTGAAGGACAATTTGTTAGTTCCTGTTTTCAGCAACAAAACCCAATTTGACATAACATTATATACACCATATCCTGTGGCACAGGAGAAAGGAATTTCAGAAGAAAAACGTTTTCTTAAATCCAAAACTGCCTACATTCGGTAGGACGAAAAACGCCGCCTAACATTGGTATTGCCAATAGTGGGGCAAGACATTGGAGCAATCAGCAGCGGTAATTCTGCTGTACCGTGGTTCGGGGCTCGACGAATAAAGCCCAGCTTTAGTTCTTATTATTTATCTTTAGCAAAAAACCGGGCAGCAGTTCCGGCGGACGAAATTCTATTTCCCCACCATCGGCAATACCTGTTCGTTAGTGGCAATTGTATAGTCCTGAAATAGGTTGACTCCCAAAAAGTGGATAAGTCAACTAAAAACAGGACACAAAATGCGACGTAAAACAAGTCCCGACACTTCGGGAAGCAAAAAACAGAGCGTAAAGCGC
>Ga0138256_10009659_pt1 | contig 10122 bp, 18 predicted proteins | sample KNB2016incub_MG_FD_105486 | JGI IMG/M metagenome (GOLD analysis project Ga0138256, IMG submission 105486) | Active sludge microbial communities from wastewater in Klosterneuburg, Austria - KNB2014incub_MG | ecosystem: Engineered > WWTP > Activated sludge > Unclassified | place: Austria...
AAAAGGAAAGAAGCAGCGCCAAATCGTAACCGAGCAGCGCGACCCAAATCTAAACGGACAATGGTGGAAAAATGACGATCAGGCGCAAACTCACTATCTAGTGAGCGTCTTAGAACTTAAAACACCTTTGAAGGAGCATCCAGACTGGAAAATAATTGAGAGTAAACCCATGAGCCTAACCTTCATGCCTCATAAGTATTACCTAGCTAAAACGCGCGACGATACGCCTCTTAGGGGGCGAATTGTAATGGGAAGGGAAGTAGAAGGAATTTAGAGAATGCCGCCTCTATCATCAATCTTGATAGGTCTATCAGCAAAATAACCGTCTTTTAAGATTCTAACATCATCGCGAAGTAGTGCTACTTCTGCGCTCAAACGCCGAACTTGATCGACTGAGGAAGTATTTAACTTAACATCAAGAGAATCAACACGACTCCCCCGCCTAACATACCAAGTGCAACCAGCTAAAACCAAAGCCTGAAGTAGCGAAAGATAATCGGCACCGCTCACAATTTCCCCTTAGCTTTCAATTTGGAAACAGCATCCTCAATTTTTTCGCCTACGACTCGCGCAACAGTTTCTCGACCTGGCGCTAAAATTTTCATAACAGGCCCGACCCATTTTAGTCCTGCCATAACATCCCAAAAATCTAAAACAAACTCTTCTGACCATGATTTTTTATCAGGCCCCGACCCATCGACAGGAAATTTTTTCTCCGCTAATTTTACAACCGAGGGAATTAATAACGGAATCAAACTTAATAAAATTGGCATTATCCTATTTCCTTTTCATTTCCTGGTTGTCTACTCATTACAGTTCCAAGATTAGTCACAAATTTCGCATAATAAATCGGAGTAGCAGTACGGCCGAGATTTGTATTTAAAAACCCTGGCCCACCATTATAGGCTCTGACCATATACTCGCGCCTTGTTGCTTCATCGTATTTTGAGAATCTATCCCACATTTGCCGTAAATATCTTGAACCAAGATCAATAGAATTTTTAGGCACATTTAAGTAGGCTTGAGTTATCGGAGCGCCGATCAATTCTCTGGATGTTGCAAGCGTTGTTTGCATCAATCCCCACGATTTCCCGTCTGAGGATTTGGACCCTTCCACATCCTGAGGATTTAAAATTCCATATGCAACGCTTCTAGCGGTACCGATTAGGCTCTCGTTCATTGAAACAGCTTTTATCCAGCGCCAAGGTATCCCATATTTTTTTGATGCCGCTTTAAAATCAGCATCGTATCTTGTGAACCAGTCACCACTAGAAGTCACTGCAGCCTCCACTTCATTTTTAAAAATAAAGCCAGCGCCTAAGATAAGCGCCAAAATAAATAACTCAGGCTTTTTTTGCAAGGAAACTCCCAACAGTTTTTCCCGAACTATTAGCAAAAATTAAAACAGCACTAACCCCAACAATAACAGCAATGCCTAAACCATATTTTGAAAGCATTCCCACTAAATCGAAGGTTTCTAAAGCGACTTCCTTCGCGATTTTTCCATAATCAATGTCACCTCCTACCGCTAGAAAATAGGAGTTGAAAGCCGATTTAGACGGAACAGAAGCGCCAGTATAGTCTTTATTCGCTAACGTAAAAACTGAACCCCAGCGGCTTGTTGGCAAAATTCTAGCAAATTTTCCGATTGATTCAATTTGAGCATTAGAAAATTTTGCGAGTACGCCAGCAAATGTCAAAACACTTCTGAACCCTGAGTTATACCAACCTCGCAAAAAATTTACTCCGAAACTATAATCGGTCATACGCTTTCTTCATAACCATAGATTGTTGAATAGCAATCACCAACACCGCCATTTCCCTTACTGATCAAGTATTTTCCCGCAGGAATATCAAAACCCTTTAGACAAACGCTAATCATATCTAAGCTTATTGCAGTGATGTTTGAAATTGGAGTAGAACTTCCACCATTTGAATAAATTGGATTAGTCGGCGCAGTAGTGTCGTAAAAAGGAAGCGAGTTATCAGCGTACCCAATAGCATTAGAAGCAGTAGTGGCGCTTCTAGTAGTTTGAACAGCTAGGCATTTAAAAACTTTCCCAGTAGGAACTACATAATTACTTGATGACCCCAAAACCCTTGCACCACTTGAACCAGTAGCGCCAGAAACACAAGCCACTAATACTTTCAAATCTGAACCAGTCGGGAGCGCCATTAATCCCGCTTGTAACTGTGAATTTCCTGCCTTAATTAAACCCATATTTTATATTTCCTTTTGAATCGAAACAGAGCAAGTGCCTGAAGCACTAATCCCATAAAAATCGCCTTGACCTTGATAAACAAAATAATCGCCTGGCTCTAATAAAACGCCTGGATTTGCACCGCCTTCGCTTGTAACAGCGCTTGTGCCAGAAACCCAAATATCTATCCCGCTTGTTCTAGGATTTCCGACAGTTAAATTTTTTCTATCAGAATCAGCAGAAGCAATCAAAGTTGCAGTACTTGAAACACTTACTGGCGTTTCGGGAGTCATGCCCGAACCCGTAGTAATATTCACACCGCCAGCAATCGAACTAACTTGAGTTCCTGATTCAAAATGAACGTCAACATAAGCAATCAAAGTGATTGTTTTTGCCGCTTGCGCATCCCAAGTTAAATAAAGGCTTTTGGCGGGAGTATCAAAATTAACTGTGTCGTTCTTTTTCATCACAGTATAATTTTCTAATTGCTGCGTAGAATCGCCATTCATTGAAATTTTAATTTCAGTACTATTGTCGGTCGCATCCTCACATCTGATAGCAGTAACAGGAATACCGATTTTATAAGGATTTGAAATAGTGCCCCTTGGTTCTCCAGTAGTCGGGTCATTTCGATCTAAACTTAAAACAAATCTTTGTTGACGAAAAGGAACAGCATCGCTCGAATATCTCGTTTGAGCATAAAATTTCGTTAAAATCTGATTTAAAATATCTTTCGCTTGTCTTAGTTCAATAGTAAGCGAAGTAATGGATTTATTTTGATCATCCATAAATTTATTTCCTCACGGCAAAGTAAATAACTGCGGCCCCTGCTAATAAAATCGGAAGACCGACGCCTGCGATTTGCATCGTGTTTAAATTAGTTAGTCCACCATTCCAAGGGTTTTGCTGAACAGAGCTAGGGTCTTGTTTCACTTCTGAATTTCCAGAACTTCCACCAGTTACTTTATTAGCAACATTCTGAGCAGCGGTATTTGCTGCACCTAAACCGATAGTTTTTAATTGCTCCGCGATATCATCCCACATTGAAAATTCCATAAATTATTTTCCCCTCGCTTTTTTGATTATAAAAATTGCTCCGATTGCTAAACCAGCAATCAATAAAACACTTGGACCCTCTATTGAGTCACCACTTAAAAAATTTGATTGGCCCATTGATGGCGGTGCCATTACTGGCGAGCTAGGCTTTTTTGCAATCAAAGCCTGACCCAAATTTCCTATTCCTTCATATCCTTCGGGAGTATAAGCACCTAAAGCGCTTTGTAACCCACCTCTGATATTTCCATTCCCAATCTGTGAACCAATTCCCGCCGCTGTTAGAGTACCAGTAACTCCTAATGTCGGCGCTAGTGCATACCCGCCCGCTGCGATTGCTCCCAATTTTGCGCCTTCTCTTAAATAAGTTCTTAAATCAGAACCTGAAAAATTTCCGTTTGATCCGCCAATGGTGCCAGAACTTGAAATAAATTTAGAACCCATCGAACCCAAAATAGGCACGTTACTTGTTAACTCAGAAAATTTTCCGCCGCTTAAATTTTCTATTTGAGAAACAGGCGAAAGCGAAGTTACTCCAGAAACGGCCGATTTTGCCGCTCCTTTAATATCGCCTTGAGCAACATTTGAAACGACAGAAACAGCGGATTGGACAGGCGCTGCTACTGCTTTTACGATGCTTTTGAAAAAACCCATTGAAATTATCCCCTAGATACTCAAGACAGTAGGCCGCTTAGTTAAAAGCGACCTACTGAATGAGGACCAAGAAAAGGGTTTTACGCCTTCATTGGAACAGCTGCGATTTCCATTTGATGAAGTGAAATTTCCACTCCATTGGTATAGGTAGCAGGGTCAACGCCGCTCGATGCTGCGGTGGATACTTGTAACTGAACTTGGTCAACGCCTTGTCCGATAGAAGTATTTAAGCTTGAATCAATTCGACCCGACTGAATCAAATTCATAAAAGCGTGACCTTGTGAGACGTGATTACTAGAAGCAATCAAGTCATTCACTCCATGTCTACCTTGATTAGATTTTTGCAAATCTTTGTATTTGGTAGACTGAATGATTTGCTGACCATTCACAAGTAAAGCAATGTCAGTTACTGCAACGTCTGACAAAGTTTTATTTGCATTTCCGTTTTTGACCATCATAGAAACACCTGCAAGGGCATTACCACGATTCAATTCGATCAATGAACCAGAAACCTGAGCAGAGTAACTTGTGCGTTTCACTGTTTCTTTAAAATCGAAAAATTGCTGTTCACGAGGAACAGAACGATTCTCAATTAAAGTACAAATGAAATTTAAGTTAACATCGGTGTAACTAGTAATAGAAGCAGCATTCCCGAACTGAAGCAAATTCTCGATATTAGCTAACGAGAATCTCACTTCCGCGCTGGATACGTCTTTAATATTTAAAAGAGTAGCCATGCGTTGATCGTATGCATAACTTAAAGGCATTTCAAAATGCACTGTTACTGCTTCGTCAATCCAAAAATACTCGGTAGTAGCTGGATAAGCGACTGTGCCGTAAAGCCATTCAGTAGAACCTTGCAAAGTCGTAAGCGTTGCAGCGGTGCCGTAACGTCTACGAGGATAATTTCCCGAATAGATGTTGTTTAGGTAACGCTGAATTTCAAAATCAAGTGATTTGACAGTTCTTTGCCCATCAATAACCACATCCATGCGATTACAAAGCTTTGACATCCAATCGTCTTGAAAAAGCGCCGAACCACTTGCAATATTGACGATGAAAGAACCCTCAAGGGATACTTCCATTCGTTTTACTACTGTGTCGCGTGGCAAATCTAAAGTTCTTAGCTGACCCGAACTGAAAGAAACAGGCGATAAACGACGGCGGCTTTCAGCTTGGATAATGTTGCCCATTTGTAGGGGTTGGCCGTTTGGTTGGCCTTGTGAAGGAGTAGCCATATTTTATATTTCCTTTTTTATTTTAGGTTAAAAGTTAAGCGACAAAAAAGGATTTAGCAGAAGCTGGAAGAAAACGAACGATTGCAAGACCGATTAGAACACCTGCGGCGATTGTGAGTAATTGTTTTACCATTTTAAATTTTTCCTTATATTTTTAATTTTAGTTAACACTATACATATTCGGGTTTTTTAATAAAAAATAAAGAGTTATTTTTTACCTATTGTAACCTATTGATTTGATTGAATTTGTATCACTGGCGCGTTAAATGTTTTATATAGGAAATTGAATTTCGGGAGCGTAAAGCACCGATTTGCGTCGTCTTGTAAAATAGAATCTCTTAGATACTGAACATCGGCTTTAAAAGCTAATTGACCCGCAAAAATATGATCGGCATTGCCTTTAAAATCACCGTGAATATTAGCGGGTCTTTGTGTGTTAGCAATCATTCCAATGCCGTAGTGGCGGCCTGTTAAAATGCATTCTTTCAAATAAGGAATAATGAAATAAGGCGTACAATAAAATTGTAACTCCTCGATTACTATTAGTGTGTCAAGCCTGACACCTTGTGAATGCTGCCTGTCTGATGTTTCGTAAATAAGTCTAAGGATATTATTTGACTCTTCTTGAAATGCTTCGGCGCTTTGCCCTTTTTTAAAATGAACGACGCAATAAAATTCGGAATGCGAAAAAATTTGGGACCATTCTTTAGCAAAATCGTTATAACCGATAATTTGTTTCTCCGTCTGATAGTCCCGCATTCGATCGAGGACAATAACTCTGTTTCTTGTAAGACTGAGAATCTTTGTGAGACTTGTTTTACCGCTGCCTCGAATACCCAATATAAGTGCGAGTTCATTTTTGATTTCCATTAGTATAATTTTATTAAATCTTTTTTAAGACTTTCTAATTTTTTGATAATTTCAGAGTACTCCTCAAATAATGTCATATTGAAAAGCATTCTAGCACTGTAGATTGCTGACTCAATAGATACCAACAATTCTCTAAATCTTGGACCCGTTTGATTCATCTTTTTCTCTCTTAATTTTCTCACGTTCCTTTGTCACTGATTTATAAATCAGCAATTTTTGAAACGAGATAACTGAAATAGAAACTGAAAACATAATAAGCGCCGCATGAGGCGAGTTCAATGCTCCGCTATATCTATTCATTACTGCTTCTAAACCTGGCACTAAATCATCGGCTTCACGCTCTGTTAAAGCGAGTTCTGGAATTTCAGTAGCTTGTGCCGCTGCGGTGAATGGTGCTTTTAATAACGGTTTAATAGCGGAGTGAGCCAAGACAGGAGCAGGAGCGCCAAGAGGCATGCTATTATTTGGAGGTTGATTTGGTTTTTCATTTGCTCCCGACTGAAATTTTCCGCTAGAATCTCCACTTTGAATTTTTCTCGGTCTGCCTCGTTTTTTAGAGACTTCATCAATTCTTGGTTGAAGTAGGTCATTGATATTCACCGTTCTAGGCGCATCGGTTGATAACACCTCAAAAGGATTATTCGTTATCGGCTTGCTCATCGGCGAGGAAGTCGGCGAGTTCTGTGATGTTATCGGAGAGTTCCTTAGTTTTTCTTTCAAGTCTTTCGATTCTTTCAATGATTTCGGTAACGTCGATTTCTTTTTCTTCATCTTGTATTTCATTTTGCTGTTCCATTTTGATTTGCCTCGATTGTGAATTTCATCCCATGACAGAAACCAGAAGCGTATGCGCCTGACAATGCTTCTTTAACGATTGCTTTAATTTCAGCCGGTACCATTTTGGCCGCCATCGGATACTTTTTTAAAAGCATTTCGTCTAACCTGATTTCGATTTCGTTTACTACTCGTTCACTGTCTTTTAGTTCCATACTTCGCTCCGAAAAATATAAATAAAAATAACGATGCCAATAAGCCAATAGGAAACCCGTTAGAATTATCATTTGATAACGCTTCTGTTTGAACGATTGGTTTTGACTCTGATTTTGATTTAGGCTTGGGAGCAGCATTACGCCGCTCCCTTGCTTTTTTGATTTTTGCACTAATTTCGCTCATTTTATTATTCGTAAATATTATATTGAGAGTCACCGTCTCTTAACCTTTTAACAAGTGTTACGGAGTTTGATTTAGGGTTTTTAGCAAGATGCTTAGCTAATGCGTTTGAGAATACTTTTCTAACAGCGGTGCCGTTTTGGAAAAATAAATTTAAAGTGACTTCGCCGTATTCGGAAATAACTTGATTTTGAATCACATCATCAAATTTAATTGTTTCGCCGATTTCCATTTTTCTAGGTGTTAAGCCTAAGTCTTTTCCTGTTTCGTTCATTATCTTAGTTCCTCATTTTTGGTTAAAACCCATGGCCTGGTAGTTCCATTTGGGTTCAATTTTCTTTTATCATAATCAGATTTAATATTCTTTTTATGATCTACCATAGATAGATAGCATCCATTTCTTATAATGGATGATCTAAAAGTAGCAAAGCGTTTTTCGTCTATTTTGGCCTTTTTATTTTTAAAATCGTCATAATTTAAATTATCTAAATATTCGTTTTTAAAGCCTTTAATTTTTCTAACGGTTTGTCCATTTTTTAGTTCTAAATAGTAAGCCTTTGGGAGTAAATAATAACCCCGATTTATTTCATATTCTTTTTTCAATTTTCCAAGTGTTAAGGATTCTTTAAAATTGGTTCTGGTATCTATTGAGTCGGTATCCGTATAAATAATGCTTTCAGGGTTTTTTGAATAATACTCATCATGCATTTGTAATCTTGAGAGCGAAGTAATCGCGGCCCCAATGTGAACTAGCGCGTGTACAGGTCTATGAATTTTAGATGTTTGGACAAGTCCGAATTTTTCAAAAATTGCTTCTGATTTAAATAGAGTAAATTCTTTTGGAAATGAATCGGGGTTTTTAGGGTCTACTCTTTCCAATGATTTTTTCTCGACCCGCTCCGCAAATTTTCCATAACAAGAGTTTAATAATAATTTAGCTATGTAATTCTGAGGGGTTTTACTTGGATATTCTGTTCTTAATTTATAAAGCGTTTCGACAAATTCCTTGAATAAAGTATTGTCTTGAGAGAATGCCTCGCCTCTGTGATGCTTAATTATTCTTGCTCCCTGTTTGACGGCATAATTTAACTCCTCACTGAAATAAGTGTTTCTGATTATTCCAGTAGGAAAAATCAATTTATGATCAATGTGAGTATATAAAACAGGGATATGACAATCAGGAATTTCAATAGTGACATCGTGAAAGCCAAATGTTGATGCGTTTTTTGTTTGGCCTATGTATTCAATCGGCAAATTTTTTAGCATCTGAGCCGGAAAAAGTGAGTTCACATCGTATCGGTTGTAATTGCTTTCAGCTTGTTTGAAAATTTCGACTCTCCCGCCAGCGTATGATTTTCTGACAAATTCTTGAATATCGTCAGAAGTGCGTCTGATTGGTTTTTTCATCGTCGTTCTAAAAGCAGCAAGCGCAGTACTTGCCGCTGTCATTCTTAAACCCGTTCTGTCAATGAAGGGGAGCGTTTGAAATTTTTGTAAAATCTCGTAAAGCGATTTGCAATCATGCTCAAGATATTGCCTATGCTTAGGATTGTTTTTGTCTACTCTTTCGTTTTTAAAATCAATCGTGCCCGATAATTTTGCATGTTCAGGCGTAAATGTTTCACTTAGTTTTTTAAGGGATGTTGATAAAATTGGGAATGAGTCGATGAAACGATATTTTCTTTTATTTATTGTAAAAGAAACGCTCACGACTCGCGCACCTTGTTCTACTGTTTTAAATTTGATGTTTCTTTTAGTGAGTGGGTTTAAGAGAAATAAAAAATCAAAACGGCCACCATTGTGAGCATAAAAATTATAACTGCGATAACGCTCCCGCAAAATAAAATTAAGGAATGCCTCAACATCATTAAAAACTTCATAGTTTCTCCCATCGTAAAAACCAAGCATTTCAAAATTAATCCAACCGTTTGATTCAATGTCAAATGTTGCGAATTTTGTTTTTGTAGGTTTTTGGGTTAGTGGTTTTAGATAAATTTCGTTAGACATATCTTAGGCGCTTTAACTGAATGTTGATTAGATAAGCGCCTTTTGATGTTTTTGTTTCACTTGCTCCCTCTTTTAAAAGAGTATCAATCGCTTGAGCAGTAGCGGCGTTTGATTTTTTTGCAAGTTGAGGATGATCGGCTTGGATTGCAAATGATCTAGGCTTAGCGCCGCTTTCCATATCGAAAAGTAAAGTCACTGTTACTCGCTCAGCGTTTGCTTTTGGATAGCCCATCTTTTTTCTAAGTTTGTTTAGAAAAGGGATGATTTGAATGCCTTCAGTGATCTCTAATTTTCGGCCCTTGGTAGCATAAAAGGAAATGACAACTGCTCGCTGTCTAGGCGTGGGAGCGTATCGTTTTGGTTTTTTTGATTTGAGAACAAAACTACTTTTTCTCTTTGCTGATTTTTGAATGCTTGGAAGAACTGTTCTTTTGCTAGTTTTTCCTGATAGCTTTGTGTTGATTCGCGCGCGTTTTTTAGAATTGTCTGTATTCTTTGCATTCACTTTGTTCTCCAATTTGTGTTTGTATTAAATCAAAACGCCGACCTTTTGCAAGATCGGCGTAAAGAAAATTGGAAGAAACTATGAGTGAAGTGTTTTTATACTTCAGATTGTGAAGGAATGTTAGCTTTATTTTCTGCGTTAAGATGTTTTTCCATATCTTCTGAGATTTTTTGATTTAATTGATTGCGTCTTTCGATTTCGCCGATCTCTTCCATTGCGGCCATTAGATTTTTTGGTTCGATTTCCCAATAATCAAAACCGTCACCTTCGGTAGGTCTACGGACTAAGTGTGCTTTGCCGTTGCCAGCGTCTCGTACTTCAAATTTCATATGCATTTCCTCTCTATGGTCAAAAACCCTTGTGAAGACCATCCTCACAAGGGTTTAAGAAAGTTTTAACCAGTATTACAGGGTTTGAATACTGG
>Ga0138256_10009660_pt1 | contig 10121 bp, 8 predicted proteins | sample KNB2016incub_MG_FD_105486 | JGI IMG/M metagenome (GOLD analysis project Ga0138256, IMG submission 105486) | Active sludge microbial communities from wastewater in Klosterneuburg, Austria - KNB2014incub_MG | ecosystem: Engineered > WWTP > Activated sludge > Unclassified | place: Austria...
CACACCATGCTGGCGCAGCACGAGCACGAGAAACTGCTGCCCCGTGGTGCTCGACGTGAGCGAGTTGCTGTGGATGCCGAGCACGCGGCCTCGCAGGTCCTCGACGCGACGCACCTTGTCCTTCAGGTCGCTGCGCACCATCACCGAAAGCAGCACCCTGTCCTCGATCGCCGCCAGCGCCACCAGGCGACGCGATTCGAGGTTCTCCTTCATCGCTGCAGGCACACCGAAGACACCGAACTGCGCGTTGCCGGACGACATCTCGCGGATAGCGACCCCGCCGCCGGTCACGAACTTCAGGCGCAGCGCCAGCCCTTCGGCCCGGTCTGCACCGATGCGCACGGCCAGCTCGGGAATCAGCGACACCGCGCTGGAGGGTCCCGGAGTGGCCAGAACCACCTCGGTGGCGGCAGCGGCCTGCGCGCGAACATCGGCGGACGCCCAGAGCGCTGCGGCAGCCAGGGCTGCGCGCTTCAGGAGCAGGCGACGCGGGTGGAATGGACAGGTGCGCACAAGACTCTCGCTGTAACGAACCGTGCATCGATGGTAGCCCTGCAAAGCCCGGGCGCACGAAGCGAACAGGGGGCGAATACCCCACCCTCCCTTATGCAGCAGGCAACCAAGCTTAGAAGCACTGTGTCGTTGCCTGCCAAGCATCGCATCCTGAGAATCGGACGCCCGGCATATGCCGAAAACAACTATCGCCCACCGGGCGACGCCCCATGAATTTCCAGCAGCTTCGAGCCGTCCGTGAAGCCACCCGCACGGGATTCAACCTGACCGAAGTCGCAGGCGTGCTCCACACCTCGCAACCCGGCATCAGCCGACAGATCCGTGAACTCGAAGACGAACTCGGCATCGACATCTTCGTGCGCGCAGGCAAGCGCCTGACGCGGCTCACGCCACCCGGAGAAGCGGTGCTGCCGATCGTCGAACGCATGCTGCTGGAAGCCGACAACCTGAAACGCGTCGGCGACGACTTCAACGCGCAGGACACCGGCCGCCTGTCGATCGCGGCCACCCACTCCCAGGCCCGCTACGCGTTGCCGACCGTGGTGCGCGACTTCCGCCAGATCTACCCCAAGGTCACGCTGCTGCTCCATCAGGGCTCTCCCAAGCAGGTGGCCGAGATGCTGCTGTCGGGCGAGGCCGACATCGGCGTGGCGACCGAAGCGCTGGCGCAATACGAATCGCTGGTCGCCCTGCCCTGCTACCGCTGGACGCACAGCATCGTCGTGCCACCCGGCCACGAACTGCTCGACATCGACGGGCCGATCACCCTCGAACACCTGGCGCGCCATCCGATCATCACGTACGAGACCGGCTACACCGGCCGCGCCCACATCGACGACGCATTCGCGCAAGCGGGGCTGACGCCCGACATCGTGCTCAGCGCCATGGATGCCGACGTCATCAAGACCTACGTCGAGCTCGGCATGGGCGTGGGCATCGTCGCCTCGATCGCCTTCGACGCCGAGCGCGACCGCACACTGCACGCGCTCGATGCGCGGCACCTGTTCGAGATCAACCTGACGCGGCTGGCCGTCCGGCGCGGCACCTGGCTTCGCGGCTATGTGTACGCGTTCATCGAGGCGTTTGCCCCGACGTTGTCGAGATCGGTGGTCGAACGCGCGCTCGCCGGTGATGTCCATGCAGAGTGACGCGGTCAGCCCGCCGCCCGGTCACCCGACAAGTACCGGGTCGGTGGTTCGACGTCCCGAGTAATCCGTCCAGCAGCGAGCCTCGTAATCGTAGAGCTTGCAGCGGCGCGCCGTGTCGGCATACCAGCGCCACGAGAACGGCTGGATAACGATGCGGCCCGGCAGCATGGTTTCGAGCAGCTTCTGCGCTCGCTTCAGCCGGTACAGCGGCACGCTCATGTCCACATGGTGTGCGGTGTGCTCCATGATGTGATGCAGCACGCTGCCCATCGGCGAGCGGAAAGTCAGGTGAACCGTCGTCGACACGAACGGCGAGGTGCTGGCCCAGCTGGCCTTGTCGGCGTACCAGGCCACGCCCGAGTGCGTGTGGTGCACATAGACGACGAAACCGATCATGCCGTTCCAGAAGACGAAAGGTATGACGAAGCCCACCGTCACCAACCACCACGGTGACTGGCCCGTCGCGGACGCCGCGAGCACCAGACCGCCGATCCAGACCGCTGCACCGACGGACACGCCGATGCAGTCCCAGAGGAAGGCCTTGCGACGGGTCGGCATGACTTCCTTGCTCGGGAACATCATGCGGCCCCACCAGATCTCGACCAGGTAGTACAGCCACGGCGCCCAGCCGCTGCGGTACACCCGCTCCAGCCTCTGCCTCCACGCCGGCAAGGCCTGGAATTCCTGCAGCGTGCGCGGCTCCCAGACGAAGTCGAAGCCCTTCAGGTTGGTGTAACCGTGGTGCACCAGGTTGTGCCCGATGTCCCAGAGGCTGTAGGGCGTCATGGACGGCAGGAAGACCAGTCGGCCCACCCAGCGGTTCAGCGTGCGATGCCGGGTCAGGCTCTGGTGGCAGGCGTCATGCCCGAGGATGAAGAGGCGCCCGATCACGAAGCCGGTGGCGAGGCCGGCCAGCACCTGCAACGCAGGGTGACTGGCCTGCACGGTGATCACGAGACCGGCGGCAAACAGCACCAGATCGAAGAGGACCAGCCACAGCGCGTAGACGGTGCTGCGTTCGCAGATCGGCGTCAGCCAGGCTCGGATCAGTTTGCGATGGGGCATCGGGGCCTGTGCGGCCAACGGCTCGGTGGCCGGATAGAGAAGCGTCGTCATGGGCTGGGATTGCCGGTCAGGAAAATGCCCGAGCCTAGTGAAAAACCCGCGCGCTCAGCTTGACCCCGATCAAGGCACGAAGCACCTGTTTCCATCGTTGATCCGATTGCCGCGTCACAGTGACCCCCGTATATTTCGACAAGAACGTTCAGATTAATCGATTTCGGAGGGTGGGTTGCGACACTGGGTCAAGTTGATTCCCGGCCAGATCGGCCTGCACGAGCCGCTGCCCTTCGGCGTCCACGACGAAAACGGGAAGCTGCTTCTTGACCGGGGCCAGGTGATCGACAACGAAGCACAGATGGCGGCGCTGCTATCTCGCGGCGTATTCGCCGACGAGGGCGAGATCCAGGCGGCACGCAACGGGGCGGCACCCGAGAAGGCCGCCAGGCGCCTGACGATGTTCGACCTGTGGGAACAGGCGATAGGGCGTCTCGATCGCCTGATCAAGAGTGCGGGCCACGAGCCCGAATTCGCCAGGCGTTGCGACGAGTTCGCCGGCCAGTTGATGGGCCTGGTCGAACGCGATCCGGACATCGGCATCTACCTCTCGGTGCGGCAGGACGAAAGCAGGTTGCATCTGTACGGGCTGACCCATGCGCTGCACTGCGCCCTCGTGTGCCAGTTGATGGCCTTGCGCATCGGCTGGCCGGTCGATCGCACGCGACGACTGGTGAAGGCCGCCCTGACGATGAACCTGTCGATCATGGAGTTTCAAGGGCGCTACGCCGTCCACGGCCGTTTCGACGACGAACAGAAGGCGCAGCTGCGCCTGCACCCGGCGCAGGCGGTCGAGCGCCTGAGGGCGGCAGGCATCGACGACGAGATCTGGCTGCAGGCTGTGATGGAACACCACGAGCGACCGGGCGGCGGCGGATACCCGAATGATCTGGTCGAGCTGTCGGAAGAGGCCGGCATCCTGCGCATGGCCGACATCTTCATGGCAAAGATCAGCCCGCGCGCGACCCGCGCGCCGCTGTCGATCCAGGAGGCTGCGCGGCAGATGTACCAGGAGGCCCACGGCAGTGCAGCGGCGGCGGCCATCATCAAGGAGTACGGCATCTACCCGCCGGGCAACCTGGTGCACCTGGCCTCGGGCGAGCTCGCGATCGTGATCCGGCGCGGCGCCACAACACACACCCCGATGGCAGCGGCCATCACCGACAAGTCCGGGGTGCCCACGATCAGCACGACGCGCCGCGACACCGCCCAGCCCGCGTTTGCCATCAAGGCCCTCGAATCCGACCGTTCTCTGGCGCTGCGCGTGCCGCCGGAGCGGCTTTACGGGCTGGCCGAATAGCGGCGCAGCGGGTCAGATCGCAGCAGCTGGATCGGGTTGCTGTTCCTCGGCGAAGCGCGTGATGCGGCGTGGCACCAGATGCACCGTGGTGCCGGGCTCGAGCGTCATGCGCTCGCGCAGTTGCCTGAATTCGGCACGCGGCAGTTCGACATCGATGAAGCTGCCATCGTCGAGCCGCCTGAACTCCAGCCGCGTGTTGGGACCGACCGTCAGCGCCTGCGACAGCGTGACCGCCACCGCACCCTCCTGGGCGGTCGCCACGATCTGCAGTTCGTGCGGGCGCACGTAGCTCACATCGGCCGCGTCCCGCACCGCGCCCTGCGCGTGGTCGAGTCGCCCGTGGAACAGGTTCACGTCGCCGAGGAACTTCAGCACGAACGGCGTCGCCGGGTGGTCGTAGACCTCGTCGGGAGAACCCACCTGCTCGATGCGTCCCTCGTTCATCACGACGATGCGGTCCGCGACCTCCATCGCCTCCTCCTGGTCGTGGGTGACGAACACGCTGGTGACATGCACCTCGTCGTGCAGCCTGCGCAGCCAGCGACGCAACTCCTTGCGCACCTTGGCATCGAGCGCGCCAAACGGCTCGTCGAGCAGCAGCACCTTGGGCTCGACCGCCAGCGCGCGGGCCAGCGCGATGCGCTGGCGCTGGCCGCCCGAAAGCTGGTGCGGGTAGCGGTCGGCGATCCAGTCGAGCTGCACCAGTTTCAGCAGATCGGTGACCTTCGCGCGGATCTGCGCCTCGCTCGGCCGCGTGGCCTTCGGCCGCACGCGCAGACCGAACGCGACGTTCTCGAAGATCGTCATGTGGGCGAACAGCGCGTAGTGCTGGAACACGAAGCCGACCTGGCGCTCCCGCACGTCGGTGTAGGTGGTGTCCTCGCCATGGAAGAGCACCGTGCCCGAATCGGGCACTTCCAGCCCCGCGATGATGCGCAGCAGCGAGGTCTTGCCGGATCCCGACGGCCCGAGCAGCGCGACCAGTTCACCCGACGGGATGTCGAGGTTCAGGTTGTCGCAGACCACCGTCTTGCCGAAGCGCTTGTTCAGGTTGCGGACTTCAATGCTCATGTCGATGACTCCATCGTGATTCGCTTCGCTTGCGCTTCATCAAGCCTTCGTGAGGTGCTTCTTACTTGCCTGCGCCGCAGAGCCCCGGCCGAGCCGGCCTCCGCGGACTGAATCCTCGCTCGGCCCTGAACGGGCCGAGCCTTGGCTTCTTCATGTCCGCTGCGACCGGCCCGGCCGAGGCTCTTCGGTCGTGGTGCAGTCGACTCAACGGCAGAGAAGCGAGCAACGAGCTGGGATTGAATTCGAGTCAGCCGCAAACACGCCAGCACGGGTGGCCTCGGGCCGCGGCCAGCGGGCATGAGGAAGCCCAGGTTGGGCCCGTTCAGGGGCCAACGAGGATTCAGCCCGCAGGTTGCGGCCCGAGACCACCCGTGCCGCTCGAACTTCACGGCAGAAAAATCAAGCACGTTCATCCCCCGCTCGCTTCTGCGCCTTGACCCGCTGCTCGACCACGTACTTCAGCACCAGCGTCACCAGGGCCAGCAAGGCCAGCAACGAAGCCACGGCAAAGGAGGCCGCGAACTGGTATTCGTTGTAGAGGATCTCGATGTGCAGCGGCATCGTGTTCGTCTGGCCGCGGATGTGACCGGACACCACGCTGACCGCGCCGAACTCGCCCATCGCGCGGGCATTGCACAGGATCACGCCGTAAAGCAGCGCCCACTTGATGTTGGGCATCGTCACGCGCCAGAAGATCTGCCAGCCGCTGGCACCGAGCACGCAGGCGGCTTCTTCCTGCTCGGTGCCCTGCGCCTGCATCAGGGGGATCAACTCTCGCGCGACGAACGGGAACGTGACGAACACCGTGGCCAGCACGATGCCCGGCACGGCGAAGATCACCTTCATGTCGTGATCACGCAGCCACTCGCCGAACCAGCCCTGCAGGCCGAAGATCAGCACGTAGATCAGGCCCGAGATCACCGGGCTCACCGAGAACGGCAGGTCGATCAGGGTCAGCAGCACGTTCTTGCCGCGGAACTCGAACTTCGCGATGCACCAGGCCGCGGCGACACCGAACACCAGGTTCATCGGCACGCTGATAGCCGCCGCGATCAGCGTCAGCTTGATTGCCGACAGCGCATCGGGCTCGGTGATCGAGGCCAGGTACACGTCGACGCCCTTCTTGAAGGCCTCGACGAACACGATGGTCAGCGGGATGAACAGGAAGAACGTCAGGAAAGCCAGCGCGATACCGATCAGCGTCCACTTGACCCAGGTGGGTTCGGTCGTCGCCGCACGCACATTCGGCGGCGCACTGGCGCGGCCGGCATGCATCCCGGGACCGGGCTTCAGCGACAGGGCAGAGGCGTTGTCGTTCATCGGTTCATCGTCCCTGTCGGGCGCGGGTCCAGGCCTGCAACGCATTGATCGCGAGCAGCAGGCTGAACGCGGCGACCAGCATCACCACCGCGATCGCGGTCGCACCCTGGTAGTCGTACTGCTCGAGCTTGGTGATGATCAGCAGCGGCGTGATCTCGCTGACCAGCGGCATGTTGCCGGCGATGAAGATCACCGAGCCGTATTCGCCGAGCGCCCGCGCGAAGGCCAGCGCGAAGCCGGTGATCAGCGCAGGCGTCAGGATCGGGAAGATCACCTTCGTGAAGGTCTGCCAGCGGTTGGCGCCCAGCGTGGCGGCCGCCTCTTCCACTTCCTTGTGCAGGTCTTCCAGCACCGGCTGCAGCGTGCGCACGACGAACGGCAGGCCGATGAAGGTCAGTGCGACGAACACGCCGAGTGGCGTGTAGCTGACCTTGAAAGGCAGCCACTGACCGATCCAGCCGTTCTGCGCGTACAGCGCCGTCAACGCGATGCCGGCCACCGCGGTCGGCAGTGCAAACGGCAGGTCGACCAGCGCATCGACGACGCGCTTGAAAGGGAACTCGTAGCGCACCAGCACCCACGCGACGATCAGTCCGAAGAACGCGTTCAGCAACGCGCCGGCCAGCGATGCGCCGAAGGTCAGCCGGTACGAGGCCATGACCCGCGGCGACGTGACCGCGTCCCAGAAGGCCGGCCAGGTCATCGTGGCGGTCTTCAGGAAGGCCGCGCTGAGCGGGATCAGCACGATGAAGCTCAGGTACAGCAGCGTGAAACCGAGCGCCAGGTCGAATCCCGGCAGCACGCTGTGCCGCCGCAGCAGGGTGCGGGAAAGGAACACGTCAGGCCCCGGTTACTTCTTCGAACGCAGCACGATCTGGTCGTAGAAGCCGCCGTCGTCGAAGTGCTCCTTCTGCGCCTTCTTCCAGCCGCCGAACACCTCGTCGACGGTGAACGCGTTGACCTTGGGGAAATCCTTCGCGTACCTGGCCAGCACCTTGGCGCTGCGTGGACGGATGTGCTGGCGAGCAGCAATGTCCTGCCCTTCGTCGGACCACAGGTACTTCAGGTAGGCCTCGGCATGCTTGCGGGTGCCGCGCTTGTCGACCACCTTGTCGACCACCGCCACCGGGTTCTCGGCCAGCACCGTCCACGTCGGGTAGATGACTTCGTAGTCACCGCCGAACTCGCGCTTGATCAGCGGCACCTCGCTCTCGAAGGTCACCAGCGCATCGCCCAGGTTGCGCTGCGCGAACGTCGTGGTGGCACCGCGCCCGCCGCCGTCGAGCACCGGCACATTGGCGAAGATGCGCTCGACCAGCGCCTTGGCAGCCGCTGGGGCGACGCCATTCTTCAGGCCCGCACCCCAGGCCGCGAGGTAGGTATAGCGGCCGTTGCCCGAGGTCTTCGGGTTCGGGATGATCACCGAGATACCCGTGCGCCCGAGGTCGCTCCAGTCGCGGATGTTCTTCGGATTGCCCTTGCGGACCAGGATCACCGACAGCGAGGTCGTCGGAGCACTGTTGTCGGGCAGGCGCTTCGCCCAGTCGGCGGGGATCAGGGCACCCCGGTCGGCCAGGATGTCGATGTCGTTGGCCTGGTTCATCGTGATCACATCGGCTTCGAGGCCCTCGACCACGCTGCGTGCCTGCTTGCTGCTGCCGCCGTGAGACTGGTTCAGCGTCAGTTCCTCGCCGGTGGTCTTCTTCCAGTGGGCGGCAAAGGCGGCGTTGTATTCCTTGTAGAACTCGCGCGAGACGTCGTAGCTGACATTCAGCAGGGTCTTGCCAGCCCCTTGCGCGGAGGCGGTGAAGGAGGTCAGCGCAGCGGTGCTGGCCAGCGTGACGAGCACCGCGCGGCGGGAGACTGGAGTCATGGTGAGGAGTGGCCAAACATCGCCACGAAGTTTCAGAACGGTCATCCTAGGCAGCGCCCATCGAATGGACAACGATGCATTCCGTCGTTGCTTATCCGAAAAACAAGTAAGTCCGGCTGCGCCTCATCCGGCGGCAGCCGGCCGTTCAGCCCCGCAGGGTGGCCGTGATCGAGCCCACCCTGGGGCTGCAGAAATCACTTCACGGTGTAGATCTTGTCGAACAGGCCTCCATCGGCGAAATGGGTCTTCTGAGCCTTGGCCCAGCCACCGAAGACGGCATCGATCGTGAACAGGTTGATCTTCGGGAAGTTCTTCTCGTACTTCTTGGCCACCGCCGGGTCGATCGGACGGTAGAAGTTGCGCGCCGCGATCTCCTGCCCTTCCGCCGAATACAGGTACTCGAGGTAGGCCTGAGCCACGTCGCGCGTGCCCTTCTTGTCGACGACCTTGTCGACCACGCTGACTGGTGGCTCGGCCAGGATGCTGACCGGCGGGTAGACGATGTCGAACTTGTCGGCGCCGAATTCCTTCAGGGCCAGGTGAGCCTCGTTCTCCCAGGCCAGCAGCACGTCGCCGATGCCGCGTTCGGCGAAGGTCACGGTCGAACCCCGCGCTCCCGAATCAAGCACCGGCACGTTCTTGAACAGGCTGGCCACGAACTGCTGCGCCTTGGCATCGGTGCCTCCCGGCTGCTGCAGCGCGAAGCCGTAGGCCGCCAGGTAACCCCAGCGCGCGCCACCCGAGGTCTTCGGGTTGGCGGTGATCACGCCCACACCGGGCTTGATCAGGTCATCCCAGTTCTTGATGCCCTTCGGGTTGCCCTTGCGCACCAGGAAGATGTAGGTCGAGGTGTATGGCGAGCTGTTGTGCTTCAGGCGCTTCTGCCAGTCGGCAGGCAGCACCTTGGCCTTCTCGGAGATCTCGTCGATGTCGTAGGCCAGCGCGAGCGTCACCACGTCGGAGTCGATGCCATCGATGACCGACCGCGCCTGCTTGCCCGAGCCACCATGAGACTGCTTGACGGTGACGACATCGCCGGTCCTGGCCTTCCAGTACCTGGCGAACGCGGCGTTGTACTCGACATAAAGCTCGCGCGTCGGGTCGTACGACACGTTGAGCAGTGAAACGTCCTTGGCGGCAGCGCCGAAGGCTGCTGCACTGACGGCAAGCACGAGCAGTGCGGAACGGGTGAAGCTTGATGCAGACATGAGTGCGAATCCTGGATGAGAGACCGGCGCTGAGCGAAGACATTCCGACAGCTGACAGGTCATCCTAGGCAGCGACACGCGCGCAGAAAACGAAGCGTTCCGCGCTTGCATATTCGGAATTCGACGAACCGACACCGTGCACGGCGCGGTCGTCGCGAGCGTGTCCATCCGCTCATCGTCGAGTGCGTCGCCGGGGGCAACATGCTCCGCAGACCCCACGCGCAATCCGAGAGAAGCAAAGAAAAAGGGCCCGCCAAGGCGGGCCCTCTTCAAGCCGAAGCTCAAGACGTCAGAACGATTCCCAGCTGTCGTCGGTGCCGGTCTTCAGCGGCTGCTGGCATTGCACAGCAGAAGACTGTAAAACAATGGCCTCGGCCTTGCGCGGCGTGAACGTCGGACGAACGACGTTGCGGGCACGGTTCGGTCCGCGGCGCTCCACGCCCCCCCAGCCGGCGGTCTCGGCCTGCGCTGCGGCAGCTTGCGCCGCAGCCATCGACCCGCCATTCGACTCGGTGCGGAAGGCCGAGACCGCCTGCACCAGTTGCTGCGCCTGCACCCGCAGGCTCTCGGCG
>Ga0138256_10009662_pt1 | contig 10121 bp, 5 predicted proteins | sample KNB2016incub_MG_FD_105486 | JGI IMG/M metagenome (GOLD analysis project Ga0138256, IMG submission 105486) | Active sludge microbial communities from wastewater in Klosterneuburg, Austria - KNB2014incub_MG | ecosystem: Engineered > WWTP > Activated sludge > Unclassified | place: Austria...
CTGCGTGCTGCGTGGCACGCGCGAGGCACTGCCAGCGCCGGGCATCCTGCTCTCGCCGGGGCGGCTCGAGGTCGAGTTCCTGCCGGTGCTTCCCGCGAGCATCGATAGCGAAGAGCAGGCCACCGCGGCGCTACGCGATCGTGCGCGGTCCGCCATCCTTGCAGCCCTCGGCGAGCCTGACCTCACGCAGGCCGCGGCCTGAACCGTCGGTCGGCCTTCACCCCGTCATCTGCTCGAGCTCGAGTCCGCGCGTCTCGCGCACCATCCGCAGCACGAAGAAAAACGAGACTGCGGCGCTCAGCGCATAGAAGCCGTAGGTGACGACGAGGCCGACGGACGCAGCGAGCGCGGGAAAGCTGACGCTGATTGCGAAGTTTGCCATCCACTGGGCAAACCCCGCGACTGCGAGCGCCGAGCCGCGAATCTGGTTCGGGAACATCTCGCCGAGCATCACCCACATCACGGGCCCCCAGCTGAAATTGAAGAACACGACATAGGCGTTGGCGGCGACGAGCGCGACGAGGCCCGCGTCGGTCGACAGCTTGAGGCTTCCGTCCACGAGCGTCGCCGTGGCGAAGCTCGCCGCGACGGTCGTGAGTGTCACGGCCATGCCTGCAGAACCGATCAGCAGGATCGGCCTGCGGCCGATCCTGTCGATCACGAACACCGTAACGAGACACGCGAGGATCGATAGTGACCCCGAGAGGATATTGATCTTGAGCGCATCGTCTTCGCTGAAGCCGACGGACTGCCACAGCACGGCGCCGTAATAGAAGACGATGTTGATCCCGACGAGCTGCTGGAAGACGGCGAGACCGATGCCGGCCCACACGACCCTGCGTACGCGGCCGGTTGCGCGGTCGAGAAGGTCCGCGAGCCGCGGCCGGTGGAGGTCGGCGGCGAGTGAGACACGGATCTCCTGCACCTTGCTCTCCGCCTCCGCCGCGCCGAAGAGGCGCGTGAGCACGCGGCGGGCGTCCTGCTCCCGGCCTTTCATCACGAGGTATCGCGGGCTTTCCGGAATGGAAAGCAACGCGAGAAAGTAAACGGTGGCTGGAATGAACTGCATCCAGAACATCCAACGCCAAGCCGGGTACCCTGACCAGAACACGGCGGTCGAACCGCCAGCGTAGTGTGCGAGGGCGTAATTGACCACGAAGGCTCCGGTCAAGCCAATGATGATCATGATCTGTTGCAGGCTCGACAGGCGCCCGCGGATACTGGCCGGCGTCACTTCGCTGATGTAGACCGGCGAAATCACGCTCGCTGCCCCGACCCCGAAGCCTCCAATGATCCGCGCAACGATGAACTGTTCGGAACTGCCCGCCGCTCCCGCGGCAAGAGCGCTCGCAACGAAGAGCACCGCTGCGACCATCATAACGCCACGCCGCCCTATCATGTCGGCGAGCCGGCCGGCCGCGTACGCACCGATAGCGCAGCCGATCAGGATCGCGCCGACATTGAGGCCGGTACCGAGCTTGCTCAGATCGAAGGCCCGATTGAGTCCCTCCTGCGTGCCGTTGATGACCCCACTGTCGTAACCGAACATGAAGCCACCGATCGTCGCCACCGCGACGATCGCGGCGATGAACCCGATGTTCACGCGCGCAAGCACTTCGCTACTCATGCGGTTCGGCCTCCGGTGTTGTGGTTCTTCGTCACGGCGTTGCTCCTGTCGTGAAAAGATCTGTTCCGCCCGGCGCCCCGAACCAGGGCTGCAGAAGGATTCGCCCATCCCACGCCCGCTCGAGACCGTCGGAAGCCTGCTGCATTGCTGCAGGCGTGAACTGGCTCTGGTGACAGCGCAGTGCTGCCCGCGCGCTTTCGGCGTCGGCGGCGCCGAATCCGACCCTCATGGTGAGCAGGCGCTCGTCAACCGGGTACGACATCAAATCGATGCCGCTCTCGACGATGTCGCTCGCCGTCCAGCCGGGCGAGTAAAGCGCAGGGGCGCCTCGCTCTGCGGCGACTTGAAGGACGACGTCGGCGACCAGCCGATGGTCCGGATGACCGTATCCTCCGCCGGGACCCCAGGTCAGGACGGCGTCCGGCTCGATGTCGTCGAGGATTCGGCGCAGGCCGCGTGCCAGCCGATCGAGGTCGCGCCCGGGCGGGTTCACCATGGCGCCAAGGTCGCCGTCGCCGAACCCGAGCAGAATCGGCGCCTCGATGCCGAGCGCGCGCGCGGCGCAGGCGGCTTCCTTCGTGCGCAGCGCGGCCAACGATTCGCCGGCGGTCGTTCTGGCGTGCGCGGCGACGCCTCGCCGGCCATCGGTGGCGATTGCCAGGTAGACTCTGGCGCCGGTACGGGCATAGCGGGCGAGAATCGGCGCGACCATCATTTCGTCGTCCGGATGAGCAAAGATCGCCAGCAGCACCCTGTCGGCCACGGCCTCGCGTGCCGGTAGCCCTTCGCGCGTGTCGTCGTAGACCGAAAGTAGCCGGCGTAACACGCCATTCGTCCAGCCGAACCCGTCCTGCAGCGGATACTCCCCACCGCCGCCGGCGGCGTCGCCGCTGACGTCGTACTTCTCGACAAGCTTTCCGGTTGCGCGATAGACCTCGAGGTTCTCGTGGATCCAGCGGTGCGCAATGTCGGCCGCGAGCGAGGCGAACCCGTAGTTGCCGAGACCTTCGATCGCGATCCACTGAAGCGGCGCCCAGCCGTTCGGCGCGTCCCACTGCTGCCCGGTGTCAGTGGTAGTCGTCACGATCCCACCGGGTCTCAGCAGCTTGGCACGAACGGCTTCCGCGACTCCCTGCGCCTGCGCAGGAGTTGCGACACCGCAAAAGAGCGGGTACAGCATCGCCGCACTCGCCACCCCGGTGAGCTTGCCCGTCTTCCACAGCAGATCACCGTATGTCTGCCCGCTCGGGTCCCACAGCAGGCGATGCATCGCCTCGCGCCGTGACCAGGCGCGCGCGTTGATCCGCGCGGCGTCGGCGTCGCGGCCGGCGTGTCGATAGGCGCGCGCGAGGGTCTGCTCGAGACTGTAGAGCAGGCTATTGAGATCGACGGGCACAATATCGACGGTACGGATCGTCGCGAGCGTGCGGCCGTCGGCAAGCCAACGAGAGCTGAAGTCCCAGCCGCTCTCGGCCGCCGCGCGCAGATTGCGGTACACAACGGCGGCGGGTCGGTCCGCCTCATGCGCCGTGGCGACATCATTGCGCCACGATTCGTCGCGCGGCGTGTCGCGATCGTCCCAGTAGCGGTTGAGCACCGTGCCATCGGCGAGCCGCACCACACGCCGATGCGCCTGCCCGCGCGCGACGCTCGCCTCGCCATCCATCCAGAAGGCGTACTCGCGCTCGAGCTGCGGGAGGAATTTCACGAACGTCGCGTCGCCGTCGTGTCGCGCAAGGAGCCGCACCATGGCCGAGAAGAATGGCGGCTGCGAGCGGCTGAGATAGTAGGTGCGATTGCCGTTCGGCACGTGCCCGTAGTGGTCGATCAGGTACGCGAAGTCTTTCACCATGTCGCGCACGAGATCGTGCCGCCCGCTCTGCTCGAGCCCGAGCATCGTGAAGTACGAGTCCCAGTAGTAGATTTCCTGAAAACGCCCGCCCGGCACGACGTAGGCGTACGGCAGCGGCAGCAGCGACGAGTACGGCACCGGAGTATCGGGCGCTCGCGTGAGCACTGGCCACAGCCCGTCGATGTGCCCGACGATGTCGGCGTGGTTCGACCGATAGTCGGTCGTGGGCTCTTTGGGCCAGTGGAAATGCGCTGCGACGAAGTCTTTCAGGTCGAAGTCTGGCGCCTTCGACTCGCGGCGCCAGGCCGCGAGCACGGCCTCCGGTGCGGTGCGCGGCAGCGCATGCACGAAGTTCACACCATCGCCGAGCACCTGTTCCGACTGAACCTGCTGGAAGAGGCCGGGATACAGATCGGCGGGCGTAAGGATCCGCTCGCCGACATCGGCGTGCGCGGCGGCGAGCGCCGCGGCTCCGACGATCAGCCAAGGCAGCGGACCGGCGGCGCGGGCTCGTGTTTGCCGGCGCCGCCGATCGTTCGCAGGCATCCCGGTCAGAAAGCGTAACCCACGCTGAACTCGAAGCTCCGCGGCATGATGAAGCGCCCGTTAGGAGCCGTGAAGGTGCGCGGATCGCTCTCCGTGAAGGCCCGCTTGTCGGTGATGTTGTCACCAGAGATCTGCACGATGAACGAATCACGGATCCGCATAAGGATGCCGAGGTCAATTTTCTCGTAGCCGTCGAGGCGGTTGACATTGGTCGCCTCGCCCCAGCGATCGTCGACCGCGGCGAAGGTGCCATACACGGTGCCTTCGATGTTGCCGACACTGAAGGCATAAGCGGGGGATACGCGCAACTGCCAGCCGGGCTGGCGCTCCGTCTCGTTGCCGTCAATCGTCGGATCGGCGCTCTTGATCTCGCTCTCGAGCCAGGTCCCGTTAAGCGAGACCGAAAAGCCGACGTCGGTCCGCCAGGTTGCGTCGAGCTCGACGCCCCGAGATTCCTGGGTGGTAAGGATCGATGCACCGCCGAACTGGAAGTTGACGAATCGCGGATCGATATCGGTGGAGAAAGCAGTCGCATACAAGCTGACGTAATCCGTCGCCCACTTGAAACCGAGCTCGTATTGTTCGATGTCCTGGATGAGGTCCGCACCGGCCGCGAGCGCACCGCGGCCATCACGATAAGTGTCGAACTGCGGCAGCAAGTGACCCTTGTTGACGCGCCCGAAGACGCCCATCCGGTCTGTGAACTGGTAATCGAGGGCGGCCGTCCACGAGAACTCCGAAATGTCATCCGAGATGGCGAAATCGACGTTGCCGGCCCGCCCCTCATCGAGCGTGTAGTCGACCTCGTAGCTCTCGTGACGAAGGCCGATATCCGCCCGCAGCGCATCGGTGATCTTGAACGAAGTGGCCGCGTACAGCGCCTGCGACGTGGCGTCGCCCTTCTCGTCGATGTCGTAGTTGAAGCCACAACTGTCGACGACCGTCGGATTGTTGCAGGCGATGCCGGTGACAATCTCGCCATGGCTCTGCACGACCTGGTACTGGGAGTTGCCCAGGGCCCAGAGGTCGTGACTCGAGGCGTCCGACGCATAGAAACCAAAGGTCGTCGAGCCACGGTCATATTTCCAGGTCAGGCTGATGTCGTTGGTGAAGGCTTCGACATCCTTGCGGACTTCCCACGCACCGAATTGCTGGATGAACTCCTGGTTGCCGATTGCGCGGCCGGTCACGGCGCCCCGGATCGGTCCAGTAACTACGGCGCGTGGATCGGTGGCAGGCACGGCCAGCAGCGCGCCCACCTGCACGGCGGCACCATCCGGAACGAGACCGACTGTATCGGCATCTCCGGTCGTATAGCTGAAGCGTTCGGTCAGCACCCAGTTGTCGGCAACGTCCAGCACGACCGATCCGCCGCTCATGCTTCCCTTCCAGCCGCGGCCCTCGTCGAGATCGAGTGTCTTGACGGTCCGGTTGGCTGCGTTCGGATCACCACCATTCGCGAATCCGGGACCCGGGTTGTCGGTCATGATCTGCTGATCGCGATTCCAGGGACCGAGCTGGTTGTAGCTCGCGTCCACGCCCGGCACGTTGAATGCCACCGGCAGGTACCACTGACCGTAATCGTCGGTCTGTCGATGGAATACGTTGATCTTGCCCTTACTGAGCATTCTGGTCAGGTTGACAGTGAACTGGTTGCCCTCGTCCGAGTTGTAGCCGGCATCACGCAAGCCCGGCGAGCTCGTGATGTAGCCACCGACCAGGTAGTAGAAATCGTCGGATATCGGGCCGCTGATGTAGCCGTCGAAGCGCCGCAGGTCATAGTCCGAGGCCGTGTACTTGACTATGCCCTCCGTTTTGTCGCTGCCCTCGCGCAGGATGAAGTTCGTCGTGAGGCCCGGCTGACCGTTCGAAAACACCGGGTTCGGTCCGCCGCGCAACGCCTCGACCCGCTTCACCGTCTCGTCGATCCGGAACATCGTCGTGTTCTCGAGGAAAGACAGGGTTGAGACTGGATAAATCGGCGATCCGTTCACCTGGACCGTGAGATACGGTGCGTCGCCGCCACCCGGAAAGCCGCGCACCATGACGTTCGCGCCTGCGACGCCACCGGTGCTCTCCGTCCAGACACCGGGTATGAGCCTCAGCAGGTCCGCCGTGCTCTGCGGCGAGAATTCCGTGATGTCGTCGGCGGTCACGGTGGTGATCGCAAAGCTCGCGTCGAGCTTGCGAATCTCCGCACCGGCGGCCGTGCCGGTGACGACCACCTCTTCCAGCTGATTGGCTTGGCCACTGGCCGAAGCTTCCTGGGCTGCACAAATCGCTGGAGTCGCGATCAGCGCTGCGATCGAAATGCACGATGCAAGCAATCGTACTGGCTGGACGCTCATGAGCTTCTCCGGTTCCTTCTGGTTTCGACCCACTCTTCGACCTGCTTCTCAACCTCTGCACGAAACCCTTCCAGGGTGTCAGCAGGGTCACGCTTTGGCATACAGCATGTTGACAGCGTTGTCTTTTTCTACCACCCTAAATCAACTCTGTCAAACACGTTTGGTGAGTTGAAACATACACTTGCTGTGGTGGTTCTGGAAATATTATTAATAATCATGATATTACAATACTTTTCAACCTGCCTCAGCATGTGCATTTGCGCTACGACCGCTAGCCTGTTGCGGAAATCTGGAAGGAGAAGAATGGCTAGCGCTATCAATCACGCGTATGCGCTGCCGCTGTGCGAGATTCCACCTGACATTCAATCGAATCTACGGCCCACTCCATGACTCGACCCGCCCGGCCCTCTGCACACAAGGCGCGCCCGGTTCTCGCGGACGCGCGCAGCGGCCGACGTCGCAGGAGCGTGCACACGATCAATGACGTCGCGGCACGGGCAGGCGTGTCGATCAAGACGGTATCGCGCGTCGTCAACCGCGAACCCAATGTGCGCGAAGACACCATGCAGAAGGTGCTTCGTGCGATCCGCGAACTCAAGTACCGCCCTAACTTTTCGGCCCGCAATCTTGCGAGCTCGCGTGCGTATCTCGTCGCCGTGCTCTACGACAACCCAAGCGACAGCTATATTGTGAGTGTCCTGGAGGGCGTGCTTGCAGCCTGCGAAGAGGCCGATTACGGCGTACTGCTGCAGCCCTTCAATGTTGCGAGTCCACGACTCTGCGACCAGGTGCACGAAATGCTCGCTCAGCGGCGCCCCAGCGGGCTCGTCCTGACGCCACCCCTGTGCGATCTCGAACCGTTACTCGCTGCGCTCGATGCGGACGGTACCGCGTACGCGTCTATCGCTCCGCGCCACGAGAATCGCGGCAAACCGTTCGTATCGATCGACGACGTGCGCGCCGGGTACGACCTCACCGAATATCTTCTGGGCCGCGGCCATCGCCGCATCGGTTTCATAAAGGCTGATCCACGTCACGGCGCGGCGTCCCGCCGGCTGCAGGGCTATCTCGAAGCACTTCGTGTGCACAACATTTCTGTTGACGAGCGGCTGATCGCCAACGGTCTCCTCTCGTTTGAGTCGGGTGTCGAATGCGCACGACGTCTGCTGCGCCAGCCCGATCGGCCCACCGCGATCTTTGCGAGCAACGACGACATGGCGGCGGGCGTGATGCACGCGGCCCATGAGCTCGGCATGCGAGTGCCCGCCGAACTGTCGGTAGCGGGCTACGATGACGTGCCGATAGCGCGCTACGTCTATCCGAGCCTGACGACAGTGCGGCAGCCCATTCGCGCCATGGCGAGCGGGGCCGTGCAGTGCCTGCTGCAGTCGATGCGCCCGGGCGTGGATTCGGCCGCGCCTGGCGACATCGTCCGCCGGTTCGAATATGAGATCATCATTCGCGACTCGGTCGCCGCGCCGCCATGACCCACATCGCCGCAGCAGGTCTCCTCGCCGCTCTCGCAGCGGCAGCGTTTGCAACGAGCAGCGTTGCGCGGGACCCTGGAACCGCCGCGCTGCGCTTCTCCATACCCGAAGGGCGGGTACTCAACGAGTTTTATCGGCAAGGGTCGGTCGCTGCCCATCTCGTGCTCACATCGGGAACCAGGCCGCGGCTGATACTCGCCTTCCCCGCCGGCAACAGCGGGGTCGCGTTGTGGTTCGAGTCGGCGCCTGGACTTGCATGGCAGCCACCAGTTGCCCTGGCTCCGGTACAACGCGATGTACCAGGAGGCGCACTGCGCGGCGTGACAGCCGACCTTGTTGCGAGCGGCGGACCCGTGACAATTACCGAGGCGATCACCGGCAGCGTCCGCGCGATTCGCAACTACCAGGATGGCGGCGAGCAGCCCGTGCGCGAAGTGGCAACTCGCGCGGTGCGCGCGGGCCGCAGCGTCGTCTGGCAACGCCGGCGTCTCGACGGCGCAGCAGGCTACTACCTGTCGATCGAGGTACTGGTGGGTGAATTGACCGGCGGCGAGGCCCGGCCCTTTGTGATTTCACCCGACCGCAGCGGGCAGTTGCGACTGCGCATGACCGGACTCACCGGCGAACAGCCGCTGGCGCCGATTCCGGAGGGTGAGCTGGCCGCGGGTGCGTCGCAGGACGCGCGGCTGCTGCATGCCCTTGAGTTTCTCGCGTTTCAGGAGAAATTGCTCGCCGGCTCGTGGCGCTTCAACACTTACTTCGGGCGCGACACGCTCATCTCGCTGCGACTGCTCGCCCCGGTCGCGCAGCCACCGCTCATGGAGGCGGGCCTGCGCGCAGTGATCGAGAGATTGAACGACGCCGGAGAGGTTGCTCACGAAGAGGACATAGGCGAGTTTGCAGTGTTGCGGCGCCGGATGGATCAGCTCCCGCCTGGCGACAGCCCAATCCTTGACTACAAGATGATCGACGACGATTACATGCTCGCACCGATTGCAGCCCATTATTTGCTGGACATGCCCGCCGGACGGGCGCGCGCGCAGAAATATCTGGCGCAGCGCACGACGACTGGCACGACGTATGGCGCACAACTTGTGCGCAACCTTGCCTTCGTGGTGGCCAACACGGCCGGTTTCGCTCGCGAGCCTGCAACAACACACCTGATCGCACTGAAGCCGGGCCAGAATGTCGGCAACTGGCGCGACAGCGAGCGGGGACTCGGCGGTGGCCGCTTTCCCTACGACGTCAATGGCGTGTGGGCGCCCGCCGCACTGCTGGCAATTGCTCGACTGGATGAGAGCGGCCTGTTGCGGGATTACCTGCCGGCCGAGTCGCGCGCGCTGGCAGATGCGGCCGCAATAGCGCGAGTCTGGTTGAGAGAGGCACCTCGTCGCTTCGACGTGAAAGTGACGGCGAAGGATGCGCGCAGGCGGGTGGCTGACTATGCAAGAGAAATTGGCGTCGATGCGGTGCCGGCTCTGGCGGCGATCGGCGAGTCAGGTGTCTCATTCCGCGCCGTCTCGCTGGATAGCGAAGGTCGTCCGGTACCAATCCTGAACTCCGATGAAGGGTTTGCGCTGTTGCTGCTCGATCCGGACTCTGCCGAAGCAACGCGCATCGCTGAGTCCCTCACACGAGCCTTCCCGGCAGGCCTCCTGACCGACGTCGGCCTGTTGGTGGCGAACGCCGCTTTTGCGGACCCGACGCTCCAGCCGGAGTTCGGGCGCAACCGGTATCACGGCGCCGTTGTGTGGTCGTGGCAGCAGGCACTGCTCGCGGCGGGCCTCGATCGTCAACTGCGCCGTTCCGACCTTTCCCTCGCCGCCCGGACGGCACTCGCACGCGCGCGATTGCGCCTCGGCGCCGCAATGAAGGGTGCGATCGACGTACGCGGCTCGGAACTGTGGTCGTGGTCGCAGCTCGACGGCCGCTATCGGGTTGAGCCCTTCGGGCAGCGCCGCGAGGATGAGACCGAATCGAACGCGATACAGCTCTGGAGCACCGTATACCTCGCGAAGCCGTAAGATGCGTGTTTTCGACTGACGGAGCGCATCTTGAGAGTCGCAGTTCTGGGCGGCGGCGTGATCGGTGTAACTTCTGCTTGGTACCTTGCGCAGGCGGGCGCGGAAGTCGAGGTAATCGAGCGGCAACCCGGCGTGGCTCTCGAGACGAGCTTTGCGAACGCGGGCGAGGTCTCGCCCGGCTATGCGTCACCGTGGGCCGGTCCGGGCATGCCGCTGAAGGCGATCAAGTGGCTCTTC
>Ga0138256_10009663_pt1 | contig 10120 bp, 8 predicted proteins | sample KNB2016incub_MG_FD_105486 | JGI IMG/M metagenome (GOLD analysis project Ga0138256, IMG submission 105486) | Active sludge microbial communities from wastewater in Klosterneuburg, Austria - KNB2014incub_MG | ecosystem: Engineered > WWTP > Activated sludge > Unclassified | place: Austria...
CACTTCCCGCACCTCGACATCCTGGCCCGCGCGCGCGATCGCCCGCACTACTACAAGCTGCACAAGCTGGGCGTGAAGGTGGTCCTGCGCGAGACCTTCGCCAGCGCGCTCGAGCTGGGCACCGAGGCGCTGCGCAGCCTGGGCTTCCGCGGCCACACCGCGCACCGCATGGCGCGGCTGTGGCGCCAGCAGGACGAGCGCGCGCTGCTCGAGCTGTCGAAGCTGTGGGGCGGCGACCAGACCATCTACTTCGACGCCGCCAAGAAGGCGGTCGCCGAGGCCGAGCGCCTGATGAAGGCCGAGGATCCCAAGCGCTATCGCGACCTCGACGACGGCTGGGACAACGAGGAGCTGCGCAAGGACCAGCGCACCACCGGCACCGGCGAGGCCGACGCTGCCGCCGCGGTCACGCCTACACCACCCGACGAGCCGCCACCCGCGCCGCCGGTGTAGCGGGGGCCGATGGGGTAAGGTGGTGGTGGAGGCCCTTATGCGTCGAGCCTGGCTTTGCAGTCCCCTCCTCCTGTTTGCAGCGTGTGGTGGTTCATCTGGCGGTGGCGACGGCGGGCTGACCCCCGACGGCACCGTGCTGCAGGTCGACGACGCCGGCCGTGTCATCGACGCCGCGCCAGGGGCCGACAGCAGCACCGTGCTGCCCGGCACCGGCTTCTGGCCGCAGGCGACCATCGACGTCTCGGGCGCCAGCTTCATCGATCCGATGTCGGCCACCATCATCAGCAACTTCAAGGCGCGCGGCGGCTTCGGCAACGGCAACAAGATGAAGATCGAGTTCTCGATCCAGGTCCTGCGCGCCGACGCCACGGCGCCGATGCGTACCTTCACGCCGACCTCGAACTTCTTCCAGCGCGAGTGCGACCTGGCCGCGGTCCCGGTGCCGCTGGTCGGCCAGGTCGAGGGCTCGCTGACGCGCGACTACTCATGCCCGAAAGACTCGATGGGCCTGCCCGACGGCGACTGTCACCTCATCGTCATCCACGAACCGAGCAACAAGCTCTACGAGATGTGGGTCGCCGACATCTCGGGCTCCCCGGCGCGCTTCACCGGCGGCTGCCTGGCCATCTGGGACATGAACCGGGTCTATCCGCTCAACGGCCGCGGCGAGCGCTGCACCAGCGCCGACGCCGCCGGCTATCCCATCGCGCCGCTGCTGTTCACCGCCGACGAGGTCGCCGCCGGGCGGATCGATCACGCCATCCGCTTCATCCTGCCCAACTCGGTCATCCAGCGCGGCAGCTACCGCCACCCGGCGACGCACGCGACCGACTCGACGATGATGCCCGGCGTCATCTACGGCACCCGCCTGCGCCTCAAGAACGACCCCTCCATCCTCACGCGCCTGCCCAACGAGGGCGCCCGCGTGGTCGCGCGCGCGCTGCAGAAGTACGGCATGTTCCTGGCCGACGGCGGCAACGACGCCCTGACCGCCGCGCACGACCGCTTCTCCACCGCCAAGTGGGGCCGCCGCGATCAAGACGACTATGTCATCGCCGACGATCCCAACCGCCTGCTCGGCCCGCTGGATCTCTACGCCCTCACGCCCGACGACTTCGAGGTCGTCAAGGCCCCCGACAGCGCCAGCCCCATCATCTACAACGCCCAGAACGACACCTGCGTCCGCAACTGCTGGGTCACCGCCGACTGCACCCCCGTCGCCAGCGGCCTGACCTGCCAGGGCGCCACCGGCGCGACCCCGGGCACCTGCCAGTAGCGGCTTCTGCCCAGGCCACCTGACCCCAGCGGGCTGGTCCGACCAGCCACATTTCCCTCACTTCCGCGCCGGCACCGCCCTTGCTCTATGTCCGCCCATGCGCCGTCCGCTGGCTAGCTGGGTCGCCGTCTGTGTGTTCGCCGCTGCGGTCGCTGCGGGCTGCACCAACGCGCCACCGCCGGCGTCGACCGACGCCCGTGTCACCGTCCTGCCCGACGGCCTCGCCCTCGAGCTGACACCTGACAGCGTCGCCTTCACCCGCACCGGCAACGAGGCCCTGGCCGCGCGCAGCCCCGGCGACCTCGTCGTGTCCGCGCAGGGTGAAGGCTTTCTGCGCCGCGTCCTCGCCGTGCACCACGACGCCGACACCGACCAGGTCACCCTCGACACCGAGCCGGCCGCCCTCGGCGACGCCGTCATCGATGGCGACGTCTCGGACTCGCTCGCGCTGCGCGACGGCACCAGCGACCCCGACGGCAAGTGGGACACCCACACGCTGCAGCTCATCAACGTCGACCTGCGCGCGCAGCGCCCCATCGACAACGCCAACCTGACCGTCGACATCCACCGCGCCGCACTGTCGCTGCGTCCGACCCTGGACCTCGACCTGGCCATGCGCGGCCGTCGCCTCGAGCACTTCGAGGCCGTGCTGTCGAGCCAGCTCGACGCCGACCTCGACCTGGAAGTCCGCGCCCGCGCCGGCACCATCAAGCCCGCCATCAAGCTGTGGAAGTCACCGCCGATGATCTTCTACCAGCAGGTCGGCGTCGTCCCGGTGGTCGAGACCGCGGTCATCTCGGTCGGCGTGCGCCTCGAGATCACCGCCCGCGGTGACAGCCGCGTGCGCCTCAAGGGCTCGCTGCGCTCCGCTCTCGCCGCCGGGCTGCGCTACGAAAACGGCCAGTGGCAGCGCGTCGCCGACGCCTCCAACAGCCTCACCGGCAGCATCCCCGCCGCCGATCTCGACGTCGACCAGATCGACGTGCGCGCCTACCTGTTCACCCAGCTCGACGTGAAGTTCTACGACGTCGCCGGCCCCTTCATCAATGTCGGCCCCTACGTCCAGGTCGACCACCCGCTCGACTCGCCCGACTTCGCCGCCAAGGTCGGCCTCTACGGCGAGGTCGGCGGCGAGCTCAAGGTCTTCGGCATCCGCGTCCCCGCGCTACCCCGCTTCCAGCTGTTCGACGTCTCGCGCCCGCTGTTCTAGCGGCTACGGCTTCGCCGCAAGCGTCGCCGCCGCGTCCGTCGCGGCCGGCGGCAGCAGCGCCACCGGTGCGCCGTCCAGCTTGTCGAAGTGCTCGAACGGCTTCTCGAACCACCTGCGCAGCACGCGCGACATCACGGCGGCGTGGAAGCCGTCGATGATGCGGTGATCGAACGTCGCGCTGATGCGCATCACCTTGCCCGGGACCACCGCGCCATTGTCGACCACCGGCACGTCCTTGACCGCGCCGACCGCCAGCAGCAGGGGCACGCGCGAGTACGGCACCAGCGGCACGTACGCGACGTCCAGCCCCAGCGTGCCGATGTTGGTCACCATGATGCTGCCGAACGGGTCCTTGGGCACTCCGGGCAGCTTCAGGTTCAGCGTCCCGTTCAGGAACGACATGATCTTGAGCAGCCGGTTCAAGAACCAGTACGGCACCTTCTTGAACGAGTTGCGCGTCTTCTCCAGCGCCTTGTCCTTGCGCTGGCGCACCAGGTCGACCTTGGCCTGGAACTCGTCACAGATCTCGGCCAGCGACTTCTGCTCGACGTCGTACAGGGTGGCGCCGCTCAGGTCGACCTTGCCCGGGCCCTCGTCCTCCATCACGACCTGGAAGAAGACGCCGATGCGCTTGCGCACATAGATCCGGTTCCAGCGCAGCACGGCGTTGGCGTCGGGCATCTCGACCAGCGCCGCCGCGACCGCCTTGGCCACCATGTGCGAGATGGTGGCGCGCCGCCCGGTGTGGGCCCGGAAGGCGGCCAGGTAGCGCATGGCCTCCTCCATGCGCAGGTCCATGGTGCCGTAGACCTGCGGGTCATACGCGGTCTGCCAGGTGCCGATGGCGATCTTGCGAAAGCTCGAGACGTCCTTCTTCTTCGTGAGCTCGAGGTTTCCCACCGGCCCTCCTGACGCCGGAGTTTATGACAGCGATGTCGGTCGCGGGGCGCGGATTTCGGTGCCAACCGCGCGAAAGCTGGTGTGGCCCGAGGCTTGCTCAAGGGGCTGGCATAGGTTGGCTAGCTTGGCTTGGCTTCCTGGAGGGACACGATGAAGGCGACGCTACGCAACGGCCTCTTGCTGGTGGGTACCCTGGGCATCTTCGGCTGCGGGGGTGGGGCGGACATCGATGCCGGGGGTGGTCTCGGCGCGACGCCCGGAGGTGAGCAGGACGTGGCGCTGCTGCGCGAGTCGGTCGCGCGCGGCGTGGTGCCGCTGGCGGCGGCGATGACGGTGCCCGGCTTCCTGGCCGAGCACGACCTGCCGCTGGAGGCGCCGGTGTGCACGCAGGTGCTGTGCATCACCGCGGGCGTCGGCGTGACCCGCGCCGCCGACACCAACAAGAACGAGGTCTTCGTGCAGCTCGGCTTCTCGTCGGGGCTGGAGGCCGCGACCTTCGAGCGTGACCCGCTCAACCTGATGGCGGTGGTCGATCGCTCGGGCTCGATGCACGGCGAGAAGATGGAGGCCGCCAAGACCGCGCTGCACAAGCTGGTCGATCAGCTGGGCCCCGAGGATCGCTTCGGCATCATCATCTTCGACGACCGCTTCGACCTGCTGGTCGAGCCGGCCGCGGTCACCAACAAGGCTGCGCTGCACACCAAGGTCTCCAGCATCACCGACCGCGGCGCCACCGACATCGAGAGCGCCCTGCGGCGCGGCTTCGAGCTGGTGCGCGCGGGCACCTCGGCGACGCGCCGCGACCGCGTCATCCTGATGACCGACGCGCAGCCCAACACCGGCCGCACCGGCACCATGGAGTTCCAGAACCTGGTCAACCAGTACGCCGCCGAGGGTGTCGGCCTGACCGCGCTCGGCGTGGGCATCGATTTCGGCCAGGAATTGGCCCTCGCCATCACCCACGCGCGCGGCGGCAACTACTTCTTCCTGCGTGACCGCGCCAAGATCGAGACCGTGTTCGATCGCGACTTCGACTTCCTGGTCACCCCGCTGGCGTACGACCTGCACATGGTGCTGCGCGCCGCGGTCGGCTATCGCATCAAGGAGGTCTACGGCCTGCCGGCGTCGCCCGAGGGCCGCACCGTGGTGCTCGACGCCGCGACCCTGTTCCTGAGCCGCAACCGCGGCGCCATCCTGCTGCGCATGGAGCCGAGCGGCGACTGGGGCGACGGCCGCGTGCTGGCCGAGACCGAGCTCAGCTACGAGACCGCCGAGGCCAGCATGGGCGGCGAGCGCGTGACGCAGCAGCTGTCGTCGGGCTACGGCGGCGAGACCGCGCTGGGCGGCGACACCGTGTGGTTCTCGCAGCGCGGCGTCGAGCGCACCGTCGCCCTGGTCAACGCCGCGGTCGCGGTGCGCCGCGGCCTCGAGCTGTATCACCAGGGTCAGCGCAGCCAGGGCGCCGCCGAGGTCGACAAGGCGCGCAGCGCGCTGCTGGCCGCCGCGGGCGCCGACGCGCTGAACGCCGACCTGCGCACCGACGCCACCATGTGCGAGCGCCTGGCCGGCCTGATGCGCGGCACCACGGTCGGCCCGCAGCCGTCGTCGTCCCCGCAGCCGTCCACCTCGCCGCGGCCCTCGACCTCGCCGCAGCCCGGCGCGCAGCCTGACGAGGACGAGCCCTATCGCCTGTACGGCTGCTCGGCCGCGGCTGGGGCGGGCGACGGTGGCCGCGCCGGTGCGGGCGCCGCGCTGCTGCTGGCCGCCATCATCCTGGCCCGCGCCCTGTCGCGCCGCAGCGCCCGCTAGCAGCTGCAGGCGCTGCCCCCTGGGCGCTGGCGCGATCTGTCCTACCGCTGGCGTTGACTGCCTCCCCTGCCTCGCTGATCCTCCCCGGATGGGTGCGCTCGTCCTCTACCAGTTCCCCGTCTCACACTACTGCGAGAAGACGCGCTGGCAGCTCGACGCCAAGGGGCTGACCTACCGCCTGGTCAACCTCATCCCCGGCCTGCATCGCTACCGCACCCGCCGCCTGGGCCAGCGCAGCTCGACGCTGCCGATCCTGATGGACGACCGCCGCGTCATCCCCGACTCGACCGAGATCGCGCTGCACCTCGAGCGCGAGTACCCCGGCCCGCCGCTGCTGCCGGGCGACGACACCGGGCGCCCCCGTGCGCTCGACCTCGAGGACTACTTCGACGACGCCTTCGGCATCCACTGCCGGCGCTGGATGTACTACCAGGTCATGTCGTCGCCGCTGCTGGCCGAGGTCGTGTTCCGCGGCTATTCCGCCCCGGCGCGGGTGATGGGGTGTCTGGCCGCGCCGATGCTGCGCCGTGGGCTGCGCTCGTTGTACAAGCTGACGCCCGCGAATGCCGCCGAGTCGCGCGCCCGGCTGCTGGCCGGCATCGACCGGCTGGAGCGCGAGCTCGGCGACGACCCCACGCGCTACCTGGTCGGCGGCAAGCTGTCGCTGGCCGACGTGACCGCGGCCGCGCTGCTGGCGCCGCTGCTGAGCCCGGTGGGTTCGCCGTGGCAGACCCCGGCGGGTGCCGAGGTGCCGCCCGAGATCGCCGCGCTGCGCGCCGAGGTCAACCAGCGCAGCGCAGGAAAGTGGCTGCATGCGCGCTATGCCAGCGACCGCAAGAGGCTGGCCGCGTGACCCGCAGAGGCCTCACGCTCGCCCTGCTGCTGGCGCTGGCCGTCACGGCCACCGGCTGCGGCGACGAGTCCGCCACCGGCGACGACGACAGCGGCGTCATGGTCGACGGCGGCCCCGGCGGCGGCGACGGCGCCACCACCAGCGACGGCGCCACCGTCCAGGGCGACGCCTCCACCGCGCTGCCCGGCATGCGCATCGGCAGCTTCCAGCTGACCTACTACTACGTCACCACCGAGGACGAGTTCACCGGCGTCGCCGACACCGAGCTCTACGACAACATGTGTCGCTCGCTGGCCACCGTGCCCAAGGCGTTCTCCGACAGCCTGCGCATCGAGGGCACCGGCCGCCTGGCCGACGGCCGCCTGCTCAACGTCAACGGCGTGTGCATGTGCCTGAACTCGCCGTGCTACCGCGTCGCCGACGCTGCGCACCCCTGGGGCTATGGCGTGCAGAACCGCGCCCTGGTGCCGTTCCGTTCGATCGCGGTCGACCGCTCGGTGATCCCCGTCGGCACCCCGCTGTACGTCGCCGAGCTCGACGGCAAGCGCATGCCGGGCGACGCCCCGTGGGGCAACTTCAGCCACGACGGCTGCGTCCTCGCCGTCGACGTCGGCGGCGGCATCACCGGCATGCACATCGACTTCTTCTCGGCCCTGAAGATCTACTACCGCGTCCTCGACCCGCTGCTGCCCGCCAGCATCACGCTGCACCAGGGCGGCGCACGCTGTCCTTAGCTCGCTACTTCTTCGCGCCGACTTCGTTCAGAAAGCTTGACAGACCGACAAGGACTTCGCGCGGGATCTCGTGCGCGCCGCGGAAGCTGACCCAGTCGATGCGGGCGCCCGCCTTGCCGAGGTCGTCGCGCAGGCGCTCCGCCAGCGCGTGCGGCAGCAGCGGATCGCGGGTGCCGTGGCTCTGGAACACCCGCAGCCCGGCACGCGCCTGCATGCGTGGGTGCCAGTCGTCCTCGGCCAGGTAGGTCCCCGACATCATCACCAGCCCGGCCAGCGCGCGGTCGCTGTGCAGCGCGACGTCACACGACAGCATGGCGCCCTGCGAGAAGCCGCCCAGCACGCGCGGCCCCGGCCCCAGCTGCTCGAGCTCGCCGAGCAGCGCGCTGATCTGCGCGCGCGCCTCCGCCAGCCCCTCGGGCACCCGCCTGGACATGTCGCGCTCGCGCCCCGACTCCATGGCCTCCTCGAGCTCGACCATGTCGATCATCCACCACGCGCGCGACTCGCCGCCCCAGCCCCCGGGCAGCTTCAGCGGCGCCGCCGGGAAGGCCCAGCGCGTGCCCGCGGGCACCGGCAGCACGTCGGCCAGCGGCACCAGGTCGTCGCCCGGCGCACCGAAACCGTGCAGCAGCACCACCAGCGGCCCGTCACCGCCACCCTCGCCATCCGTCCCGCCCACGAGGCGCGTGGTCAGCCCAGCCATGGTCGTCGTCTTCATGGCACGCACCTTAGCCCAGCTTGCAGGGGAAGGGATCGCGCGCGCGCCTCGTATCCCGCCCCAAACCGCAGGAGCCCCCGTCATGTTGAAGCCTCTCGACCTCGTCCTCGCCGCCGCGGTCGCGCTCGCCGCCTCGGCCTGCATCCGTGTGCCAGCGCAGCAGAATCCCCCGCCGAACTACCAGGGCGACCCCAGCTACAACAGCAGTTCCGGCGGCGCCCCCGCCCCCAGCGGCGGCAACTACGGCAGCGCCCCGGCCCCCAGCGCCGGGAGCTACAGCCCCCCGCCCCCCGCAGCTCCCCCCGGCCCGGTCTCGGTCACCATCCGCTCGAGCTGCAGCAAGACCGTGCGCGTCTTCTACGGCCAGAAGCCGAAGTGGGGCAGCGGCACCTACTCGACCATCTCGTCGAACTCGCTGCAGAGCCACTCGTTCAACCAGGGCGACATGTTCTGGATCGTCGACGACTCCGACAATGGCCTGTCGTCGACCAGCGCCGGCCCGGGCACCCGCGAGATCGAGATCCTGCCCAGCTGCACCGGCTTCCGCCTCAACTGACCCAGCCTGGCTACGCTGGCGGCCGCGTCTCCGCCCCGTGCGCCGGGTGCGCCGCGTGCGCCGCCTGCGCCGACTGCGGCCCCTCCAGCCCGGGCTCGTGCCCCAGCGCCTCGGGATCGTCGACCACGCCGGCCTTGCGCGGCCGCAGCTTGTAGTAGCCCGCCTTCATGCGATCCAGCAGCCAGTCGGCGCAGACATAGAACGCCGGCACCACCAGCAGGCTGAGCGCGGTCGACACGATGAGGCCGCCCAGCACGCCGACGGCCATCGGCTGCCGGATCTCGCCGCCCGGCCCGAAACCGACGACCGACGGCAGCACCGCCATCATCATCGCGATCGACGTCATCAGGATGGGTCGCAAGCGCACCGGCCCGGCCACCTGCATGGCCTCGCGCGCGCTGAGGCCGCGCTCGCGCCGCACCAGGATGGCGTAGTCGACCAGCAGGATGGAGTTCTTCTTCACGATGCCCATCAGCAAGAGCAGGCCGATCATCGAGAAGATGTTCAGCGACATGCCGCCCAGCTTGAGCGCGAACGCCGCCCCCGCGACCGACAGCGGCAAGATGGTCAGCACCGTGATCGGATGCAGCAGCGAGTTGAACTGCGCCGCCAGCACCATGAAGGCGACCCCGATGCCCAGCATCAGCGCGAACACCAGGCCGCTCATCGACTCGCGCGCGGCGACGCTGGCGCCGCCCAGCACCGCCGTGTAGCCCGGCGGCAGCTGCTTGCCCAGCTTCTCGACCAGCGCCAGCGCCTGGTTCTGCGAGAACCCCGGCGCCACGTTGGCGAACACCGTGACCGCGCGCTGACGATCCCGACGCGTCACCGACTGCATCGCGGGCTGCTCGTCGGTCGACATCAGCGACGACACCGGGACCAGCTCGCCGTTCTTGGTGCGCACCTTGAGGCGCGACAGATCCTCCGCGCTGCGCCGCTGCGTGGCCAGCAGGCGCAGGCGCACATCGACGCGCCGCCCGCCCGAGCTGTACTTGCCGACACGCACCCCGCCGACCAGCGCGTTCAGCGTGGTGGCGACGTCCTCGATCGACACCCCGAGGTCGGCCGCGCGGGCCCGGTCCGGGTTGACGCGCAGCTCGGGCATGCCGAGCTGGTAGTCGGTGTCGAGGTCGACCACCATGCCGCTGTCGCGCAGCTCGTCCATCATGCCGCGCGACAGCCGGGTCAGCTCGGCGAAGTCCGACCCGCGCACCGAGAACTCGATGGGGAAGCCGCGCTGCGCGGTGAAGCCGCTCTGCGACAGATCCTGGACCACCGCGCGCAGGCCCGGGTACGAGTTGAGCTCGCGCCGGATCTGCATGGCCAGGTCCTTCTGCGCCATGCGCTCGCTGGGTGGCTTCAGGGTCAGGAACACGATGCCGGTGTTGACGCCGCCGCCGCCCATGCCACCGACCACGGCGAACACGCGCTGCACCTCGGGGCGCGTGCCCAGGAAAGCCTCGGCGCGCTTGAAGGCGCGGTTGGTCTCCTCGAGGTCGGCGCCGACCGCGGTCTGCAGGCGGATGAGCAGGCGACTCTGATCCTGCGACGGCACGAACTCACCGGGCAGCGACTTGAAGACCCGGTAGGCCCCGAAGAACAGCACCACGG
>Ga0138256_10009664_pt1 | contig 10118 bp, 10 predicted proteins | sample KNB2016incub_MG_FD_105486 | JGI IMG/M metagenome (GOLD analysis project Ga0138256, IMG submission 105486) | Active sludge microbial communities from wastewater in Klosterneuburg, Austria - KNB2014incub_MG | ecosystem: Engineered > WWTP > Activated sludge > Unclassified | place: Austria...
CCAAACGGATGCAGCCCGTGTTGCCGGTAGCGCACCGTGGGGGTGGGGTCGTAGGGGAAGCGGCCGCCGCAGGCCGAGCGCAGGATGTAGGCCCACCAGGCGTGCGCCACCGCCGAGACGTTGTCCCCGGCCTTGCGCAGCAGTTCGCGCGCGGCGCGGTTGAAGACCATGGTGTTGCCACCCGCGATGTTCTGTACCAGGGCGTTGCGAAAGCCGCCGGGCTGCTGGAACAGTGGCGAATAGCCGATGTGCTGGTTGCGTGCGTCCACCAGCAGCGTTCGCGATCCGTACAGCGCGGGCACGTCTTCGGGCACCGATTGCAGCCAGGCCACGGCGCGTTCGAGCTTGTCGGCTTCCCAGACGTCGTCCTGATCGGCGTAGGCAAAGTAGTCGGCCTCGATGTCGGCGCGGCAGGTCAGCGACAAAAAGTTGGCGGTGGAGCCTTCGGCCGGGCCGCTGTGGATGGACAGCCGGTCTTCGCCCCAATGGGCCTGGAAGTACTCGAGGATGGCCTGGGTGTGGTCGGCCGAGCCATCGTCCGAAGCCCAGATCGCCCAGCGTGCGTGGCCCTGGGTGGCGATGGAGTTGAGCTGCTGGGCCAGGAAGCGCTGGCCTTGCATGGTGCACATCAGCACCGCCACCTTGGGCACCGCGGCGTGGCGCTCGTGCAGCAGCGAATCCAGCGAAACGAGCGGGATGACGCGGCGGAATTCCTCCCACGGCGCGATCAGATCCTGCAGCGTGGTGAGTCGGCGCGGCGGGTTGCGCAGGTCCTTGCGGACTTCTGACGGGGTGGATGTGTCCATGGGCGAGGCGAAGGGCGAGGCGAAGTTCGGGGCGGAGTATCAGGGCTGCCGGCTTTGGGCTGGCCGGGTCAAGCGGTTTTCTGGTGAGCGAACAGGCCGCTGACCGCGCCTCGCAGCAGAGCCCATAGCTTGGCGCCGGCCTGGTCTTCGGCCATCGTGATGCCCACGGCTTCGTAGGCCAGCCGGGCCAGGCACAGGCCGCTGAACGCGGGCTCGCGCCAGCACCAGTTGCGGGCCAGCCAGACCGTATTGCGCGCGATCATGTGGCGGCGCCGGGGTGAATGGCCGCCTGCCTGGAGCTCCACGCCCAGCAGCCGGTACTTGCGGCGTTCGCCAATGGCGTGAGCAAATTCGTAGGCGCCATTGACGTAGAGCGTCAGTCCCGCCTGGCGTGCGCGCAGGCAGTACTCGGTGTCCACGTGGTCGATGGCCAGGCCTTCGTTGAAGGCACCGATGCGCTGCAGGGCCTGCAGGCGCCACACGGTCATCGAGTTGATGACGAAGGCCACCGGTCGCATGTCGCTGAACTCGCGCGGGTTGAAGGCCAGCTTGAAGCGCGCCAGCCGCATGTAGCGGCCGCGCAGTCCGGTGGCGCGGTCGCGGTAGGCGGGCGATACGGCCGCGGTGTCGGTGCGCGCCAGGGCCATCGCCGTGGTGCCATCGGCCAACAAGGCGGCCAGGCTGGAGGGGTCGGAATCCTCGTCCAGGAAGACCACCTGGGTGAGCTGGGCATCCTGCCTCTTCAGCCACTCCAGTGCCCGGTTGTAGGCACCGGCCAGGCCGCCCACGTTGCGGGCTTGCAGGCAATCGATCTGCAGTTGTTCGGCCAATGCACCCAGTGCCGGGTGACCCCGCTCGTGGTTGTCCACCAAAAGCAACCGCGCCACGGACTGGCGCAACTGGCGCAGCGCGGGTTCGATGTCGGCGGCCAGGTGGTAAACCACGACCACGGCGGCAGTGCTGGCGGCCAGGCCTTGCAAGGCAGGCGTTTCCCGGGGTTCAGTGGCGGCTGGGCCAGGCACCGGTGGACACGAGGCCACGCGGTGGGGCGCCGGTCACAGGCGGTTGATCAGCGCGGCTGCGACGATACCCAGATTGCCGAGCTGCGTCTGGCGGAAGATGCCCGAACGCCGCAACCCGGCCAGGCGGGCACCCAGCCAGCGCTGGCGCGCTTCGACAAACTCGTCCAGCACCTGCTGGTTCTCCAGCGTCATCATGTGGCGCACGCCCTGCAGCGCATTGACGTTGGCATCCACCCAGCCGCGAAAGCGCCCGCGCAGCAGCAGGCGGGCGCGCTGCAGGTGGGCCTTGAGGCTGACGTTGGATCCGAACTGGTTGCCGCTGTGCTGGCGGTAGCGCACGGTGGGGTAGGGGTCGTAGTGAACGCGCCCACCGCAACCGGTGACCAGCATGTACGCCCACCAGTCGTGCGTGACGGCGGAGACGTTTTCACCGGCGCGGCGCAGCAGGTCGCGCGCGGCGCGGTTGAAGACCATGGTGTTGCCGCCGGCGATGCTCTGCACCAGGGCATTGCGGAAGTCTGGCGCACGCTCGAAGAGCGGCGAATAGCCAATGTGTTGGTTGCGCGCATCGACCAGCAGCGTGCGCGAGCCGTACAGCGCAGGCACATCGGGCGGGATGCTGTGCAGCCAATCCACCGCACGTTCGAGCTTGTCCGATTCCCAGACGTCGTCCTGGTCGGCATAGGCAAAGTAGTCCGCGTCGATGTCGACGCGGCAGCTCAGCGACAGGAAGTTGGCGGTGGAACCTTCGGCCGGGCCGGCGTGGATCGAGATGCGGTCTTCACCCCAATGCGACTGGTAGTACTCGAGGATCGCGTGGGTGTGGTCGTCGGAACCGTCGTCCGAAGCCCAGATCGCCCAGCTCGGATGGCTCTGGGTGGCGATGGAATTGAGCTGTTCGGCCAGGAAGTGCTGCCCTTGCATGGTGCACAACAACACCGCCACCTTGGGCACCGCAGGGTGCGGGCGGCCAATCAGCGATCGCAGCGAGACCAGCGGAATGACGCGCCGGAACTCTTCCCACGGCGAGAGAAGCTCTTCGACGGCGGACCGTTGCTTCCTGGCCTTGGGATGCCGGGCCAGGTTGGCCGGGCTGTCGGATTGTGTTGGAACCATCACCGCTTAAATTCTAGTCCACTGAAACTGGGCTTCCGGGACGGCTGACACTCCTCGATAATAAATCGGGTGAATGAAACAAATCTGATCGACCAACCGCCCCCCGAGCGTTTTGACCTTTTGCCCCTGGATCCCAAGCTTTTGCGAGCAGTAGCCGACTCTGGCTACACGGCCATGACGCCGATCCAGGCCAAAGCCATCCCCCTGGTGTTGGCTGGACGCGACATCATGGGCGCCGCACAGACGGGCACCGGAAAGACCGCCGCTTTTACGCTGCCATTGCTGCAGAAGATGCTGCGGCATGAAAACGCCAGCATGTCGCCGGCCCGCCACCCGGTGCGCGCCCTGGTGCTGGCGCCCACGCGCGAACTGGCCGACCAGGTGGCCGAGAACGTCAAGAAGTACGCCAAGCACTCGCAATTGCGCTCGGTCGTGGTCTTCGGCGGTGTGGACATGAAGCCACAGACGTTGGCGCTCAAGGCCGGTGTGGAAGTGCTGATTGCCACCCCGGGCCGCCTGCTGGACCACATCGAAGCCAAGAACGCCGTGCTCAACCAGGTCGAGTACGTGGTGCTCGACGAAGCCGACCGCATGCTCGACATCGGCTTCCTGCCCGATCTGCAACGCATCCTGAGCTTCCTGCCCAAGGCGCGGCAGACCTTGCTGTTCTCGGCCACTTTCTCGCCCGAGATCAAGAAGCTGGCCGCCAGCTATCTGCAGGAGCCGCTCTTGGTGGAGGTGGCGCGCCCCAATGCCACGGCCACGAATGTCGAACAGCGCTTCTACAGCGTCACCGACGACGACAAGCGCGCCGTGGTGCGCCAGTTGCTGCGCACGCGCGAGCTCTCGCAAGCCCTCATCTTCGTCAACAGCAAGCTGGGCGCCGCGCGGCTGGCGCGCAGCTTTGAACGCGACGGCCTGAAGACCCAGGCCCTGCACGGCGACAAGAGCCAGGACGAACGGCTCAAGGCGCTGGCCGCCTTCAAGGCTGGAGAGGTGGATTTGCTGGTGGCCACCGACGTGGCCGCGCGCGGGCTGGACATCACCGATTTGCCGGCGGTCTTCAACTTTGACGTGCCGTTTCACTCTGAAGACTACGTGCACCGCATCGGCCGCACGGGCCGCGCTGGCGCCTCGGGACTGGCGGTGACCCTGGTCACGCGCGACGACACGCGCATGATTTCGGACATCGAAAAGCTCATCAAGAAGAAGATCGACCTCGAGCCGATCGAACTGGAAGACGACCGCCCACGGCGCCCGCGTCGGCGCGACGATGACGAAGGCGAACGTGCGCCCCGCGCTGCCGCGCCTGCGCTGGCGACAGTTGCAGACAGCCCGGCGCCGGAGCGTGTGCGCCGCTCGGCAGCCTCGGCCGACCCCTTCTTCGACAAGCCCTACGAGGCCAGCGGCAGTGGTGCGGCCAGTTGGGAAAGCGTGGCCAAGGTGGTAGCGCCCGCACCCACGCGGGGCCTATCACCCAACATCCGCCCCAAGAAGAAGGTGGCTTCGCTGCTGGGCGGCAGCCGCTAGGCTGCTGAATCGGCGGCAGCGCGTTGGTGGCCGCGCCTTAACTGGCGGAAAGCCCGATCACCGCGGGCAGCCGGTCGGGCATCTGCACCGGCTTCTCGCGCCAGCGCGCCACGGTGTCGGTGCGCGTCCAGCCCTCGGGCAGGGTCAAGCCGCAACTGACCGATACGCGAGTCGTGGGCGCCAGGCTATCCAGCACCGCGGCCAGCACGGCGGCATTGCGGTAGGGCGTTTCGATCAGCAACTGGGTTTGGCCGGTGCGGCGGGAGAGCGCTTCCAACTCGCGCAGCCTGGCAGCCCGGGCAGGCGGGTCTTGCGGTAGATAGCCGACAAAGGAAAAGCTCTGGCCGTTCAGGCCGCTGGCGGCCAGTGCCAGCAACAAGGAACTGGCGCCTGCCAGAGGCAGTACCGGCACGCCTTGCGCGTGGGCTGCCGCCACCAGGGCCGCACCGGGGTCGGCCACGGCCGGCAAGCCGGCCTCGGAAATCAAACCCAGGTCGTGCCCGGCCAATGCCGGCTTCAGCAGATCGGACCAGGCCTGCTGCGGCACGGCTTCGCCGCTGCCCTTTCGCGGCCTTGGCAGTTCGGCAATGGCCATCGCCTGCAGCGGCACCGCCAAGGGTTCGATGGCGGCCACGCGCTTGAGAAAGGCGCGGGCACTGCGGGCATCTTCCGCCGCCCAGTGTGTCAGCCGTGCCGCACGGCGGATCACGCCCAGGGGCAACACGTCTTCCAGCGGAACCACCTCGGTGCCCAGGTCCAGCGCATTGGGCATCAGGATCAGGCTGCCGCTCATGCTGTGCTGCCGGCCAAGGGGTCGAGCCCTGCAGCGCGCAGCATGCGGCTGGTGCGGATCAGCGGCAGGCCCACCAGGGCCGTGGGGTCGTCGCTGTGGATGGCGTCCAGCAAGGCGATGCCCAGCGTTTCACACTTGGCGCTGCCAGCACAGTCGTAGGGTTGTTCGGCGCGCAGGTAGTGCTCGATCTCGGCATCGGTGAGCTGGCGGAACTGCACGCGCACGGGGGCTTCTTCTACTTGCGCATAGCCCGTGGCGCGCCGCACCACGGCCACTGCGGTGTGGAAAACGACACTGTGGCCGCGCAGCCGACGCAACTGTTCGGTGGCGCGTTCGTGCGTACCGGGTTTGCCGATGGCCTGGCCATCCAGATCGGCCACCTGGTCGGAGCCGATGACCACGGCTTCCGGGTAGCGCGCTGCCACCGCCTGGGCCTTGGCCAGTGCCAGGCGTGCGGCCAGGGCAGCGGGTGTTTCGCCGGGCAGGGGGCTTTCGTCCACATCGGGCGACATCACCTCGAAGGGCAGGCGCAGGCGCTGCAGCAGTTCGCGCCGGTAGCGCGATGTGGAAGCCAGGATCAGAGTGGGCAAGGGCATGGCGCCATTGTCGTGGTGTCGTGGTCGCGCTGTCTTGGTCGCGGCCGCGCGTGGCTACACTGCCGGCCATGTGGACGCTGTACGGATCCGCCGGCTCCGGCTCGGCGGCGGTGGAAATGGCGCTGGCGCGATGTGGCCAGCGCTGCCGCGTGCGGCGTGCTTCCACCTGGGAGCCCGACTCCGCGCAGGACGAGTTGCAACGCGTCAACCCGCTGGGTCAGATTCCGACCCTGGTGGCGCCTGACGGCAGCGTGCTCACCGAGAGTGCCGCCATCCTGATCCACCTGGGCTTGAGCTACCCCGATTCCGGCCTGCTGCCGACTCAACCCGCCGCGCGGGCACAGGCCCTGCGGGCACTCGTGTTCATCGCCACCAACTGCTATGCCGCCATTGGCGTGGTCGACTACCCTGAGCGCTGGTGCAGCGGTGACGACAAGGCGCTGCATGAGCGCGTCCGCTCGGGTGCGCGGGCACGGCTGCACCATTGCTGGAGCCTGTTTGCGGATCAGTTCTCGTCAGAGCCCTACCTGGGCGGCCCGGCCCCGAATGCCGTGGACCTGCTGGCCGCAGTGGTTTCGCACTGGTCGGGCGCACGCGCGCACTTGCAAAGGGCGCGGCCGGCGCTGCATGAAACGCTGCTGCGCGTCGAAGCCCACGTCGATCTGGCCCCCATCTTTGCGCGGCACTGGCCCGCGGCTGCAGGCTGAAACATGGCCCGGAACGAATCGAATCCATCCGCCCCACGGGCCATCGACGTGCGAGTGCTTTGCCGCACTTCCGGCACCGTTCAAGGTGAATGGCCGCTGGCGACGATGACCCGGCTGGCCACCAGCCTGCACGGCGTGCCGGACACCACGGCCACCTGGGCGGCGCGCGGCACCCTGCGCCCGGTGCCGGGCAGTGAGCCGGAGCATTGGCTGCATCTGCAAGCGCAGGCCGTGGTGCCGCTGCAATGCCAGCGCTGCCTGCAGACTTACGTGCAAGCCCTGCAGGTGGACCGGCGCTACCTCTTCGTGGCCCACGAAAAGCAGGCCGAGCAACTGGACGAGGAACTCGAAGACGACGTGCTGGTGCTGCCCGCGCGGCTGGATCTGGCCGAATTGCTGGAAGACGAGTTGATCCTGGCCTTGCCCCTGGTGCCCCGCCACGAAGACACCTGCCCAGAGCCCTTGCCACTGCCAAAGGACGACCTCGAAGAAGCCGCGCCGGCCAACCCCTTTGCCGCCTTGGCTGCGTTGCGGGGCCGCCAGGGCGAAGAGCCCGGTACCTGAGCCGCCGGCTGGAAGGCCGGTGCTATACTCGCGGGCTTTGCGGTTGGCGCTGCTGCCGCAATGCCGGTTGAACACCGTGGGTTCAGGCTCGGCCAGCTCCGCTGGCCATTGCCGAGTTTCCCGTCAGTGACAGCCGCCTTTGACCGCGTTTACCGCGCCCCGATCGCGCACCACCTCGCCCTGCCGGGCCAGAGGGGCCCCTGGCCCCGGTTCTGGCGGCGGGCCGACCGCAGGAGATTTTCATGGCCGTCCAGCAAAACAAGAAGTCGCCTTCCAAGCGCGGCATGCACCGTTCGCACAATGGCGTGGCTGCCCCCGGCACCGCCGTGGAAACCACCACCGGTGAAGTGCACCTGCGCCACCACATCAGCCCCACCGGCTTCTACCGCGGCCGCAAGGTCCTGAAGACCAAGGCCGACGCCTGAACTTGCAGGCTGCGTGCCTGCAAGACCCGGGAAGTGACGGGCCGGGCCCCGTCCCCCAGGCGGCCGGTGCCGACTGACTGCCAACGCCGCCGTGCTTGCTGACACCACCCTGCCGCCCCTGAAGACGGTGCGCATCGCCGTCGACTGCATGGGCGGCGACCACGGCGCCGTGGTCACACTGCCGGCCTGCCAGTCCTTCCTGGCCACCCATCCGCAAGCTGAGCTTGTGCTGGTGGGCACCGAAGCGGTTCTCGCATCCACCCGCGGCTGGCCGCGCTGCACACACGTGATCGCCACCGAGGTCGTCAGCATGGACGACCCGATCGAGGTCGCACTGCGGCGCAAGCGCGATTCGTCCATGCGCGTGGCCATCAGCCAGATCAAGGAAGGCGCCCACGCCTGCGTCTCTGCCGGCAATACCGGGGCCTTGATGGCCCTTGCCCGCTACCTGCTCAAGACCCTGGATGGCATTGACCGCCCCGCCATTGCAGCGGTGCTGCCCAACCGGGTCGATGGCTTCACCACCGTGCTGGACCTCGGCGCCAATGTGGATTGCACGCCCGAGAACCTGCTGCAGTTTGCCGTGCTGGGCACCGCGCTGGTTTCTGCGGTGGACGGCAAGGCCGAGCCCAGCGTGGGCCTGCTCAACATTGGCGAAGAAGCCATCAAGGGCAGCGACATCATCAAGCGTGCCGGCGAACTGCTGCGCGCGGCCGGTGAGGCCGAACTGATCCGCTTCCACGGCAACGTGGAAGGCAACGACATCTTCAAGGGCAAGGTGGACGTGGTCGTCTGCGACGGCTTCGTCGGCAATGTGCTGCTCAAGACCAGCGAAGGCCTGGCTTCGATGCTGTCGGATTTCATCCGCCAGGAGTTCACCCGCACACCGCTGACCAAGCTCGCGGCGCTGGTGGCGATGCCGGTGCTCAAGCACTTCAAGCGCCGCGTGGACCCCCGCCGCTACAACGGCGCCGCGCTGCTCGGCCTGCGGGGGCTGGTCTTCAAGAGCCACGGCTCGGCCGACGCCTACGCCTTCGAGAATGCCTTGATGCGGGCGTATGATGCCGCGCGCAACCGGCTGCTGGACCGGGTGACGGCCCGCCTGGCTGTGACCCCCCAGGTGGCCCAGGCGGCGGGCTCACTTCAAGGTGGCGCCGCGACAGAACAAGCGGCATGAACCCAAAGCCCACGGCCCACCCTTTCGAACCGCGCTACGCCCGCATCACCGGCACCGGCAGCTATCTGCCGCCGCGCCGCCTGTCCAATGAGGACATGGTGGCCATGCTGGCGCGGCGCGGCCTGGAAACCAGTGACGCCTGGATCACAGAGCGCACCGGCATCCGCGCGCGCCACTTCGCCGAAGATGGCGTCAACAGCAGCGATCTGGCCCTGCACGCCGCCCGCGCTGCCTTGCATGCCGCCGGCCGCAGCGCCGAGGACCTGGACCTGATCATCGTGGCCACGTCCACGCCGGACATGATCTTCCCGTCCACCGCGTGCATCCTGCAACACAAGCTGGGCGCTGCCGGCTGCCCGGCCTTTGACATGCAGGCGGTGTGCTCGGGCTTTGTCTACGGCCTGTCCGTTGCCGACGCCATGGTGCGCGCCGGCAGTGCGCGCTGCGCACTGGTGGTGGGTGCGGAAGTCTTCTCGCGCATCCTGGACTTTGACGACCGCACCACCTGCGTGCTCTTTGGCGACGGCGCCGGCGCCGTGGTGCTGGAAGCCAGCCCCGAGCCCGGCATCCTGGCCTGCGATCTGCACGCCGATGGTCGCCATGTCGGCATCCTCTGCGTGCCGGGCACGGTCAGTGGCGGCCAGGTGCTGGGCGACCCGCTGCTCAAGATGGACGGCCAGGCCGTCTTCAAGCTGGCGGTCAACGTGCTGGACAGCGCCGCGCGTGCCGTGCTTGAAAAAGCCGGCCGCACCGAGGCCGATCTGGACTGGCTGATTCCGCACCAGGCCAACATCCGCATCATGCACAGCACGGCGCGAAAGCTGAAGATTCCGCTGGATAAGCTGGTCGTCACGGTGCACGAACATGGCAACACTTCGGCCGCTTCGGTGCCGCTGGCGCTGGACGCTGCGGTGCGCAGTGGCCGCGTGAAGCGCGGCGACACGGTGATGCTGGAAGGCGTGGGCGGCGGCTTCACCTGGGGTGCCGTGTTGCTCGATTTCTGATGACGCTCCCGACAAGGTCCCATCCGATGCCCGCTTTTGCATTTGTGTTCCCCGGCCAGGGCTCCCAGTCCGTGGGCATGCTTGATGCGTGGGGTGATCACCCCGCCGTGCGCAGCACCTTGGCCGAAGCTTCCGAAGCACTGGGCGAAGACATCGCCGCGCTGATCCAACAAGGCCCGAAAGAGGCGCTGGAACTCACCACCAACACGCAGCCGGTGATGCTGACGGCAGCCATCGCCTGCTACAACGCCTGGCGCGCCGAAGGCGGCGCCGAACCGGCAGCCGTGGCGGGCCATTCGCTGGGTGAGTACAGCGCCCTGGTGGCGGCGGGCGTCTTGACGTTGGCCGATGCCTTGCCGCTGGTGCGCTTTCGCGCCC
>Ga0138256_10009665_pt1 | contig 10117 bp, 6 predicted proteins | sample KNB2016incub_MG_FD_105486 | JGI IMG/M metagenome (GOLD analysis project Ga0138256, IMG submission 105486) | Active sludge microbial communities from wastewater in Klosterneuburg, Austria - KNB2014incub_MG | ecosystem: Engineered > WWTP > Activated sludge > Unclassified | place: Austria...
GCCGACGACGAGGCCATCGTTCCCCGTGCCGACATAGCCGATCGCACCGATGCTGAAGCCGACGTTCAGGAACTGGCCGGTACCGGGGTAGTTGGCCTTCTGGGTCCAGGTATCCAGGCCTGGATCATATTCCCACCAATCGGTCATATAGGTATTGGCCGCATCCGTGCCAAGGCCGAAGTAGGCCTTGCCGCCAATGCCGATGGCAGTGGGGCACCAGCGGCCCGAGCCACCGAAATTGGCCTTCGGGCTCCACGTGTCCAGCACGGGATCATATTCCCAGATATCCACGGGTCGCAGGAACGCACCGTCGACGCCCAAGCCCGCGTACCCTTTCCCCCCCGCGGACACGCCCACGGCGGTGCCCCGCCCGCCACCTCCGAAGGGTGCTTTGGCGGACCAGGTGTTCAACGTCGCATCGTAGGCCCAGAAGTCATTGGGGTAACTGGGATAACCGCTGCCCACGTATCCGTTGTTGCCGATCGCGAAGCAGATCGCATGGAACCGACCCGTGGAGGGGAAGTCGGCCTTCTGGCTCCAGGTACCGGTACCCGGATCGAACTCCCACAGATCGGTCTGCACGCCGCCATTGACCAGACCCATGCCGATGTATCCTTTACCACCGATGGCGAAATAGATGGCGCCGAACCGATCGGTGCCGCCCAAACCGGTGCGCGCGGTCCAACTGTTCGCGCCGGGGTCATACCGCCAGACATCGGTGAAAGCAGGGAAAGAGGTACCTCCCGTACCGGTATAGCCATAGCCGCCCACGGCGAAGGCGACCGCGAACACACGGCCACCGATGGGCACGGCGGCCTTCGGTGTCCAGGCATCCAACACCGTGTCGTAGGCGAAAAGATCGCCGAAGTAATTGGAGCCATCGCTACCGTTCACCACGTAGCCGGTGCTCCCGATCGCGAAGCCGGAGGCCCCGTAGCGGGCCACCATCGGTGCGCCCGCTTTCGCGGTCCAGGAATCAGCGACCGGGTCGAAGCACCACAGATCGGTCTGCAAGCCGAAGCCCGCATAGTTTCCAGCGCCGATATAGGCGTTGCCGCCAACGACGAACACGTAAGAGGTGCTGCGGGTCCCGCCGCCATGCGCGGTTTTCGCGGTCCACGCATCCGTGTTGGGATCGTACTCCCACATGTCGGCGACCTCGCTCACCGAAGTGTTGCCGGTCCCGATATACCCTTTCGTGCCGATGGCGAAACCGACCGCGCCATATCGGCCCGCGCCCGGGAAGGGGGCCTTGGCCGCCCAGGTGTTCGTTCCCGGGTCGTATTCCCAGAAGTCCTGGCCCCAGAGCGGCGGCCCGTTAAGCCATCCCGTGCCCACGTATCCCTTGGTGCCGATGGCGAAGGCCACCCCGAGATAGCGGCCGCCGCCGGTGAGGCTGGCCTTCTGCGCCCAACTATTGGTGCCGGGGTCGAATTCCCATAGATCGTCGAAGTAGGGCGATGCCGGACCCTGGCCGAAACCCACGTAGGCTTTGCTGCCCACTACGAAGCTCACCGCGCCCATCCGGCTCAGCGGACCGTTGGGCTGGTGGAAGCCCACATCGTTCTTCTGCGTCCAAGAACCAGGAAGCGCCGAGGCGGTGTTCAATGCGATCGCCGCAGCGATCGAAAGGGAGAAATGGATCCGGTAGCGCATGGTTCCAGTGATCAGAGTTTCAGGCCCAAGTTTTTCAGTTCTTCATTGCTCACGGTAGGGGGCATCTCCCCGTGCCGGATCTTTCCGATCACCAGTTCAGCGAGTTTCTCCGCATCCGCTTTTGTGCGGCAGCCTTCCACGCCGGGCTGTCCAGGCATATTGGTCTGCTGGATCAGCAGTTCGCCGTCACTGAGTATGGCATAACCGAACGTGCCGTTGGGTGCGTCGATGATGCGGTAGGTAAGCGCAGCGCCGGCATGGGCGCTAGCGGTGGGGAACTGCGCGGCCGTTGACGGGCCTCCTCCGGGCACTGGTGTATGCGTAGGTGCTGGGAGATCGGTGGATGGCCGATCGGTCGCACGTTCCGAGGCCGCACGATCGGTGCATGCTCCGATGGACAGGATCGCGAATGCCGGTACGGCACCGAAGAAAGAAAAGCGGGTCCACATGTGCGGGCTGCGGAAGGCGGTTTGAAAGTAAACGGTTCATCCCGTTCGTGGCCTACTTGTTCATAACCTGCGGTCCGGCCGAAAATGGAAGGGTGCCCGCGGGGGGGCACCGTTCCATCCCCGTGGCACGTTCAGCAGCGCACGATCATAGGCTCCTTTGCGGGCTGTTGGTATGCTACGGCAACTGCGCGTTCCGCACCGCGGTAGGCACACTGCCGCCGATGTTCTGCAAGAGTATATCGCGATCGTTCGCACTGCCCGCGTACTTCACCTGGCCGTTCAGGTTGATGTCCTCCTGGCGGTACTGGCCGCTCACCGTGTTCGTAGGTACAGTGCCACCGATGGCGGTGAGTAGGGCATCGCGATCATTGCCATTGCCGGCGTATTTCAGTTGTCCGTTCGAGTTCACGTCGCCGGCCCATAGGGCCATTACCGCGCCTATGGTCTTGCGGGCATCGGTGCCGAAGGTTAGTGTAGCTGGGTTCCGATAGTCGATGGAGGTGGCGGTCAAGTTCAAAGCGAGCGCCGTGGCGGTCATCGCACCCAGATGGTTGCGGTGGCGAACGACCACGTAATAGCTGCCCGGTATGTTGCCGATCGTCACGTTCGATACCCCATCCGCAGCGCTCACCACATCGCCATCGCGTTGCACCAGACCATGCCGCGTGGCCACCAGCACGGTGGGATCGGTGCTGCTGCGCAGCTCGATCCGCACCCAATCCACAATGGCGTCGGTGCCGCTCACCGCCAGGACACCCGCAGTAGTGGTCTCCGCGCCGCCGCTGGCAGCGTTGGGGTAACCCAATGCGGTATAGGGTTCAATGGAGGGCACCGTTCCGGCCGCACGCAGGTCATCGCGCATCAGCAACGTACCGGTGTCATAGGGTCCTTCCAAATGCAACTTGACCGCCAACGGCACGGCACAGGATCCGATGAACACGGACGTCTGTTCGATGATACCGGTCTTACTAACTCCGCCCAGGGAGATGAAGTAGTTGGTGTCGGAAGGTTGACCGAACGCATTGCTCACGATCTGGAACGTTGTGCAGCCCGTGTTCCCATTTACTGGAACGGTCATGATCCGGTGCCATACACCTGCGGTCCAAACTTCACCGGGGCACGTGGTGCTCATGGGGTCGAAGCCGAAAGCGCTATACGTGCGGAATATCGTCCCACTGGCGGTCACTTGCGGTGTGGAGGATAGGCTGAAGCCCGCAGCACAATACTGAACGCGCGTGCCGAGCGTGGCGGGAGAGGTCGCTGGCCAACTGATCGTGAATTGAACAGCACTGACGATGCCGGAAAAGCCCTGACCGTTGGGCCGGACCCGGACCTCCAATGTGCCCGGTGTACTTCCTTCCACCAGGTCAATGTCCACGCTAGTGGGGTTCTGCGCCACAGCCGCACCCAGGAGTACCAAAGTGCCTTGAAGAACCAGCAGCATGCGCCGCATCATCCTGATATGTGCCATGTGGGCAGGCCTTTTTCCGGCCATGCGTTTGAAAGTTAACCGAATTCCTCGGTTGGCTTTTTATGCTCCTCACCGGAAAAAAGCATGTTCAAAAGGATCACGAACGCATCAAAATAAAGTGATCTTTCATTGCCGGTGGCGAGGCCCGAGGAGGAGGACACTCGTCCCAATTCCAAAAAGATCGCCTTCGCGTCGAAGACGAACGCTCGCGAACAAGGAGCGGAACAGACTCTACGGCAACTGCGCGTTCCTCACCGCCGTAGGCACACTCCCGCCGATGTTCTGCAAGAGTATATCGCGATCGTTCGCGCTACCGGCGTACTTCACCTGGCCGTTCATGTTAATGTCCTCCTGGCGGTATTGGCCGCTCAGCGTGTTCGTAGGTACTGTGCCACCGATGGCGGTGAGGATCGGATCGCGATCGTTGTTGCTGCCGGCGTACTTCAGTTGGTTGTTGAAGGTGACATCGCCGGCCCACAATGCTTGTGTGGGGAAGGTGCCCGTGATACTCTTGCGCGCCTGCGTGCCAAAGGTGGATGTGCCCGCCAGTGAAAGGTCAACACTAGTGGTGGTGTTGCTCAACGCCACGCCGTTCAGTGTCATCGCCCCCAAGTGGTTGCGGTGCCGCAGGGCCACGCGGTAAGTACCGGGTGCTTGCGTGAAGATGACCGGGCTGATCCCGTTCGTAGACACCACATCGCCATCGCGCTGGATCAGTGCGGCGCGGCTGGCGACTATGCTCGCGGGGTTGGTGTTATCGTGCAATTCCACCACCACCCAATCCACAATGGCGTTATTGCCGGTGGTGGTGAGCGTGGCTGCGCCAACCGCTTCGCCACCGCCGCTGCTGGCGGCGTAACCGAGGGCGCTGTAGGGCTCGGTGCCGGGAATCAGGCTGGCGCTCCGTAAGGCATCGCTCATAAGACCCGTGCTCGCGCTGTACGGACCTTCGAGCATGCCACGCAAGGAGAGTAGCACCTGCAGCGACGGACTGAAATTCGAGGTGACCTCTCCGCGCCCGTTGCCCCCACTGAAGATGTTGGAAGCGACCGTGGGAGCATGCAGCGCCGCCACATCACCACGGCCATCACCGCCGCTGAAAATGTCGGACGCAATGTTCGCTTGCGAGAATAGCGAAACGATATCGCCACGGCCTGCTCCACCACCATATTGAGCCTGAACTCCTAACGGCATCAAGCATACCAATAGAGGAAATGATCGCACCAAGGCGTACCAAGATGCTGGTCGGAATGGATGCCGTGTAAAGGACCGATGCATGGTCCAGGTCATGGAGCGGTGCGTACCCCGCGAGTGCCCAAGTCCGCTGAACGGTAATCCTGAGCTCTTGTGCTGTAACAACGATCACAGACCGTATAAGGTGTGGAGCTGAAGTAACCCCCATGTACACCAACTCCTATTCCGGTTGAGGAGTCCGGCCAATTCACCCCGTTCGCATTCCCGCTGCCAAGGATGGCGCCGCTTCCATGCCTTCCTGTAAAGGCCCGACCTTGGGTGTTGCCGATCGTCACCACGGTCTCCCAAAGATTGCTCGTAAGCTCCATGATGCCGTAATAGCTTGCGCCTGCCGTTACCCGACCCGAACTGCTGACATTGGCGGCGAAAATACCGCCGCGTATGGGGCCTCCGATCGTCCCGCCCCCCGTAGCAGGTGTGATCGCATTGCCCAGGGTGGTGCTGTAGTTCGTGGCAATGCCTTCGTTGGCAGCCCCTGGATTCGACAGGGTATACGCGCTACCAGCGATGGTGTTGGTGCCCCATGCGTATTCATTCGGTACGGGAGGTAAAGTGCCGCGACAGGCCTTCTCTAGCTCCAGTTCTGTCATTGGCCTCAACCCGCTCCAATCCAGATAGGCCGCCATGCTGTACCATGATATGTGATTGCAAGCGATGGTCATGCCATCGTTCGCTTCACCGTATATGCCGTCCGCATCGAAGTTGCAGGCGTAGACCGCTGGTATCGTGGAGGGTGTGCCAGGAGTTTGGATGTCGATCCCGTTCCGTTGTGCGGTGGCAGTGCCCAAGGTGGAGAGAAGCGCCCCCGTGCCCGCAGCGGAATTCGGAGGTTGGGCGGTATGGACCGCTTGCTGCGTGTAAGTGAGCGAATTGAGGAATTCTACATAGCCCTGCTGGCTTAACTCATACTTCATGCAGTAAAAGGCGGCATATCCTTTCGGGAAGGCAGCCGCCAGCGTGCCTGTAGGAACGGTAGCATAAGAACACCCGACGGGAGGGGTCGTTACCCATAAATTCCCCGCACCCGTGCCGACCGTGATGGCATCTTCCGCTGTGATCTGCCTTGGAACGGAGGCCCCTGAAATCCAGGAGCCGTCGGTGAAGGATCCGCCCTCAGTTCCGCCGGCCCCCAGGTAGAAACTCCCTTGGGGCACATAAACCATCTCGATGGCGAAGACCTGGAGTTGGGCCACATCATTGAAGACCAAGCCCAATGCGCTATAGTTCCATTGCAATTGCAAGTTGAACAGGGCAAGGTTCCCGGTTCCGACCGCATTGCGGTAGATGAACACTCCTAGCGCAGGGTTGGTGCTGGCGTTGTACACCCCCCCCGGAAAAGACAGGCCCAAATCCACCTGACTGCCCGTAGGTGCCACATGTCCGGTGTTACTCAGCTCCACCGGTTGCCAATCGCCCGTAGTACTGGTACGATACTTCACGAATACCCAGGCGGCATCCCAGTTGCTCACCACGCCACCGCGCCAGCTGTTCTCCCAACTCAAGTCGAACTGGATCTTGGCACTGGTGCCGGTGTTGCCCGTAAGCGTGGCGTTGGCCACTTGGATGTTGTTGGCCGTGCCCGCAGTGTGGAGCAATAGACCGAGGGCAAGGCACGAAGTGATCCTCAATAGGGTCATGGCAGGTGAGATCGGTTCAGGATACCGATAGCCAAGTTGGGTAAATTCCTGGAACACGCAAGCCCCCCGGCTCCTGCGCGGTCCAGCAAAGCATGCCGAGTGACCCGATCACGGCTTTCGTCCGCAAAACAAAAGATCCGCGACGACCAGACCGTTCATCTTTGGACGGCTTTGTATGTCCAAATGGTATTACCGCCGTAGCAAGCTGCTTGCGATGTTCGAATTGTCGATCGCGCGATGGATCGAGCTATACCAACTTCAACCCTTTGATCGGCTTGAAGTGCTTCTTGTTCAGTGTCAGCAATGGCACATCATGCGCCATGGCTGTGGCGGCGATCAGGTGATCGGCGAGGTGGACGTGATGCTCCGGGGCGATGTGTTTGAGGATCTCGCGGAACCTTTGGCTCACCTCCATGGTGAAGGGTAGAATGTCGAAATTCGTGGTGAGTTCCTTGTGATGCCGGTCGTATTCCGCCTTGTTCCGGGCACCGGCCAGGATCTCTGCGAGCACCACATCGCAGATCACCAGCGATGATCCGCTCGCTCGCTCCGATGCGGCGAACGCCACCGCTTCCCGGCGCATCCTGCCTATAAGGATGCTCGTGTCGATCAGGACCGTTTCCATGCCTTCTCGCGAAGCTTCTCCAGCGTGATATCGCGGCCCTCCCACACACCGTCCAGCCCGGCGAAAGGATCTTTCTCGCGTTTGGCCTCCCGCTCCACAAGTTCCACCACCAGCGCGGAGATGCTCTTCTTGCGCCGGCGGCTCAAGGCTGCAGCGGTGCGCTTGAAGCGGGGTGGAACGGAGAGCGTGAGCTTGGTGGTCATGGGATCACGTAATGAGTTGCCAAGATACGTAACGGATCAAGGGGCAAAAGACAAGGGTGCGGTCTCCGTGCCTGCCTGGCTCCGTGTGAGCATGATCGGGCAATGACCGATCAAAGTCTCTATGTGTGAGAAGGTGCGCTACGGCAACTGCGCGTTCCGCACCGCCGTAGGCACACTCCCGCCGATGTTCTGCAAGAGGATATCGCGATCGTTCGCACTCCCGGCGTACTTCACCTGGCCGTTCATGTTGATGTCCTCTTGGCGGTATTGACCGCTCAATGTGTTCGTTGGCACCAGACCACCGATGGCGGTGAGGATGGGATCGCGATCGTTGTTGCTCCCGGCGTACTTGAGTTGGTTGTTAAAGGTGACATCGCCCGCCCAAAGCGCCAATGTTGAGAAAGTACCTGTGATGGACTTGCGGGCGTTGGTGCCATACATGGCGGTAGCTGGCGAGGTGAAGTCCACCGAGCTGACCTCAGGCGACAGTGCCAAGGGAGCGCTGGTCATCACGCCCAAGTGGTTGCGGTGCCGCACCGCCACATGATAGTTGTCGGCGGGCAGGTCGAAGCTCACCGGTGCAAGGCCATCCGTATCCACCACCTGGCCACCCACCAGCAGTATCGCGGACCGACTGGCCAATACGATCGCCGGGTTGTTCGCGCTGCGGAGTTCGAGCACTACCCAATCCACAACGCTCTGTCCGCCGGAAATGGAAAACACCTCTCCGCCACCGCCCACGTGCGGATAGCCGAGCGCGGAATACGGTTCGGTGACGGGCAGAAGGCCTTGCACTGCAAGCGCGCCGTTCATCAGGCCCGTGGCACTGTTGTAGGGTCCTTCCAGCACCACCCGTGCCTGCAACAGGATGGGACAGTGCTCATCCACCACGCCATCGCAATTGTCATCCATCCCATTGATCGTTTCCTGCAGGTAAGGCCGGCCGATGTGGAGCAGGTACGATCCCGGGTTCTCCATGCGCACCACATAGGTTCCGCTCTGGTCCACATCGACCAACATCATATGGTCAAAAGCGACGCCCACGGCGTTGGTGACCGTGATCCCGGGGGTCTGCTGGATGAGTTGCTCCACGGTGAATTCGGGGGCGGTAGAGACCAGCAGGATACGCTCCCCGGCGTGCGCGGTGAACGCGTAGTAGTCGGCTTCACCGGACCCAGGGGTGCCAGCGAAGTAATTGGATCCACCCTGGGCCTGGGTAGGCAGGTCATTGCAGAGGTAAGTTTCGGTGGTGGCCGTGCCGGGAGGTGGTATCACCGCGGCGTACAATGCATAGTGGTTGATGGTGGCGTTGTCGCCCGGCTCGTTCACGCGCAGGTAGATAGCACCACCGGGCGCTGGGATACCATAGAGGCCGGCCCCTGACGGGCATGCCAACGAACCTCCCATGGCATTGGCACCCAGGATCTGCCCATTTTCGTCGAACGCGGTGAGCTCGAACTGGCCACTGCCGGAACATTGGATGGCCGCGAAGATCAATGAACCGGCATCTACGGCGCCCAGCGCGAAGTAGTCGTGGTCCCCTGCCGGCGTGATCGCCGCTGAGGCGATGAAGCTCGGGCCGCAATACGCGGATGCGGTGGCCGGTGAACCGTTCGGTTCCTGCTCCGAGTGCTGGGGTACGATCACGCACGGATATGTTTCGCACACATCCCCGATGATGTTGAAGTCGGCGTCCGACTGGTCTGGGTTGGGGGTGAAGGGGCAGTTGTCCACGCAAGCGGGCACTTGATCGCCATCCGTGTCGGCGGTGTTATTGCTTTCGCCCGGTGTGGCGCACCAGACCCGCAGGTCCGTGCTGTTGTTGTCCGTATCACTGCCATCGGGGTAGCGCGCCAGGGTGGTGAACGGCGAGAGATGGCCGTCCATATCGCTGCCGAGCTGGCCGGCTCCGGTTGTTTCCATGTAGGGCGCGCCGGCGCTGCCCTCGTAACTGATCACGTCAAGGAGCGGTCCATTGCTTTGGTACCGCAATCCAATAGCGTCCGGGCTCCCGTTCTGTATGAGGTCCTGCGCTGGCGTCACCACATGATCGATGTGCGGTGTACCGGCATGGTTGCCTATCACGAAATAGTCCCCGGCGGCGAGCAGGAAGCTCGGCAGAACGAGCGTGCGATAGATATCCGCCGCGCCACCGTTGCCCTGCACCAGTTCGATCCGGATACCTGCCAGGTCCACGGTGGTGGTGCCGGTGTTCTTCAGTTCGATCCATTCCGCGATGTCCTCATCGACGGCATCGTCCCCGACACCGGCATTGTCGTAATCCACTTCGTTGATCACCAATTGGGGCGGCACGACGCAGCCATCGTCGATGTTGCCATCGCAATCATCGTCCAGGCCGTTGCATACTTCAAGCCCATCCATTTGACCGCAGCCGCATCCGCCCGGCGCGGTTTTCAACGGATCGTTCGGGCAGCCATCGATACAGTTCGCCACGCCGTCCGCATCGCTGTCCGTGTCCGGCACACCGCAGCCGCATTGCCCGGCCACCACCTTGTCCGCATCGTTCGGACATCCGTCGTTGCAATCGGCGGTGCCATCGCTGTCCGTATCCGTATCCTGCACGCCGCAGCCGCAGATGCCTGGAGCGGTCTTGTTCGGATCGTCCGGACAACAATCCGCGTTCGCCGTGCCCGGGGTCAGGCAATGCCTTTGCCAGTCCGCACTGTTGTCCCCCGTATCGGTGCCATCCGGGAAGCGGCTGATGCCGGTATCGCCGATGCCGTCATCGCTGTTGCTAGAGGGAACGCCGTTTCCTTCCGCATATGGCGCACCGCTGTTACCCTCATAGCTTACGGCATCCA
>Ga0138256_10009667_pt1 | contig 10117 bp, 10 predicted proteins | sample KNB2016incub_MG_FD_105486 | JGI IMG/M metagenome (GOLD analysis project Ga0138256, IMG submission 105486) | Active sludge microbial communities from wastewater in Klosterneuburg, Austria - KNB2014incub_MG | ecosystem: Engineered > WWTP > Activated sludge > Unclassified | place: Austria...
ATAGAGGAGCAGCGACGAGGCAACGGCGCCCGCGAGGAGGTACTTGAGGCCGGCCTCGCTCGACTTCGAATCCTTCCCCCAGCCGGCGAGGATGTACTGCGGGATGGAGGAGAGTTCGAGGGCAATGAAGATGGTGATGAGATCGCGTGAAGCGGCGAGGAACATGAGGCCGCTGCAGACGGTGAGCACGAGGGCGTAGTACTCGCCCTGGGCACGGCCTTCGCGGTTGACCCAATCGATGGAGGCAAGGACGACGGTGGCGGTGATTCCCGCGAACAGGTAGTAGAAGAAAACAGAGAATCGGTCGAGCGCGAGCGTATCGGCGAAGGCGTTCTGGTAATCGCCGCGGACAACCCACGAGGTGGTCCAGAGGGCGGAGATTGCGAGCCCCAGGATGGCGATGAGCGGAAGCATGCGCCGCTGTTGGGGGATGAGCGAATCGACGAGGACCACCACCCCGGCGGCAATGAGGACGGCGAGCTGAGGGCCGGCGATATCGAGGCTGTTCAAGATTCAATCCTCAGCACGATGGAGTCGATGGCAGGGTTGATCATGTCGGTCATGAGGGCCGGGTAGACACCGAGCAACACGACAAGGGCAGCGAGGCCGATGACGACAGCATGTTCCCACCAGTGGCGCTGGTCGGTGACCCCATCCCATTCGTGGTTCACGGGGCCGAAGACGACGCGCTGCAGCATCCAGAGGACGTACCCGGCGGAGAGCACCGCTCCGAAAATGGATGCGAGGACCGCCCATTCGAATTGCTGGAAGGCGCCGAGGAAAATGGCGGCTTCGGCGATGAAGCCGGCAAGAGCGGGGAGGCCGAGGCTGCCAAATCCGGCGAACACCATGCCGGTCGCGATCAGCGGCATCTGGCGGGCAAGGCCGCCGAGACGGGCAATCTCGCGGGTGTGGGTGCGTTCGTACATGAGCCCGACCGTGGCGAACATGAGGCCGGTGATGAGGCCGTGAGCGAGCATCTGGTAGGTGGCGCCGGTGAGGCCGGTATCGCCAAGGGCGCCGATGCCGAGCAGGACAAGGCCCATATGGCTGACGGACGAATAGGCGATGAGGCGTTTGAGGTCAGTCTGGCGAAGGGTGATGAACGCGCCATACAGGACGCTGATCGCGCCGATTGCGGCGAGCCACGTATCCCAGTCCTCAGCCACGCCGGGCATCATGGTGATGCACATGCGGATGAGTCCGTAGCCGCCCATCTTCAGGAGGACGCCGGCGAGCATGACGGAGACGGCAGTCGGCGCATCGCCATGGGCATCGGGCAGCCATGTGTGAAGCGGGACGATTGGGAGCTTGACCGCGAACCCGATGAAGAGGAGGAGGAAGACCGACCCCAGGGGGATGACGGTATCCTGGAAGTCGGTCTGGCCGAGGACTTCGATATCGAAGGTGTTGGCATTGAAGGCGAGGACGAGGATGCCGACGAGCATGAAGGCGGAGCCGGCGATGGTGTAGAGCACGAACTTCATTGCCGAGTATTCGCGGCGGCCCGATCCCCAGATCGAGATGAGCAGGTACATGGGGAAGAGTTCGAGCTCCCAGAAGAGGAAGAAGAGCAAGAAATCGAGGGCGGCGAAGACGCCGATCACCGAGCTGGCGAGCACCATCAGGCAGGCGTAGTAGGCACGAGGCCGGAGCGTGACACTGAAAGAGACGAGGACCGAGGCAAGCGTCAGGACGGTGGTCAGCACGATCAGGGGCATGCTCAGGCCATCGACGCCGAGGAAGTACTGGAGGTTGAAGGCGCCTACATCGACCCACTCGCGCCGTTCGACAAACTGGTAGCCGGGGGCATCGAGGTCGAATGTGAAGAACATCTGGAGCGAGATGGCAAGGATGGCGGCCGAGCCACCGAGTGCAATCCAGCGCGCGTGCTGCTCCATGCGCCGCGGAAGGAGGAGGATGACCACGGCCGCGGCGACCGGGAGGAAGACGAGGAGAGAGAGTTCCACGGCCGCCTCCTAAAGCGGGTTCGCCGTAAAGACGGCGAGGGCAAGGATGATGACGCCGGCGGCAATCCCGAGGCCGTAGCCCTGGACCTGGCCGGTCTGGATGACCTTGAGGCGCGTGCTGGCGCCGCGCGCGACGCGCGCGCTCCCGTTGACGACGCCATCGACGATGAAGGTATCGCTGGCCTGCATGAGCCGGTTCCAGCCGCCCTGGAAGATCCGGCGGACGAAGAGGTCTTCATAGATGGCATCGAGGAAGTACTTGCGTTCGAAGATGATCGCGAACGGGAGGAACGTGGCCCGGATGGACTCGGAGGTGACCCACTTCTTGATATAGATGGCCCAGGCGGCGCCGATGCCGGCGATGGCGACGATGCTGGAACTGATGGCGATGCCTATTTCGAAGGTGCTGCCGTGGGAGTGGGCGTGCGGCAGGGCGGCCTCGATGAAGTCCTTGAACATGTGGTCGTAGGCGAGCCAGCCAGCGGCGATGGCCGGGACCGAGAGGATGATGAGCGGTGCCTTCATCGGCCATGGCGACTCGTGGGGATGTGCCGGGTCGCCGTGGAAGTGCGAGTCCTCATCGTGGTGGTCGACAGGCTGGCCACCTTTGTAGTCGCCGTGGAAGGTGAGGAAGATGGCCCGGAACATGTAGAACGCTGTCATGAAGGCGACGGTGATGCCCACGGCCCAGAGGCCGCGGTCGTGGCGCCAGGCATCGAGGAGGATTTCGTCCTTCGACCAGAAGCCGGCCAGCGGGAAGATGCCGGCCAGGCTGAGCGAGCCGATGATGAAGGTCCAATAGGTGACCGGCATGTGCTTCTTCAGGCCGCCCATCTGGCGCATGTCGAAGGTGTTGGTTGCATGGTTGACGGAGCCGCTGCCGAGGAAAAGGAGCGCCTTAAAGAAGGCGTGGGTGAAGAGGTGGAAGATTGCGGCGACATACCCGAAGGCGCCGAGGGCGAGCATCATGTAGCCGAGCTGGCTAACGGTGGAGTAGGCGAGCACGCGCTTGAAGTCGGTCTGGACGAGTGCGATGGTTGCGGCTACGAGGGCGGTCACGGCGCCGATCCAGGCGACGACGTCCGAGGCATCCTGGGAAGCTTCGAAGACAGGGAAGAACCGGGCGACGAGGTAGACGCCGGCGGCGACCATGGTGGCGGCATGGATGAGCGCGGAAACCGGCGTCGGGCCTTCCATGGCATCGGGGAGCCAAACGTGGAGGGGGAACTGGGCGGACTTGCCGGCGGCCCCCGCGAAGATACCCAATGCGAAGAGAGTGACGATGTAGGATTCAGGCTCGCCGCTGGTGGCCCACTCCTGGATGGCGGTGACATCGAATGTCCCCGCGCGAGTCCAGACGAGGAGAAGGGCGGCGAGCAGGCCAAGGTCGCCGATGCGGGTGACGATGAAGGCCTTCTTGGCGGCAGCAGCGGCACTCGGCTTGTGGAACCAGAACCCGATGAGCAGATAGGAGCAGAGGCCGACCAACTCCCAGAAGATGAACATCTGGAAGAGGTTGTCGGCGAGGACGAGTCCGAGCATCGAGGTGGTGAAGAGGCACATGTGGGCGAAGTAGCGGCCGTAGCCGTGGTCGCCCTCCATGTAGCCTGTCGAATAGACCTGGACGAGGAAAGCGACGGAGGTGACGACGACGAGCATCACGGCGGTGAGACCATCGACACGGACGCCGAGGTTCACGGTGAGGCCGCCTGCGGTGAACCACTCGTGGGTATGGATGGCGGCGGCGCCATCGGCATCCATGACGTTGAAGAGGGTGACGTAGCTGAGGACGCAGGCGGCGCCCACGCCGAGGATGGCAAGATAGCCGGCAGCGATGGGGATCTTCCGGACGTAGAGCGCGATGAGGCCCCATGCCGCGAGTGGGCAGAGGATAATCGCCCAGAGGAGTTCCTCAGCGATTGTGGGGGCCTGGGCGGCGTGGGCGGCTTCGAGGAACAACATCGGCTAGATCTTCCTCAGGATTTCCCGGGCGACGTGGGCCTTCCCGGAGGGAACGTAGATGGTGCGCTCATCGCGCAGCGAGGCGGCCTCGCCGAAGCCGATGGGAGGGATAACCCGAACGGAAAGCCCTTCGGCGGCGAACAGCTCCTGCCAGGTCTGGGCCAGGTAGGCGTTGCGCACGGTCATGAACTCAACCCACATTGGCAATCACGACCTGAGGAGATTCATCTGGTCGACGTCGACGGTATCGCGATTGCGATAGACGGCGACGGCGAGGGCGAGGGCGACGGCTGCTTCGGCCGCAGCGACGGTAATAATGAAGACGGTGAACGCCTGGCCGGTGACGGGCCGGGGACTCACCGCAAAGCGCGAGAAGGTGATGAGCGTGAGGTTGACTGCGTTGAGCATGAGCTCGACGCCCATGAGGACGCCGACGGCATTGCGCTTGCCGAGCGCGACTATCAGGCCGATGCAGAAGAGCAGCGCCCCAACCGTGAGGAAGTGTTCGATCCCGACACTCATAACAGGGCATCCTCCGCTTCTTCTTCGGCCGAGCGGGTGAGCATGATGGCGCCAATGAGCGCGGCAGTCAGGAGCACGCTGGCGAGCAGGAAGGGCAGCACCCAGATCTCGAGGAGGGCATTGCCCAGGTCGCTGGTCGAGATGGCTGGCGGCTCGGCGGTCGTCTTCCAGCCAGTATCGTGGATGACGAAAAGAAAGACGGCAGCGAGACAGACGGCGAGGAGTGCGCCCGGGAGGGCCATCCGGGTCTCAGCGTTATCGCGGCTGGCGCGCGGTGTGAGCAAGACGGCGAAGAGTACGAGTACGGCGATGGCGCCGACGTAGATGATGACCTGGGCCATCGCAATGAACTCGGCGGAGAGCAGCACGAAGAAGCCGGCGACGCCGATGAAAGTGAGGATGAGAAAGAGCACCGCATGGAAGAGGTTGCGGGAGTACATCACGCCGCTGGCGGAGATGAGCGTGATGGCAGCCAGGACCCAGAAGGCGAACGTGACACCGAAGCCGTCCATCAAAGCTGCTCCTCCACGGGAACATAGCCGCGGGGCTCCTTCACGAGGCGCGGGCGAGTGGGCGTATCGCCGGGCTTGTAGCCATTGAAATCGGCCCAGAAGAACAGGAGGAGGATGGACACCAGGATGTTGAACATCGCGAAGAGATAGACGTAGGCATCGGGGTAGCCTTCTTCGGCCCAGATCATGCGCTCGGTAGCGACGATGAACAGGTTGAAGAGGGCGAGTGGAAGGAGGAACTTCCAGGCGAAGGCCATGAGCTGGTCAGAGCGGAGGCGTGGCAGGGTACCGCGCGTCCAGATGAAGAGCATGTAGAAGAGGTGCGTCTTCCCGATGAAGATGAGCCATGGGGGAACCCATTGCTCAAGGCCGAAGAGCGTCCAGCCACCAAGGAAGACCGTGACGGCGAAGGCCGAAGCAGCGATCGCGTAGCCGATATCCATGCCGTAGAAGAGGCCCCACTTCATGCCGGAGTACTCGGTGAGGTAGCCGGCGACGATCTCAGATTCGGCCTCGGCGATGTCGGTCGGGGTCCGGTTGAGTTCGGCGCTGACGCAGATGAAGTAGATGACGAGCGCGAGCGGAGTGACGAAGCCGAGCCAAATCTTGTACTCATCGGCCCAGAGAACCATGCCCTGGAGGTTGAGCGTCCCGGCGATGACGACTGCGCCAAGGAGCGACATCACGAGTGGCGTTTCGTAGCTGATAGTCATGGCGACGATGCGGATGGCGCCGAAGAGGCTGTACTTGTTGTTGGCACTCCAGCCTGCCATGAAGTTGGCGAGGACCGGCAGGGAGGAAATGGCGAGGAAGTACATCAGGCTGACGGGAACATCGGCGAAGATCATGTTCGGGCCGAAGGGGATGACGGCGAAGAGGAGGACCGCCGGCGCGACGAAGAAGAGCGGCGCGATATACATCACCACGCGGTCGGAGCGCGTTGGCGTGAGGGCTTCTTTCTGGATGAGCTTGATGGCATCGGCGATGGGCTGAAGCAGGCCAAAGGGGCCAACGCGGTTCGGGCCGTAGCGTGATTGGATGCGGCCGATGAGCTTGCGTTCGCCGTAGACGCCGACGAATAACTGGGAAGGCAGTACGAAGATGAGGAAGCTGGCGACGAAGCCGAGCAGGGCGGCCAGCACATAGACGATGCCGAAGGGGAGGACCCTGTCGGCCCCTTCGAGGATCTCGCGGGAGATATTGGAGAGGTCGCGCAGGTCGTACCACTTATCCGAGGCGAGGAACGGCATCATCGGTCGATCTCCCCAACAACAAGGTCGACTGAGCCGAGGACGACAATGGCATCGGCGACGGTGCCACCAACGGTCATTTCCTTGAGCGCGGAAAGGTTGATGAACGACGGCGGGCGGATGTGGAAGCGGAAGGGCGAGGGGCCGCCATCGCTGACGAGGTAGTAGCCGAGTTCGCCCCGCGGGCTCTCGATGCGTGCGTACGCTTCGCCAGAGGGCGGGCGGAGGGCGAGGGGCACTTCGGTGCGGAAGGGGCCGGTGGGCAACCCATCGAGTGCCTGGCGGACGATCTTGACGCTCTGCCGCATTTCTTCGAGGCGGACGATGAAGCGGTCGTAGCTATCGCCGCGGTAGCCGATGGGGATAGCGAAGTCGTACTGCTCGTAACCGCAGTACGGATCGGCCTTGCGCAGGTCCCATGCGATGCCGCTGCCCCGCAGCATCGGGCCGCTAAGGCTGGCATTGGTGGCCATTTCGGGGCTGAGCACGCCAATCCCACGCGTCCGGCTGATGAAGATCTCGTTGCCAGAGAGGAGGTTCTCCATCTCATCGATGAAGGGAGGGAGATCGGCGAGGACCTGGCGAACCATGGGCTCGAAGGGTGTACGCAGGTCGAAGGCGACGCCGCCGATGCGCATGTAGTTGCAGGTCAGGCGGGCGCCGGAGGTTACTTCGAAGATATCGAGGATCTTCTCGCGTTCGCGGAATGCCCACATGACGGGTGTCTGCCAGGCTCCGGTATCGTTGGCGAAGGCGCCGATGGCCATGCAGTGGCTGGCGAGGCGCTGGAGTTCGGCCATGATCACGCGGATGGCATTACCGCGGGCAGGGACTTCGATCCCGGCGAGTTTCTCGACCGCGAGGCAGTAGCCGAGATTGTTCGACATGCTGCTGAGGTAGTCGGTCCGGTCGGTGAAGGGGATGTTCTGGGTGTAGGTGCGCTCTTCAGCGAGCTTCTCCATCGAGCGATGGAGGTAGCCCATGACCATTTCGGCGTCGATGACTTTTTCACCATCGACGGTGGCGCGGATGCGGAAGACACCGTGGGTGGAGGGGTGCTGGGGACCGATGTTGATGACGAACGGTTCGCTCTTGATGGCGCCGGTCATTTGACCACCTTCACAGTCGGCTCAGACCGGGGAGTTGTCCCGGCGAAATCGCCGAGGCCAGGCTGGAGACCGCCGGGCATGGAGAGGAAGTCCTTGCGGAGCGGCCAGCCGGGGTAGCCTTCCCAGAGAAGGATGCGGTAGAGGTTGGGGTGCCCTTCGAACCGGATGCCAAAGAGGTCGTAGGTCTCGTTCTCCTGCATCCAGGCGCCGTGGAAGACGGGGACGACGCTGGGAACGGATGGCTTTTCGCGATCGGAGACCTCGACCTTAAAGAGCGCGATCTGGTTCTTATCGAAGGACTGGACGTGGTAGACCACTTCGAAGTGATCCCAGAAGTCAACGCCGCAAAGGTTGGTCAGGTGGACGAGGTCGGCCTCGCGGCTGTTCTTGAGCGCATCGAGAGCCGCGACCAGGCGCCCGGGCTTGAGGTAGCAGGCCGTGTCCGTGGTGCGGGCAACCGAGCCGGGTACGGCTGACTCGGCGAAGGCGGCAGCTTCGGGGCCGCTAAGTTCGCGGGTCACAGCCGCCACTCCAGTGCGCGTTTCTTCCATGCGTAGATGCCGCCGATGACGAAGGTACCGATGAACAGCAATCCCTTGGCGTAACCGGCCCAGCCGGCCTCGGCGAAGACGAGCGCCCACGGGAAAAGGAAGACGATTTCGACATCGAGCAGGACGAAAAGGAGGGCGATGTAGTAGAAGCGGAAGTTGAACTGGACGAGGCTGGGCCCCTCGGTGCGAAGTCCGCATTCGTAGATGTCATCGCGGACGACGTTCGGCTTACTTGTGGGGCGGATTCGCGCGAACTGGAGCGCCCACGACGTAACGATCGCCCCCAGCGGAAAGACGAGGGCGATGATGACCAGGATGCCGATGTGACCGTATTCGTAGAGCACGCCGGAGCCGTTTGTGAAATTCGTCTTTAAGGACGGGGCCGACTATAGCACGAGGCCCGGAAGCGAACAAAGCGGGAGGGGGAAAAACGCCGCCGCCGGAAGGTCACTAGCGCCCCCAGTAATTCCTTCCGCCGGCGGCTGAGATGGAGCATCGCCGACGGCGGGGACACGATCACCAGACTGCGGCAATCGGGGGGTAAAATGCGCGCAAAATCCCCGACTCCCGAGGCACCGTGGCAGCTCCCGTCGTTGGCCTTATCGGATGTGGCCATATTGGCCGGTTCCATTCCCGCAATCTGCGTGGTTCGCTGCGCAGCGAGCTTGTCCCGGGCGAATACGCCGCCGTGTGCGACCGCGACCCGGAGCGGGCGGAAGGCTTTGCCCGGATCACCGGGTCGAGGCTATCCAGTTCGAACCCCGGGGAAGTCCTCGAAATGGCGGGGCTCAATTCCATCTACATTTGCACGGAAACTGCCGAGCACCCGGCACTCGTGATCGAAGCGGCGCGGCGGGGCCTGAACGTGTTCTGCGAGAAACCGCTGGCCCGGACCGTGGCCGAGGTCCGCGCGATGGTTGCGGCGGTGGAGGAAGCGGGCGTTGTGAACCAGGTCGGCCTGGTGCTGCGCTATTCGCCGGTCTACACGGTGATGAAGGACCTGATGTCGGAGCCGGGCCTGGGGCCACTACTGACAGCGCACCTGCGCGATGACCAGTTCTTCCCGATCCGGGGCCACTACGGGAGCAGTTGGCGGGGCAGCTTCGAGCGGGCCGGCGGCGGGACGCTGATCGAGCACTCTATCCATGACGTGGACCTGTTCCGCTGGCTGTTCGGCGACATTACGGCCGTGCGCTGCCACACCCGCAATACGACCGGACACGAAGGCGTGGAAGACGTGGCGATCGCCACGTTCCAGCACAGCGGCGGGCACCAGACGTCGTTGTCGTCGGTGTGGCATGCACTGGATGACCGGCCATCGACGCGGCACCTGGAGGTGTTCTACGAGGGCGGGTACTTCGCGGCGGACCACGACTTCATCGGACCCATCCGCTACCAGGAGCGCAGCGGGCCGGTGAAAGAACTGAGCGCGGACGAAGTGTTTGAACGCTACGTGGCACTTGCCGGGCTGGAAGGAGCCGAAGCGGACCTGGCCCGCGCAGGGATGCTGGAGGATTACGCGTTTCTGCGGTGCGTGAATGAGGGGCGAAAGGCGCACCCGGATTTCCGCACCGCGCTGGCGGCGCACGAAGTGGTGGACGCGTGTTACCGGAGCGCGCGGGACGGCCGGGAGGCACTGCCGGGGGAGCTATAGCGGCAGGCTATAACTCGGGGGCTCTCACATTTACCGCCCATGGGTGCCCGGCTATGATTCGGTAATACGCCGCGCGGGCGGGCCGACGGAAAGCCCGGCGAGCGACGGCGCGACAGGAGCATTGCGATCCAATGACCAGCGAATCTCTGAAGGACCTGTACCCCGTCGGCGAGGCGCCACCGCTGGGCCACGTGCCGGCGAAGATGCACGCACAGGTAATCCGCCAGGCGCGCTTCGGGCAGCCGACCCAGTCGTTCCAGATGGAAGTCATCGAGACGCCGGAGATCGGCCCGGACGATGTACTGGTCTACGTGATGGCGGCCGGGGTGAACTACAACAACGTATGGGCGGGCCTGGGCACGCCGGTCGACGTGATCGGGGCGCGGCAGAAGAGCGGGGAACCGTGGGATCACCATATCGGTGGTTCCGATGCCTCGGGAATTGTCTGGAAGACGGGCGCGGCCGTGACCAATGTGAAGGTTGGCGACGAGGTGGTGGTGCATTGCGGCTCGTGGGATATCCACGCGCCCGAGGTAGTTTCGGGGCAGGACCCGATGTTCAGCCCGAGCTTCCGCATCTGGGGATAC
>Ga0138256_10009668_pt1 | contig 10117 bp, 5 predicted proteins | sample KNB2016incub_MG_FD_105486 | JGI IMG/M metagenome (GOLD analysis project Ga0138256, IMG submission 105486) | Active sludge microbial communities from wastewater in Klosterneuburg, Austria - KNB2014incub_MG | ecosystem: Engineered > WWTP > Activated sludge > Unclassified | place: Austria...
ATCAGGCCTTGACTTTAAACTGCCTTCTTGAAACCGACCCTGATAATGCACAGATTCCAAATATGGCGCGCACACTTTCGCAATTGATAAAAGGAGAAAAGTGGTTGAGTACTCAGGAACGTGCATTTGCTTTCCTGGCATTGGGTAAGTTTGCTAAACGCAGCACATCAACAAATGTGCGTGCAACAGTATTTGCTGATGGAAAAGAATTAGGGGTATTTAGCGGAGCAGATTTAGTGTTAAACAGCAATCAACTGGCCGGAAAAAAGATTGAAATTCGCACAGAAGATAAAGGTCAATTGTATTATTTTCTTGAATTGAGTGGAATAAAAACCGGATTAAGGGTGAAAGAGGAGGATAGTAAACTGAGTGTTAGAAGAAGTTACTTCAACCGCTTTGGTCAACAAATGAGTAACAATTTTAAACAAGGTGATTTAATTGTCGTGCAGTTGGCTTTGAATTCGCCTACAGGCATTGACGTAGCAAATGTTGTTCTCACTGATTTAATTCCCTCAGGCTTTGAAATTGAAAATCCACGTATTGTTGACGATAGAGAAATGACATGGATTAAAAGTAAATCGCAACCGGATTATTTTGATATACGTGATGACAGAATTAATCTATACACACAGGCAGGTAAAACAACAAAGTATTTTTATTATACTGTGCGTGCAGTAAACACCGGAAGTTTTGTTGTGGGACCGGTCAGTGCTGATGCCATGTATGATGGAGAGTTTCATTCTTATAGTGGAAGTGGAAGAGTTAAAGTGGTTAAATGAAGTCAACAGTTAAAGGCTTCCGGATTGCAGCTAAAAAAAGCGCAATTGTGATTGCCGTAAGCATGTTGCTGATGTTTGTTTTGGCATGGTTTATTCCATTAAATGTAAATATCCCTTATGCTGTTACAGTTACTGACAGTCGTGGGGAAGTGTTGCATGCTTTTTTATCAAAGGATGAAAAGTGGAGAATGAATGTTGGTCTGAATGAAATCAACCCACAGCTGGTAAAGGCTATTATTCAAAAAGAAGATCGCTGGTTTTATTTTCATTATGGCGTAAATCCCGTTGCCGTTGTTAGGGCAATGGTCAATAATTTGATGTATCAGCGAAAAACATCCGGAGCATCAACCATTACAATGCAAGTCTCCAGATTGCTTTACCCTGCGCCCCGTACGTTGTACAATAAAATGATAGAAGCTTTACGTGCCGTACAATTGGAATGCAGGTATTCAAAAAAAGAAATTTTAGAGCTTTATCTTAACCTGATTCCGTATGGTGGAAATATTGAAGGAGTAAAAGCTGCATCAGTTTTATATCTTGGCAAGTTACCTGCAGACTTATCACTTGCTGAGTGTGTAGCATTGTGCATTATTCCCAATAGACCAAATTCTTTACGTCCGGGTTATGATAATGATCTGATCAGACGCGAAAGAAATAAATGGCTGACAAGATTTGAAGGAAAAAAAATTTTTAAAAGTGAAGTTATCAATGATGCATTGAATGAACCTGTTGAAATGAAGCGACAGGCTGCGCCTGCATTGATTACTCAATTGGCATATCGTTTAAGAGAGCAACATCCTTCAACAGAGAATATACATTCTACCTTACGGGCACCACTTCAACATAAAGTACAGTCGCTGGTGTATAACTACAGCAAACGTAAGTCGCTGCAAAGTATTTACAATGCATCGGCCATTGTGATTGACAATAAGAGTCATAAAGTTGTAGCCTATATTGGTTCTGCAGATTTTAAAGATCAGTTGCATCATGGACAAGTTGATGGCGTAAATGCAGTTCGTTCACCGGGCAGCAGTTTAAAGCCTTTAATCTATGCAATGGCTTTCGACAAAGGTTTAGCAACACCTTTGACGGTTATTAATGATGTACCTGTAAATTTTATGGGATATAATCCTGAAAATTATAATTCAAAATTTAATGGTAGAGTTACTTTGGATTTTGCATTATCACATTCTTTAAATATTCCTGCGGTAAAAATTCTGAATCAATTGGGTGTGCCTACAGTCACACAAGCATTGATTAAAAGTGGTTTTAATTCAATAGAAGAAAGTAAAAGCAAACTTGGATTGTCTTTGGCTCTTGGAGGTTGTGGCGTGCGCCTGTGTGAACTGTCAAACCTGTATGCCACGTTTGCAAACAATGGAGTTTATCAAAAATTGAAGTATGTAGAAGATGACACATTAAACACCGACACGCTCAGGTTAATGTCTTCCGGTGCTGCTTATATGACAACTGAAATACTAAGTAAAATTACACGCCCCGATTTACCCGATAATTATGCCAATATCCTTCGGATTCCACATATTGCATGGAAGACAGGAACATCGTATGGCAGAAGAGATGCATGGAGCATAGGTTACAATAAAAGATTTACAGTAGGTGTGTGGTTAGGCAACTATAACGGTAATGGTGTTGCCGAACTTAGTGGCGCCTCGGTAGCCACTCCGCTGCTTTTTGATATTTTTAATGCAATAGATTATGACAATGACTCAACTTGGTTCAGCCCACCTGCTGATGTAAATTTCAGATTGGTTTGCAGCGAAACAGGACTGCTTCCGGGTGTCAATTGCAGCAATCAGATTATGGATGAGTTTTTACCTGGCATAACATCCAATGCAGTTTGCACACATTTAAAGGAGTATATCATTTCCCCTGATGAAAAAATTTGTTATTGCACATCATGCATGCCTGCAGCGGGTTATAAGAAAAAGCTGTTTTTTTCTCAGGATGCCGAATATTTGTCGTTCTTGAAAAGTGAAAACATTAGTCCGGAGCTTCCGCCACCACATAATCTTGCATGCACAAGGGTGTTTACCGGTCAGCCCCCAAGAATTGTTTCTCCCAATATGCAAAGTGAGTATTTACTTGATTTAAAAGGAGGAGATAAAATAATGCTCCAATGTCAGGCATCACCAGAAGTAAGGAATGTTTACTGGTACATTAATAATTTGATTTATCGTGCAGCAGCAGCCAATGAGCAACTGTTTTGTTCTCCACCCAAAGGCCTTGTTAAGATTTCATGTGCTGATGATATGGGCCGCAACAGCGATATTTTTATAAAAATAGAAGAGATGTAACTCAGAATTTTTCCATCATCTTTACACGCATAAACCCTTTTCGCTCCCAAAAATCTCTCAACTTAAACGCTTCTTCTTGTGTTGCAATATTTAAAACCAAAATGTGAAACAAGGGTCTGCCGTTTTGATTTTTTTTGCCAATAAAAAAAGATTGTATGTATTCTTCCTGTTGCAAATATTTAGCAAGTAACAGGGCATGATCAAAATCGCGTGTGCGCCAGATGCTGATAGTGTAACCGGATGGTGTTGTGGTCCGACCATCGGCATCTATAACTTGATCTGTCATAAATATTTTTTCAATTGAATCAGCATTTTGTGGTGGCTGAATAATTTCAAGCTTCACTTTTGTAATACCATGTTTATAGCTGCCTATAATACGTGCGGCCTGTTCCGTAAGGTCTATTATTCTGTTTTTGGCATAAGGGCCTCTGTCATTAACACGAACAATAGTCACCAGATTATTTTTCAAATTGGTTATTTTTAAAAAAGTATGAAACGCTAATGTTCTGCTGGCACAAGTCATGTCGTAGTTACTATATTTTTCGCCATTAGCAGTCTTCCGGCCTTCAAAGCTCTTGGCATAATATGAAGCTCTACCGATAAAAACTTTGTTTTGTGCACCGGCTGTAAACACGGTCAAACTTAAAACAAAACCTATCCAATGGATTCTAAATAATTTGAAATCAATATGTTTGAATAATATATTACTTGAGTAAGCCGATAAAAAAAATTGATTTTTGTTCATTTTTTAAGTGAATTTCTTTTTAGTACCAGGCAAAGTAAACGCTCAATATGCCTACATTTGCACCCAATATTTAATATCATGTCAACGGTAAAATTCAACAATAAAGATGCAATATTTTTTCCTGAATTAAAACAGCGCATCAATCAATATTTTGAACAAAATAAAATAAAGCCTACCGGTAATCTGAAATTATATTCTAAAACCATCATTCTTTTCACCATATTAATAGCTCTTTATATTATACTGGTGTTTTTTACTCCTGAAAATGGTTGGCTGTCTTTATTTTTGGCTTCACTCTTAGGTTTAGTAATGGCATCTATCGGCTTTAATGTAATGCACGATGGGGCACATGGTAGCTATTCCAGTCATAAATGGGTAAATGAATCTATGGCACATTCACTTAATTTATTAGGTGGTGTTTCTTTTATTTGGAAGCAAAAACACAACATCAACCATCATTCCTATACCAATGTAGAAGGAATGGATGATGATATAGACATCAAACCTTTTATACGTGTGCATGAAGGTCAAAAGAAATATTGGTTTCATCGTTATCAGCACATTTATGGTTTGCTCTTGTATGGAATAACCTATTTCTTCTGGGTTTTTTATAATGATTTTAATAAATATTTTTCAGGCAAAATTGCAGAGCATACCCACATGCAGAAAATGTCTGTTTGGGATCATGTTATTTTCTGGGCTACTAAAATATTTTATGTTTTAGTGTTTCTTGTATTCCCAATATATAATGTAGGCCTCATTGATACAATTCTAGCTTATGGATTGATGGTAGCAGTTACAGGTATTACTATTGCAGTTGTTTTTCAGTTGGCTCACGTTGTTGAAGATATGCCATTTGTAAGTCCTGAAGGTGATGTAATGAAAATTGAGTCGGAATGGGCTGTGCATCAGTTACAGACAACTACAAACTTTGCTACTAAAAATAAGTTTATCAGTTGGCTGTTGGGAGGGTTGAATTTTCAGGTTGAACATCATTTGTTTCCACGTATCAGCCACATACATTACCCCTCAATCAGTAAAATTGTTCGCCAAACATGTTTGGAATACAATGTACAATATAAAGAGTTCCGGACTATGCGAGGTGCATTAGCATCGCATATTCTTCATCTGCGCCAAATGGGTAGAAAATAATCTGTTTTTTTCAGTAACTATTTACGCAGTTGTGAAATACTGCAAAGTTTTTTTTAAAAAAATTTGGTTTTCCGAATTAATCATTAGTTTTGTGTGAAGTTTCACCCAAACCACAAACATGAAATTATTTTTCATACAGGGTTATTTTCAAAAAGTGAAGGATTATTTTTTAATTAGTCCTGAAAGTAGAATAAATCGCAATCATCGTTCTACAACAAATCAACTAAATAAGTTAAACTCAAATTAAAAGCAGTATGAAGAAAACAATCACATTGTTTATTTGCCTGTTCTCGTTGTCATTGGCAACCTGGGCGCAGGACAAGACGGTAACCGGTAAGGTTACTTCATCGCAGGACAAACTGGGCATTCCCGGTGTGAGCATCCTCGAACCCGGAACTACCAATGGTACAGTTACGGATATTGATGGAAAATATTCCATTAATGTTAAATCAACTACAACTCAGCTTCGTTTTTCCGGAACAGGTTTGGTAACGCGCACAGTTGATATTCCGGCATCAAACTCATTAGACCTTACAATGACAGCCGATGTTCAGAAAATAGGCGAGGTAGTGGTAACAGCCTTAGGTATCAAACGCGATGAAAAATCATTGGGCTATAGCACTCAAAAAGTAAGTGGTGACGATTTGGCCAACGCCAAAGAAGCCAACTTCATTAACTCACTGCAAGGACGTGTTGCCGGTGTAAGTATTACAGGTTCCAGCAATATGGGTGGTTCTTCAAGAATCTTGCTGCGCGGTATGCGTTCTATCAACTTCGAAAACCAACCATTGTTTGTGGTTGATGGTATTCCTATGAATAACGAAAACGTTGCAACAGCTGATCAGCAGCGTGGTGCCTTAGGTTATGATTATGGTAACGCCATTCAGGATATAAACCCTGATGATATTGAGTCTGTGAACGTACTTAAAGGGCCATCTGCAACTGCACTTTATGGTTCAAGAGGTTCTAATGGTGTAATTATTATCACAACAAAAAAAGGTGTTGCTCGTGAAAAGTCCGAAAAATATTCACCCATTGGTGTAACAATTAACTCCGGTTGGAGCATGAAAAAGATTTATAATCTTCCTAAATACCAGAACCGTTATGGTGGTGGTGCATCGCCAGATTTTATTGAGAGTGATATTCATCCGGGCGAACTTCGTTCCGAGTTTGAGTACGATGGCAGCTGGGGTCCTGAATTGTTAGGACAAGAAGTATATCAGTGGGACAGCTACTATCCTTCCATGCCTAACTATAACAAAAAAACCCCTTGGGTTGCGCATCCCGACAACGTAAAAGATTTCTTCGAAACAGGTTTTGTAAAGAATAACAGCATTTCTTTGGATGGCGGCAATGAAAAATCACTCTTCCGCCTCGGCTATACCAACTATGATGAAAAAGGTGTTATTCCAAACGAAAGCCTCAACAGAAATATCATCAGCTTTAATGGTTCAAATAAATTTAATGACAAGTTAACGGCAACTATCAGTATGAACTATGTAGTTGCAAGAGGTAAAGGTCGTGCTGCAACAGGTTATAACAGCATTGCATCAAACTTTAATCAATGGTGGCAACGACAACTCGATATCAAAGAACTGAAAAATTATAAAAATCCTGATGGCTCACAGCGCGCATGGAATATGAATGCAGAAGATGATCCTTCAGCTTTATATTGGGATAACCCATATTGGGTTTCTTATGAGAATTATGAAACCGATTTGCGCAATCGTTTGTATGGTGGTTTGACATTTAGTTATGATATCGGTAAAGGATTTTCTGTTTCAGCATCCGGTAAAACCGACTACTATGACGATTTTCGTCAGGAGCGTGTTGCCGTAGGTAGTGCTATTGCTACAGCAATCCCAGCGTACTCAGAAAACAGCATTAAGTTCAATGAAAATAACTACGAAATGATTTTGTCATACAAACACCGTTTGGCCGATGATGTAGATTTTAACGGCTTTGTTGGTGTAAACAGACAAGATCAGAAATTCAGCAACAAATTTGTTTCTACACAGGGCGGATTAAATGTGCCGAATTTCTACAACATCAATAACTCAGCCAGCAGCGAATTGATTTATTCTTCTCAAGTTCGTCAATTGCGCAAAAACTCACTTTTTGCAAGCGCATCTTTCGGCTATCAGAGTTTCTTATATCTTGATGTAACCGGACGTAATGACTGGAGTTCTACCTTACCGGAAAATAAAAGCTCATACTTCTATCCATCAATTACAGGTAGTTTTGTGTTCTCCGAAAAATTAGATTTTGATTGGTTAAGTTATGGTAAATTGCGTGCTGGTTGGGCACAAACAGCTATTGATCCTGTTCCTTATCGCTCAACATTAACCTCACCAAGTATGTCAGACAACTTTAATGGTTTGCCAACAAGTGTTATTCCCGGTACCTTCAACAACACCGACTTGCGACCTGAAATGACTTCCGGTTTCGAAACAGGATTGGAATTACACTTCCTTCAAAAACGTATTTCTTTTGATCTGGCCTATAGTTCTACCTTGTCTAAAGACGTTATCTTTAACGTGCAACAATCTGGCGCCAGTGGTATTGACTACAAAATATACAACGCTGCCGAACTTTCAAACAAAACTATCGAACTGATGGTGAATGTGGTTCCCGTTAAAATGAAAAACGGCCTCGAGTGGGGTGTTGGCTTTAACTGGGCAAAAACCAAAAATAAGGTAGAAAAATTGTTTACTGACGAATCGGGCAACGAAACTGAAACCGTGCAGATTTCCAATGCACCATTTTCTGCAACTTTAGAAATGCGTAAAGGAATGGAAGCTTCACAGATTGTAGGTTATGATTTTGTGTATGATGATAATGGAAATAAGGTGGTTGATGCCGATGGTTTTTATATGCGATCAGAAACAGTTAAACCATTGGGTTCAGTATTGCCTGACTATACCGGTGGCGTGAGTACCTATGTAACATTCAAAGGCATCCGTTTCTCCGGTTTGATTGACTTTCAAAAAGGAGGCAAAGTTTTCTCTCTCACCAATGTGTGGGGTAAATATTCAGGAATTTTTGCTGAAACGGCCGAAGGTGATATACGCGAAAACGGTTTGATTAACGAAGGTGTAACTGAAACAGGTGAACAAAACACAACTGTTATTTCTGCAGTTGATCACTATTTTCAGGATGGTGGTTATGTTATTACCGCTGCTGATGTTTATGATGCATCATTTGTGAAACTGCGCGAATTAACACTTTCCTACGAATTGCCACAATCATTGTTTAAAAAAGCCATTCGTGGTATTTCTGTAGGTGTTTACGGCAGAAACTTGGCTATACTGCATAAAAACGTTCCTAATATTGACCCCGAAGCTGGCTTGTCGAGCGGCAACGTTCAGGGCTTTGAAGGTGGTCAGTTACCTACGGCACGTATTTTTGGTATCAACCTGAATTTCAGATTTTAACTTTAAAAACGATTGATCATGACAAAAATTAAAATAAATCAAAAAGTAATTGCAACGGTGATGGTATTTTCGCTGTTGCTGGGTTCATGTAAGAAAAACTTCGAATCCATCAATGAAGATCCCAACAACCCCAAAGAAGTACCCAATGCCTATCTGCTCACCGGAGCTCAACGTGGCATCATGGACAACACCATTGATGTATGGTGGGGAGCCAACGTAGGTAATCAACTGGGGCAATATTGGTCGTCTAACCAATATACTTCCGAAAGCCGCTACTTCTACAGAACTAGCGTAACCAACCAGTCATGGAGAAGCTTCTACGGTGGCGTTAGAAACGACCAATTGGTGAATGTTGGCGGTCTTTATGAGCTGAGCGAAATTGTAAGAAAGTGTAAAGAAGACTCTATCGTTGCATCTGTTGGTGGCTACGTACCTAATCAAATTGCTGTAGCTACCATATTAAGAGTGTGGTTGTTTCAAAACATGACAGATGCTTGGGGCGATATTCCTTATTCTGAAGCTTTACAAGCCGATGCCAACAAGACACCAAAATATGATAAACAGGAAGATATCTACAATGGACTTCTAACCGAGATTAATGATGCTATCGGAATGATAGACGATGCTGAATCCGGACCTCATGGTGATGTTGTTTATAATGGTGATATGGCTGCCTGGAAAAAGTTTGCCAATTCATTAAAGATGCGTTTAGCTTTAAGAATTGTTGATCGCAATGCTGCAAAAGCTCAATCAGAGTTTGAAGCTGCAGCGCCTGAAGCATTTGCTTCTAACAACGACAATGCTTTGTTGCAATATGGCGAATTCCCAAGTGGCAACCCAATCTATTACAACCGTTACATTTCCGGACGTAATGACTATGCCTCCAGCAACACCTTCCTCGATTCCACTTTAACTCCTTTGAGCGATCCTCGCAGAGAATGCTTCTTCGTTCCTGCCACTGCCACCGGCTTGTGGACTGGCGAAGTATATGGTTTGTCCGAAGCTAATGGTGCCCAAACACCAAACTCTCGCATCTCTCAGCGTTCTCCTTTAGTTTTGTCTGCATCATTACCCGGTATATTCATGGACTATGCGCAGGTAGAATTTATGCTAGCAGAAGCTGCTGAAAGAGGTTGGGCTGTATCAGGCTCTGCCGAAAGTCATTATGATGCCGGTATCACTGCAAGCATCTCTTTCTGGACAGGACTCAATGGTGCCCCTGCCTCTGCTGGTGATATTGCTGCATACATCGCACAACCTACTGTAAACTATCAAACAGCCGGTGGTTCATGGCAACAAAGAGTAGGCGTACAAAAATGGATTGCACTTTTCAACCAGGGCATTCAGGGATGGGTTGAGTGGAGAAGACTCGACTTCAACAAACTCATGATGCCTGCCGATGGTGTTATTGACGGAACAGGCATTCCATTACGTATTAAATATCCCGTGTTGGAACAAACGCTCAACAGTGCCAGCTACAGTGCTGCCGTTGCAGCACAGGGTGCTGACCAGCAAGACACCCGCATGTGGTGGGATGTTAACTAATTTAATGTTTTAATAAATAAAAAAGGCGGGAGTTAGTCCCGCCTTTTTTATTGGTAGCCACTCACCATTTTATACTTTCTGATAACTTTGCCCAAATTTTACAGAGCAATGAGCCATAGTTATATTAAAGCATTATTAAATACAGAG
>Ga0138256_10009669_pt1 | contig 10116 bp, 9 predicted proteins | sample KNB2016incub_MG_FD_105486 | JGI IMG/M metagenome (GOLD analysis project Ga0138256, IMG submission 105486) | Active sludge microbial communities from wastewater in Klosterneuburg, Austria - KNB2014incub_MG | ecosystem: Engineered > WWTP > Activated sludge > Unclassified | place: Austria...
TCCGTCTCACACTCGGGCATGTCGAAGGGTGCGCGGTTGGTCTCGGCGAAGGCGCACACGAGGAACAGCAGGAATCCGAGCGGTTGTTGAATGATGCCCCAGCCGTGCGCGATCTGGTAGTCCACGATCCCGCTTAGGCTCAACGTGCCGGTAAGCATCACCAGCGCCACGATGCTCAGACCCATGCCGAGTTCGTAGCTCACCATCTGGCTCGCGGCGCGCACAGCGCCCAGCAACGCGAACTTGTTGTTGCTGGCCCAACCGCCGAGCATGATGCCGTACACGCCGATGCTTACCATCGCGAACACATAGAGGATGCCGATCTCGGGGTCCGCGCCTTGCAGATTGATGGTGGTGCCGAAGACCGTGAGCGTACCACCCCATGGGATCACTACTCCGGTCAACAGCGCAGTGATCATGGCGATCGCCGGTCCTAGAAGGAAGAGTTTCTTGTTCGCATGGAGTGGAACGAAGTCCTCCTTCATGAACATCTTCGTTCCATCGGCAAGTGGTTGCAGGATCCCGAAAGGCCCCGCACGGTTCGGGCCGATGCGATCCTGAAGGAAGGCCGCGACCTTGCGCTCACCATAGGTGGAATACGCCGCCACTGAAAGCGTGATCACGAAGAGCACTAACAGGAAGATGGCGGTGGCGATCATCGTTCCTTCAGTTCCTTGTTGCGGACGAGTTCAGGCACGTTCGGTGCTGGCGCTTTAAGCAATTGCTGCTTGGTCTCCAGTTCATAGTGTCCCTGGCCGATCACGCTGTGACGATCGATATGCCGAGGGCCTTCCACTTTCCAATCGGCGAGATCCTTCTTCTCGAAACGGCAGGTGTTGCAAATGAACTCCTTCACTTCACCCCACTGGTCCTTGCGGCCGGTCACGCGAAGGACTTCATTCCCCTTCAGCCACAACACGACCCTGCCACTGCACCTTTCGCACGAGCGATGCGCATCCTCCGGCTTGGTGAACCACACCCGGCTGGCGAAGCGGAAGGTCCTGTCGGTGAGCGCACCCACCGGGCACACATCGATCATGTTCCCGCTGAAGTCGTTATCCACCACGTTCTGGATGTAGGTGCTGATCTCGCTCACATCGCCGCGGTTGATCACCCCATGCACACGCCCATCGGTGATCTGGTCCGCCACCTTCACACAGCGGTAGCAGAGGATGCAGCGCGTCATGTGCAGCTTGATCGTATCGCCGATGTCGATGGGCACGAAGGTGCGTCGCTCGAATTCGTAGCGGCTCGCTTCCGTGCCGTTCTCGTAGCTGAGGTCCTGCAAGTGGCACTCCCCGGCCTGATCGCAGATCGGGCAATCCAGCGGGTGGTTGATCAACAGGAACTCCACCACGCCTTTGCGCGCATCGAGCAGTTCGGGGCTGGTGGTGTTCTGCACCTCCATGCCATCCATCACGTTCGTGCGGCAACTGGCCACCGGCTTGGGCATGGGGCGCGGATCGCGATCACTGCCCTTGCTCACCTTCACGAGGCATGAACGGCAGTACCCACCGCTCGTCTTCAAGTTGGTGTAGTAGCACATGGCCGGTGGCACCACATGGCGGTCGGCCTTGTTGCGCTCGCCGATCATGCGTGCCGCTTGCAGGATCGTGGTCCCTTCCGGGACTTCGATCATTACGCCGTCGATGGTGACCTTGGGCATGGTTAAGCGGTCGCGAATTTGGGGTTTCGCGCGAAAGGTTCCTTCTCGAAGTGCTTCGGATCCTTCACTTTCTGCGGGAACCGGATGTGATATTCGAATTCATCGCGGAAGTGGCGGATCGCCGAAGCCACTGGCCACGCGGCTGCATCGCCCAGCGGGCAGATGGTGTTGCCTTCGATCTTCCGCTGCACGTCCCACAGCAGGTCGATGTCCTCCGAGCGGCCTTCGCCGTGCTCCAGACGGTGCAGGATCTTCTCCATCCAGCCGGTGCCTTCGCGACACGGACTGCACTGTCCACAACTTTCGTGGCTGTAGAAGCGCGCGTGGTTCCACGTGCTGCGCACGATGCACTGCGCATCGTTGTAGGCGTAGAAACCACCGGAACCCATCATGGTCCCGGTCGCGAAACCACCATCGGCCAAGCTCTCGTACGTCATCAAGCGGCTCTCGCCAGTAGCGGTCTTCAGGAACAGTTCGTAAGGAATGATGGGCACGCTGCTGCCGCCGGGTACCACGGCTTTGAATGCGCGCCCTTCCACACCGCCGCAGTACTCATCACTGTTGATGAACTCGTCGCAGGTGATGCCGAGGTCGATCTCGTACACGCCCGGCCGCTTGACGTTGCCGCCTGCACTGATCAGTTTGGTTCCCGCGCTCTTACCGATCCCGATCTTGGCGTACTCCTCGCCGCCATCGTTCACAATGGGCACCACAGCTGCGATGGTCTCCACATTGTTCACCACGGTCGGGCAGTTGTAAAGACCCATCACTGCAGGGAAGGGCGGCTTGATCCGCGGGTTGCCGCGTTTGCCTTCGAGGCTTTCAAGTAGTGCGGTCTCTTCACCGCAGATGTACGCACCTGCTCCCACCTGCACGTGGATCTCGTGATCGAAGCCGCTGCCCAGGATGTTCTTTCCCAGCCATCCTGCGGCGCGCGCTTCGGCGATCGCTTGTTCGATGATCCGGGCGACGTAGAAGTATTCACCACGGATGTAGATGTAGCTCGTGTGCGCGCCCATTGCGAAGCTGCTCGTGATCATCCCCTCGATGAGCATGTGCGGGATCCGCTCCATGAGGTAGCGGTCCTTGAAGGTGCCGGGCTCGCTCTCGTCGGCGTTCACTACGAGGTAGCGCGGAACACCTTCCGGCTTCGCGAGGAAGCTCCACTTCAGTCCCGTCGGGAAGCCAGCGCCACCACGACCACGCAGTCCGCTCTTCTTCACTTCCTCCAGCACGGCTTCGGGACTCATCGTCCGCAGTGCCTTCTCCACGCTGCGGTAGCCGCCGTTCGCGCGATAGCCTTCCAGCCCGCGGATACCGGGGGTGGCGATGTGTTCGAAGAGGAGTTTGCGGCTCATTGGAACGCAGAAGATCTAACCGCAGAGGAGCAGAGGGCACAGAGAACGAAGCGAGCATTCGGTGCCGCGAGGTTGCGCGGGTGCCGACTGTCGACTGTTAACTGCCAACAGCTCATTGGTCCGTGTAATTGGTCCGTTGGTTCCGAGCGCGTAAGGCATCGATCAAAGCATCGGCGCTTTCGATCGTGAGCTTCTCGTGATAGCCCGCGCCGCATTGCAACATCGGAGCGGTACCACAGCTGCCGAGGCATTCCACGCCTTTCAGGGTGAACATACCGTCCTTGGTCGTTTCGCCGCAGTGTACGCCCAGTTTCTTCTCCAAGTGGGCGATCAGGTCATCGCTGCCGCGAAGCATACATGGCGCGGTCCTGCACACATCCAACACGTAGGTGCCCACCGGATGCAGGTTGAACATGCTGTAGAAGCTGGCCACTTCATACACCTCGATGTGCTGCAAGCCCATGACGTGCGCAACAGCATCCATCGCGTTCACGCTGAGCCAGCCGTCGTTCTCGCTCTGCGCGATGTGCAGGATGGGGATCAACGCGCTCTTGCTCCGGCCTTCGGGGTAGCGTGCCATCAAGGCTTTGCACTCCGCAAGCGCCGCTTCACTGAAGGCGAAGGGCCGCGTACCAGCCGTGGTGGTGATGGGTCGGGTGCGAGCGCTCATGCGTCCAATTCTCCTGCGATCACGTTCAAACTGCTCATGGTGAGGATCGCATCGCTCAACATGCCGCCTTTGATCATTTCCGGGAAGGCCTGGTAATAGATGAAGCAGGGTCGGCGCAAGTGCAGGCGGAAGGGCGTGCGCCCGCCATCACTCACCAAGTAGAATCCGAGTTCACCGTTGCCGCCTTCCACGCAGTGGTACACTTCGCCAACCGGAATATCCGTTTCGCCCATCACGATCTTGAAGTGCCAAATGAGCGCCTCCATCTCGTTGTACACTTCTTCCTTCGGCGGGAGCAGCCGCTCGGGCACATCCGCGCGGAACGTGGTCTTGTCGCTCATCGCGTCGAGCTTGTCCATCGCCTGCTGGATAATGGACAGGCTCTCCCACATCTCCTGCTCACGCACCATGAAGCGATCGTAGGTGTCGCCGTTCTGACCGATGGGAACAATGAAGTTGAAGTCCTGGTAGCTGCAGTATGGATCGGCCACCCGGACATCGTAGTCCACGCCACATGCGCGGAGGTTCGGCCCTGTGAAGCCGTAGGCCAACGCACAATCAGCAGGAAGAGGTCCGCAATCAATGGTGCGGTCCATGAAGATCCGGTTGCGCACCAGCATCTTCTCGAATTCCTTCAACCCGGCCGGCATCTCCTTCACAATGGCGCGGATCTTCTTCCAGACGATATCGCTGAAGTTGCGCTCCCAACCGCCGATGCGGCCCATGTTGGTGGTAAGCCGCGCGCCGCAGATCTCCTCGTAAACCTCGTAGATCCGCTCCCGCCACTGGTACACATAGAGGAACGGCGTGGTGGCTCCGGCGTCCTGTCCGATGATGGTGTTGCAGATGACGTGATCGGAGATCCGTGCCAACTCCATGATGATCACCCGCATGTATTCCACGCGCTTCGGCAGTTCGATGCCCAGGAGCTTCTCCACTGTCATGTGCCAGCCCATGTTGTTGATGGGGGCACTGCAGTAGTTCATCCGGTCCGTGAGCGTGGTGATCTGGTAGAACGGGCGGCGCTCGGCGATCTTTTCGAAGGCGCGGTGGATATAGCCGATGGTCTGCTCGGTATCCAGGATGATCTCGCCATCGAGGGTGAGCACGTTCTGGAAGATGCCGTGTGTGGCCGGGTGCGTGGGGCCGAGGTTGAGTGTTGTCAACTCGCGCAAGTCGCGACCTTGTACCAGGTCCTTCTGCCAGAAGTCGGGTTTCTCGCGCTCTTTCATCGGCCGAACATCTTATCGTCCTTGTCCCTTCTGGTCGGGTCTTCCAGCGGATAGTCCTTTCTCAAGGGGAACGCCGGGAAGTCCTCCATGTTCAGGATCCGCTTCAAATTGGGGTGTCCCTTGAACTTGATCCCGAAGAAGTCCCACGCCTCGCGCTCCATCCAATTGGCGGCGGGCCAGAGGTCGGTCGCGGTCTGGAACTCGAGATCGTTCAATGTGGTGCGGCACTTCACCCGGATGCGGTGACCCTGGCGCATGTTGTGCAAGTGGTACACCAGTCCGAAATCCTGCGCTTCCCCCGGGAAGTGCATACCGCAGCACGTGGTAAGGAAACCGAAACCGAGTTCATCACGAAGCGTGCGCAATAGATCGTGCAACGCATCCTTCTTCACATGCACACAAAGCATATCCGCTTCTTGTGTGATCCCCGTGATCTTCTCACCGAGGGCCCCCATCCGGTCCTTCACCAATTGATCGCGCTCGGCTTTCACCACGAATCCAGGCATCGTTCAGAGGTCGGATGATAGGGTTAGCCGCGAAGGCGCGAAGGCGCAAAGAAGAGTTGAAATGCCGCAACGGGTCATCGTCGTCCAGGGTGTTCCCGCTTTGCGTCTTTGCGTCTTTGCGGCCAATTGCATTCTAGTCAATGGCGTATTTGGTCATGAGGTCCTCGTACTCCTTGCTGTAGCGGCGGCGAAGACTTTCGTTCGCGGCCAGGTCCTGGATCTTCAGGATGCCATCGATGATCTGTTCGGGTCGTGGTGGGCAGCCGGGGATGTATACATCCACCGGGATCACGCGGTCGATGCCCTGCAAAACACTGTACGTGTCGAAAATGCCACCTGTGCATGCGCACGCACCCATGCTCAGTACCCACTTCGGCTCGGCCATCTGCATGTAAACGGTGCGCAGGACCGGGGCCATCTTCTTGGCGATGGTGCCCATGACCATCAGTAGGTCGCTCTGGCGTGGACTGAAGCTGAGGCGCTCCATACCGAATCGGCTGAGGTCGTAGTGCGAACTCATCACGCTCATGAACTCGATGCCGCAGCAGCTGGTAGCGAAGGGTAGCGGCCACAAGCTGTTCTTGCGGGCAAGTCCGACGGCCTGATCCATACGCGTGGCGAAGAAACCCGATCCGGAATGCCCCTCCGGTGGCGCTACGATGGTCGGCTTCAGCCGTTCGATACCGCGTTCTTCGCTCATTCGATCTTCATTACACCCTTGCGTAACACGTAGTAGAGGCCCGCCAGCACGAAGCTGACGAAGACCACCATCTCCACGAATCCGATCAGTCCCAACTCCTTGAAGGTAACCGCCCACGGATAGAGGAAGATCACTTCCACATCGAAGAGCACGAAGAGGATCGCGATCAGCAGGTACTTCACGGAGAACGGCGTGCGCGCGTTGCCGTGTTGTTCGATCCCGCTCTCGAAATTCTCCAGCTTCTGTTTGCCCCTCACCTTGGGACCCAAGAACGCGGAGGCGGCGAGGGCGAAGCCCACGAAGCCGACCGCGATGAGCGTCTGCATCACGATGGGCAGGTAGTCCGACGGAGAGGAAACGGTCTGGAGTAGCACGGAACGCTCTTTTGCGGGTCGCCAAATGTAGTATCAGCACCAACGCGCGAAGCAATACCGATCGATGACTTCCGTTGTGCGCCGGGATCCATACCCTCCGCGAACTTTCAGCCCGTTACATTTGTTCACTTGCCGTTATGAGCGACCCGAGCGCCGCCTACCCCTTGCTCAGCCACATCGTGTTCCCCGAGGACCTGCGTCGGTTGGAGGAGGACCAGCTTCAGCAGGTATGTACCGAGCTGCGGAACTACATCATCGACCTGGTGAGTGTGAAGGGCGGCCACTTCGGTGCCAGCCTCGGCGTGGTGGAACTCACGGTGGCCCTGCACTACGTCCTGAACACACCATACGATCAGTTGGTCTGGGACGTGGGCCATCAGGCGTACGGACACAAGATCCTCACCGGTCGGCGGGAGGTCTTCCACACCAACCGCATCCACAAAGGACTCAGTGGGTTCCCCAAGCGGAGCGAAAGCGAGTACGACACGTTCGGGGTGGGGCACAGTTCCACTTCCGTCGGTGCCGCATTGGGCATGGCGGTGGGAAGTAAGTTGAAGGGAGAGAAGGACCGGCAAGTGGTGGCCGTGATCGGCGATGGTGCCATGACGGCCGGTATGGCCTTCGAGGCGCTGAACCACGGCGGCACGGCGAACACCGACTTCCTCGTGGTGCTTAACGACAATTGCATGAGCATCGACCCGAACGTCGGTGCCTTGAAGGAATACCTCACGGACATCACCACCAGCCACACCTATAACAAGGTGAAGGACGAGGTGTGGAAGTTGCTCGGCAAGCTCAGCAAGTTCGGTCCGAACGCGCAGGCCATCGCCCAGAAGGTGGAGGCCGCGGTGAAGACCGCCGTGCTGAAACAGAGCAACCTCTTCGAGAGCCTGAACTTCCGCTACTTCGGCCCCGTGGATGGCCACGACGTGAACCATCTGGTGAAAGTGCTGCGCGACCTGCGCGACATTCCCGGTCCCAAGATCCTGCACACGGTCACCGTGAAGGGCAAGGGCTATGCCCCGGCCGAAGCGGGCAACGCCACGGTCTGGCACGCACCGGGACTTTTCAACAAGGACACCGGAGAGATCATCAAGGTGGTGCCTAGGAGCCCGCAACCGCCCAGGTACCAGGATGTCTTCGGACACAGCATCGTAGAATTGGCGGAGAAGAACCCCCGCATCGTGGGTGTAACGCCCGCCATGCCTTCCGGCTGTTCGCTCAACATCATGATGAAGGCGATGCCCGATCGTGCGTTCGATGTCGGTATCGCGGAGCAACACGCAGTCACGTTCAGTGCAGGCATGGCCACACAAGGCATGGTGCCTTTCTGCAACATCTACAGTTCCTTCATGCAGCGCGCCTATGACCAAGTGGTGCATGATGTGGCCTTGCAGAAGCTGAATGTGGTCTTTTGTTTGGATCGTGGTGGCTTGGCCGGTGCCGATGGTCCCACGCACCACGGAGCCTTCGACATCGCATACTTCCGCTGCATCCCCAACATGGTGGTGAGCGCACCGATGAACGAGGAGGAACTACGCGACCTCATGTACACCGCGCAGCTTCCCGATCAAGGCCCCTTCAGCATCCGCTATCCGCGCGGCGAAGGCGTGATGACCGAATGGAAGACGCCCTTCAAGGAGATCAAGGTCGGCACTGGCCGGAAGGTCCGCTCCGGTCGTGACATTGCTGTCCTGAGCATCGGGCACATCGGCAACATCGCCGCAACGGGCATTGATGCGTTGGAGAAGGAAGGCTATTCCGTCGCGCATTACGACATGCGTTTCGCGAAGCCGATCGACGAGATGCTCCTGCACGAAGTGTTCGGCGCACACAAGCACATCATCACCGTGGAGGACGGTTGCATCATGGGCGGCATGGGCAGCGCTGTGCTGGAGTTCATGGCCGATCACGGATACCAAGCGCAAGTGAAGCGCCTCGGCATTCCCGACCGCTGGATCGAGCACGGCAGCCAGAAGGACCTCTACATCGAGTGTGGGTTCGATGACAAGGCGCTCGTTGCGGCGGTGAAGGAGATGCTGCCGAACGCAGCCAGTAAGATGGGTTCGGGATTTCGGGGCTGATCCGGTCAGCCTTCAGTAACGCAAAGCGCGCCCGATCACAACAAGGCAATGTGGAATCCGACACCGATAGTGATCGGTAGCAGATCCGCCTTCACCTCCACATCAGGGCGTGCTTTCACTGCTTCCCAGTCATCCAGCATCTCCTGTGATCGGATCGGGACGTTGATGGAGATCCGCCAATAGTTCCGGTCGTACCGCTGCTTGATCATCACGCCACCGCCGAAGGTCGGTCCGTAGTAGATGCCATCCAACGATTCCTTGCCTTGCACATGGATCACCGCGTTGTAGCCGTACATCCCCACGAGGAATGGACTGGCTCGTCGCTTCCCCGGCAAGCGAAGCTCGACACCGCCGTTGTATCCTGCTCCGACCAAGGCCCAGCCTCCGCCGATGAACCCAGCGAAGTACGGCGCAGGCCAATAGGTCAGCCGCATTCCAACGATGCCTCCCACATCCTGACCTGTTCCAACCCCTACGTACACGCCGTTGTAGGCCTGCTTTTCCAGAGGAGTTGGTTGGACGTAGTCCTATCCTCCCGCGTTGTTCACGAGGATGATCGCGAGGATACTGGTCATAAGCACGTGCTTCATCTCTCGGGCTTGGGTCGTTGCTACCGCTTGGTCAGTCGTGAACTACCAAGGGTCCCGTTCGTGCCGATCCAACTCAGTGTGTATTGACCGGAAGGCACATCCGTCATGCTCAGTGTCATGCGCCGTTTTTCCGGAGAAGTGAATTCGACGGACCACTGCTTGCTGATCTGGCCACCGGCATCCACCAGTTGGATCACCGTGCGGTCTGCGCGTAACGCTGGCAGATCCACCACGACCTGATCCTCGCATGGGTCGGGGAAGGGATGCAGTTCCACGGGCCGGAAGAGCGCGGCCGGGTCATCGCGCCACGAACCATCGAGCCAGCGCATGTAGCGTTCCGGTGGCGGCCATCCGAAGCGTTCCACTACAAGTAACAATGGCATCGGGGTTTGGTCGCAATACCACGCATAGCGCACTTCGCGCAGGTGGATCGTCTTTGGATCGGCCTTCGAAGTGACCGTAAGTTCATACCGCACGCGCAGCACATTGTTCACAATGCCATAAGGCATCACCAATGTTCCATAGGAATCGGCTTGCGCATTCAAGGAGGTCATGCGCATATCGATGCGGCCGGCGCCGGTCACAGCAGCCACGCCCGAGTCCGACCAAGCGCTCAAGTATGAACACGGAAGGTCCAGGATGGGAAGCGGAGGATCGAATCGGACGAGTGCATTGTCTGAATAGGCACCCAACCAATAGAGCGCGGTGTCACCTGCTTGGTAGTATGACGTCGGTTCGCCCGGCACGGCCAGCACCAAGGCTTTCGCGGGGAATGCGCCCGCGCCCGGTGCGATGTCCGTGGTGGTCCACTGGTAGGGTACGATAGTGCCATAGGGCAGCGCACTGAGGTCCCACTTCATGGCGATGCCCGGTCGGCCAGCAGGAAGAAAGGGGATGTCGTGGTATCCGAAGATGGATCCGGTGACCGGGATGGCA